>Ga0233431_1001739_pt1 | contig 35100 bp, 32 predicted proteins | sample SI_118_April2016_FD_179867 | JGI IMG/M metagenome (GOLD analysis project Ga0233431, IMG submission 179867) | Seawater microbial communities from Saanich Inlet, British Columbia, Canada - SI_118_April2016_200_MG | ecosystem: Environmental > Aquatic > Marine > Inlet | place: Canada: British... | reverse complement strand
TTCCTGTTCCAACATCAGCTGCATAACAACCATATCCATTAATTCTTCCAGTAAATACTGTACCTATTCCATCTGAATCAGTGTTTGGACAATAGTCATAACCATCTTCAACACCATCCCCATCACAATCTGGATCATTAACACAATCTTTTCCAATCAATACTGAATATCCTAATTGTGTTATTGTTGCTGCTGTTAATTCTTCATTATCTGGAACACCATCACAATCTTTATCATTTAATGGTGCTAATGTATTTGGATCATTTAGACATGCTGTTCCTGAAAGGCCTTCAATTTGACATTCTCCACAATCTAATGAACATGTTTTACAATTTTCAAAATCATTACAATGTGTTTGTCCATCATCTTCAACTAAACCACATGCTGGTGTTAATTCTAAAATAGGTTCAAAAGTTGAAACAATTGGACATGCACCAAGACAACCATTATCATCACAACCAGCTGGACATATTGTATTTTTCTGACCTAAAGAATTACCAATACATGCATATTCCTCAAAACTACTTTGTCCATTAGAATCTACACAAGAAGTAATAGGATGTGATTCCTTAACTGTTGCATCCTCACTAAGTTTAACAGTAGTTGCAGTTTGAATACAATCCCAGCCAATGCTTAATGGAATTACACAATAACCATTTGCACCACATTCTCCTCCTAAAGCAGCACATTCATCAGCATCACACCCAGGATTATTGTTATAACAATCTTCAAGATTACCTTCACATTCTCCTAAATCAGCTTGACATTGTGTTAATTCTGATTCAATATCTGCACAATCACTTAAATCACCAACACATTCACCAGTTGCAACATCACAAAATTCAGAAACACCTGCAAATTCAAGCGCACATCTTTTATGGCCATCAAGTTTTAATCCATCAGCATAAGGTTCATTATTACAATCTAGATCCTGTCCACCTTTACAAAGATAAAATACACCACATTCATAACCTTCGTCATTACAGGTTGGTTTTACCCCCTCATCTGTACCCCCACCACAATTATTATCTATCCCATCACAAACTTCATTTGCAAGTTGACTAGGATTTTGACAGATAGCACATTCAGGTGAATAATAAGCATGAGGATTGTTTCCTTCAAGATTATAAGGATCTAATGTATTTGGATCTCCATAAATACAACCAGCTTTAGTATCTGGACATGCATAAGGATTTCCAAAAACATCTATTGTAGGATCATTTGCTGTATCATCATTACAATCTTGATTATTTGCTACATAACCATTAAGAGGATTATCACTAGGTGTGAAATCAAATCCACCTTTACCATATCCATCATTATCATTATCTTCATATACTTTCAAATTAAAATTAACCTCAATATGATCATTACCTGGATCAACCATAATAAGATCTGCTGGTGCACCATTATTTAAACTATTAATCATTTCAATACCTAATAAGTTAATAGAATATGTACCTAAATCTTTTTTTGGCTTAAATGTAAATTCAGCTAAAATAACTTTTTCATCATATGGAAAAAATGACGCAGCATCTTTTCCTTGTCCTTCAAAAATAACACTTATATCGTTATCATCAAATGTTGTATCCCAACTACCAGCCATTTTTGTACCTGGATCAGAATATACTACTGCATTTACAAAATCAAAAAAAGCATTAGAATAACCCAAAGTAATTTTAAAATGATTTAATTTTTTTAATGCATCAGGTACATTTATAGTACTATCTTTAGGATATGCTTCAACTTGGATTGTAAATGACTTTCCTGTTGCAGGATTATTTGCACTATCCATATAAGCTGTAGCAGTTGTTGGATTGATTACAGCCATTTTTGGTAAGATATTTGCAACAAGATCAGGATCGTCTTCAACAAATCCACCAATTGCCATACCCAATAAATCTTGTTCTTCTTCATCCATTAATTCAGTAGTATCAGTTGCCATTTGTGTATCTGTTGTTTGTGTATCTGTTGGTGTTTTTTGTTCATCTATGAATGTATTCAATGATGACATCAAAAAAAGTACTATCAACAATACAAAAACTAGTGTCACAGCAGTTAAGAAAATCCATTTTGAATTATTTTTCTTTTGCTTAGAATAAACTGAAGATTTTTTTACAGAACTCTTTCTTTTAGCTTTAGCCATTTAATATCACCTTTTATTTTTAATATCTTATAATCTTTTTTATATTATAATGAATATAATATCTAATATACTTCTTAATTATGTTATTTATATATTTTCTGTATATTTATATGTAAACTTATATTATATAAGAAATCATATAATTACTCAATAATACTAAATATAGTTAATACGAAAATCTAATTATTATAAATTATTAAAAGAATATTCGAAAAAAATTAGAATGAAAAAAGTATTAGAATGTAAAACAATCAATTTTCTTCAGTAAATTTATCAACACCATAAACTTCTATATCAATGCCAGATTTCCACTCTTTTGGATTTAAACCTGCTTTCATACATAAACTTGATAAAAATTCTTGAACATCTGGTAAATCATCCCAAACTTGAGGCAAATAAGTTGCCTGCTGAACACCTTTTTTAATTATTACACCAGGTTTTGTTTTACTTAATTGATTTAATAAATCATTTTCATCTTTATAATCTAATTTTTGAGGAACATCTAAAACTGAAATTTCAATAGTAACATCTTCTAATTCTTTTTTCACCATTGCAGGAAATCTTGGATCTTCAAAAGCTGCATGCAATGCATTATCAATTACATCTTTATACAAAGCTTGTACAGGTAATAAATGACCAATACAACCCCTTAAAGCAGAATGAACAGTTAATGTAACAAAACTACCTTTTTCTTCAGTTAATGATTCAGGCAATTTACTTTGATTTTCAATATCTTCAATTGTTAAAACACTACCTGAATCTAAGTAATGCTCAATTGCTTTTCTTGCAAGCTGTAATAAAAATTGTTTTTCTTCAATTGTTAATGTCATTTTTTTGTAAGGCTTGTTGGGCTTGTTGGGCTTGTTGGGCTTGTTGGGCTTGTAAGGCTTGTTGGGCTTGTAAGGCTTGTTGGGCTTGTTGGGCTTGTAAGGCTTGTAAGGCTTGTTGGGCTTGTAAGGCTTGTTGGGCTTGTTGGGCTTCTTGGGCTTCTTGGGCAACCAATGTTGCTTCAAGCCTTTATTAGTATCCCTCAATGTCAATCTTTTTCTCATCAGCACCTTGTTTTATTAAAATTTCTTTTATATTATTAATAAAACCTACTGAACCACAAGAAAAATAATAGGGTTTTTTAAAATTTATAATCATCTTAGATAATTTTTCTTTATCTAATCTTCCAATAAAACCATATTCTGGATTTTTATCAACCCTTGTATAAGTAATAAAATAATTAATGTTTTTATGTGTTGAATTTAATTTTTCAAATTCTTCTTTGAATACTGTATCATTAAAATGTCTCTCGCTAACTATCAAAGTAACTTTGGTATTTAGTTTATTATCAACAATATAATTAATCATACTTCGGAAAGGCATGACCCCAAAACCACCAGCAATAAGAACTATCTCTTCCATATTATCTTCAAATATAAATTTCCCATAAGGACCATCAATTTCCATTATGTCTCCTTTTTTTAGGTCCATAACATAATTTGACATTAATCCTTTTGGAACTCTTCTAATAGTTAGATCTAAATATTCTTTCTTTGGTGAACTAGATATAGAATATGCTCTTTTAACAAGCTGAACTTTTTCATCTACTTTAATTTCTGCAGTCAGCATTACAAATTGCCCAGATTTAAAATCTATTACTTTACCTTCAACAGGAACTAATCTAAAAGTTCTTGTTGTTTTTCCTTCTTGAATTAATTCAGTTATTTTATATTCCATTCTTCATCATCCTTTAATAACACCTAATGGAACTACTTTTACAACTAGATTACCAATACCAAGCCCATTACTTACTTTTACAACTTCATCAATATCTTTGTAAACACCTGGAGACTCTTCTGCAATACCTTTCCATGAAGCAGATTTAACCATTATGTTTTTTGCCATTAAATCACTTTTTACTTTCTCTCCCCTAAATTGTTTAAGTGCTTCATGTCTTGACATTACTCTTCCAGCACCATGAGCAGTACTTGCAAATGAAACTTGTTCTGCTTTTTTTGTTCCAACTAAAACATAACTTGCAGTCCCCATACTTCCAGGAATAATAACAGGTTGACCAACTGATCTATAACAATCAGGAACTTCTTCCCTACCAGGACCAAATGAACGTGTTGCACCCTTTCTATGCACACAAACTTTCTTTTTTTCTCCTTTAATATCAAGATCATTTGGATCTGCACCCAATGGTTTAATATTATGTTCTTCAATCTTTGCAATATTATGACAAATATCATATACAACATTAACATCTGCATTTCCTAAAACTTTGTTAATACTTTCTCTAACCCAATGTGTTATCATTTGTTTGTTTGCAAAAGCATAATTAGCAGCAGCATTCATTGCCCCTAAATATTTTTGTCCTAATTCTGATTTTATTGGAGCATTAATTAATTCTCTATCTGGTAAATGTTCATGACCATATTTTGCTTCCATCTCTTTAATATAATCACTTGCAACTTGATGACCTAAGCCACGAGAACCACAGTGAATCATTATTGTAACATTGCCTTTTTCATCTACACCAAACAATTTAGCAATTTCAGGATCAAAAATCTCTTGTATTTGTTGCACTTCTAAAAAATGATTACCAGCCCCTAAACTTCCAAGTTGAGGCATTCCTCTTTTGTAAGCTTTTTCAGAAACTGCATGAGGATCTCCTTTTAGATTTCCAGAATCTTCTGTTTTTTCATAATCTTCTTTCTTACCATAACCTTGCTTGACAGCCCATTGACTACCATTTGCTAAAATTTCTTGTAGCATATCTTTTGTTACTTTGCCCATTCTTCCTTTTGAGCCAACACCTGAAGGAACATTTTTGAAAATTTCATTTACTAATTCTTCCCTATGTTTTAGAAATTCTTCTACTGAAATATTTGTAGATAACAATCTAACAGAACAATTAATATCATAACCAACACCACCAGGACTAACTATACCTTCGTCTAAGTCAAACGCAGCAACCCCGCCAATAGAAAATCCATTTGTGGTTTAGATAGCACGTAGCTAAACTAAATATCCTTGATGAGCATCAGGCATTGCATAAGATGCTCTCTGGATTCCCTTAAGGCAAGCAACATTTGAAACTTGTTGGAATGTCTTATCTTGTTTAATTTTTTCTAATAATAAATCTGAAGCATAAATAATAGCTGGAACATTCATCTTACCTGATTTAGGTATCTGCCATGTGTTTTCAGCAATCTTTTTTATATCCATTATTAACAACCTCCATAATACTTCCGTATAATAAGGTTATATATAAATATTCTTTGTTTTTATATATAAGTATATGAATCTTAAACATTTTAATCTATAACTAGTAATTACAATCATAAAAGCAAAAGACATTTATTCCCTGAAATCTTCTAAATATTAACAAAAATCTTGAATCTTCAACGTTTGGATTATAATCTTGGAAAAAAGAAAGAATTTTTCCGGAAATCATTCAGAAAGTTTCAGTGAAAACTATAAAAAACAATAAAATGTTAAAATTTAATAAGGATTTATCGGCAATTCATGCATACCTTTGTGCAGATGGATATGTAATTAGAAATCCAGAAGGAAGAAGTAAGTATTATTACATTGGATTCAGAAATTATAATGAAACTCTCTTAAATGATTTTGAAAAAAGATTTTGCAGATATTTCAAAGTTAAACCAAGAAGAATGAAAGATGGAAGAAGTGTTGTTCAAAATAAAAAATTATATTTCAAATTAACAAGTGAGCATTCTTATTATTCTAAAGATTGGACATTCCCAAAATTATCAAAAGAAAACTTAAAAGTTTGGTTAAGAGCTTATTTTGATTGCGAAGGTTGGGTAATGAATAGAAAAGCAGTTGACAGGCATATTGGTTTAGATTCAATTAATCATCAAGGAATCATCAAAATTAAAGAATCATTAGAACTTTTTGGAATCAAATGTATACTAAAAAAAAATTCCAAAAGAAACATCTCCAGAATATTGATTTACGAAAAAGAAAATTTAATTAAATTCAAAAAAGAGATTGGTTTTCTTCATCCTAATAAAACAATTAAATTAAATTATGCAATTCAATCATATTTAGATTATAAATGGAAGTTTAATACAAAAAAAGATGTAATTGTATTCTTAAAAAATAGAATTGGAAGAATCAATTCAAAAAGAATTAGGATTTGTTCTAAATTTGTTGAAAATTTAGAATTTATTTCTAGATTTCTTGACGAAGAATTTATGATTTACTCAACGTTATATGGGCCAAAGTATAATGGGTTGGGGAATAAGTTTTATGAATTATGTATTCAAAGAAAAGAAGATAAAGAAAAGATGATAACAGCAATAAGTTAAAAAGACTCTTTCTTTTTCTTCAACTTCAAATATGAAAAAAGCAAAGATCCACCAACATAAATTAATAGATTTAAAATTACCATCATTGAAATCAATACATTATTCCTAATATCTGAAGATAGATCTGAAAATGGAGTTGACATTAACAAAATCCATACAATCCTAGGGAAAAAGAGAATAAAATATTCAAATCCATAAATTAGAATACGAAACAAACTAAAAAAAGATAGATTTAATTGAATAAAACCTAAAAAAGATTGAAGAAAAAATAAATCTAAGAATGTAGCTCCAAGTGCAACAATAAAAAACAAGAACATAGAAATACCAACAACATAAAGAGTAATTTTAAGTCTATTTTCTTCACCAAACTTATTAACATAATAATTTACCAAATAGACTATCAAAAAATACAATAATACCAAATAAATACCCAATGATAAACCAGCTCCTAAAACAGGAATGAGATTAGATTTGATCGTTTGAAGAATAAAATTTATATCTATAAGTTTCATAAGCCCAGGATTATATTTAAAAACTGTGTAAATATTAAGAGAATAACCAAAAAAACCAATAAAGAAACCAAGTACAAAAATAATTATGGCAGTTACAATGTTTTTTATGTTCATATTATATATTATTTAAAAAGTAGTATTTAAAGTTTTTTAATTTGATAGTTAATATGATAATTTGAATTAGTAATATAAACAAACAATACTTTAAATCCAACAACATGGCCGGATGAGGCGAAGCCGAATAGGATATTTGTTTACAAATGTCCGTCCGTGCCAATGGTGTTGTTGGATTTATATTAACATATTAAGAAGAAAAAAGTCACGGGAAACACGTCCTCCGGACCTAGTAAAAAAAATTAAAAAATAAAAAACTAATCACTATACTTTTCTTTGACTTCATCCATCTTTTCTTGAGTTTTAATCTCTGCTCTTAATCTTCCTAAATATTCTTCATCCATATTAAGAGTTATATACTTTGAAAAGAGAGGATACTTTTTCTCAACTTCAGCCCAACAAAGTCTGGCAATATTAATATAAGAAATATGTCCTTGAACAGAACTTCTTAATCTAATGAAATGTTCTAATTCACGAACATTCCATTTAAACAAAACTCTAACTCTAAAAGCCAAAGGAATAATATATTGTGCTTCATAAGGATATTTCTCTTCTAATTTTTCAAATAATGCTTTTGCTTTTTCCATTGCATTAACATACTCTTGTTTTAATCCAGCTTCTACAATTTCTTCAGGAACATCATAACCAAGATGAGTACAGAATAAAGTATTTGTTTGAGTATTCATTCTATGACGCTGAATATCTCTAAAAGCCCCATAATCACAAACAACCTCTGTTGTAAAGAAGGCATGTTCCAAAGCTCTTTGTGGTCTATCAAAAGGTCCTCTTCTTTTTAGATATTCATCAAATATTTTTTCTTTTTCTTCTGTTGGCAATGCCTTGACTTCAGCAAAAACATCATTATAACTTAATTGGGAATGTTCATATAAAATTGCAGCAATTACTTTATCTTCTGCATCCTCATCTACAAATATAGTTTTAACAGGAGTAATTTGAGTCATATCACCTGTTTTATTTCCACTCAAAGTTGTTTGAATATTTCCTTTAATTACTTCTTTTGTTATCTCACGCATTTTTTTATTTGTGTCGTGAATAAATTTATTATAATTTGCAAAACGAAGTAGAGTAGGACAAACTTTACTGCCTTCCTCAACCATTCTTTTACCAACTTCTTGTGCTTCTGTTGATGGATGAGACAATAATTTACAAATTGCATGTTCAGCAACTCTTGCATTAAATGTAAAACCCATTGCAGTTAAAGTTCCAGCAGGTAATAAATATCTTATAATATCACAGATCTTTGCTTTTAATGAATTTTCATAAGCTCTTTCATTAATCCCTTCAGGAATAGGATTTTTTTTCTTAACAAACTCTGTAATTATTGGTAAGAATTTTTCATAAGTATCAAATAATAAATGTACAACTTCTCTTACTTCTCCCTGAAACTCAGAACTCATTAATTTAGGATCCCAATAAAAAACATTTTTATCAAATACTTGATAACGAGTAGATTTTTCAGTGTAACTTCCAAGTCTGTTATCCTCTAGAATTTTTGTAGCAACAATAGAAATTTTGTCGCATGCAAATTTAATGCTTGCATGTTCTGCAACACTTCCATGACCATAACCAACAACCCATTTTTCATGAAACTTCATTGCCTTTTGCTTTGCCTCAGCCATATTGTCCGTGTTACTATACATATCATTAATTTTATTAACATCAAGATCAAGATCACCACTACCTAACAATCTTAATAAATTTCTTTTAAAAGAATTTGGACTTCTGCTAACATAAGCAAATAAAACTGCAACAACTTCCTCTGGAAGGTTTTTGATGCAATAGATAGGATCATCAATATTTGTAACATGCTTTTTTAATAATTTTATTTCTTCTTCAGTAAACACTTCTTTTTCCATGAATAAAACCCCCTTTTGAAAGTTTGGATAGTTAGGAAGGTCTGAAAGGTTAGGAGAGTTTTATTATTTACCCTCCAAACCTTCCAAACACCAAACCTTCCAAACTTTCATTATCATAAATCTACAACTACTTGCACATAATCATCATTAATTTCCATTTCATTGTAAGTAACTGCTTTTACATCTCCACTTATCTCATACTTTTCAATTTCTGTATCTCCATAAACTTTAGCATGTAAAACATTACCTTCAATAGTTAGTTCCATAACTTTATGCAATAAAAATGATTCAGTATCAAGTAAAAATAATAATTCTTCTAGGAAATTGTATAATAATTGACAATCATCACTACCTGTAACATTAATTTCCTTAATAACCATTGGACTAATTGATAATGGATCAACCATAACATTGAACATAGCCAAAGCTGCATTACTAAACTGCTCTTGTTTTGTCTTTCCATAAGCTTTAAACTTACAATCTGCTGTATGTTCTAAGTATTCAAATGGCTTTTTCTCATCATTATCTTGGTTTTTATTATCTTCCATTATGTATAAACGAATATCCAATCCATTTATATGTTTTATTATGATAAACTTTATAATCATATATGAATTATAGGGAAATATGACAGAAATCCAAAATAATCTACAAATAACACCAAAAATATTAGCATCATTAATTGATCATACCCAACTTATGCCATTTGCAACAAAAGAAGATATTAAAAAGCTGTGTGAAGAAGCAGCTCAGTTAAGAACAGCAACTGTTTGTGTGAATGAATCTAGAGTTGAGGAAGCTGTTGGATTCTTAAAAGATTTTAATGCAAAAAATAATAGTAACGTGAAAGTATGTTGTGTAGTTGGCTTTCCATTAGGTAGTACAACAACTAATATTAAAATAGCATCTGCAATTGATGCAATCAGCAAAGGAGCAGAAGAAATAGATATGGTTGTTAATGTAGGATATCTAAAAGATGCAATGAACAAAGAAGAAGAAGAAAGAACAAAATTATTAAAAAGATTTGAACAAGACATTGAAGCAGTTATGGAAGCAATTGATAATTATAACCAAGAACATTCAACAAATATAATTCTAAAAATAATTCAAGAAAATTGTTATTTAACAGATGAAGAAATAAAGATTGTAGCAACCACAATTGCTAAACTTGCAGGTAATTTTAAACTAAAAATATTTGCAAAAACTTCTACTGGTTTTGGTGTTCCAAAAAAAGGACCTGTTGATAAAGAAGATGTTGGAGCAACAGAAAAAGATATTTCTATAATGAAGTCTGCAATTTTAGATGTGACTGGTGACGAATATGTTGTTGGAATTAAAGCAGCAGGTGGCATTAGAGATAAAGAAACAACATTAAAAATGTTAAAAGCAGCTAAAATCATCAACGACAATAATGAACTAGTTAATAATTACCAAGAAATGTTTAGAATTGGTGCAAGTGCAAGTAAAGAGATTTGTAAATAACTTTTTAAATTCAGATTAACTTCTTTAGTATATAGTGACGAAAACAACAGAAACAGATAATGTAGAGATTAGAACAATTGATGTAGTTGTATTTCCTGATTGGTGCGGTGGGACATTTTCACGTTATTATGATCCAGTTACTTTTGAGAAAAAAAACTTTAATACATTTGGTTCTGAAGAATTAGCTGAAAAATGGGTTAAACGAGCTAAAGAGATTCAAGCAGATCCATCAAGATTATTAATTCATCTTCATGAAGGAAAAGGCAATACCTCAACAAGACCTTTTCTGCAGGACTATGTAAAACTGATAGAGAGTATAACTGAGAATAATGAAAGATTTATTGAAGTGAATGGATATAGATTAAGAGATGGTCTTAAAACAAGTTTAGGTGAAATAGTGAAACAAAAAGAACTTATATATCATCCAGAGGTAAAAGTATTTGGTTATGGGCATCATATGTGGGATTGTGTTCCTGATTATGGAACAAGAGCAACAGTAAGTTTAGGTTTAGATGAATCAAGATTTTATGAAGAAAATGAAATGTGTGTAGGAGATAAAACATGGAATAGTTCATTGGTAATTGCTGAAGAGAATCCAGCACTTTTTGAATATTATTCTTATGAAAACTGGAAACAACATTGGGATGCCCACAATATGGATGAAGCTGTTAAATTAAATGATGCAATGCGATATCTCTTAATATATTGCAACCTAGATCAAATAAGAGCAGCAGCAAGACAAGCAGATTCTGTTGAACAGTTTGAAGATTTAATAGGAGGACATTTTAAAGGATTTAATTTTTCAGATGATTTTGAGAGAATTTGCGATGAAAAATCAAAACATGATAAAAGGGAAAGATTAAGAGAATTATCAAGAAGATTTTATGAAGAATAATTATGAATTATTATACGTCTTCTGCATCAACAACCCATCTACTTCAATATTAGGACTTTCTGAAATAATAATTCCTTTCAACTTAAAGTCTTTGAAAGCTTTCATTAATTCTTTATACTTCATATCACTTTCTTTCAAAATTAGATGGTTCCTTTCTCCTTTTGGACCATAATTAATACCAGAAACATGACAATGCATGTTATTTAGTGCTTCCCTGCCTAACTTTTTCTCGACATAACCTAATATTTCACAGAACTCATCATAATTATTATACTTGCTTGCATCACCCAAAGGACCAGCGTGCCTAGCGTGTACATGACTAAAGTCAATGCAAGGTAAAACATGTTCAACTTCTTCTGATAATTTAACAATCTCTTGGAAAGTTCCCCACTGACTAGGTTTTCCAGTTGTTTCTGGTCGAATCCATATTTTATTATCTTCATCTTGCAAAGTTTTAACAATTTTTTTCATTTCTTTCTTAACCTTAGTAAAAACTTTTTCTGCTTCCAATTTCATATAATACGCAGCATGAAAAGTCATACTATAACCGCCACATAACCATGCAATTCTTGCAGCATTCAAAACACGACCAACAGAAGCTGTAACCTTTTCAGGTTCCAAACTATTCAAATTAATATAATATTGACCATGACATGTTAATACAACCTTATTTTTCTTAGCAATTTCTTTAATTAAAGGTGCTTTTTCCTCAGAAACATTCACACTTCTGACAAACTCTAATTCCATTGCATCTAAACCTAACTTTCTAACATGCTTAACACCATTAGATATATTTCTATCAGGTGTAGATAATGGAATACCTGCAGATCCAAATAATAGTTTTGAAGGTTTGATTAATTTCATATTACAAATTAAGAATTAAGTAATTAATAAAACTTATGTTATAAATTAATGTAGAATCAGAATAAAGAAAAAAATAAAAGAAAAAAAAGTTACTTATTCTTCTGCTGGTTTCTCTTCTTCAGTTGATTCTTCTGCTGGAGCTTCTTCTGCTGGAGCTTCTTCTGCTGGAGCTTCTTCTGCTGGAGCTTCTTCTGCTGGAGCTTCTTCTGCTGGAGCTTCTTCTGCTGGAGCTTCTTCTGCTGGAGCTTCTTCTGATTTCTCTTCACAAGCACATCCACAGCATCCTTCTTCCTTTTCTTCTTCAGTACATTCTTTCTTTTCTTCTTCTTTAGGTTCACATGATTCACATGTTTCTTCTGTTTTTTGTTCTTCTTCCATTTTTAATTCCTCCGTTAAAATATTAATGATTATTCTTCTTCTGGTTTTTGACTTTCTTTAGAATCATTTGACTCTAATTTTTTATTCATATCTTCAACTAATTTAGCTATTTTTTCGTCATCAAAGCCATGCATTTTACAACCTTGTTCGACAGATTCAAATGCAGCTCCACTACATCCTAAACAATGTAATCCTGCACCCATAATAACATCTCCTACTTGAGGATATTTCTCAAGAATTTCTGAAAATAACATATCTTTTGTAATTTTAGCCATAATTATCAACCCCATAAATTAATTATTACTTTTTATAATACAAATAAAACAATTAAAAAATTGATGGTATAATAAATAAGTAATTAAAAAATAAACTTATTCTAATTTAATTGCATTAACTGGACAACTATCTGAACCTTCTTTTGCAGCTCCTTCTTTATCATCTGGAACATCTTCTACTTTAACGTCAGCTTTTGTATCATCACCCATAACATAAATGTCTGGAGCAATTGCAGCGCATGCACCACAACCAATACATGTATTTTTATCAACCATAACTTTCATTTTCTTAACCTCTCAATTCTTTTTTAATAAAAAGGATCCCCGCGGGCAGATTTGAACCACCAACCTTTCGGTTTTGGCTGAGTACCTATCATCATAGCAAAGTGCAAATCAAGGCACCATCTACAGCCGAACGCTCTCTAACGCCTTATATCTTTCAATATAAGATACCGTTGAGCTACGCGGGGGCTTAACTTTATGAGATTTGAGATGGCTTTTTATATTTTCCGGTATTTACACATATAATAAGAGTAAATTAGAGTAATTAATATATAGTAAAATCATAAGAAAAACAAAAAAGAAACAAAAATTAATGCTTTGATGTTTCCTTATTTGAAAGAATTCTTCTGGTTTTTTTACCTTTGCCTTTAAACTTAACAACAGCATTAGGTAAAGTAACCCCACCAATTATTTTTAATTTTGAAATAATATTATAAGAAATTATTCTTTCCTCATAAGGATCTAATGTAGAAATATTCCATTTTAATATTGTTCCTTTATGCTCATGCCTAATTACTTTATCAGGATGTAATGTACCCATTGCAAAATCTCTGTCAATAGACGCTATAGGAGGAACTCTATCAATAAGTTTAACCTCATCAACTGGCTTATTTGATCTATTTTTTAAGTGTAGTAAAACTTTAAGATGAGATACACCTTGATCCTCAATTTTCAAAACTTCACTTTCTTTTTTAACCAAAATAGGACTCCTAAATAAATAATAAGCTATAATTCCTAATATAAAAATGATAAGTACATAAAATAGAACCCTGTAATTTTTAATTATTGTGATTTTCTGAGATTCTTTTGGTGCTAATTCCAATTCCCAAGATAAGAATCGACCATCTTCATTCTTTAAAATACTTGCTTTAGGTATTGTCTTAGTAAATAATTGTGAAAATAAAGAGGTTTTAAATCTAACTGTTTCCTTATCATTAATATTCCCTTGATTTGTATATGTGTATTCACTTATTTTTTTAAAAAAAGATTTTTTAATTACATCATTATCAGTAGTATCCTTATAAGCAATGATTTTTACTTGCTTTATAACAGGAGTGAAATCAATATCACTAACTTTAACTTTAATAGTCATTAAATCATCAATAGGATCAGTATTTGGATCATAGTTAATATCAAATACTTCAATTCTATTCTCTAATGGAGCTAAAGAAACAACCCTATCAAAATTATACAATTTACTTCTTATTGAAATTGTTAATTCTTTAATATTTAAAGAATTCTTATTAGAAAGATGTACTTTTAATTTTTCTGATTCACGAGGATCAATCTCATCTGCAATATCAACTGTATAACCAACAGAAGGAAGATAATTTGTTAGTGGAGGAGTTGGATTTCTTAACAATAATTGTAAAGAAGTCTCTTTTGAAACATCTGAATTTTTAGATTTAATTACGACCGGAAAACTTTGCATACCATAAGATACCCCAGCATCACTTGCTTTTATTAAAACTGGAAAAGTTACTTCTTCACCTGCTTTAACATTTACACCAGATAAATAAGATGAAGGATCAGTTGAGAAACTCCATTTCCCTGAAGAAATAAATGTTAATTTATACTCGTCATCTTCTAAAGTTGGATTATTTATTGTAAAGTAAAATTTTGCAGTTTGTGTTGGATAGATATCATTAACACTAACTTGAACATTGACATCAAAAACATCTTCTGCTAATACCGAAGAAGTAAATAAACTAAACAAAAATACAAACAATAACAGAATCACTTTATTTTTCATAAAATCAACACCTCTCTCCTTTCTTTATTATAATTACTATTAAAATAAGATTCATACTTATATATATAATTTTCGTTATAATTACCATTTTATAATAGAGAATGATTTAAAAATCAAGACATAAGTGAAAAATTAAAGAAAAAATAAAAATTACCTCTGTTCTTCATCGTCTAAAGGATAATCAACTGTAGCAGTATTATCTACAACTGGTAAATCTCCTGCATCAATTACTTCTGTATTTGATTCAACTCCTAATGGACCAATGTCTTCATTATTATCTTCAATACATACACCATCTTGACAATCACATTCTATTTTCTTTGAAGATATTCTTAAGTCATCACAATAATATTCTAAAAGCCCTATAGTAAGTGTCGGTGAAGTTTGAACAGTACCACCAGATACACCAGAAACCATTGATATACATTCATCATTTACTTTATCTTTAATACCATCATTATCAATGAAAAAAGTTTCACCATAAGTGAAAGAATTAATACCTTTATCAGTATCAACACATAATGCTCTTTCATCTGTTTCTTCTTCATCCAATGGATCTCTCACTGGATCATCACAAGTATCACCACAAAAACAATTTTTAAATTGAGCTAGAAAATTGTTTGCTTCCATATACCTTAATAATTCTGAGTTTGAAATTTCACTACCTAATCTTGTCCCTGTTGTATCTCTAACACCCCTAGTTGCTTCCCCAACTAGACCATTACTAAAAAAAGGAACTAACAAAATAATTGCAACTATAAAAAATGCAATTGCAGCACCTAAAGAAATATGAAAATAATTTTTATAATTAAAAGATTTAACAGAATTCTTTTTTTTAGATTTTTTTACCACTAGATATCACCTTTTTATTTTATTTATTTAATTTGATAAATTAATTATAAGATTAATTATATTAAAGCTCATTTATATAATTTTCTGAAAAATACAAAAGAATTATTTTTTCAAAATACCATAACCAATTAATCTAAATCTATTACCAATTCTTCTAGAAATCGTAATCCTTGAACCAATTTCACAACATACTGGTAATTTTAATTTACATTTTATTTGATCTCTTGATAATTCAGTAACAAAACCAACTGTTGCTGCACTATTAACATTTAACATCAATGGTTCCAGTTTTTTGATTGGTTCAACAACAACATCTTCCTTTGCACCTACAACTCTTTCTAAAAGATGTGTTTCTAAAGTAAATTCATAATAAACTTCAGGTAATTTACCAGGTAATCCAACAATAGCACCAGTTAATTTATCAGATTTAACAATAGCGGGATCTAATGTTGTCATAATTGCCATTGACCCACCAGGAAGAATCTCTTTTAAAGAAATCCCACCACTAATAATAGAAACTATTTTAGTTTTAAGAATCTTATGAACTTTTTGATTTTTCTCTTCTACTAAATAACCAGGCCTGATTTCAACTTCATCACCTTCTCTAAATATACCTTGTTGAACACTTCCTCCTAAAACACCACCAGTAATTGTTGAGATTTTACTACCAGGTTTATTAATATCAAAACTTCTAGCAACAAACATCATCGGATCCTTAGTTGAATCTCTTTCTGTTGTTAAAAAATTATTTTGGATTGCACCTATAACTAAATCAACATTAATATTATGTTTTGCTGAGATTGGAATAATAGGGGTATTTTCATAAGATGTTCCTTTTAAAAATTCTTTAATTTGCTTAAAATTCTTCAAAGCCATATCTTTATCAACTAAATCAATTTTATTTTGTACAATAATTACATTTTTAATCCCAATAATCTCAAGAGCCATTAAATGTTCTCTAGTTTGTGGTTGTGGACAAACTTCATTAGCAGCAATCATTAAAATTGCACCATCGATTATTGTTGTACCAGCCAACATTGTAGCCATTAAACTTTCATGACCTGGAGCATCAACAAAACTTACTTTTCTTACAGGAATTGCTTCACCACCACAATCACATTTTTTCTTTGTTACAAATTTTGAACATTTACTACACTGCTTAAAAATAGCATCAGCATAACCTAATCTAATAGTAATTCCTTTTTTTAATTCTTCAGAATGAGTATCGGTCCATTTACCAGTTAATCTTTCTGTTAAAGTTGTTTTACCATGATCAACATGACCAATAAGTCCAACATTTATTTCTGGTTGGCTTTTTACTACATCTTTATTATTTCTAGACTTTTTTATTTTAGTTTTCTCTGTAGTTACTTTTTTCTTTGTAGTCTTTTTAGGTTTAGCTACTTTTTTAACTGGTGTTTTTTTTGTAGATTTTGATGTTTTTGCTTTAACCATTTTAGAGTTATTCTTTTTTCTCCTCATCCTTTGGCTTTACTTCTTTCTTTACTTCTTCTTTCTTTTCTTCAACCTTAGCTTCTTCTTTTACTTCTTCTTTCTTTTCTTCAACCTTAGCTTCTTTCTTTTCTTTAGGAGCTTCAGCAGTAGCATCTGTTGGTTTTTCTTCTGAAGATTCAGGTTCTGAACCTAATGGTTTAGAACCATGTTTTAATATCTTTAAATTAATTTGTGAGATGCCTTCATGAATAGTATTACCACAAACGGTTTTTCTTTGTTTAACACCATCTCTCTTTCTTCTTATTTTTCTATCTCCTTTTTTAGTAAATGTAATTTTACTTTTTACACCAACACCAGAAACGGAAAATATTTTTTTTCTTCCTTGACCTTCAAGGTCCTTTCTCATTGGAAAACCTGAACTATCACTGCCACCCTTAATCTCAAATTCATAACCAGTCATATCCATTATTTCTCCTTTAACATGATCTCTAATTTTCTTACCTAAAAAAGATTTTGCTGAGTCATCTTTTAATTCATGTTGATAACTTTTACCTGTTTTTGGATCAGAAATAACAACTTTAAATTCTACCATTTTATTTGCCTCCCGAGAATTTACTTTTTCGCAAACCTCAGCTAAAGCCAAGAAAATTGCAGTAATTTATAAAGTTATTGCATACAAATAAAATAAAAAGCAAAACCTTTATAAATAAGTGGCTTTCCATTCAGCTAGAACAAAAACAATCATAATCATCTCCTATTATTCTTCATAAGAAGTATAACGTTCAAATGAGTGCTTTATTGAAATATAAAGCATGATTTAGAAGTTACTTAGCTAAAATAGCTATAAAATTCCTTTTTTGTTAAATTTTGTGACCAAACGCGATCAATATATGAGTACCCGTTGATCCTGCGGGAGGTTGCTGCTATTAGGATTCGACTAAGCCATGCAAGTCAGGGGGTTACTTCGGTAACACCGGCATAATGCTCAGTAACACGTCGATAATCTGTTCTTTGGTTCAGGATACCCTTGGTAAACTGAGGTTAAAACTGAATAGGGAAATTGTACTGGAATGTAGATTTCTTTAAAAGCAATGCCAAAGAGTGAGTCGGCGGCTGATTAGCCTGTTGGTGAGGTAAAGGCTCACCAAAGCTAAGATCAGTAGGGGCCATGAGAGTGGGAGCCCCGAGAAGGGTACTGAGATACTGACCCTAGCCCTACGGGGTGCAGCAGGCGCGAAACCTTTACAATGCACGAAAGTGTGATAAGGGAATCCTAAGTGCTTATACAATAGTATAGGCTTTTTCTAAGAGTAAATATCTTGGAGAATAAGTGATGGGTAAGACTGGTGCCAGCAGCCGCGGTAACACCAGCGTCACGAGTGGCAACCATATTTATTTGGCCTAAAGCGTCCGTAGCAGGTTTTGTAAATCTTCTGTGAAATCGTTAAGCTCAACTTAACGGCGTGCAGGAGACACTACAAGACTTGAGACCGGGAGAAGTTAGAGGTATTTTGGGGGGAGCGGTAAAATGTTATAATCCCTAAAAGACCACCTGTGGCGAAGGCGTCTAACTAGAACGGATCTGACTGTGAGGGACGAAAGCCAGGGGAGCAAAGCGGATTAGATACCCGCGTAGTCCTGGCCGTAAACGCTGCGAGCTAGGTGTTACATATTCTCCGTGAGTATGTAGTGTCGAAGCGAAGGTGTTAAGCTCGCCGCCTGGGAAGTATGGTCGCAAGACTGAAACTTAAAGGAATTGGCGGGGGAGCACCACAAGGGGTGCGGCGTGCGGTTTAATCTAATTCAACGCAGAAAATCTCACCAGAGGCGACGGCAGGATGAAAGTCAGGCTGAAGACCTTACTTGACGAGCCGAGAGGTAGTGCATGGCCGCCGTCAGCTCGTGCCATGAGGTGTCCTGTTAAGTCAGGTAACGAGCAAGACCTATACCTACAATTGCTAACGACCTATTGAGGGATCGAGCACATTGTGGGGACTGCCTTGGAAACAAGGAGGAAGGTGTAGGCAACGGTAGGTCTGTATGCTCCGAATCTTCTGGGCTACACGCGCGCAACAATGATATGGACAATGGGATGCAACTCTGAAAAGAGAAGCTAATCCTCCAAACCATATCCTAGTTCAGATTGAGGATTGCAACTCATCCTCATGACGATGGAATCCCTAGTAATTGGAGCTCATCACACTCCAGTGAATATGTCCCTGCTCCTTGCACACACCGCCCGTCAAACCAACCGAGCAGGGTTTTGGTGAGACTTAATTTTTTGATTAAGTCGAATCTAAGCTCAGTGAGGTGGGTTAAGTCGTCACAAGGTAGCCGTAGGGGAACCTGCGGCTGGATCACCTCCTTTTATTACATATAGCTAAGCTAAGTAACTTCTTTTTTTTTAGGGCTTGTAGCTCAGTCTGGTAGAGCACCGCCCTTGCATGTGGAAGTAAGTGCAAAATGCTTTACCAAAGACAGGCGGGGGCCTCGGGTTCAAATCCCGACGAGTCCATTTCAATTTTTATTACAATTATTAAAATAAGAGTTCAATATCTGAAGATATTGGATGAAGGTCTGAATCATTTAATTCATGATAATGAGACCGTGCATAGGGAATACAACAATTTATGTTATTAGGTGGATAGTTTGGTTCAGATAGATGATGAAGGACGTGACAAGCAACGAAATGTCTAGGCGAGATGCAAGTAATCGTTGAACCTAGAATGTCCGAATGTGACTTCACTTTGAATCCGTAAGGATGAGTAACGCAGGGAATTGAAACATCTTAGTACCTGTAGGAAAAGAAATCAAACGAGATGCTGTTAGTAAGGGCGACTGAAGACAGCACAAGGCAAACTGAATCCTTTACAGTAATGTAACGGAGATGTGGTTGACCTTCATTAATAACCATTTTTATTAATCGAAATTTTCTGGAAAGTAATACTTTAGAGGGTGAAAGTCCCGTAGATAAAATAAAATTGGTTTGAGAAGGCTCAAGAGTAGTATTCATCAGATATTGAATATGAATGTAGGAGTATCAACTTCTAACCTTAAATACTCACTGAATCCGATAGCGTAGTAGTACCGCGAGGGAAAACTGAAAAGTACCCGTAATAGGGTGTTAAAAGAACTTGAAACCTAATAATGATAGTATGGTAGGGCTCTTAGGAGTTCTATCGTTCGTTTAGAATAACGTGCCAGGGAGTTAATTTATGTGGCGAAGATAATTCTTTAAAGAAGTATCTAAAGCGAAAGCAAAACCCAGCAGATTCGAGTGGGGAGGTAATAAAATGCCTTAAGTCACATAGATTTGACCCGAAGCGGGACGATCTAGCCGTGGATAAGATGAAATGTAGGTCAAACTGCATGGAGGTCTGAAGAAGTGCTACGTGCAAGTGCTTTTCTAATCTGTGGCTAGGGGTGAAAAGCCAATCGAGTTCCGTGATAGCTGGTTCCTACCAAAGTTGGCCGAAGTCAAGCCCATTGTCAGATAACATAAATGGTAGAGCTACGGATTGGGGATTCAGGGGGAGAAATCTCTCGATTCCTTGTCCAACTCCGAATATTTATGTATCGTAGCAATGGAGACGCGTATGCAGGGTAAGCCGGTATACGGAGAGGGGAACAACCCAGACTATAGTTAAGGCCCCTAAAGACTAATTAAGTGTGAAAGGGTGAAGAGTGTTTATTCACATAGACAGCAAGGAGGTTGGCTTAGAAGCAGCCACCCTATAATAAGTGCGTAACAGCTTACTTGTCAAGTGAATAAGCCTCGAAAATGGACGGGACTAAATTAGTTGCCGATACTATAGACCATCCAAAAGATGTGTGGTAGGTAGGCGTTCTAGTTGGGTAGAAGATTTTACGAGAGTAAAATTAGACCGATTAGAAATGAGAATCCTGGCGGTAGTAGGATCAAAGCAGAGTGAGAATCTCTGTCACCGAAAGGGCAAGGGTTCCTTGACAATGTAGATCAATCAAGGGTTAGTTAATCCTAACTTAATTCATAACATGAACTTAAGGAAAGGGAAACAGGTTAATATTCCTGTACTTCTAAAGTAAACGTGGTAACACAAGTTTAATTCCAGACACTTTGGGATAAGCTAAGACATTTTATCTAATGTTTTAATTAGGACAAATTAATGGAGTATCATAACGATGAGAAATTAATTAAACCTAAGACGAGTACTCTATGAGTATTTAGCTGATACCTAGAGTCCATGAAAAGGGAATTAAAAATGATCTTTAGAATTTATACCCAGAACCAGCACTGGTGCCCCAAGGTGAGAAGCTTAAGGTGTAAAGGTTTAATTTAACTAAGGGAATTCGGCAAATTAGCCCCGTACCTTCGGTACAAGGGGTTCCTGTAATTGTATTTGTATAGATGCGATTGTAGGATGCAAACATTAGGGTGGTCCGACTGTTTATCAAAAACATAGCTTTCTGCTAGCCTGAAAAGGTGTGTACAGAAGGTGAAGTCTGCCCAGTGCCCGTACTTTAAACTCCTTTCCAAGGGAGCTAAGAGCGGGTAAACGGCGGGAGTAACTATAACTCTCTTAAGGTAGCTAAATGCCTTGCCGTTTGAATGACGGCCTGCATGAATGGCTTAACGAGATCACCACTGTCCCTAGTTAAAGTCCTCCGAACACACTATTCTGGTGCAAAGGCCAGAGATTTCCAGTGGGAAGTGAAGACCCCGTGAAACTTTACTGTAGCCTGTAATTGCGATGTGAGTTTTGGTGTATAGCGTAGATGGGAGTCGTTATGTTCTGATCGCCAGGTCAGGAATAGACAAAAATGAAACACCATCCATTAAAATTTATATTGCTAACTAACGCAAGTTAAGACAGTTATAGGTGGACAGTTTGGCTGGGGTGGCACCCTGCTGAAATTGTATCAGTAGGGCCCAAAGGTTAGCTCAAGTCGGTCAGAAATCGACTGGAGAGTGCAAGGGCAAAAGCTAGCCTGATTGGATCTTCAATAATCCAAGATCCAAAAACGAAAGTTTGGCCTAGCGAACTCCTATACCTCATTGATGGAGGTTAGGAATGACAAAAAAGTTACTCCGGGGATAACAGAGTTGTCGCGCCTGAGAGCTCATATGAATGTTAGTAAATATTTTATTACATTCTGAGTATATCGACGGCGCGGTTTGCTACATCGATGTCGGCTCTTCCTATCCTGGTCGTGCAGAAGCGGCCAAGGGTGCGGGTGTTCACCGATTAAAAGGGATCGTGAGCTGGGTTCAGAACGCTGTGAGGCAGTTTGTTTAATATCTACTGGAAATGTTGGAAATTTGAAAGGAAGAATCTTCTAGTACGAGAGGAACGAAGGTTCGGAGCCACTGGTCCACCGGTTATCTGATAAGGTATGCCGGGCAGCTACGCTCCAAGAGATAAGTGCTGAAAGCATCTAAGCACGAAGCCCCCCTTAAAAAGAAATTTCCTGAACACTCATAAAAGATGAGTTTGATGGATACGGTGTGTAAGTGCCAAGGCAACGAGGTATTTAGCACGCGTATCCCAACAGTTCGTACGTTGTATTCCCGCACGGTTATCATTTTTTTTTCTTTAAAAAATAATGTTAATATGTAGCGTTAGCTATAGACAAACTGTATTCCCACCCACCCCAAAAACATTAAAACATTTTCAGAAAATTTGAAAAATTTTTAATTTTATATTTTTGATTTAAATACATTTCCGATATTTCTTAATTTGCTTACAATGTTTTCGAAAATCTTCCAGAAAAATTAAGAAAAGACATATTAAACAGTTATAATATTAAGATTTCATGGGACAAATAGTTACAAAAAAAAGATCAGGAACAATCCATAATAGAAATACAAATTACAAAAATCTAGAAATCTGGAAAATAGCATATAATTTAGTTTTAGAGTTGTACCCATTAGCTAATTCTCTTCCAGATTATGAAGAAAGGAACATGTCGGATCAGTTAAGAAGGGCAGTAACATCCTTACCATTAAATATTGCAGAAGGTGCAAGTTCCAAATTCAAGAGAACATTTTATAGTCAATTAAATTATGCTTATTGTTCTTCAAAAGAAGTTGAAGTAATATTAATGTTATGTAGAGATTTAAATTATGTTAATAATGAAAAATTTTATTTGTTTTATAATCAACTTGAAAGATTCAAAAAAAGAACATATAGATTAATGGAAAAGATAGAAAAAGAATTACTTGAAAAAAAATAATCTTATTTTTTTCTATGCAACTCAACTGTTTGTGTTGGGAATGCAAAGTTAAGTTTTTCTTTGTTAAATCTTATTAAAATTTCTTGATTAATTTTATGCTTAGTTGTGTATATTGTTTTCCAATCACCTTTTGCATCTATAAAATAAATAACTTTGATATTCAATGAAAAATCAGCAAACTCATCAAAATAAACACTAGCATCATTGATGTCGACGTTTTTATGCTTTTTTAAAATATCTTTAATTATCTTGATTCCTTTTTCTACATGTACAGGTTTTGTATCATAAGTTAATCCAATTGAGAACTTAATTTTTCTTGCTGGCTCTCTAGTTATATTTTCAATAAAACCATCTGAAAACTTAGAATTAGGAATTGTAACTTGTGTTCCATCTAGTGTTTTTAATTTAGTTGTCCTAAGATCTATTTTTTTAATTGTACCATCAAATCCACCAATCTTAATTCTATCACCTATTTTAAAAGGCTTGTCTGTAAATACAGCTACCCCTCCAAATAGATTAGCTAATAAATCTTTAGCTGCAAGAGCAAATGCCAATCCACCTAAACCAAGTCCTGCTAAAATTGAATTAATATTATATCCAAATTTATCAAGAATCATTAAACCTGCAATTATTACAATAAAAATCCTTACTAATTTTCTAATAATTGGAACTAGATGATCATCAAGGTCACTTTTTGTTCTTGCAGTTAATGGTAAAAGATAATGTTTAATAATATCATCTAAGAATCTAATCATAAGCCAAGCAACACCGATGATAATTAAAACTTGAGTAATATTGCTAAATACTTTCAATGCACTTTCAGACAAGTTAAGGTAACCATAACCCACATAAAATCCAATAATTGAAATAAACCAAATAAAAGGAGATCCAAATGAACCAACTATTATATCATCAAACTTAGTTTCTGTTTTCTCTGCAAATTTATGGACTATATTTTTGATAATAAAATGCAAAATTTTACCAATAATAGCGGTTGCTAAAATAATCCCTAAAAAAATTACAAATCTCCATACTTCTCTCCCTAATATTTCTGATGCTAATATATTGTTTAATAATTCCATTACCATATATTATTTTAAGTATGAAGTAGTATAAAAAGCTTGTGGTGTGAAATAAAGTATTAAAAGTAGAAAATTTTGAAAAAGTTTAAATACTTGAATTCATATGAAGTAATTTGTTGTGCATAAAGGGGTGTAATTAATGTCAAAAAAAGGACTATTTAAATTTACTAATCAATCACTATCTTGTTTTAAAACTAGACCTGAACCTGAATTTATTTCATTTTTAGGAGACATTAAATTAAGAGGAAAACTCTTGGATATTGGTTGTGGAATTGGATTAGAAGCAGGATATGCTGAGAAACTTGGTTTTGAAGTAATAGGTATTGATAAAAATTATAGTTGTATTAAAAAAGCAAAAGAATTAAACAATAAAGTTAATTATCGACATGTTGATTTTTTTAATTATATCAAAAATATAACTCAAAATGAGTTTAATGTTATTGTAGATAGTAAATTTAGCAACAAATTAACATTAGGACAACTTAGAAGATATTATAAAAAAATTTCTAAAGTATTAAAATATGGAAGTTATATGTATTTACAAATTTTATCTACAGATGATGCTTATTGTAAAGAACATTGTCCATTAAGAAAATGGACTAAGATAGATGATTTATATGTAAGATACTTCTCAAAAAAAGAGTTACAAAAATTGCTTAGTTTAACTGGATTAAAAATTGAAAGTTTTAAGACAATAAAGCAAAAATATAAATCTAATGACGAGCATAAAGAAGAAACATATCATATTATTATTGCAAAACAGATTGTTAAAAAGTGGTAATATTTTCTTTTTAAAAAGATAACAGAAATAACAAAGCTTATATACTAGTAGTGGGATTAGTATACTAATAAATAACTAAAAGAGGTAATAATTATGTCAAATGAATCTAAAATTACAGTCGGTGGTGCTGAAGCAAATTTTCTAAAAGCTATGTTAAAAAGTGCAGAAGAAAAATATACTGATCCTTTGCCTAATTCAGCTGCTGAAGACCCTAATGAAATTGAAAAATTAACAAAAGAACTTCAATCCAAATGGGCAATTAAAAAATAATCATTTTTTTATTATATTTTATTTTAAATGCCATACTTGGGCAAACTTTTCAAAACTTCTATCATATGTTGCTTCTGCTTCTTCAGGAAAACAGCATGCAGGTAATTGTTTATTCTTAAGATGATATTGTAAACATTCACAACAAATGCCTTTTTTGGGACACCCCTTATATGTGCAGTTGCATCTTTCTAAGTTATTTTGTTTTTGGCATTCCATTTTCTAGTTTAATATATTTATTATTCTCATTAATTATAATTCTTAATTATAATTTTTAATCATACTTCTTGATTATATTTACTTAATGCTGCTTTTGCTAGCTCATTATTTTCGTTAACTGATAAGACTGTTTTCCACTCTTTTATTGCTTCTTCAGTTAAGTTTTTCTTTTCATAAGCTAGTCCTAAAGCATAATGAGCTAATTCATGACCAGGTGCAATTCTAATCACTCTTTTAAAATCTTTAATTGCTTGTTCAACACTACCGCCTTCTCTTAAATTAGGATTTTCTAAAAAATTTAAACTATTTGCTTTTTGCCATAATTTGTTAATATAGTCCTCATCAAATTCATCTGTATGTATTAAGGTAAAACCAAACAAAATTTGATTAAAATCAAGATTTCTATCAATATAATTATTATCCCAACAAGTTTTAAATAATTCAGTCCCTGGTAAAGGTGTTGTAATACTAAAGCATAACCAGTCTATACCTAATTTTTTTGCGAACTCCAAGGTCATATCCATTTCTGCTTTTGTTTCTCCAGGAGTTCCTAACATAAAGAATGCCCTTGTTTTTAATCCTACATCTTTAGCAATATTAATAATATCTTCTGCTTTTTCTAAAGATAATGGTTTCTTAATAACTTTGCTTACAACTCTTTGACAGCCGCTTTCAATTGCAAGAGTAATACTTGCACACCCACTTCTTTTAATTCTCTCTAATATATCTCTATCAAGAGCATAAGTTGCAATACCATTAGGTGTTGTCCATGTCATATCCCAACCTTTATTTTCAATGCCATCTATAATGCCATCTAATATTTTAATAGTTCTTTCTTTATTAAATGTGAAGTTATCGTCTAGAATAAGAAATTCTTTTACATCATATTTACCAATTAAATATTCTATTTCTCCTAAAACATGTTCAGCAGATCTTGCCCTGTATTTCTGACCCCACATTATTGGAGCAGAACAATAAATACAACTAGCAGGACATCCTCTGCTTGTTACTAAAGTTGCCCATGGCGTTCTTGTAGCTTCTCCTTGAGGTAAATTAACCTCCCAATATTTTTGATTAGGAATAAGATGTCTTGCAGGAAATGGAAGTTCATCTAAATTTTCAATAGCTTTTGTTTTAGGAATTATTCTAATCTCATGATTAATTCTCAAAGCAATACCATCTAAATCATCAAACTTTAATTCACCATTTAGGAAATTCATTAATTCTAAAAAAGAATAATCTGCTTCCCCTAAAACTGCATAATCTAAATTATCATCTGAAAGAACATTTTTAGTATCAAAAGTTGGGTGAACACCACCTGTTACTGTAATGTAATTTGGATCAATTGATTTAATTAGTTTAAATAATCTTTTTGCATCCTTATATTTTGTTGTGATAGTACAAGAAACACCAATAACATCTGGCTGGAAATCTTTGATGTGTTTAATAATATCTGCATCATCAAGGCCATACCTATAGATTCCAGGTTCTATCTCTCTTCCAATATGACATTGAGGATCTTCTACAATTGCATCTAAGATTTTAACAATAAAATTATTTTTTTCAAGAACTGCTGCAATATATGCTAAACCAATTGGTGGTTGAACACCAGGCCTTGCTTTTGCCATGAATTCAATAGGAACTGTTCTTGGTGGCTCAATTAAGAGAATTCTTTTTACTTCTTTTTTAGTTATACTGTCTCTCATTGTATTCGTTGTATTAATTGTATCCATCGTAATCATTCAAACCAGGCCATATTTATATTTTTTGCATTAAAGTATGTGTTAAATGTAAATAAAAGGGGTAAAAATATAGAAATTAGATGTATATTGTACATATATTTGAGTATATTGTTAGTATATTGTATGTGTATTACCCAGAACAAATAAGAACATTTATAAAGGAATTACCCATCCTAACCTATATTATCAAGAGATGACATTGTCCAATCAATACAATTTATAGATGGGCTTTGTTAAACTGGAGATGAGAAGAATTTCTTATTTCCCAATTATAAAACATAATATGAGGTAATAAACATGGCAAGAATGCATTCAAGAGATAAAGGTAAATCAGGTTCAACTAAGCCAATTAAAGCTACTGTTCCTACATGGGTTAGATACAAAGCAAAAGAAGTTGAATTATTAGTTGCAAAACTTTCAAAAGAAAAAAATTCAGCATCTGAAGTTGGAATTATACTAAGAGATGTTTATGGTATTCCTTCAGTTAAAACATTAACAAAAAAATCTATAAGTCAAATATTAAAAGAAAAAGATTTATTATCAGAAATACCTGAAGACTTGATTAATTTGATGAGAAAAAGTCTTGAAGTTAAAAAACATTTAGAGGAAAATCATAAAGATCAAGTTGCAAAACGTGGTTTACAATTAACAGATTCAAAAATCAAGAGATTTGTTAAATATTATAAAAGTACAAAAAGACTACCAAAAGATTGGAAGTATGATCCAGATAAGATTAGATTACTGATTAGTTAAGAATTTTTTATTCTTTTCTTTTTTATTTCTAGTTTATACAAGTATTAATTTCTTTTTATGTTTATGCAAGGACTATTAGGAGCATTGATAATGTTGGAAAGCAAAACTTATTTAAAGTAGCTAGTTATTAAAAATTTGTTTTTAAAAATAAAATTTGGTCTAAAAGAGGGGGAAACTTGGAACTTAATTCATATATTAAACAAGGTGTTGAAAGATTTAAGAATATTGATAATAAAGAAGTAATTAGAGTTATAAGTCATCTTGATACTGACGGCATATGTAGTGCAGCAATTCTTACAAAAGCAATGATTAGAGAAAGAAAAAAATTTTCTATCACATTTATTAATTATTTATCTGAAGAATTTGTTAGAGCCTTAGGCAATGAACAACACAAACATATAATATTTCTTGATCTTGGAACTAGTCAAATTAAAAATATCAAAAAATATCTAAAAGAAAAAGAAATATATGTACTAGATCATCATTCTACAAGAATTCGAACAGAAGAGGAAGGAGTATTTCATTTGAATCCATCAATATACGGCACTGACGGCTCAAAAGAAGTTAGTGGAGCAAGTGTTGTATATTTATTTGCAAAAGAATTAAACAACAAAAATCTTGATCTTGCATATTTAGGAATAGTTGGAGCAATTGGAGATTCTCAAGAAAATAATGGTTTTTTAGGATTAAACAATGAAGTACTAGATGATGCAATTAAATCAAAAAAGATTAATATAGAAAAAGGAATTAGATTTTTTGGAGCTGAAAACAAACCATTGTATAAAGTATTAAAAAATAGTGTTGATATTTATATCCCTGGAGTTACAGGTAGTGATGATAAAGCACTTGAACTTCTTGAATCATTAAATATAGAAGCAAAAAAAAAGGGAAGATGGACTAGATTAGAAGACTTAGAAGAAGACCAACTTAAAGCTTTGATAGAAAGTATTGTATTAAAAAGACAATCTTTATCTCAAAATGAATTGAAAAAAAATGATATTTTCGGCAATAAATATATTCTACTTGGTGCAAATCCAGAAATAAGAGATTTAAGAGAACTATCCACAATGATAAATGCATGTGGTAGGTTAGATAAAGCTTCTGTTGGTATGGGATTATTATTAGGAGATAAAAAATGCTTTTTAAGGGCAACATTTACACTTAAAGAATACAAAAAAGAGATTCTAAAAGCAATTAAATGGATTGAAAGTAAAAAAAGAACTAAAAAAGTAATTCAGGAAAAAGGATATATGATAATTAATGCTGGAGAAGAGATTACTCCTAAAATACTCGGAACAATCACTAGTATGTTTACCAGAAATAGAGAAATTGAATATGGCACATATTTAATGGGCTTATCAAGAACATTTAATGACAAAATTAAGATTTCTTTTAGAATTGTAGGAAACAGAAGTAAAGTAAGTCTTCAACGATTATTAGAAAGTATTGTTGAAAAATTTGATGGAGAATGTGGTGGGCACCATAATGCTGCAGGTGGCTTAATCCATGTAAAACATGAAGAGAAATTTATTGAAACTGTTAAGATGGAGTTAGGGAAGAAAGCAATGGAAGAAGTTATAGAGTGATTTTAATAAATTCTTCTAATAATAATTCTTCAAATAATTAATATAATAATAAAGAAAAACAAAGAATAAGAAATAAAAATCCAAAGTCTTGGAATTTTTAATGTTTCTGATAGGAATCAGAAACAAATCACAAAGCATTCCTGATCTGATCAATATGTTCAACAACTTCTTGGCCTTTTTTTGTTAAGCTTAATAGTTTTAATCTACCTTGTTTGTTGAAATTAATTAAACCTGCAAGATGCATTTGTTGAAGAATCTTAACTACATGACTATATGTACAATCAATCTGTTTAGCTAAAGAGCTAGCATAAACTTCACTCTTTGCATTGTATAATCCAATTAGCATTAAAGCTGGTTTTTCTCTAAAAATAACATTAAATATTTCTTTAGTTTTTATCAAATTAACACCCCGAATTTAATTTATTGTTTAATCACTCACTTTTTTTGGTGTTTGAAGATTTTAATAACTCTTAATGATTAATAGAGAAAATTCAATCATATTTAAATCTATTGAAAATAGATAATGAAAAATAAAGAATACATCATAGATATAGTTGTTTATAGTAACCAAAATATATTTTTTAGTATACTGGTTTAATTATATGGATATAGAAAAATGAGCATTATTTTAAGAAAGTTTATTAAGAGTCATTAAATCATGTTTTCATATAGTAAATGGTGCTTAAATAATGCAATCAAAAGATATTCTTAAACCAAATAATACATTTAAATCAGGTGATTCTATTAAAGGAGATGATCCTATTAAAGCAGATGATTCTCTTAAATCAGAAGATATTCTATTCCCACATGAAAAAATACGAAATGAACAAAATAAATTGATTAGTGATATAATCAATGCTGTTAAAAATAAGAAAAGTCTTATTGCCCATGCCCCAACAGGTTTAGGCAAGACTGCTGCTGCCTTAAGTCCTATATTAAAATATGCCATTGAAAATGATTTAACTGTATTTTTTTTAACATCTAGACATACTCAACATAAGATTGCAATTGATACTTTAAGAGAAATTAAGGAAAAGCATAATGTTAAATTTAATGTTGCAGATATTATTGGGAAAAAATGGATGTGTGGAGTTCCAAATATTTCAGGTTTATTTCCTAATGAGTTTATAGAATATTGTAAAAATATGCGTGAAACAAAAAAGTGTGCTTATTTTATTAACACAAGGGGTGGTGATAATACAAGCAGTAAATCAATCAACTCTAATAAAATCACAGTAAAAGCAAAAAAAATAATTGAAGATCTCAAATTAGGTATAAGAGATTCTGAGGATATAATTGAATTTTGTTCAAAAGATGAATTATGTCCTTATGAGATTTCAATAGAACTTGCAAGAAACGCTAAAGTAATTATTTCAGATTATTATTATGTGTTTAATCCACATGTTAATGAAGTCTTTTTTAAAAAGATTAATGCAGAATTAGAAAAAAGTATAATTATTGTTGATGAAGCTCACAATTTGCCAGATAGAATTAGAAACTTAGCAACAAACAGACTAACAAGTATGATGTTAAAAAGAGCAATTAAAGAAGCAAAAAAACATGGTTATACTGAAACATTAGGGAATTTAGTTTATGCTCAAGATGTACTTATTCAGTTATCAAGAAAATTTGAAACAATGAGTAATAATTCTAGAAGTTATTATAAGGAAACAAAAGTAACAAAAGAAGAATTTATGGATGCAATTAATAAAGAGAAAAATTATGATGATATATTATCTGATTTAATTTCTATTGCTGAATCAATAAGAGAAACTCAAAAAAGAAGTTTTATTGGAGGAATTGCGAGATTTTTTGAATATTGGCCAAAAGATGATGAAGGGTTTACAAGAATACTTAAACTTGAAGAAACTAAAGAAGGACAAATAATTACTTTAAGTTTTACTTGCTTAGACCCATCTATAATTACTAGTCCTGTTATTGAAGAATGTCATTCATGTATTTTTATGTCAGGAACATTAACACCAACATTTATGTATAAAGACTTATTAGGTGTAAAAAATGGAATTGAAAAAGAATATAAATCACCATTTCCTCTCAAAAATAGATTAAATCTAATTGTTCCAAAAACAACAACTAAATTTGAAAAAAGAAGTACACAACAATATGAAAACATAGGGAAAACAACAGCAGATATTGTAAATAAAATTAAAGGTAATGTTTTTATGTTTTTTCCAAGCTATAAAATGCGTGATAGTGTTTATCTATTTTTTATGAATTTATGTAAAAAAACTATTTTTCTTGAAGATTCAAAAATGAGCAAAGAACAAAGATTAGAAATGCTAGAAAAATTTAAAATGTATAAAAAAACAGGGGCAGTATTATTAGGTGTTACCTCTGGGAGTTTTGGTGAAGGAATAGATATGCCAGGTGATTTATTAAATGGTGTTGTGGTTGTAGGGTTACCATTAGGTGTTCCTGATTTAGAAACAAAAGAATTAATTAATTATTTTGATAAAAAATATCAAAAAGGTTGGGATTATGGTTATTTGTACCCAGCATTCCAAAAAACACTACAAAATGCAGGTAGATGCATCAGAAGTGAAACAGATAAAGGAGTTACAGTATTCTTAGATGAAAGATATGCTTGGTCAAGATATAAAAATTGCTTTCCAGATGATTATGAAATGGTTGTTGTTGAAGAATATGGTGATGTTATTGAAAAGTTCTTTAAAACCTCATAAAAAGATAGTTCCTGATTAATGCACTGCTTCATGAGCTGGAAAATGCATTTCAATATAAAGATCCTTGAGAAAAAAGTAATTGTCTTCCATGATATGGTTGTTGGGTTTGTGTAGGCATCTTAAACTCAAAACCACGGCTGTTTGCATATCCAATCATTGTTTCAAGGTATTGTTGCAAAGGTTTTGATTCAGTAATACCAATCCTACCAAGCATATCTTCTAGATCTTTTGACATCCCACCATGACCCATAGTATAATTAAGACCTGCCAATGAATCCTCAACTAACATTATTAAAGTAGATAACCTTGCTAATGAGCCAATTTTTTTTCCTCCTAAACGTCTTTCTCCATGAATATTAAAAGGAAAAAAATCTTTAAAGCGCATAGTTTTTTCAACTGGAAAAACATAAAGATCTGATTGCCCAATACTATGTGAACCTAAGTAATAATGAGTAATTACTCTAACCTTATCTGGAACTGGTTTTGGATCATGGTCTTTAAATTTATTAGCATAAGAACCTGTCCAAGACTCTTCTAATGATCTACTTAATGAGAAATATTCTTGTCTTTCTCTAACTGGAAGTTTTACTATATCTTTAGGTTTCAGAGAAAGATCTAAACCATGGTCTGGGTTATTTAATATGTCCTCCCTAATTCTTTTGATTTGCATTTTAGAAAGAGTTACAATTGAATTTAAAAAAGTGACTAAATAGATCTCATCAAAATACCAATACATAAACTAGTATACAGAAACGTAACATTTATATAGGACTGAGTATTAATTTCATATTAATATGGTATTATTATTTGATAATTATAATCTCCCAGATGATATATTTGAAATAGTTTTTGCAACTAAACAACAAGCAATTGTTGGAAAACTTCTTATTAAGAAATTAAAGTTAAATAATGGAATATTTACAAAAAAAGAAATGAGTGAATTTGCCACAACATTACATGATGGTGAAATGATTGCAGAAATTGAAGATTCACAGTTCAAAGGTAAAAAAGTTAAACTAAGTTATAACAAAAGACAGTTTTATGATAGAATTTTAACACCAATGAAGTCAATGGGATTAATTGATTATGATCTATATAAAAAAATATATAAACTAAGTGATCAATTTAATAAAGTATTGATTAATATTGGTATCTTATGGATGCAAGAGTACAGAAAATAATTATTATCTTAATATTTAAAAAAAAAGAGGTGTAGAATGGTTTTAGAACAAGCATTTAGAGCTAAATGGCTAGAGCAACGACCAATTTCTGCACTATTTTTAGGATTAGTTTATTCCATCATAGGTATTCTAAGTGCAAAATTAATTTTTCCAGCAAGTAGTGGATTAGCTTCCATTGCATTTGTATCAATCTTATTAATTCCCTCTCTTAACAGATTATTAAGTGATGAAGAAAATGTTGAAATTAGAGAGAACAAATTTTCAATAAGAATGTTGTTTAGAGACCATAGAGATATTTTTGAAATATATTTCTTTATGTTTATTGGAATATTTTTAGCTTATGCAATGTTTGCAATGTTCTTACCAAAATCATTAGTATTGAAAATGTTTGGACCACAAATTAATTTAATCAAAGGTCAAGGATTATATCAAGCATTTGTTGGATATGCTTTTTCAACAGAACATTTTGTTGAAATATTATTAAATAATTTATTAGTATTTATTGTATGTCTTGTACTTTCTATTGTTTATGGGGCAGGTGCAATATTTTTCCTTGCATGGAATGCAAGTGCATGGGGAGTTATCTTTGCAGTTAATGCAAGAGTGATAGCAGGAATAGGTAGCCCGCTTGGAGCATTTTTTGGTGTAGAAACAATGGCACCAGTTTGGGCTCATTTAATAACAGAAGCTTTTAGTTATTTCTTTGCAGCTGTTGCTGGAGGGGTAGTTAGTAAAGCAGTAATGAGAGAAGATCTATTTAGTGAAAAATTCCACCATATCTTAAGTGATGCAATGATGTTATTACTAATTGGTTTTGGTATTGTAGCAATTGCTGCTTTTATTGAGGTTTATGTTTATCAATATTCTGTTGTAATTTTATTAGGTATTATGTTATTATTGATTTTATTAATAGGAGCATTAGAACCAACACATATCTTTGAGAAAGAAGGGATAGAGTGAATAAGATTTTAATTTAATTATTCCCTTGTTTAGTTAATCACCCTATAGTAACAACAAAACCAAAAGATTTATATATTAGTTCTTTAGATTTAAGTGTATAATCCAATAAATAGGTGTTTCAATGTATACAGAAAAAGATGCTTTAAAGCTAATGAAAAAACATGCAAGTGATGATGATGCATATGAAGGTGTTATGATACATACTATGGCTGTGCAAAAGAAAGCACTAGAAGTTGCTGATGCTGCTATCAAGAATGGTCATGACATAGATATTGAATTTATTAAAACATCAATTATTTTACATGACATTGGAAGATTCAAATACCCACCAGGATCAAAAGAGAGTATAAGACATGGTGTTGAAGGTGCTAAAATATTAAAAGAAGAAGGATGGCCTGAAA
>Ga0233431_1001738_pt1 | contig 35103 bp, 50 predicted proteins | sample SI_118_April2016_FD_179867 | JGI IMG/M metagenome (GOLD analysis project Ga0233431, IMG submission 179867) | Seawater microbial communities from Saanich Inlet, British Columbia, Canada - SI_118_April2016_200_MG | ecosystem: Environmental > Aquatic > Marine > Inlet | place: Canada: British... | reverse complement strand
AAACAAGCATTAGAAGAGAGAGTTGGCAAATATTACCGAAAGTTAACAGCTAGTGAAGTAGAAAAGTTATTAAGCCAATGCCCGCCTTATAGAGCAGCTGAAGCAGTGGGTTGCAGTTTGAATCTAATAAATGCTGTCATGTTTTCAGGACCAAATTTAAAACCAGCGGAGTTATTTGAAGCGTTAGATTTGAAGAAAACTGATCGGTTGGCTATTTGGGTGGAGTTTGGAGGAACTGTAGAGGTTTGCATATTAGGTCTTTAACAATTATTCGAATGACTCAACCCATCTCCACCAGCATTATAAAAGAGAATGATGATATATAGCTCGACTGGTTGATGCAGTGTGATATAAATATGATAGAATTTGAAAGTTGTAACATAAAAGAGTTATTAACAACGTAATAGATAAATAATTAAGGAATATATGAGGGGAAACCAAGAGCTAGAAGTTGGTGTTGATAGTCAGCCAAACTGGGAGCATGTCGAGTCTCAAGATGTTGATGGACTTTGTAACTTGTTGACAGAATCTGCTAAATTAAGTCTTAAAGTGTTAGATGAGATTCATGGTGTTACACACATTCGTAGATTAAGAGCAAAACAAGCAGATGGTGTTACAACTGCTCTTTTACATCTAGACGTCTCAAAGCTTAATTTGCAAAAGGGTGATTATGTAGCTATTTGGAATGATCTGACTGACGTGGCGTCTGTAGCTATAAAACAAGTTGGTGATAAAGATAGACTTGATCATTTGGCTTTATTTTCTAAAGGGTTAAGTTCAGATGAGCTTGAGTTGTATTTCTCTGTTAAGACAGAAGTTGAGGGTAAAGGAGAAACTATACCAACCCATTATGTGATTCAAGCCGCAGAAATTATTGAGGAATTGTATCCAACTATGTTGTTTGTCGATCTTGAAGACGAGAAAACAAGGCTACCATCAAAAGCCAGTAGAGAGTTATTGTGTGTTATTGACGAATATCATTTTAAAGCTCGAACGGGAGATGAACCTTTAATTCTAGCCAATCGAATAAGTTGGGTCAAACAAATACTTGCAAACATGTATTTGGCTATCTGGACAGACAGCGGTTGTACCATTTTCACTGTCGCAGAACCAGGGATTGTCGAAGAAGGTGAGTCATACGTGTTTGAAGATAGATCTGGAGAAGAAGATATAGACGATCCAGGTGGTAGATACGAAGCACTAAATTAAAAAAATATTAAAGTTAATTCAAGGAGGAAAAATGGGAGAAAAATTTCCAGGAAGTAAAGGAAGTCCACACACTCAGGGACTAGAGGTTAAAGGAGATGTTTTGACTGCTGTGCTTGATGAAGGGATTAAGGCTAGATTAGCAGTGAATTCTCATGGTGAAGCACGTGACGAATGCCCACCAGAGCAAGATGTACTAGAGGAAATCAGAAGTTGTCATGATTTGCTCTCCAGAGATCAAGTTATGGAATTGGCTCGAGAAATGGGCTTGAATGAGTCTGATTATCCGGTGAAGTCAGATATTCACATTAGGCAAAGAAATGAAACTGAATATACTTTATCAGAGTATACAGCTGCTTACGGATTGGCATATGGACAAACATTGACGATTTGGTTATCCGATATTAGGCTGATGCCGTTGGTAGTGACACCCTTGGTAAGGGTAGGAAGTTAAACTATTTAATAGCATTGGTAACTGTTTTGAAAAAAATGGAGATCTAATCCTGGATCCCCGCTAGACCCGTCAAGGCGGGTCGCGAGGATGACAATGTAGTGCGGGATGAGAATGACATGGTTGTGAGTGTTAATTCTGGATTCCCACCTCGATTACATCGGGCTGAGAATGACGATTTAGTGATGATAGACAATGATATTCTAAATACATCCTAACCCTTTACATCTGGTTGGGATTTTTGTATAATCACCTCCTGTCTTTAAACCTAGCAACTTAAAATATGGCTAAAGCAAATCCTAAAACTAGCAGTTCATATAAGATCCGAGTTCGGCTCCAATCTTATGACCATCGAGTCATTGATGAAGCTAGTAAAAAGATCTTGGAAACTGCTGTCTCGACAGGAGCTCAAATTATAGGACCAGTCCCTCTTCCCACTCACAAAAAAAGTTTTACAATTTTAGTTTCTCCTCACTCGGACAAGAACGCCCAAGAACACTACGAAATTAGGACACACAAGCGATTAATTGATATACTGGAACCTACTAGTAAAACAATTGATTCGCTGATGCATTTAGAGCTACCAGCAGGTGTTTCTATTCAAATAAAGACATAAAGGAATATAGAACTGAATCAAATAGTGATGATTAATAATAGACTACAGAATAAAAACAAGTATGATCAGAGATTTTTTTGTGACCAAACGAGATATGTGCCAGGCCTGGACCAAGCAAGGTCGTAGGTTGGCTGTCTCTTGCGTTTATGCCCCAGATATCAAAGTGATAAACAAAAAGAGTATTAGCCAAGATAGCGTCATCCTAGAAGTAGGATTTGGCAAAAAAAAGCTAAAAAACATGGCTAAACCGCTCCAAACACAGATTAAAAGGAGCGGTTTTTCTGTTGGTATCAAGCAGATGAGAGGCATTAGAGTAGAGACCAAAGAATCAGACTCTCTGCCTAAAGCTGGAGATTCTATTAAAGCTAGTGATGTTTTGGCAGTTGGAGACATGGTTGATGTTCAAGGTATATCTAAAGGTCGAGGTTTTGCTGGAGCCATTAAGCGCCATGGTTTTCATGGTGGTCCCAAAACTCATGGTCAATCCGATAGAGCTCGGGCTGTAGGATCCATTGGTGCTGGTACTACCCCAGGTCGAGTTTGGCCAGGTAAAAAAATGCCAGGTCATTATGGAGTTGAGACTAAAACCGTTCAAGGTTTGGTAGTGCTTTATATAGATCCCGAAACAGATCAAATTTGGATTAACGGCCCCATACCAGGGTCGTTTAACTCTTTATTGAGGATACGTAAAATAGGTAAAACTAGCAAAATAGAGCTAGACAAAGCTGCTAGTGGGTTGCCAGTTGAGGAAAAAACTGAGGTAAATTCGGCAGAAGATGAACAGCCAATAACTCCTCCTGGATCCCCGCTAGTCCCGACAAGTCGGGACGCGAGGATGACAGATGATAAGAAATCAACCACGTCAGACGTGGTAGCAGAAAAAGATCAGCCATCAGAATCTAAAGATCAAAAAGAAGAAGTACAAACATCAGAAGATGATAAAAAAGATGAAAAAACACCTAAACCAGAGGTTAAAGAATAATGAAATTAGTTAAATACACAGCAACCGGCACCAAATCCAGCCTCACTGCAGAAGACAAGGTCTTTGGAGTAGAGGTGAACCAAGTGTTGTTGGCTCAAGCCGTGAGAAGTTACATGTCTAACTCTCGTCAAGGCACCAGTCAGGCTTTGACCAGAGCAGAAGTTAAAAGAACCAAGGCTAAATGGTACGCCCAAAAAGGTACAGGTAGAGCTAGACATGGAGCTCAAAGTGCCCCTATTTTTGTAGGTGGTGGTGTAGCTCATGGACCTAGAGGAAATGCTAACTGGAAAAAGAAACTAACCAAAGTGTTTAAACGTCAAGCTTTAGTTGCTGCTCTTTCTGCACAAGCAGGAAACTGTTTGGTTGACGAAAGAATTCTTTCTTTAGATGGTAAGACTAAGTCTGCTCAAAAAATACTAGATAAAATCGCCACTTCACCAAAATCAAAGATACTCATTATATTGCCAGATACAGAAGAAAAAATCATGAGAGCGTTCAACAATTTATCTCAAGTAAACATGATGCAAGTACATGATGTGAATGCTTTGGATGTGGCAACTGCAGACCAGATAATCTTTACTAGCATTTCCCTCAAAGCTTTGGAGAAAAGACTATCATGAGCGTCCATACACTAATTAAACCCATCATCACCGAGAAGACTCTAGCTTTGGCCAACAGTCAAAACTGCTATACCTTTGGGGTGAGGGTAACATCTTCAAAGAATCAGATTAAGAAAGCTGTAGAAGACTTTTATGGAGTTGAGGTGGCTAAAGTAAGAACAGCCTCACTGCAACCTCAATCTAGAAGAACTGGTAAACGCAGAACATCAAGCATGAGTCCAAAAACGAAAAAAGCCTATCTTTATCTTAAAGAAGGTCATTCAATAGATTTATTCGATGTAGGAGGGGCAGAATAAATGCTGATTCAACGTAAAGCAACCACCAGTGGTCGTCGTCACCAAATTGTTGTAGATAGATCTAATCTTCACAAGGGCGGACCAGAGAAATCACTACTTGCTCCAGGTCACAAGAAAAGACAGGGTAGAAACTCAACTGGCAAGATTACAGTTCGTCATCGAGGTGGTGGAGTTAAGAAAAGAATGAGGGTAATTGAGTGGCGTAGACATCAGTTTGATATTCCAGCCAAGGTTGTAAGGTTTGAGTACGATCCTATGCGTAGTGCTAATTTAGCTTTGTTGCAGTATGAAAATGGAGTTAAATCCTATATTTTGGCACCAATGGGTCTTGAGATTGGTGACACAGTTTTGTCTGGAGAAAAAGTTGAACCTACTATGGGTAATGCTGTACCTCTTAAAAACGCCCCAATTGGATCTTTTGTACACTGCATAGAGATGAAGCCTGGTAAAGGTGCGCAGATGGCTAGAGGAGCTGGTACAGGAGCTATTGTTCAAGCTCGTGAAGCTGGTATGGTGACTTTGCAGTTACCTTCCAAAGAGTTAAGGCTCGTAAAAGAAGACTGTTTTGCTACAATTGGTCAAGTTGGAAATCAAGACTGGAAGAATCGTAAGTTGGGTAAAGCAGGCAGAAAACGCTTGCTCGGTATTAGACCAACAGTGCGTGGAACAGCTCAACATCCAGACTCTCATCCCCATGGTGGTGGTGAGGGTAGATCTGGAGTCGGAATGAAGTATCCTAAGACCCCATGGGGTAAACACGCTTTGGGTAAGAAGACCAGAGCTAAACGTCACTACTCAAACAAGTACATTCTTCGAGATAGAAGAGCAAAGGCTTAATATATGTCAAGATCTAGTAAAAAAGGACCATTTGTTGACCCTAAACTATTGGTTAAGGTGAACAAACAAAAACAACTAGGCGATAAAGCTCCGATTAAAACTTGGAGTAGAGCTTGTGTTATCCCTCCAGAATTTGTGGGACATGCTTTTTCTATTCATCAGGGTAAAAACTTTGTTGAGGTGTTTATTAGTGAAGCTATGGTAGGTCACAAGTTGGGAGAGTTCGCTCCCACTCGTAACTTTAGAGGTCATGGCAGAATTGTGAAACGTACATTAACCAAGACATAAAAATAAAGAAGAAAATATGGAACTTAAAGCAATACAGAAATCTACTCGTCAAACTCCACGTAAAGTGCGTCTAGTAGCCAATTCTGTCCGAAAAATGTCTATTCCAGATGCTATTGCTCAACTAGCTATCTCTGATAGGAGAGCTTCTATATTGGTGCTTAAGGTTTTACGTCAAGCTTTGGCTAATGCAGAGCATAATCATAGATTAACAGTAGATGGCTTAAAGATTAAAAGTATCTTGGTGAATGAGGGAGCTCGGTACAAAAGATTTAATGCAGTCAGTAGAGGTCGAGGTCACGCTATCTTGAAGAGAACTTGTCATGTGACAGTTATCTTGGAAGAGAAAATAGATTTAACCGATAAGCCGGCGGAGAAGAAATCCCCAGCCAAAAAGACTGCAACCAAACCAAAAACTAAAACTAAAGCAGAAGGCACTCGCCTTCGCTCTAACGAGCTACAGCGAAGTGAAACTCGCCTTCGCTCTAATGAGCTACAGCGAAGTGAAACTCGCCTTCGCTCTAACGAGCTACAGCGAAGCAAGGAAAAACCATCAAAAGTTAGTAAAGCAAAGGTTAAAAAGTCCAGCCCAAAGAAGTAATCTTATCTGGTACAATACCAAATCTATACTATGGGACAAAAAGTTAACCCCACCAGCTTCCGTTTAAAAACCACTTTTCCGTGGAAATCACGTTGGATTGCTGGTAGTAAGGATTATAAAAACCAGCTACTTGAGGATTATAAGCTACGACAGTATCTAGAAGAGAAGCTGTCACATGCTCAGTTAGTTCAAGTAGATATCGAAAGATCTTTAACAGTTATCAAGATCTACCTCTATGTAGCTAGACCAGGTGTGGTGATTGGCAAGGGTGGTTCCAACTTGGAAGAAGTTAAAAAAGGTGTAGAAAGACTACTTAATGTCTCAAAGCTTAAAAAAGACAAAGTTAAGATAGACTTGAGAGTAGAAGAAGTCACCAAACCAGATTTGAGTTCCAAACTAGTAGTTGAGAGAATTGCTCAACAACTGGGCAAACGTTATCCTCATAGAAGAGCTGTTAAACAAGCTCTGGAAAAAGTCATGCAGGCTGGAGCCAAAGGGGTTAAAATTGCTCTTTCTGGTCGTATTGGCGGTAGTGAGATTGGCAGAACAGAGAAGTATTTTGAAGGATCTGTGCCTACCCAAACTATAAGAGCAATTATCGATTATTATGAAAAACCAGCCCACACTAGATCTGGATTTGTGGGAATTAAGGTTTGGATTTATAAAGGTGACACTTTAGAAGAGTAAAGTATGCTACAACCTAAAAAAAGCAAATACCGAAAACAATTTAGAGGCAAAAGAACTGGCGTTGCTAGTAGAGGTAATACTGTAGCTTTTGGCGAGTATGGTCTTAAAGCCATGTCTTGTGACTGGGTTTCTTCTAGACAGATCGAAGCAGCTCGTAAAAAAATCACCTACATGACAAAGAGAGCTGGCAAGTACTGGATTAGAATTTTTCCAGATAAACCTATCACCAAAAAACCAGTGGGAGTTAAGATGGGTTCTGGTAAAGGTGCTATTGAAGAACATGTAGCTGTGGTTAAGCCAGGTCATATTTTATTTGAGATGGCTGGGGTAACCGAGGAAGTTGCCAAAGAAGCCCTGCGCAAAGCAGGTCATAAGTTATCTGTTAAAACTAAGTTTGTAACCAAGAGTTAATATGAAAAAAAACGACATTATCGCTCTTCACCAGAAATCTATCGATGAGCTCAAGCAAGAGCTAGTTAAGTTGGAGCAGGAACTGGGTAAGGCAAAACTAGAGATTAAAGCTGGCAAGAGAAAAAACACTCATTCCAGACTTATGGCCGATCATATAGCTAGAATAAAAACAATAATTGGAGAAAAAACCAGAGCAGAAGCTGTTAAACCAGCCAAAGAAACCGGAGATAAATCATGAAACAGATGACAGGTACCATTCTAAATTTTTCTGGACAGAAAACCGCCAAGGTTTCTGTGGAAAGACAGTGGCAACATCCTCTATATCTAAAAAGTGTTAAGAGAAACAAGAGTTATGCTTGCGAATGTGAGAATGAAAAATACAAAGTTGGTGAGCATGTGGTGATAGAAAGCTGTCGTCCTATCAGTAAAACCAAGAGATTTAAAGTTGTGAAGAAGGTTAATTCATGATTCAGTTAAGATCCGTCCTCGATGTGGCCGACAACTCTGGAGCTAGAAAACTCCGAGTCATTCAGGTTTATGGTGGCTCAAACCGTAGGTTCGGTCATGTGGGTGATATGGTGGTGGCTTCGGTCATAGACTCCGATTCACAAGGAAGTGTGAAAAAAGGCGAGCTAGTGAGGGCAGTTATTGTGAGAACTAGAAAAGAAACTGGCAGACCAAGTGGTGAGTACGTGAGATTTGATAACAATGCAGCTGTAGTAGTGGAGTCTAGAAAGAGTTTAGTTCCAGTTGGAACTAGAGTTTTTGGACCTGTGGCAAGAGAAGTTAAAAATAGAGGGTACAACAAAATCGCCTCACTTGCACCGGAGGTACTATAGATATGAAATTAATAGTTGGAGATAACGTCAAAGTCATGGTGGGTAAAGATCTGGGTAAAACAGGTTTAATTACTCGTATTTTGCCCAAGAAAAACAAGATTTTTGTTGAAGATGTGGGTAGAACTGTGCGTCATATTAAACCCAATAACAATCAGAGTGGTGAGCGAAAAATTATTTTCAAACCCATTGATGCCAGCAAAGTTGCCATTGTCAATGAAAAAGGAAACGTAGATAGAGTGGGTTATAAAGTTGATAAAAAGGGTGAAAAAACTAGATTTTTCAAAAAATCTGGAACTGCTATTACTGCTCAAGTTACTAAAACAGCCGCCAAAAAAACTAGTAAAGCAAAAAAAACAACTAAGAAATAATCATGACTATAGACAATCAAACCTACCATAAAACAGTTTTACCAGCCTTGCAAAAAGAGTTTGAAATTAAAAACATTTTAGCCGTGCCTAGACTCCAAAAAATAGTTTTAAATCTTGGTGCCAGTGACCCTCAAGATCCTAGAGCCAGAAAAAAAGCTTTAGAAAATATAGCAGAGCAATTTAGCTTGATCACAGGTCAAAAACCACAGATTACTTTGGCTCGTCAATCTATCTCAACTTTCAAATTAAGAGCTGGTGATCCTTTGGGAGTTAAGGTGACTTTAAGAGGTAAAAAGATGTGGCAGTTTTTCCAAAAACTAGTGGCAGTAGCTCTACCTAGAGTTAAAGATTTTAGAGGTGTTTCAAAGACAGCTTTTGATGGTCAGGGCAATTATAGTTTGGGTCTAGAGGAGCAAATTATCTTTCCAGAGATAGAGTATGATAAAATTGAACGCGTCCGCAGCTTACAAGCAACCTTTGTTACCACCGCTCCAAACAATGAGCAGGCGAGGCGGTTACTGGAGCTGTTTGGCATGCCTTTTGAGAAAGAGGATAAATAATATGGCTAAAAAATCTAAAATAGCAAAATCTAACAAGCTCATAAAAAAGAGATCGGAACTTAAGTTGTCTGGTGTAACCAAACCCAACAGAGTTTCGACTAGAGGAGTTAATAGGTGTCAGATTACAGGTAGGCCAAAGGGCTACATGAGATTCTTTGGTTTAAGTAGATTGACTTTTAGAGAATTGGCAGTTAAAGGAGAATTACCAGGAGTAGTTAAGGCAAGCAAATAATATGACAGATCCAGTAGGCGACTTCATCATCCGTATTAAAAACTCTCTGTTGGCAGGGCACGATAAAGTTGTGGTGCCTTATTCCAAGCTTAAATCTGCTATTGCCGATATCTTGATAGATGAAGGATATCTTAAAGGTGTTAAAGAAAGTGAAGTAGATGGTCATCCTCAACTAGAGATAGAGCTTAAATATCAAGGACGTGTGCCCGCTATTAGTGGAGTCAAGCGTCTTTCTAAACCTGGCAGACGTCTATATGCTTCTGCTGGTGAGTTGCCCAAAACTTTGGGAGGGTATGGTATTACTATTATTTCCACCAATCAGGGATTGTTAACAGATTCCCTGGCCAGAAAACAAAACACAGGTGGAGAATTAATTTGTCAAGTTTGGTAATAATATGTCAAGAATAGGTCGCAAATCCATCACCATTCCAGATACTGTCACCATTGCCGTGAACGGTAACTTGGTGCAGGTTAAAGGAGCAAAGGGTGAGCAAACAGTTACACTGCCGGTCAAGATTAAGGTTGAAGTAGCAGAAGGTGAAGTAAGGGTTTCAAGAGAAAATGAGCAAAAACAAACTAGAGCCCTACATGGTTTGGTTCGCAGTTTAATTAATAATGCTATTCTAGGAGTTACCACTGGTTTTTCAAAAACCCTCAAGTTAGTGGGCACTGGATATAGAGTTACAGCCAAAGGTCAAGATTTATCTCTGGCAGTAGGTTATTCTCATCCCATTGAGATTAAAGCTAGTCCAGGGGTTAATTTTAAAGTAGAAGGCAACGACACCATCATTGTCTCTGGCATGGACAAACACTCTGTGGGTCAAGTTGCAGCCAATATCAGAAAAGTTCGTCCTCCAGAACCATATAAAGGCAAAGGAGTTCGTTACGAAGATGAGTATGTCAAGATTAAGCCAGGTAAAACAGCAGCCACTGCATAAAGATCATGAAAATTAAACACAACAAAACACTAGCCCAAAAAAGAGCCCAACGCGTTAGGGGTAAGATGCAGGGTACAGCTCAAAAACCTAGAGTGAGTGTCTACCGTTCCAACAAGCAGATCTTTGTTCAAGCTATAGATGATGACAAAGGTGTGACGCTTGCTTCTGTGCATGAAAAATCTCAAGTAAAGAAGGCTGCCAAGAAAACTACTCCTACCAAAGGTGAAAGAGCCAGCTTGGTTGGAGAAGAGCTAGGTAAGTTACTCAAGGCTAAAAAAATCAAGTTAGCTGTTTTTGACCGAGGTGCCAATAAGTATCATGGTCGAACAAAAGCCGTAGCAGAAGGCCTACGCAGTCAGGAAATAAAAGTATGATGAATCGTGATTCAATTGCCAATGAGTTCGAAGAGAAGGTTGTCCAGATCTCTCGAGTATCCAAGAAAACTAAAGGTGGTAACACCATTGGTTTTTCTGTCCTAATGGTTGTGGGAGATAAAAAAGGGCAAGTTGGAGTAGGTTTAGGTAAAGCCCCAGATGTGGTTTCTGCAATTCGCAAAGGCATCAAAAAGGCTAAAAAGAGATTTATTACTGTGCCTATGGATGGAACCACTATTCCTTTCCCAATAGAGATTAAAAAAGGAGCAGGTAGAGTTTTGCTAAAGCCAGCACCAAAAGGTTCTGGAGTAATTGCCGGTGGTCCAGTTAGATCTGTGGTGGAAGCTGCAGGTATTCGCGATATCTCTGGTAAGATCTTGGGAAGTGAAAACAAAGCTTCTAGTGTCTACACCACTTTTGCCGCTTTAAATGAAATTTCTAGGATCTGTAAGTTAAAGGGCGTAAAGTTAAAATCTATTGCTCAGGTTGAAGCCGAAGAAGCAGAAAAGTTAGCTCAAATTCAAAAACAAGCAGCCAAGACTGCTCAAGAAGCTCAAGCTAAGGCAGGTGTAAAAAAAGTGAGTCCAAAAGTACCGGCCAAAGGTAAAAAAATAATTGCTAAACCTAGTGCTAAAACTCCAGGTACCTCTAATAAAACTGCACCTAAGCCAGAAAATAAGCCAGCACCTAAGTTAGAAACTAAACCCGCAACTGCACCCGCTACTGCGTCAAACCAAGATTCGGTTGCCAAAAAAGAAGATAAGAAGAAGTAATCTATGTCACTCTTAAACATTTTAACCAGCATCACATCTCCTACCAAGAAAAGGGTGGGTCGTGGTTATGGTTCTGGTAAAGGTGGTCATACATCTGGTAGAGGTATGAAGGGTCAAAAATCTAGAGCAGGTGGAAAAGTTCCTGTTTGGTTTGAGGGTGGTCACTTACCCCTTATCAAGCGTATGCCTATGCTGCGTGGTAAAGGACGACTTGAATCTTTGGGTAGAACAGAAGAAGTTAATCTGGGAGATCTGTCCAAGGTTAAAAAGGGAGATGTTTCTCTAGATTCACTTCGTTTAGCCGGTTTGATTTCTAGACAGGCCAGACAAGCAAAAATCATTCACACAGGCAAGATAGAAAAAGCATATAATCTTAAAGGTGTAACAACTACACCTGCTGCCAAAAAAGCTATAGAGGCAGCCGGAGGAAGCGTTAGTTAGGATGAGTCCTATGCAGACAGCCATTGCAACTGTCAAAAAAATCTTCGCTCATCGTACAGTTAGGAAAAAGCTCCTTTTCACTTTGGGTATAATTTTTATTTATAGAACTCTAGCTCATATACCGGTACCTGGAGTCGATGTTGCTCAGTTGGGCCAAATATTTGCAGGTAATCAATTTTTAAGTTTGCTTAATGTTTTTTCTGGTGGAACCCTATCTCGTTTTTCTGTCATGGCAGTAGGTATCAACCCCTACATTACAGCCTCCATTATTTTTCAATTAGCTGGTATGGTTTTACCCTCTCTTAAAGAACTCCAAAAAGATGGAGAATCTGGCAGAGAAAAAGTCAATCAATATACTCGTCTAGCCTCTGTACCTCTGGCTATTGTCCAGAGCTTCTCTGTCTTAATGCTACTGCGATCTCAGGGTTTATTGGAATCTGCAGATCCTTTAACTATGATTGTGATGATTCTTACTCTAGTGGCAGGTGCCTCTATTTTAATGTGGTTGGGCGAGCTAGTTTCCCAATTTGGAGTAGGTAATGGAATTTCTATGGTATTGTTCGCTGGTATTTTGTCACAGCTACCTACAATGTTTGGTCAAATCTGGACAGTCTCATCTGCAGACCAATGGCTAACCATCTTTATCTTTTTGGCAGTCTTTTTACTTATTGTGGGTTTAATTGTTTACATGAATGAAGCTGTACGGAAAGTGATTATCCAGTATGCCAAGAGGCAAAGAGGTAGTAGGTCTTATGGTGGTCAAAAATCTCACCTACCTATTCGGGTGAATGTAGCAGGAGTCCTGCCTATTATTTTTGCCATCTCTATTATGATGGTGCCATCATTTGTGTCGCGGATTCTTCTTGCTTCAAGCAACCAAAACTTGCTTAACATTGGTCAAAACTTGGGCATTTGGTTCTCACCTACCGCTTGGCCATATATGTTGCTTTACTTTGTAATTGTGTTTGCTTTTACCTATTTTTCTGCCCTGATCTTTTTTAATGCAGAAGATATTTCTGATGAACTTAAAAAGAGCGGAGCTTTTCTACCAGGTATACGACCCGGTGTAGCTACCAAGAAATACCTTGAATTTGTAGTAACAAGGATTACGCTGGCAGGAGCTATATTTTTAGGTTTTATTGCCTTAATGCCATCTCTAGTCCAGCTCTGGACAGGTGTTCAATCTTTGGCTATTGGAGGAACCAGTGTTTTGATTATCGTATCTGTTATACTTGAAACCTCCAAACAGGTGGAAAGCCAGCTGGTGGAAGAGAATTATGATAGATTACTCAAGAAGTAACCTAGGAGTAACATTATGAAAATAGTTTTAATTGGCATCCAAGGTGCTGGTAAATCAACCCAGGGCAATAAACTATCCCAAAAATATAAAGTTCCTTATTTATCTTCTGGTCACATCTTTAGAGAGATTGCCAAGGAAAAGAGCAAGCTAGGTCGTTGGCTTAAAGAAACTCTTAACTCTGGAGCTTTAGTTCCAGATGATACTACTTTAGAAATAGTTTTAACCTATTTAGAGAGACCAGAGTATGAAGCTGGTTTTATTCTAGATGGTTTTCCTCGCACTGTACCTCAGGCCAAAGCTTTCAATGGCAACTTGGATAATGTGGTTTATATCAAAGTTTCCGACAAAGAAGCTCTTTGGCGTATCTCTGGAAGAGACGATGTGAGAGAAGATGAAACTCTACACGCTCTTCGCAAAAGAATCAGTCTTTTTCATGAGGTAACAGAGCCGGTAGTGAGATACTACGAGGAAGAAAAAAAACTGATAGAAGTAGATGGTGAGCAGTCTGTCGAAGATGTGTTTAAATCTATTGTTAAAGAAGTCAAAACAAAATCATAGTTATTTTTGTTTAATCTCATGTCTCAAAATCACTCTAAAATAACCAAATCCGGTGCTATGCGAAAAGGCGGAGCTGTCTTGGCAGGTGTGAAGTCTGGTTTAAAAACTATGGCCAAGGTGGGTGTTAGCTTTGAAGAACTGGAAGCTCAGGCTCAAAAATTGATTAAAAAAGCGGGTATGGAAGTAAGCTTTTCTACAGTAGGAGATTACTCTTGGGCAACTTGTATCACCAAAAATTCTGGGCTTTGTCATGGTATACCAGAGAAGAAAGTGGTTAAATCTGGAGATATTATTACCATAGATGTAGGTTTAATTAACGAAGGCTACCATCTAGACTCTGCCCTCACGTTCCCAGTAGGTAAAGTGGATAAAAAAATCCATAAATTTCTAGAGGTAGGTAGGGAAGCTCTAGACCTGGCTATAGATCAAGCTAAGCCAGGCAAGTCCGTGTTTGATATAAGTAAAACTATGCAGAGAGTTGTAGAAAAGAGTGGATACAAAGCAGTATATCAACTTACAGGACATGGATTAGGCAAGAAACTACATCAAGCTCCAGGCATTCCTTGTGTGGCTCAAGTTAGTGACAAGAGTAATAAATTAAAAGTGGGTCAGACTTTGGCTATTGAGATGATGTATGCCATGGGAGATGCCCATCTAGAACTAGCCCAGGATGGCTGGACTTACCAAACAAGTGATGGATCACTAACAGGTATGTTTGAGGAGTCAGTTTTGATTACCAAAGATAAACCAGTAATACTCACTAAAATGAAGGATTGATAACATGAAAAAAATATTATATCCCACCATAATATTAATGATTATTCCACTATTTCTTATCGTCAATATTTTGATCAATGGTTTACGTCAACCAGTGCCGTTTGAATATGGTTCGCAAAAATCACAAATACTAACTAGAACCAACATACTACAACTTACCAAGCCTGATGGTTGGTTTGGCCTTATGTTTAATGAATCATCTCACTCCAATCCTTATATATTTGGATTTGAAGGAAACGATCTATATTTTAAGGATGCTTTAGGAAGAGTGTTTGCGTTTAGATCTAATACTCAAGTAGTTGAACAAGTTAATGTTGAGAAATATGATTTTCTTAGACAAGACGAACTTAAAGGGGAATGTAACCCAGATACAATGCCAGATTATCATGATAGTTTTTATGAACAAATTCCTGACTGGTGTTACTCAATTACGCAGGCAAATGTTAAGATTGATGCTTGGCCATACTTACGCGAAGAGACAGGATCTGTTGCCTTTGGAGCTCGTCATTTAGTTATTACTAAAGATAATCAAACTAGCATTATTCATGAAAGTCGCGATATAACCGATATTGTAATTTCGGAAGATGGTGAATATTTGGCTATTACAGCAGCTAGGCCAAAAAATTCTCCCGGATCATTTGAACCTACAGACATTCATCTGCTCAAGTTGTGATTGAGACATATTTCACATTAAGTCTAATACTATATAAAACATGACGCTTCCAGAAGACATCCAGGCGAAAAGATGATATAATTAACCCCTTATTATGGGAAAAGTTCAAGATCATAAAAGATCTGCCAAATCAAAAAACCAAGTAGATACCACTGGGAAGAAATCTTCTAGTATCGATAGGTTTGAGGTGAGTGGAGTAGTCACTCACTGTTTACCCAATACCATGTTTAGGGTATTAGTAGATGAGTCCGAGGTGTCCCAGATGGTAGGCAGAACTTTACTAGGAACTTTAGTTGGCAAGATGAGATTATTTAGAATTCGCGTTATGCCCGGTGATTTAGTCAAGGGATACGTGTCTAAATATGACCTCAAAAAGTGTAAAATAACCTACAGATCAACAAAAAAGACATTGCAGTAAATTTACTACTTCTCAAGAAGGATGGAGAATGATATAGTTCAACCCTGCTAAAAAGGCAATATGAAAGTTAAGTCATCGGTAAAAAAAATGTGTATAGGTTGCAAAATAGTGCGACGCAAAGGCGTAGTACGAGTAATTTGCAAGACAAATAGAAAGCATCAACAGAGACAGGGATAATATTATAATATGCCACGTTTACTAGGAACAGACCTACCAGAGAACAAGACAGTTGCTATTGCACTAACTAGTCTCTTTGGAGTAGGTCATAAAAGATCAGAAATTGTAGCCAAACAAGCAGGTGTAGATTCCGCCAAGAGAGCTAGAGATCTTTCACCTAGCGAGTTAAGCAGAATTCAAAAGGTGCTAGAGCAGTTTGAGCTAGAAGGTGATTTAAGACGCGGAGTTAGAGATAACATAGATCGTTTAAAGAGAATTAGGGCATATAGAGGTATTCGTCATGCCCAGCAGTTACCAGTTCGTGGTCAAAGAACTAGAACAAATGCTCGAAATGCTAGAGGTGGAGTTAAACGAAGAACTATTGGCTCTATGAGTAAAGAACAGGCAACTAAAACAGAAGAGAGTAAGTAATATTATGGCTACTCCAAAAACAAAAAAAACTAGTTCTCGTCAACCCAAAGCCATGGTGGCTAGGGGCAGGCTGTATGTAACAGCTACTTTTAACAGCACATTGGTTAGTATTACAGATGAGCAAGGTAATGTACTTTGCTGGTCTTCGGCTGGAGAGGCTGGATTTACTGGTAGCAGAAAATCAACCCCTTATGCAGCTACCATCACAGTCGAGAACGCTATTACCAAAGCCAGAGCTTTTGGTATGAACGAAGTAGCAGTCTTTATCAAAGGTCCAGGACCGGGTAGGGATGTAACACTTCGAGTTTTAAGAGCACAGGGTATGAAGGTGAACATGATTGCCGATGTGACTCCTCTACCTCACAACGGTACTAGACCACGTAAGGCTAAGCACAACAAGTAAGGTAAATATGGCACGTTATACAGGACCAAAAAACAAACTAGCTAGAAGAGTCGGAGAAGACTTGGGCTTAAAAACCAATAGTCTTAAGGTAGCTAGTAGAATTATGGTTAGACCAGGTCAGCATGGTGCCAAGAGCAGACGCAAGCTGTCGGATTATGGTCAACAACTTAAAGAAAAACAAAAGTTAAGAATCATGTACGGCATCATGGAGAAGCAGATTCGTCGTTTATATACAGAAGCTAGTGCTAGTGTGACCGCTACCGGATCTACTCTACTTAGCTTACTTGAAAGACGACTAGATAACGTAGTTTATCGCTTGGGTTGGGCTCCAACTAGAGCTGCTGCACGTCAACTGGTTTCTCATGGTCACGCCAGGGTTAATCAGAAAAAAATGGACATTCCATCGTATAGAGTTAAAGTGGAAGATTTGATAACTATAACAGATAGAGGGCTTAAAATTCCTTTGGTGGCAGAGCTAGTAAAAGAGGAATCTATCGATGCTCCAGAGTGGTTGCAGAGAAAGAAAGCTGTGGCCAAAGTGATGCGTTTGCCTGTTAGGGAAGATATCAAAGAACCCATCGAGGAGCAGTTTGTAATTGAGTATTACAGTAGATAATAAACAAAATAGTATAAAGTACTCTATGGAAACAGATTTTCGTCTAAAGACGAAGAGGAGAAACAAAAAGGAGACAATATGAACGTAGCAGACACAATCAACCCCAACTTAAGTCCTGGGTTTGAGATAAAAGAAACAATCATGGGTGAACACCGTAGCCATGTTGTGATTGAACCTTTGGAAAAAGGTTATGGTCACACTTTGGGTAACTCTTTACGTAGAGTATTACTTAGTTCTTTATCTGGAGCAGCTCCTATTCAAGTGAGAATTTCGGGTATTGATCATCAGTTTTCTACTATAGATGGTGTGACCGAAGATGTGCTAGAGCTTACCTTAAACTTAAAACAGTTGAGAGTTAAGGCTGTTAGTGCTGGTCAAGGAGTTTTAAGATTGGACGTCAAGGGTCCTAGAGAAGTGTCCGCTTCAGATCTTACAGCAGAGGCAGGTTTTGAGATTATCAACAAAGATCTACATATTGCTACAGTAGCCAAAGGCAAATCTTTGGAGATGGAAATTGTGGTAGATTCTGGTGTTGGCTATCAACTAGCCGATAACAAACAGAGTCCAACTCTAGGTGATATTCAACTAGATGCTCTTTTTTCACCAGTAGTGACAGTTTCCTACACAGTTGAGTCTACTCGTGTGGGTCGTCGCACAGATTTTGATAAGCTTGTGTTGGATATCCAAACAGATGGTAGTATTTCGCCAGCCGACGCTGTCAAAAAAGCAGCACAAATTTTATCTCGTCAATTCTCTCAAGTTTACGACCCAGTTTTACCAGTTGTAGAAGCCAAGCCAGAAGAGCTTTCACCAGAAGAAGCAGAGGTTTTACGCTTAACTGTGGAAGAACTGGACTTACCTACCAGAATTGCCAACGCTCTTCGTAAGGGAGGGTTTGAAACAGTAGGCGATTTGAAGGGTGTGTCTCGTCAGATTATCGCCAAGGTCAAAAACCTAGGTGAAAAGAGCGTAGACGTGATTGCAGAAGCAGTAGAAAAGAAGGATGTCAAGTTGGGTGAGTAAAATCCACATAGGAAAATCATGAGACATAGAGTTGCCAAACACCATTTTAATAGAGACTCCAACCACCGCAAAGCTTTGCTTAAGGGTTTGGTTAGATCTCTAGTGGAACATGGCTCTATAGTTACTACTCAAGCTAAAGCCAAAGAAACTCGTAGAATTGCAGATAAGTTAATCTACAGAGCTCAGCAAGACACTGTGTCTAGACGTCGTTTAATTCACAAGTTTTTTGGCAAAAGAGATATTGTTAACACCCTGATAGAACGAGTGGCTCCTGCTATGAAAGACAGAAAGTCTGGGTTTAGTAAGCTGGAAGCTGTGGGTAAAAGACGTGGAGACAACACGGCTTTATATAAACTCTCTTTAATGACTATGCCAGAGAGATTGGGAAGTTTGAGGCCAGACTCTAAAGATATTCCTGTGAGGAAAGAAGTCAAGAAATCTGTAGTAAAAAAAGCAACTAAAAAAGTAGCCAAAAAAGCTCCAGTTAAGACTACCGTTAAAAAAACAACTGCCAAGCCAAAAGCCAAAGCAACAACTAAACCAAAGAAGAAATAAATGCAAAAATCATACACACAAAAAACTGCAGACGTGAAGAGAGAGTGGCACTTGGTTGATGTAGAGAATCAAATCTTGGGTCGAGTAGCCACTACAATAGCTACTAAGTTAATTGGTAAGCACAAACCAACCTACACGCCTCATATCGATGCAGGTGACTTTGTAGTTGTTATTAATGCAGAAAAAATTGCTGTCTCTGCCAATAAAGAAGAAACCAAGATTTACTATTCTCATTCTGGTTTTCCAGGAGGTCTTAAACAAAGAACTTTGGGCCAATTAAGAGCGACCCATCCAGAAAGAATTATAGAAAAAGCTGTGACTAATATGTTGCCTAAGAACAAACTCAGGTCCAGTAGAATGACCAGATTAAAGATCTATGCTGGCAGTGACCATCCTCATGAAGCACAGTTAATACCTACTAATAAAGAGACAGAATAAGAGGCAAATATGGCATTAAAAATGGGTAAGAAAAAAACAATGAAGCCAAAGATTATTAAAAGATCTGTGGCTAAACCAGTTGCCAAACCAAAGCAAGCAGAAGCCGTGGTAAGCATTGCTTTACCTGCAGGTGAATATATTGAGGCCGTGGGTAGACGAAAAGTAGCCACAGCCAGAGTTCGTATCTACCAAACTCCTGGAGAATTCTATGTTAACAACAAGTTGGCTACAGAGTACTTTGACCGAGTTTTTAACTGCAAACACCTTATGACCAAACCATTGACTGCCACAGATATGAATGGCAAGTTCACTATCTCTGCCAAGGTGCAAGGTTCTGGCGTCACCTCACAACTTGGTGCGGTAGTCCATGGATTAGCTAGAGCATTAGTCAAGTTAGATCCAGAGTTAAGAGCTTTGCTTAAACCAACCGGCCTTCTTACTCGCGACGACAGAATGAAAGAAACTCGCAAGATTGGTATGGGCGGTAAAGCTAGAAGAAAGCGACAATCTCCAAGGAGATAGAGCAAGATTTTTCACTAATTTTTTCTTATTAATATTAAGTTCTAATAGTTATTTTATTGTTGAGATTATCTGATTGGACGAGCAACACTAAATAGATAAATTAAGAATAAATCTAGTAGATTACTTTCCTAGAATCAGAAAAACAGTTGAACTGGACTAGCTCATTACCTAAATATCTCAAACAACACAGAGAGTGCTTTGGAGATAATAGCTTTTACCATACCATCTTTTTTAGTGGCTTACCTGAGCGGAAGTTAACCACATTATGGCGTTTTACAGTTTGACGTTGAGCTTCTTTACCAAAGGGAACCACTTGTTTGTCTTTGACTTCTCCAATATCAAAAGTGCCAAAGCCAGAGATAACTACTTTTTGACCCTTTTTAAGCGAGCGCTTAATTTCTTCAAATAATGCTTCTATAGCATCATTGGATGCTTTCTTGGTGAGATAAGCTTTTTTGGCCACAATGGCGATCAGCTGTGATTTTGTCATGTTGATCCTTTCAGATCCTAATACTTTGCAGGCGAACTGTGTGTGAATAGTGTAATCAAGTTTTAAGCAGAGTCAAGTACAAAAATCAACTATACATAGCGGTATTTATACAGCAAAGCCAAGCTAGCTCCCAACATGTCATAACCTATGTCTCGAAGGGTGGCAAAACGACCTGGAACAAAGCTTTGGTGTAACTCATCACCTGTGGCATAAAGCAGGCAAAATAGTAGGGTCCAGAGCCAAATTGTGGGTATTAGAGTGATCTGACGATGGGTTCTAGTTAGGGCTCTATGAATGAGTAGAAATAAGACCGCATAGACAAAGATGTGAGACATTTTTTTGAACAAAAAGTCTAGAGGAGAAGCGGAAAGTGTGGGTAAAGCAGATTGAGCAGATAAGAGGAAGATGATGCCAGCCCAAAGTACGGGAGGAAGATAGTAATTTAGAACTTTAATGATTAATAAGCCGATTGAGGAGTTTATTTTCATACCATGTTACGCCACCTGCTATTTGGAAGAACAGTCCGCCTATTATAACACTCAAGCTACTCAGGGGGGATTGATTGGCTTCATTATCTTGATGTTGATTGGAGTTAATATTTATTCCAGACAGAGAAGCTTGAGTGGAGCTGGGCAAGATTGGCAAAGGAAAATGGGGGGATTGAGGAGGTAAGGTAGTTGGTGCCAGAGTTACGTGAGAGGCTGGATGACTGTCATTCTCCAGGGTAGGAACGGGAGTAATAGAGTTGGTGGGGGAAGCTGTAGGTGAACTGGACAAGAGCAAACTTGGTTTGTTTGGACTGGGTTGATCTAGATGCCAAATATTATTTGAAAGTTGCCAGGAAAGACCGGCTTGGCAAGTTTCAAAAACTGCCTGAGAATGAAGAGTGTTGTTATCTGCGTAGATAGCCAGCTCATCTCCAGAGTTATTTAAGATTTGATTAGTCCAAGAATAGACAACATAAGTCTGGGGAGGTAAAACTGTGTTTAGTTCAACTTGGTGTTGGGCTGTGTCTTGAATTTGCCACTCATTTAACTCAACCTCTTGGTTGGAGTTATTAAATAACTCTATCCATTCATCTTGATTATCACTTGGACAAGCCATGATCTCGGTGAGGAGAATTGAGTTCGGGTCAATACTAATAGGAGTTGGTGAAGGACTGGGTTTAGTTGTGTGAGTAACCGTAAGTTTGGGGTCATCCAACTGCCAAACACCTTCTTTCAAGACCCAGGACAACCCTTTTGTGCTTGAAGCATATGACATGCTATCTACCTCTTGCCCACTTTCGTCAAATAAAGTGACTCCATCGGCAGAGTTATTTAATTGGTTGCTGTCTAGTTCTACCATGAGGTACGATTTTGGTTCGATACTTCCAGAAAGAGTGTAGATGAGTGAGGGAGAGCTTAGTTGGTCAAAAATTAACCAATTGGCTAGAGAGATTGAACTGGATTCTGGATTATATAATTCTATCCATTCTGGATCTTCTCCCTCTGGATTGGGATAAACCTGACTAATATTAACAGCAGATACTGTTTTGGGAAAAATGAGATAAATTATCAGTAATAATGCATAGCACCAAGACATGATTTGGCATTTTACTCAAAGAAGCTTACATGAAGCTGACACGCAACAAACCAACATTTAATTGACTGTGACTCTATCTACTGCGGAAATCTGTGACAGATAGTACTTGCTTGCAAAATCTATATCTTTTCCATTTTGGACATAAGGATCTCTCATGATGTATTTACCATCACGTTTGGCCACCACGACCACGAAATGAGCTGGACCCCTGCCGATACCCACCACTGCTGGGTTACCAGAAGAGAGTACTGAGTCTAGAGTACCTAAAGAGTAACCCATTCTAGTCCGGGTCATACTTACTCCGTTTACACTCCATGAACCTTGAAGCATGTAGGCAGTGTTGTACCAAAAAGGAGCAGAACTGTCTGAAATTTGCCCTGGTGTAAGACTTTTGCCATTGTGTGAGGCAATCATGGACATGGAAGTGACTAAACAGCCAAACTCCGCCATGGTGTCTCGGCTATTGCCAATACCTTTATTGCCCCACTGGCTATCTCGCTGATTGTAGTAACAACCCCAGTCGTCACAGCTGGTTTGTCCAGTTAATATACCGGCTCCACCTTGGCTGGAAACAAAGCGACCAAAAGAAGCCAGTTGCTGTTGAGCTTCTTGGAGTAGTTGTTGAAATCTTTTTTCGTCGTTGTTGGTACTATTTAGTAGGCGTTGTTGCTCTTGTTTTTTATCGTTTAATTTTCTCTGCTGATACTGTAGTTGAGCTTTCTTGGCTTCAATCTCTGTTTGTTTTTCTTCTCTCAACTCCTTCTGTCTGTCAAACTCCAGGCGTTGAGCTTCGGCTTTTTCCATCACTTGAGCAGTTTGTTGACCAGCTTTGGCCAGATATCTTTGACGAGCAAACAACTCTCCCACAGTTTTGTTATGAGCCAGGATGGATAGAGGACTTACATAGCGACGTTTATATTGAACCACCACTCGATTGATCAACATATCGGTTAATTTATCTAAAGAAAAGTTTAATGTTTTAATTCTACTGGAGAGAATCTTGATCTCGTTTTCTAGTTTGCCAATTTCGGCTAGAGTTTGGGAGATTTGAACTTGTTGAATACCTATTTGACCATTTAAAATATTTATTGTATTTGTTAGGGTGCTTTTTTGTTTTTGAGTTTGATTGATCAGACCTTCCAGACATGCTTTTTTTTCTTCCAAACAACGCCTGTATTTTTCATGCTCGTCCTCATTTTCTGGATCTGCTTCTTGGCAAACTTGGTCTTCACATCCCGCCCAAACAGTATTGACTGGGACAATTAAGCACCAGCTAGTAACAAGTAAAAAAAATATCAGTAATCGTTTCATGAGCGCATGAATCTGGATACAGCCACAAGACCAGCCAGACCGCCAAGCAAACTGCCAACTACCAAGCCTACACCTAGTTGGATGGCGTACAGTTCTATAGGTAGGGGAAAACTAATGATGCCTCGTAGGAAATCACTAGCCCAAGGAGTGAGATACAGCAATAGGCCGGTATTTATCATCCAGCCTACAGTGGCACCCATTAGACCATAAAGCATGCCTTCGATCACAAAGGGAAGTTTGACGTATGATTTACTGGCACCAATAAAACGCATAATGCCTATGGCCATCTTTTGAGTAGCAGCTTTAAGGCCAATTAACACCATAATAGTAAGAAAAGAGATGCCGCCCAGCACCGTGGCCATCACAATACCCACCATGCGTAAGCCTTTAGTCCAAGATGAAAGAGCCTCTACCACATCTTTTTGATAGACCACTTCGTCGATACCCTCCACCTTTTCAAGTTGAGCAGTGATGGGTGCTAGATCATCGACTTGAAAGGCACTAACTTCAATAGAGGCAGGCAGTATATCTGCTGTAACCAGTTCTAGTAATAATGGATCATCTTGATTTTCATTTTGGTAAAGCTGAAGAGCCTCATCTTGATAAATTATTTTAACTTCTTTGACAGAAGAGCTTTTTCCAATATCTTGGCTTAGTTTTTTGATTTGAGTTGCATCTACACCAAGTTCAAAAAAGGCAATGACTTGAGGTTGTGATTCAAAATGGTCAATCACCACTTGGGCTCCCAGCATCATCAGGCTTAAGCTGTACGCTACTACAAAAGTCACCATGACCATTAAAATAGCAGACAAGGCTTGGTATGGAGTACGGCGGATAGTGGTCAAGGCAGATGAGATGGCAGACATGGCTATTCCTTTTTTGCTTTCTTTGGTTTTGTAGTTTTGGGTATAGAAGGCTTGGACTTTTTCTTTTTATTGACAGTGGATGGAGATCTGGGTGGAGTTTTTTCTTTTGTAACTTTGTGTTTTGACATCTTAATAACAACAGGTTCGTCTTCATTAGATTCTTCTTTTAATTTGTTGGGCATTTCTTTATCTGATTTAGAGTTGGATTTAAAACTAGGTAGCTTAAATTTGGGTAAGCCAATACTCATCAATCTCCTCCAAGATTTTGGTTGAGCTTTGGTTATTTTGGGTAACTTGCCTATTTTGTCTGGAGAAACAACATTACTAAGTGGCTTGGTGTCTTTAATTGGTTTTTTTGGGTTTTTTTCTTCCTTGCTTCGCAGTAGCTCTCCGGAGCGAAGGCGAGTATCATCCTCTGGTTCTGTCTCAGACGTGATCTCCACGTTTGACGTGGTTGACGCTGGTGTAGCCGCGTTTGACACGGTTTCTTTAACTCCGGTATCTTTGACAATTTTACCGTTTTCGATCCTTATCAGTCTGTGTTTTGATGATCCGCCCATCAGACTTTCATCGTGAGTTGCAAAAAGGATAGTAGTGCCCAGTTCATTTATTTTTTCCAGTATCTTGGCAATCTCCATTGAGGTTTCTGGGTCTAGATTGCCGGTGGGTTCATCTGCAAATAAAACTTGAGGACTCATGGCTAGAGCTCTGGCAATACTCACTCTCTGGGCTTCTCCACCAGAAAGCTGGCTAGGAAAGAGATCTCCTTTATCCAAGAGACTGACTAGAGCTAGCAGATCCTCCACTCGTTGAGTGGCTTCTGCTTTGGGGAGATTGAGAATAGATAAGGGGAGAGCAATGTTTTCTCTAGCTGTTAGCTCTGGTAAAAGACGATAGTCTTGAAAAACAACTCCTACAGATCTGCGATGTTCGTGTACTTTGCCAGACTTTATTTCGCTAAGGGGTTTGTCATTAAAGAAGATTTCGCCAGAAGTAGGAGTGTATTCTTTGGTAATCAATCTACCTAGAGTAGTTTTGCCACTACCACTTTTACCAGTAATAAACACAATCTCGCCTGGATTAATGTCGAATGAAACATCTTGGGCTCCAAATGAATCTGGAGTAAATTGTTTGGTGACTTGTTGAAATCGAATCATAGCACTATCTAGTGTACTAGACTTGTTAGAAATAAAAAAGCTTACTCTTCTGGCTTTTCTGATTCTGTGTCGACTACTTCAATTCTGCCTACATCCATCAGCCAGCCAGCCTGTTGACCCTTGAAAGTTTCACCCCAAACTCTGACCTGCATTCCCTCAAGTACATCGAGGTCTGTGACGGATGATGTCAAGTAAACTGTTTGCGATATACCACCTGGTCTAATGAGTTTGTGTGAACCTTCACCATCGATGCCACCTTTTTCAAGGTAGCCTTCGGCTTCATCTTTATATGTTGAAGTGTCTTGACTACCAAAAACATCACCAATACTTATTTTACCAGATGTGGCGACTGTTTCAATTTTTTGTCCACCAAGACTGGATGAGTTTCCACCTTGATTTGACAAGCGGTATGAGCCAAAACCAGTAGCTACGCCAGCAGAAATAGCCAGCACAACGGCAATAATAGCTAGTTTTTTGGAATTGTTGTTCATAGTGTTTGGTTCTATTGGATGCAGAGAACTGTGATTATCTGCTTTGACTGGAGATTCGTCAAGGGTCGGTGAGGTGGTTTGAGGGGTTTGAGTCGCCACTTTTTCCAATGGCTCTGGAGCGACTGGAGTAGAGGAAGATTTTAATTCTTGGGAAAGGTCAAGTTTATGCATAGGAGTTAGTATAACGAATTAAAAGAGCATCTGGCAACTGTTAAACATAAAGGGGACAAGAATATTGCTGATGATAACCAAGAAAGTTTAGTGATTATTAAACAACATCTTGGCTGCTCTGTATTGTGGCTTGATAATTTCCTTGGCTTCTGGAAGTAATTTTTTCCAGCTTCTTTCCAGTTTTTCCATTACAAAAACTTTGCCTTCTTCTGTTTCCAATCCTTTTACTGTATAGGCAAGAGAGAAAAGGGATGGGATGTTTGTAAAATGAGCCATAGCATCAGCACTGGCTATTATTTCCGCTTCTATAGTTTCTCTTTTGATGTTTTTACTAGCTCTGTGAGAAAGAATGCAGTGTTCAATTTGCTCGATTTTTTCTTGAGGATAGTTGTACTTTTCAAGTAATTGTTGTGCAAGATGAGCACCATGAACGTGATGATCTTGATAAAAATCTTTGTTAATTATCGAGGCGTAATCATGTAGCAAAGCTGCCAGCTCGACCACTTCACTATCGGCATGCATCATATCTGCAAGTTGTTTGGAAAAAGTAACCACTTTAGCAATGTGATGTGTCCAGGCACTATAGCCAAAAGTATTTTTTTTGGATCTACAAGCTTTTTCAACTATGGTTTCGATATTGGAAATTAAAGAGTTCATGTTATTAACTATATCAAACAAATTGAATATATTTGTTGATGTTGAATAATTACTTTCCTTGCTTAACTGCCCACTGATGGGCTTTTTTTAGGGTGCTGATGTCTGTACCATTAGTTTGTTGCTTTACTCTTTCATCTACTATGATTCTTGCATCATCTGGATCTTCGTGCCTATCATCAAAATAGTGGCGGTGAGTGCATTTATTAGTTTTGGTATCCCATCCATTGCATTTCGTGCAAACATCATCTGGACCCACTACCCAAGTAACTACTATTTCTCCCCAATCTTCGTACATGGATGTTATAGCCATAAAAAAATCAATACCTTCTTGAGTAAGAGGAGTAGTCCTTTTGAGTGAGCTTAAGACCATTTGACCCAAGTCTGGATCGGTTAATAATGAAATTGCGTTTAAATCGAGAGCATGATGATAACGCAGTGTAATGTGATCAGTTTCCAGAGACATATCTCTATATTATATCAATCAGTATCAAAAATGAGAAATTAATTATTATAACTGTATCTCTGCCTGAATAAACTGCTCCAGATCTCCGTCCAGCACACCCCCGGTATCACTGGTTTCGACCCCTGTTCTGGTATCTTTGACCAGGTTGTAGGGATGGAGAACGTAGTTTCTAATCTGGCTACCCCAGCTAGCGTTTTGGTGAGCACCTTTTTCTTTATTCATCTGGGATAGTTGGTCTGCTTCATGTTGTTTGGCCAGTAGACCTTTGAGTTTCTGCATAGCTCTCATCTTGTTCTGAACCTGGCTTCTTTCTTCTCTGCAGTTAACTACTAGTCCAGATGGGATGTGTTTGAGCTCAACTGCAGTATTAACTTTATTGACGTTTTGTCCACCAGCTCCACCAGATTTGGAAAATTTCCACTCTATGTCTGTATCTGCAACTTCAATTTCTGCATTATCAGCCTCTATGAGAGGGATGACTTCAACCAGGGCAAAAGAAGTTTGGCGAAGGTTGTCTGCATTGAATGGACTTAACCTAACTAGACGATGGGTGCCTTTTTCTTTTTTGAGCAGACCATAGGCATAATTGGCATCTACTAGGTATTCCACAGCTTTGATGCCGGCAGATTCTCCAGGTGAAATTGACAGCACTTGATTCTTCCAGTTTTGACGCTCAAAGTACTTGGAGTACATCCGGCTTAACATCTCTGCCCAGTCCATAGCCTCACTGCCACCTTGACCTGCATGGATAGACAGCACAGCTCCCAGTTTGTCGTAAGGACCACTCAAGAACTGTTTAACTTTAAGTTTCTCTAGTTGCTTTTTAATGGTGCGAAGAACAGCCTTGGCTTCTGTTTCTAGCTCGGTTTGACCACCATCTGCAGTACTAGATGCAGAGCTAGTTAAATCCAGCATGGCTTGAGCATCATCTACAGCTTGTTTTAGAGATTCCAGTTGTTCTAGATCTTGTTTGAGCAGGGACATCTGTTTCATGGTGGGTTGAGCTTGGTCTGTTTGCCAAAAGTTGGCAGCCAGAGTTTTTTGTTCTAGATCACCAATTTTTTTTTGTAGACTGGAGACATCTTCCAACTTTCCCAGTAGCTGTTGGGCTTCGTCTAGAGTAGCTTGGAAGTCATCTCGTAGTATTTGTTGCACCAAACTATTGTATCACTAGAGGACGGTATCCGATTCAAGTAGTAGGGTAGAACTTACATTATGTTTGATAATCGTTACAGGCAGAGGTGGCAGGCCAGACTGTTTAGGCAGATAGAGTTGTTGGTTAGTCACCAAAGGGTCCTGTCTTCTATCTATGGTAATACTGATAGTTTGTTTTTCCATGGCTGGCACCAGCATTAAAAACCCAACTTCTTTAACTGTTTCCCCGTTACTCAACTCAATCAAGTCCTCATGCCAGACCACAATTTCTTTGTTTTTATCTGCCAGTTGGACTATTTGCCAGTTTTGAGGTAGATATAGGCGTTGATAATTGACGTACTGTCTGTCTCCTATATTTTCAAATGAAGCAGTAATTAAAGTTTGGTATTGATCTAGTTCCAGCTCCAGGCTTCTGGTTATATATTGGTTAACTTTATTGATACCTACATTGGACTCCACCCAGCCAACGATGTCTTTATCGCCTATCTCCATCCAGGTCGCAGTTAATCCTAGATCACTCAAGAGTTGTTGGGTTTGGGGCTGGATACTATATATTTGTAGATCTTTGCTGTTTATTAACTGTGGCAAGAGTTGGATCAACGATTGCCAGTTGTCTACAGAAAAACCTTCCAGTTTAATAATCATCTGGGTGAAGAGTTGGGAGATGAGATGTTTTTTAAGTTGGCTACCAGCAAAGAAAGTGCCAGGGCGATTTTCCAGTAGATTGACTGCAGTTTGGTCTGTAATTGTGGTGTGGTAATCTGGTAGATAAACAGGTCCAGTTATCTCTAGCAGTTTTTCCAAAGCGGAGTGGTTGATAGCCACGACTGTGTCTATGTCCTGCCTGTTACCCAAAGCAAAGTACTGTAAAACTTGCTGGGCAGAACGATCAAACTCTGGTTGCCAGTTGCTATCTGGCAAACGCATGCCTCTAGTACTGCTTAGGTATTCTTTAACTCCTGGCGGGGCTTCCACCAGTCCAGAAAATTGACCATCAGCATCATAAATATCTTCTACCACCCAAGAATTAATCTTGCCCTGAGATATTTCCAGCAAAGCATACGAGCCCATAAAACCACCTGTAGCTCGCAGTTCATGACTGTTTTGAAAGAGTAATAAAACCTTGTGATCTGTGAGGATGTAATCTGTGACTAATAGTCTCAAATCATTTTTATGTAACTGCCAGTAAGTTAGCAAATCTTGGATAGAGTTGGGCACAAAGCTCTTGAGGATAAAAGCTGATGGCAAGTCGGTACTTAATTGATCAAGGCTATCGAGAGTATTGTTAAGCAAATCGACTGATGGTTTGATTTGAGAAATATCCTGTGTTTTTAGCCCCTCGGAATCCAGATAGTTCTGCCAGTCTGCCAGCGAAGATACCAGCTCCAGTCCAGATTGCCAAGCCACCAGATCTTTGGATTTTAATGCTAGTAGATTGTTAATGGGTTGTAAGACAACTAAAGCTTGATTAGCCCTATTGGCTGCGTCATTTAGCTTCAAGCTTTTTAACGAGCTAACAGAACTAGTACTCCAACTAATTAGCCAACCAACCGTCAGTAATAAAAATAGAAAAAAACCAAGAATCAATCGCTTAATGATTAATCTGGGTTTATTGGTATGTAGCACTGATAATTTTGTCACCTTGTTCAATGGAGTTTACCACGTCCATACCAGCCGTGACTTGACCAAAGACAGCGTGAAGATCATCAAGATGAGGAGTTGCATCCAAGGTAATAAATATTTGACTGCCTCCAGTGTTTGGGCCAGCGTTGGCCATAGACAAGATGCCAGCTTGACTGTGTCGAAGATCTGGATTAAATTCGTCTGGAATAGTGTAGCCAGGACCGCCCGAACCAGCGGGAACTGGGCTGTTAGGATCTTTGGTAGTGGGATCGCCAACTTGAACTACAAAACCAGGTACAACTCTATGAAAGACGATACCATCATAAAATTTTTCTTTGGCTAGAGATAGGAAGTTAAGAGTGGTGAGAGGGGCTTTTTCTCTAAACAGCTCGATCACAATATCACCTTTGGAGGTGGTTAGAGTCATCTGTTTTGCCTCGATGGGTTCAAAATCTTTAATAGTTTTCACAGCGGGTTCCTTTCTAGGAGGTACTTGATTGGTTTGTTCTTGAGCTACAGGTTCTGTCTGATTTAATTCTAGTACAAAATCATCTTCTGGAGTTTCGGGTCCACAACCAGCTAGTAAGACGGAGCTAGCTAGGATGAGGGGAATAAGTAATAGGTTTGAACTTGGTTTTTGCATTTTTTGCATGGGGATAAGTATACCGCGGAGTTAGCATTACACAATAATCATTCTAATCATACTTTGATAATATTTGTCTCTTGATATTATTTCGCCATGCACAAAGAAGTATGTGTAAAGGGAAACAAACCAGCAAATTTTTACTTTCTGATGCAAAAACTTACTGCCTTTTTCTGTATAATCTTGATATATGTCTAAAAAAATTGGACAGTGTATCTATTTGCTTCATGGCTGGGCTTTGCATGGCAAGCAGCGTAAGATGTGGCAACCATTTATTGAGGCCTTGGAAGCTGGTGGAGTTAAAACCAAACTGCTTAAAATACCAGGTTTATCTGCACCCTTGAAAGAAGTCTGGGGACTGGATGAGTATATTGAGTGGCTACTTAAAGAATTACCAGACCAACCCGTGATTTTATTGGGGCATTCGTTTGGTGGACAGCTAGGGATACGGCTAGCTAGTAAGCATCCAGACAGAGTTAAAAAGTTAATTTTAATAGATAGCTCTGGTATACGAGACTGGAGTTTGTTGGCTAGAGCTAGAAGAGATGGGTTACAAAGAATAGCCAAACTGGGCAGACGTCTTACCAACTCCGATCTAATTAGGCAAGGATTTTATAAAGTGATTGGCGTTAAAGATTACTACCAAGCTCCGCCCTTGCTAAAACAGACCATGTCAAAAGTAATTACAGATGAAGTTTGGCAAGATCTGCCTAAGATCAAGCAAGACACTCTAATTATTTGGGGTAGAGAAGATAGAACTACTTCTTTGAAGTTAGGAAAAAAGATGCATGGGTTAATACCGGATAGCATGCTGGAAGTTATAGACGACGCTCGTCACTCACCTCATTTGACTCAATCTAGTACAGTATCGGCAGTAATTCTTAAGTTTTTAAAAGAGTAACAGATGAAAACATTGGCAGTCCTATTAATTTCGTTTGGCAGTTTTGGGGTGCGGTGGTTAAGATGGTTGGGTTTTGTTCAACAAAAAGAATATAGATGGGATAGATTGAAGCTGTTTTTGAGTAGCCCAGAGGGAAGGTTGGAGCTTAAGTGCCTTTTGCCAAGAAGAGCAGATTTTTCCAGAACTGGACTTAAGCGACCCAAAATAACTTCTAGGATTGCTGTGGTAGCTTTGATTAGTTTGGGTTTGATAGCTGCAGATGTCTATGTGCTATTTCTTCTTACTCAGTCTCTATCGCTAACTAATAAGATTGTCGCTTTAGTGATTTGGTTGGTAATGACCTATCTGTTACTACCGTTGTTTGTATTAATCTCGATGGTTCCCACAGGCTTGATTAAGTGGCTTGCCACTTGGTACTACTTAAGAAAAGCCAAAGCCAAGTTTGAACTGCATAATCCAGTTGTGATTGGCATAACTGGTTCTTTTGGTAAAACCAGTACTAAACAACTTTTAGCTCATTTACTGGGCGGTGAAAGTGACGTTTATGCCACTCCAGATTCATATAACGAGAAATTGTCTGTTGCCAGGTCTATTTGCAGGGACTATAGGGGGCAAAAAATTACCATCATCGAGTATGGAGCCTATGCAGACAAAGAGATTGCCCAGTTAGCTGGTTGGATCAAGCCAGATGTGGCAATTATTACTGGTGTAGCTCCTCAACATCTAGGTTTGTTTGGTGATCTGGAGGCAATCATTAAGGCCAAGTCCGAGTTGGTAACAGCATTACCAGATGATGGCACAGTCTATTTCAACTCTAGCCAACCAGAAGTAAAGCAGTTAGTTGAGCTAGGTGTGGGTGAGAGAAAAATTAAGCAGATGCCGTTTACTGGACGGGGAAGCGAACTAGTGAAAATGACTAGTGCCGGGGTAACAGATCAAGGTTTTCTTGAGTGTCTAGTGGGTGATGAAATTATTCGCACCAAACTGGTAGGAGAACATTATCTGCTAGCTTTGGTAGGGGCGGTGACTGTAGCTCTAGACCACAAGCATGCTCCAGACAAAGTTTGGCAGAGAGTGAGTACTTTTCAGCCAGGATCCAATTTTGTCCAGATTAAGCACATGACCGATGGTAACTTAATGATCGATGACGGAGGTACTAGCAACCCAGCGGGGTTTGAGAGTGCAGTTATGTTGGCAGATCGCATGCCAGCTCGTCAAAAGATACTGGTAACTCCAGGTATTATAGATCTGGGAAAAGAATCAAGGTCTGTGCATAAACAACTAGCTATTCAAGCAAAAACTGTTTTTAATCAAGTCTATTATCTAGATACTCCAGGAAAAGATGAATTTATGTCTCAGTTGGGTCATAATCTAGTTAGTAACAAGCAAGAGATAAAGAAAAAGTTGTTGCAGCTTGAAGCTGGGACTCTAGTTTTAATTGAAGGCAGAGTTCCTTCTTGGCTCTTGCCAACTGTTAATAAACTCACAAGGCAGATAGCATAGTCATTATGTCACTAATAAAAAAATCTATCTTTAATAGTTTAGGATCAAATTACAGTTGGGGTTTTGCCCTGGAAGCTTTTGGCTTATTGTTTAAACCTAAGCTTGAGCTGGATGCAGATTTAGAAAAAAATGTTATAGATAAATTTGGAGGTCAAGCCTTTTTTGTTTATAAAGGTAGAGATGCTATTTGGTTGGCTTTAAAAGCTCTGGGAGTTGGCAAGGGCGACGAGGTTTTAACTCAAGCCTTTAGTTGTCATGCAGTGGAGGAGGCAGTGACTAGAACTGGAGCCAAGCCAGTGTTTGTAGATCTAGCTCCAGGCAAATTAAACCCAGGGATAAATGAGTTAAAAACAGCTTTCGATAAATCTAGCAATGTTAAGTTAGTCATTATCCAACATACCTTGGGTTGTCCAGCCGACATTAAAGAAATTGCTAGTTGGTGTAGAGAAAACAACCTATTACTACTTGAAGATCTGGCCCAAGCTGTGGGCGGAGTGGATGAGGAGGGTCAAACTTTAGGTAGTCTGGCTGATGCCGTAGTCTTATCTTTTGGCAGGGATAAAATTGTAGACTGTGTAGCCGGTGGAGCTGTAGTCTTAAAAACAGATGAGGCAGTTCGTGAAGCCCAGACTATATATAACCAACTTCCAGATTTACCAAAAAAGGTAGAAAGAGTAGATCTTTGGTATCCCGTACTCACAAAAATTATTCGGGCTACCCACTCCATTATTCTGGGCAAGGTTTTATTAAAACTGTTAAGACAAAGGGGTTGGCTTAAGTCGCCCGTCTGGTCTCCGCTACCAAAGGCAGTTCAACTTTCTCCCAATTTATCATATCTGGCCAATAGACAGCTAGAAACATTAACAGAGCAGATTGCTCACAGAAGGAAGATAGCTAGAATTTACACTGAACATTTATCAGAAATTTCACTGCAGTCTGCAGCAGAGATTGAGCAAGGGTCTAACTTAAGGTTTTCAATTAAAGTACCAGATCCTACTTCTCTCATATCTTGTCTTAAACAACACCAGATCTACGTAGCCGATAGATGGTACAGAGCTCCAGTAGATAGTGGTAACCTAAATTTACCCAGTAGTTACAAAGAGGGCAGTTGTTCTAGGGCAGAAAAATTAACTAGATTGGTATTAAACCTACCTACACACCAGGGGGTGGAGGTAGAAGATGCTACTAGAATAGTTGGTTTGGTAAATAAATGGAGGCAACAACATGACGGTTAGATTAATTGAACAGGAGCAAGAGTGGGAGAGTTTGGTAGGTCAGTACGCAGAAGCCAACTTTTTGCAGTCTTGGGCTTGGGGTGAGTTTCAAGAGTCACTAGGCAAGCAGGTGTTTAGAGTGGCGGCTTTTGATGATAATCAAGTGATTTTGGGTTTGGCAGAAGGCATACTAGAGCCAGCCAAACGGGGGGCTTATTTAGCAATATATGGTGGACCACTATTAGACTGGACAAACAAACCAGTTTTGGATGCTATTATTGGCACTCTTAAAGAGTTGGGTAAACAAAATAACTGTTTGTTTATTCGTTTTCGTCCCCAACAACTAGAAAGTAGTGAGTTGAGAAACACCGTGGAGAGTCTTGGAGCAAAACCCTCTCCTATGCATCTAACTGCAGATCTAACTTTACAACTTGATCTAACTTTGAGTGATGAAGAACTGATGGCTGCCATGCGGAAGAACCATCGCTCTAGCATTAGAAAAGCGGATAAACTAGGTATAACCACTACTGTTTCTAGTGACCCACAAGAGATGGAGGAGTTTTATGCCCACCAACTGGAGTTGGCAACTAGGCACAAGTTTGTGCCTTTTTCCAAAGAGTTTTTCACCAAGCAGTTTGAAGCTTTCTTGAAAAGAGGGGAAGTTAGCTTCATTCATTCCAGGACAGCAGAGGGAGAGTTGCTGGCTTCGGCTTTTGTGATTTTTTATAACAGTGAGGCGGTTTATCACTATGGAGTATCTACAGATGCCAATAGATCTTTACCGGGGAGTTATGCTGGACAATGGCGAGCGATACAAGAGGCCAAAGCCAGAGGGTGCACTAGATACAATTTTTGGGGCATAGCTCCAGAAGATCAGCCAAATCACAGGTTTGCCGGAGTCTCATTATTTAAACGGGGCTTTGGAGGGATGGAGATAAATTATTTGCCATCACACGACATCCCCCTTAGCAACAAATATTACTTAACTTGGTTTTTTGAGAAGTTGAGGAAGAAGATGAGAAAATTATAATCTCTAGAGTTATCTCCGAATATTAAATATTAGATTAATTTGAACTTTTGATATATAATTTAATGTAGTAATGATCTAATTATAGGGATAGTTATGGAAAATGAGTCAAAAGTTGGATTAGCTACATATATCAATAATGGATCAGCTACATATATCGATATTATTGGTCAGCCAGGAGGTATTCAGGAGTTGCATCTTCAAATAATTGTAGAACTTGAATCTGGAAAAGTACCTAAAGAAAAAATTGTTGCTTTGATGAAAACCTGGATAGAAAACAACGAGCTAAACCCATTATTTATTAGTGCAATTGTGAATACATACAGTTTTAATCATGAAATGATATCTATGTTAGTGAAAATATGTCAACAAATGGTTATGTCTGACCTCATCAATAAAAATAAAATAACGCACTGGATAATGACAGTTAAAGTTGAAGATCAATCTCGCTCCACCGTA
>Ga0233431_1001736_pt1 | contig 35149 bp, 24 predicted proteins | sample SI_118_April2016_FD_179867 | JGI IMG/M metagenome (GOLD analysis project Ga0233431, IMG submission 179867) | Seawater microbial communities from Saanich Inlet, British Columbia, Canada - SI_118_April2016_200_MG | ecosystem: Environmental > Aquatic > Marine > Inlet | place: Canada: British... | reverse complement strand
CTTCTCGTTTCTCTTTTCGCCGATATCGATAGCGGCAAAAAAGCGACCCCGGTTGTTGCAATCAGAATTTGTAAAATTTGCGGGCAGGCTCCGCTAGAGTCATTTGCGTGCAAAATTCAGGTAATAGCAAATGAAAATGCTAATCGGGTAGCTGGAGGTTTCTAACCCCCAATCTCCACAACACGCAGCATTCGGGTCCGCGCTGAGCGTTTCAGTTAAATTATCCCGCCTTTGGGCGGGAGTAATGAATATTCACCCACTGTTCTTTGACCGATAGCAGCCCTTGATCCTTACGCCATTGGTTGATCATGTCGGTTTGCGTGGTTAAGTCCGGACACATTTCCAGAGGCCTTTACGAGAAAAACTCATGGGAATGACGGCGTTCGGATGGGCACCCATTTTAAGCAGGTTGCGAAAACGGGTAGGTACATATCTCCATTGTTTCCAACAACACATTCTTTTATGTAATCAATTTGTATCAGGGTGAAAGACCAACTACCCACACTTAGTGAAACCACAAAAGTGACAGGTCATGCACCCTTCTTCAAAGGTAACCTTTTTACCGCAATCCGGGCAGGATTCTCCACCGAGGCTATTGTGAGTCTTCTTTAATACTCTGGCGCCATTGCTCATATATCTTTTTTCGAGTACGCGACTGATTGCATCCGGAATTGACATCACCAGACCGCCGTCATGAAAAACAGGATGTTCGCCACAAATCCCCTTGAGTTGCTCAACAATTTTCTCAACCTCTACCCCTGACCTTAACGCAAGAGAAATGAGCCGGCCTAGCGCCTCGGTTTTTGCTGTGGTTGATTTGCCGGATTTTCCTATGGTTGCAAAGACTTCAAAAGGCTGTCCTTCAAGCTCTGTCACTGTAACATAGAGCTGGCCATAGCCCGTCTTTATCTTACTCGTAAATCCGTCAAGTATCTCAGGCCGTTCTCTTACATATGTGATGGAAGCCTTATCCGAATCCTCCTTACCTGAAAATGAAAGAACCTGATTTTCTTTACTGCCATCTCTGTAAATCGTAACTCCCTTACAGCCCAACTCGTCTGCCAAATCATAGATTTTCTGGACATCTGCCACAGTCGCATCGTGGTGCAAATTGACCGTCTTTGAAACCGCATTGTCGGTATGCTTCTGAAAGGCTGCCTGCATTCGGATATGCGATTCCGGGGATACGTCATGGGCAGTTACGAACACGCGCTTCACATCTTCGGGTATGCCCTCGAAGTCCTGGATGCTGCCTTTTTTGGCGATGAGGTCCATTAACTCGTTGCTGTAAAACCCCCTCTCCTTTGCCACTTTTTTAAAATATGGATTCACTTCAAGGAGTTTATCATTGTCCATAACATTTCTGACGAAACTGAGTGCGAACAGAGGCTCAATGCCACTGGAACAATCTGCAATAATACTCAATGTTCCAGTCGGTGCGATGGTCGTTGTGGTAGCGTTTCTGTATGAGCATCCTTCATAATTTTTATATACGCTCATATCGTAATTCGAGAAAACACCCCGTTCCCCTGACAAGTCTTTTGATGCTTCGTGAGACTCTTCTTGAATGAAGCCCATGATGTCCTCAGCAGTCTTAAGAGCCTCCTCTGAATTATACGGTATCTTCAATTGATACAACATGTCGGCAAAACCCATAACTCCTAGACCGATCTTTCGGTTGCCCTTTACCATTTTGTCTATTTCATCCAGAGGATATTTGGACCTGTCGATCGTGTCGTCCAGGAAACGAACAGAATGCCAAATGGTCTCCTTCAAACCTTTATAATCAATCCCGGATCCTCTTTCTCCGGTCAATACAAACTTGGCGAGGTTTATGGATCCGAGATTGCATGCTTCCATGGGAAGCAGAGGCTGTTCCCCGCAGGGGTTGGTGCTTTCTATCTCTCCAAGTCCGGGGGTTGGGTTTTCCTTGTTTATTCTATCCAGAAATACGATTCCCGGGTCTCCGTTACTCCATGCTTGTTCGACCAGGGCCTGGTATACACCGGCGGCATCGAGTTCACTGATTTTCTGGTTCGACCACGGATCAATAAGGCCATAGCTGTCCCCTTTCTTGACCGCTTCCATAAACGTATCGGTTAAGCCCACGGATATGTTAAAATTGTTCAGTTCGCCCGATTCGTTCTTGCAGCAAATGAACTCCATGATATCCGGATGATCGACTCTCAAGATCGCCATGTTGGCCCCACGGCGCGTTCCGCCCTGTTTCACCTGCTCGGTTGCCATGTTAAATATTTTCATAAAGGAGACAGGACCCGAAGCGATACCGCCGGTTGTACCAACCATACTGTTTTTGGGCCTCAAACGTGAAAAAGAAAATCCCGTTCCGCCACCGGATTTGTGAATGACGGCAGCATTTTTCAACGAATCAAAAATACCGTCCATACTGTCTTCAACCGGCAAGACAAAACAAGCCGCCAGTTGGCCGAGTTCACGCCCGGCATTCATCAACGTAGGGGAATTGGGTAAGAATTTACATTCTGTCATCATCTTGTAAAAAATTTCTCCCATCTTTTCCGCCTGGGACGCATCGCCATAGGATTCTTCAGCCTCTGCGATGTAATGGGAGACTCTTGTGAACATTTGTGCCGGCGTCTCAATAAGATTACCGTCACTGTCTTTCTTCAGGTATCTTCTTTCAAGAACAGTGCGCGCATTATCTGAAAGCATTAATCCATTCTTCTTAAAAACCGACCTGTTGAGTCGGATGGGTCCCATGTCTTCCAGTCCGTACTCGATCAATTTTTTCTCAGTAAGTTTGTCGACAACTGTCATGGTGATGGTGGGGGCATCTATATTTTCTATTTCCTTTTTTAAAAATCGGCTAATATCCATAGCCTTCCGTCTATCCACGATGGCGTTTTCCTTTATTAAAAAGTCTATAAAAAACCGATCGTCCCATGCATAATTGCTCAACTCAAAGTGCCCCTCTTCCGTAACCAGAACTTTATCCTTCAACCCCATCAGTCCTCCTGTGAAACAACAATTCTAGGTTTTGTGAAAACGATATCGTGGTTGTTTTTACAATGAATTTTGAAACAGCTGCCATATGAAATAATAATAAAATATTCTACGAATAAGTTGACCAACTGCGATGAAATCGGCAAGTCGTTTTCGGTCTTGGACAATGCGAGGTTTCTTTTTTACACACAATATATAGTATGTCAATAATAAAAAGTAACTATATATACTATTTTTGGTGTTAAAACCTCAAACGAAATGGGAACAACATCTTAGCGATGATTCGATGCCAAGAGGGTGCTTCCTTATTCTTATAAGGAATGGTCATCTCCGGCGGTATACGCGCCTTGGATAACCCGGAATCCGGATATCGGGGCCGTGCTGACAAGCATCCGGCTCCTCATGGAATCACCGGTGGATTATGAGTTCAGAACCATCTGTGCCCGGCCATTGGTTGACGGTGGGGTGATATTGACAGGATTTCAACCCTGATCCAGGGCTCAAAATGTTACGCACTTCAGCAGTTTCATGATGCAGATATGCTGGATCCCGGTTTTTTCGGAGCAGATATTCCCGCCTACAGCAATGAAGCGCTCCTCGGCTTCAAAACAATCGCCGAATCCCGGGTGGAAACCTGTATTTTCTGTGGCGCGGATTCGTAGGGCCGATAATGAACTTCTCACGCCCTACCGCCGATCGTCTTTCTGAATAAGGCTTGTCTAAAACAATATTCCATGGTAAACAAAAATCGTTTTCGACGATGAACCGGTCTCCGGGAACCGGAGCGGAACTACCGGATTCAGGTCTACAGGATAAAACGGAAAAAGGAGGGTTCGTTCAATGTCGCGGTATAGGCTATATGCGCCTCTCGCACTGGGTCTGCTCATCGGTATTGTTTTTCAAGCCATAGTGATTGCAGGCGATTGCAGAGAAACGCCAAACGATGCAGTCATTTCCTTTTCAAAGGATTATTTCATGCTTAATCCGGCCATGGCCGATCGGCTCTGCCAGGAAAGCAAACGTGTCGGGGATATCGATCTTGTGGCATACTATCTCGATACGGTCGCAAAGGCGGCAAAAGAGAGGGGCTATGGTCGAGATTATATGAAAAACAGACTCTACCACATCCGGACCACCACACTCCGCAAAGACGACACATCGGCGGACATCCGGCTTACCGGTTTCAGACGATTCGGAATGAATCCCCTGTTCGCCATTGTCGGCCAGGTTTTCGGATTTACAGAGCCAACGCACGTAGATGAGGTGATTACCGTCGTAAAAGAAGGTAACCGCTGGAAAGTCTGCGGCAGCCCCTATCGATTCACGGCTGAAATTTGAGATTCCTCCGGGAGTCGACCATCACCAGCTACCATCCCAACCCGCCGTCGACAGCACCGACGGCGATACCGTATTGAGCCATCACCGTGGGTATGGAACCGGTTTATGATTCTATTCGCAAACATGCCCGCCGGATAGTCTCCCAGTTCCCCATACCCGGCTTCTATAGAAACTTTCCCCAGGAGACCCTATGGTCTCGCCGGAATTTCAAATCCGACAAAACCATCATATCACTCCGGAGGCAGGTGGCCGGAAACCTGAACAATGATTTCGGCCATGGGTTGAAACATGCCATACGGGTGGCACTCGATATCGGCGTGCTCATGGTGGTCGAAGGCAGACGCACCGGCTGCACAGACGCCCTTATCACCAGCAGGATCACCTTGGGCCAATGCGCCGCCCTGCTCCATGATATTGCGCGCGGCCAAAAAAATCATGCGGAGGAAGGGGCTGCCATGGCAGCCAAATTGCTGGCATCGCATCCGATATCGTCCAGAGGCAAAAAAGACATCTGTCTGGCGATCCGGGATCACGAAGCGTTCAGAAAGCGGATTCCCATCCACACGCCCCAAGGCGTCCTTCTTTCGGACTGTCTGTATGATGCAGACAAATTCCGATGGGGGCCGGACAACTTTACCGATACCGTATGGCGGATGGTCACATTCAACCGGATGCCGTTTAAAGCGTTTTTACGTCAATACCCAAAAGGGATGGAAGGCATATCGCGGATTCGGGACACCTTCCGCACGCACACCGGCAAAGCCTACGGACCCGAGTTCATCGATTTGGGGCTCTCCATCGGCAACCGGCTCTATGCGACCATTCTTGAAGAGTATAGTGAAAATTCTTAGCTTTCAGCCGTCAGCATTCAGCAATCCGCTTTGAAATATGGATTATTTTCCTTTGAAGCTGAACGCTGATGGCTGACCGCTGATGGCTAAAAAATTCCTCGTGCCATCGCCTGTGGTTGAGATCATGTCCATTTCAAGCTACACATACATTAGTTAATTGATAATTAAATCGAAAGGACATTGCCATGAAAAACGTCGTCATTGCCTCTGCCTGCCGAACGGCCATCGGAACCTTCGGCGGTATGCTGAAAGAGAGCCACGCCGCCACCATCGCCGCTGTCACTATGAAAGCCGCTGTTGAAAGAGCCGGCATCGATCCGGCACTGATCGATGATGTGCGGTACGGATGCTGCATAGAACCTCGCGACAGCATGAATGTCGCCCGGGTGGCCGCTCTTCTGGCCGGGATCCCGGAGCATGTCACGGGTGCCACCATCAATCGTGTCTGCATTTCCGGAATGGAGGCGGTTATTTCCGGAATGGCCATGATACAGGCCGGAATGGCCGATATCATCTTAGCCGGCGGCGTGGAACACATGTCCGGGGTCGCCTATACCGTCCCATCTGCCAGATGGGGCTGCCGTCTGCAGGATCAACTTTTTGTGGATGCCATGATACAGTCACTCTATTGCGGCTCGCACCTCATTCCACACCCTGAAACCGGCCCCGTTAATTCGGAAGAATCTCCGCTCAGTTTATTCAAGGGCAAGCCCTATATCATGGGCCATACCGCCGAATTTGTGGCCCAGTATCTCGGTATCGGTCGTGAGGAGATGGATCGCGTGGCGTTGCGGAGCCATCAGAATGTGGAAAAAGCCACAGAGGATGGTTCTTTTAAAAATGAAATCATTCCCATGGAAATCCCCCAGAGAAAAGCCGCTCCGCTTATCTTTGAAACCGATGAACATTTTCGCCCCGGGCTGACCATAGAGGATCTGAAAAAACTGAAACCGGCATTCGTCCCCGAAAACGGTACGGTGACCGTCGGAAATTCCAGCGGAATAAACGACGGGTCCGCCGGACTCGTTATCCTGTCTGAAGACAGAGCCAAAGAGCTTAACATCACACCCCTTGCACGTATCCGGGCGGTGGGCAGAGGCGGGTGCCATCCTTCCATCATGGGACTGAGTCCGGTGCCGGCGGTAAAAAATCTCACGGCAAACAGCGGCCTTAAAGTTGAAGACTTTGATCTGGTCGAAGTCAATGAGGCGTTTGCAGCGCAATATATCGGCTGTGAAAGAGAGTTGGGACTCAACAGGGAGATCACCAATGTAAACGGTTCCGGAATCGGCCTGGGGCATCCGGTGGGTGCCACCGGCGCCCGGATTCTCACCACCCTGTTGTACGCCATGAAAAACAGGGGCAAAAGCCTGGGGCTTGCAACACTCTGCGGAGGCGGAGGGGTCTCCATGGCGTGTGCGGTGGAAATGATATAGCAAAAAAGGAGACCCCCATGAAAGTTTTCATATCCGTAGACATGGAAGGAATATCCGGTATCGTCGATACGAACGAAACCCTGTCGGGTCACAGCGAATATAAGAAAGCACGGGCATCAATGGCCAACGATGTCAATGCCGCCATCGAAGGCATTCTCGAAAAAGGTCCGGCGGGAATCGTCGTCTGCGACGGCCACGGAAAAATGATCAATATCGAACCCGAAGCCTTAAATGACGCTGCACAGCTTGTCAGAGGCACGCCCAAGCCTTTATCCCAGATGGCTGGTATCGATTCGAGTTTCGATGCAGCCCTTTTTGTGGGATATCACTCCATGAAAGGGACCCATAACGGCATCCTGTCACATACCTTTTCGGGAAAAGCCATTCAATCTTTGAAAATAAACGGCATGGATGCCGGAGAGACCGCAATGAATGCCGGCATTGCCGGATATTACAGCGTACCGCTTGTTTTTGTAAGCGGAGATTTAGCCGTCACCATGGAGGCCGGAGCCCTGGTCCCGGATATTGAAACCGTGGCGGTAAAAGAGGCGATTTCAAGAACGGCTGCCAAATGCCTCCACCCGAACATAGCCAGGCAGCAGATAAAAGTGACGGTGGCAAGGTCTCTGGAGAAAAAAAAATCCATCCGACCCATCGTTTTTGACCCACCCGTTCAATTCGACGTTCGATACACCAGTGAAATCATGGCAGATGCCGTATCATTCATGCCGTCGGCAGAGCGTATCGACGGCCAAACCATCCGATTTGTCCAGGATGATTACCTGAAAGCATTCGGCGCTTTCCGTGCGGCGGTCTCCATCGCCCTTTCGGTGGATCGTTGAAAATGAATACCTTTCAACTAAAGCTGACGGCTGAAAGCTGATTGCTGATCGCGCCCCAATAGAACCTTGGCTCAGTTGGGGTAGTAAAATCCTGTATCTTCAAGGGGGTAATCATAGTCGACTTGCCCTCTTTTCCTGAATTATGCCTTGTCACCAGGCGTTGCCGACGCAAAAATTCCTTCCGGATCGGGCCTGGTTTCCTCTGCATTTCTTTGGGCCGGTTGTGTATCCACTGCTTCCCCGGGCGTATAACTCATCACCTGTTCGAAGTATTCTTGATGGAAGCCCAGGCTTTCCATATACTTCCATTGCTCTTCATTTTTTGCTGACCTCTGCGCTCCAAAGATATGATCGTGTTCGTCAAAGACGCTGTCGAGATTCATATCCGCATCCATGTCCATTGCCTTTGCCAGTTCCCGCGTATCTTCATAGATCTCCTCTTTGTCCGCATTCTTCGGAAATACGACACACAGCCTGGCGCTGCCTCCCAGCCGGCGAACTTCCTCATTAGCGGCCCGTATCGCTTCCTGGAAAAGCGCTTTGAAGCCGTTGATGCCATACTCCGGCAAGACGCAAGATGGGCCAAGGCGATAGGCATAATCCGGCCCTTCGGCAAAATGGCCTTCGTCTTTCGAAGCCTGTCTGCGCCTCAGCATGAGAAATCCCACAATCTTACCTTGATCTTTCAAACAGAAGCAGCTCTCCTTTATTGAATCATTGTATAAATTAACATGAAGCGCCAGGCGTTTCGATTTGAAGTACCGTTCATCAATTTCAGCAATAGCTTCCAGATCATTTTCATTGAGTCTTTCTACCTTTGTATGCTCACCCAACTTCAGCTCCTCATATGCTGTCTTAAGGGGCAACTCGGCTTCCTGAGCCGTTGTAAAGGCTTCTGCATGGAATCCCAGCTTTTTGTAAAGTCCGATTGCTAACGGAACCGACCCCAGTCGGAATGTGAGAACATGTTTTTTTTCGCGCAGATAGTCTATGACGCCTCTGATCAGCTCAGCGGCAAGTCCCATTTCTCTGGCCTCTTTTGCGACAACGATATTGCCGATCCAGGCTTGATTGCCGTAGTTTGTGGTAAAGAGGCTCCCTAGGACGCGTCCATCTTTAAGAAGGCAAAAACAGTCCTGATTCAGAGCCAAATATCTTTTGAGTTCGTGATGGTCATAGTAGTACCAACCCTCTTTATTCATCAACTCAACTATTCCGTCTATATGCTCTTTGTGCAGTCTTGACACCTTCACGCCAGGTGCATTGATGATAATTTCTGCCATAACAACATCCTTCCCGGTATCATCATTTATCGTTTTCCATAAATTATTTCACTTTGTTTATGACACAGGGTATTGACAAAAAGACACCATTATCTTTAAAATAAGACATAATGAAATAAAAATCATACATAGTGAGATTAATGGAGCTGGTTTTAAAATGAAGAAATTTGACTTGTTGGAATTACGGCAGCAGCTTGAAAACGCCACCCCCCCGGAGACCGTAAAAAAGCTTTTCCACGACAAGGGGATGCATCCACCCCGTGAAAGGATCCAGAAGCTCCTGGACCCCGGGACTTTTTCCGAGCTCGATATATTTGCTTCGCACCAATACCGGGATTTTGGAATGGACAAACGGAAAATTCCGGCAGACGGCGTCATCACCGGGTTTGGAGAGATAAACTCGAAAAAAGTCTGTGTGTATGCCCAGGATTTTGCGGCTCTTGGCGGCACATTCGGAGAAATGCACGGAAAGAAGATTTGTGCCCTGATGGATCTGGCCGCCGAGGCCCAGGTGCCGATCATCGGGATCTGTCATTCGGGTGGATTGAGGCTCCATGAAACCCTGGGGCCTGAGGGGATGTTCGGCCGGCTGTTTCGAAGAAACAGCCTCTATTCGGGTGTAATTCCCCAGATATCCATCATTCTGGGGGTCGTGGCCGGTGGTCAGGCCTACTCTCCCGGGTTGACGGATTTTATTCTGATGACCAAAAACAGCTCCACCTACATCGCCGGCCCTGCCTTTGTTAAGGCCCAAACCGGACAGGAGGTCAGCGATTCTGAACTGGGGGGGGCGAAGATGCATGCAGAGGTCAGCGGACTTGTCGATGTACTCGAAGAGACCGAAGACGCCATTTTTGGCCAGGCCAGAAGACTGGTGGATTTTTTGCCTTCAAACTGGCGGGAAAAACCTTCCCGGTCTCAGACCGACGATGATTCGAATCGATGTGATGACGCTCTTGACCGGGTGTTGCCGGATCGCTCACAAATACCATTCGATATGCATGATGTGATTCAACCGATTTTTGATGATCGTGATTTTTTTGAAATGAAACCGGATTTTGCAAAAAATATGATCACCGGTTTTGCCCGGCTGGGAGGACGTGTGGTGGGGGTGGTGGCCAATCAACCGCGGCAACTGGGCGGTATCATCGACATCAAGGCTGCAGAAAAAGCAGCACGGTTTGTCAGGTTCTGTGATGCGTTCAGTATCCCGATTATCACCCTTCTCGATTCCCCGGCGTATCAGATCGGGAAGAAAATGGAACGGGCAGGGATGATATACAAAGGGGCCAAACTGCTCCATGCCTATGCCCAGGCCACGGTTCCCCTGATTACCGTCATTGTTCGGAAGGCGTATGCCGGGGCCTATATCGCCATGGGGAGTCAGTATATCGGAGCCGATCTTGTGTATGCCTGGCCGGGGGCGGAAATTTCCAGTGTCGCCTCAAAAACGGCCGCCAGCATCATTTTCCGAAAAGAGATTGCAGCGGCGGAAAACAAAGAAAAGGCCGATGCCCTGATGCAGTATTACCATGACAACTACGTCAATCCGATCCGGGCCGCCTCCCTGAGGCACATCAACGATATTATCCGACCCAGTGAAACCCGACCGATTCTGATAAAGTCCCTGGAACTCATCAAATCCAAAAAGAAAGTGATTCCGGAAAAAAAACACGGCAACATCCCGCTCTGATGCGGTTTTAAGAAAGGGTGAGTAAAAATGAAATCTGAACTTAGCAAAGAGATCAAGGCCATTCAGAAGGCTGCCCGGGAGTTTGCAATCAAACAAATTTTACCCCGGGTGGCTGAAGATGAAAAGGAACACCGTTTTCAAAAAGATCTGGTGGAAAAAATGGGCGAACTCGATTTTTTCGGCTGCCCCATCCCCGAAGAATATGGCGGCAACGGATTCGGGTTTCTGGCCCATGCGGTGGTTACCGAAGAGATCGCCAGGGTCAGCGGATCGCTGCGGGCGGCTTTGAACATGCAGACCATGGGAACCGCCAGAGAAATCTACCAGTACGGCACGGAAGCCCAGAAAGAAAAATATATCCCGAAACTTTTGACCGCCGAGCTGCTGGGCTGCATCGGCATCACGGAACCGGATGCCGGTACAGACACGGGGTCCATAACAACCACAGCGGTCAAAGACGGAAACGCATACACTCTAAATGGATCCAAGAATTGGATCACCTATGCACAGGTGGCGGATGTGGGTCTGATTTATGCCTATACGGATCCGTCCGTAAAGTACAAGGGACTTTCCGCCTTTATTGTAGAGATGGACAGCAAGGGGATCCGTACGGGGAACACCTATGAAAAGATGGGCTGGCATGCCTGTCCCACCGGAGAGGTGTTTTTTGACGATGTAAAGGTGCCGGCCGAAAACCTTTTGGGGACTGCAGAGGGCAAGGGGTTTGAATATCTCATGGGAAGCCTCGACAACACGCGCTTGACGGCAGCAGCCGGGGCGGTGGGGGCGTGCCAGGCATTGATTGATGAAGCCGTAAAATATGCCAATGAAAGGGTGCAGTTCGGCCGGCCGATCGGTAAATATCAGATGGTCCAGGAGGAGATCGCCCGGATGATCGTTGAAACCGAAGCCGCCCGGCTCATGACCTATCGGTGCGCCATGCAAAAAGACGACGGCTTTATACACAATAGTTTAGAAACCAGTATGGCCAAGTATTACGCGTGCGATGTGGCTTCCCGGACCGCAGACGGCGCCCTGAGGATCCTCGGGGCCTACGGGTACTCAAGTGAATATGCGGTTGAAAGAATCTATCGAGATGCAAAACTCTACCAGATTCTCGAGGGCTCGGCCAATATCCTGAAGATGGTGATCGCAACCGATGCCCTGGGCTACCGGAAGGCGAACCGATAAGGAGGGGATGAAAATGATGGCGGAGACGGAATTTCCTGAATTCGGCTATGACTACCAGCTCAATCTGAAAAAACTGCTCGAGCACGCAGCAAAGATACATCCCAAGGCGGAAATCGTCTATAAGGATGTTGCCCGGGAAAACTATGCAACCCTCTATGAAAGATGTCAGCGTCTTTCAAACGCCCTTAAGGACTTGGGGGTAAAAAAGGGTTCAAAGGTCATCACCTTTGAGTGGAACACCCACCGCTTTCTTGAAATATATTTTGCAGTGCCGTGTATGGGGGCGGTCATGCATATGGGGAATCCCCTGCTGACACCGGAACAGATAAAGTTCATCGTCAATCGGGCCGAAGATGAAATCCTCATTTTCAGCAAAGAACTCGCCCCCCTGATCGAGTCTATCAGCGACGAATTGACCTCTGTCCGGCATTATATCGTGCTGGCCGATGATGGAAAGCTGCCGCAAACCAAGCTGAAACCCGTTTCAGAATACGAGACACTTCTTGCTTCAGCCTCTCCACAGTATGACTACCCCGATCTTGACGAAAACAGCGTGGCCTCCTTAACCAATACCACCGGCACCACCGGGGATCCCAAGATCTGTTTTTTTACACATCGGCAGAATGTGATGCACACCCTTGTCTGGACCATTATGCTCCTGGGGTTTTCAGGCAAAAGAGGCTTTGATCCGCGGCGGGATGTCATGATCCCGTGCGTGCCCATGTTCCATGCCCACGGCTGGAGTCTTCCCTATATGGCCACACTCCTCGGGTGCAACCAGGCATTGCTGGGCAGATTCGAGCCGAGAACGTTTCTGGATTTTATCAGAAAGGAAAAGCGACCGGAGCAGGGCGGATTTATGCAGTGTATCCCCACGGTCCTCAACATGATTATCTCGGATCCGGATATCGATAAATTCCGGCCGTATTTAAACGGCATCATTTATGAGGGCGGTGGTTCCCGGCTTCCCATGGGGCTTGCGCGGAAGGCAAAACAGCTCGGCCTCGACATCTGTGCCGGCTGGGGCATGACGGAGATATACACCAAGGTGGCGCTTCAGTATCTGAAACCCCACATGCTCGACGGATCCGAGGATGAGCAGCTTGATTTTTTGACCCGGACCGGAATGGCCGTCCCGCTTGTGGAGCAGCGGGTAGTGGATGCCGACGGCAAAGACGTGCCCCGGGACGATGAGAGCATCGGTGAGATCGTACTCCGGGCGCCCTGGCTTACAGCCGGATACTACAAGGATCCCGAAAAATCAAAAGCGCTCTGGAAAGACGGTTGGCTGCACAGTGGAGACCTTGCCACCATAGACGAGGAAGAGAGCATTCTGATTGTCGACCGGAACAAGGATGTCATCAAAAGCGGCGGGGAGTGGATTTCCACCCTTACTTTGGAAAGCCTTACCAGCCTTTACGAAAAGATTCAGGAAGTCGCCATCGTCGGTGCGGTATCGGAAAAATGGGGAGAACGGCCGTTGGCCATCGTGGTTCCCATGGATATCTACAAGGGTGACATCACCGAGGCGGAAGTAAAAGAACATCTTGCCGGGTTCGTGGCGGAGGGGAAAATTCTGAAATGGTGGATTCCTGAAAAAATTATCTTTGTCGATGAGATACCCAAAACGAGTGTCGGGAAATTTAACAAGATGAAGATGCGGTCCATGTATGGGGGCTTGCTTGAAGGCGGAGAACCTGAGGGGTAACTGCTCAGGTAGGTAAGCTGTAGGCATTTAGGCTGAGGTGCCGCAGGCTGCGCAAACTAACAGCCTTTAGCCTACAGCCGAAGCAACCTGAACAGTTACACTGAGGCAGATAATCCTTATGCCACCCACAAAACCGGTAAATACCATCAACCGCGGTGCGGAGATTCTGAAAATTCTCGCACAGGGCTGCAATCGACTCGAAGACATATACCCCAGGGCCGGTCTTAACAAAAGTACGACCCATCGGCTGTTAAAGAGCCTCGCCGCATCCGGACTCGTTTTTCAAAGCCCGTTAAATCGAAACTATTATCTAGGTCCTCTTTTTTTAAAACTATCGTCAAATCCGGCCGTCGCCCATCAGATGCTCGTCTTCGGGGCCATGGAAGCGCTCAGAAACTTAAGAGACCAAAGCGGTGAGACCGCCATGATCATGATACCCAGCGGCGGACAGAGACTGGTTCTTAAGGAGGCGCGCAGCAAGCAGGAGATCGCTCTGTCATTGGGAGACGGGAACACCGCATCGATGTTTGTGGGTTCATCGGGGAGAACGCTTCTATCGCAATATACCGAAGGGGATTTAAAAAAAATACTCGGTAAAACGGATCTGGGGAAGGGCGGTCCGGATACCATTGGGGATAAGATTTTTCTTAAAGAGGAGATCGAGAAAATTCGAAGGAAAGGATACGGCACCAGTTCCGGTGAAACCCATCCGGACGCTGCCGGCATATCCGTCCCGGTAAAGGGGTATCTTTCCCCGGTGGTTCTCTGTGTGATGGGTCCAAAGGTCCGTTTTAAACCGATGGGAATTTTAAACCGGCTCCGCGATTCTGCCCACAGGATTTCAGAAACGCTTCTGGAGCGAATGGAGGACTATGTACCGACCACTTGAAGGGATAAAGATCCTGGACTGCACCCGGCTGCTGCCGTACCAGTATTGCACCATGCTCTTGGGGGATTTAGGAGCTGAAGTCCTTAAAATAGAAGAACCTGTCCAGGGAGACTACGGGCGTTGGGGAGACGGTGATCATAGCTATGAGAGTGAAGCCTATGTCATGACAAATCGCAACAAGAAGAGTATGAAGCTGAACCTCAAGCATGAGAAGGGTCGGGCAATTCTAAAAAACCTGGCCGCCGATTACAGCGTGCTTGTGGAGAGCTTTCGGCCCGGGGTTATGGCCAGGTTGGGTGTGGGGTATGAAGACATCAGACAGATCAATCCGGCAATTATCTACTGTTCCACAACCGGTTTCGGTCAGACCGGCCCCAACAGGATGCGGGTGGGACATGATATCAACTACCTGGGTTATTCCGGTGTTCTGGCCTCTACCGGGGAGCAGACCGGAAAACCGGTCATCCCCGGAATCCCCATCGGCGACATGGCCGGCGGCGGCCTGGCAACCGCCATGTCGATTTTAGCCGCCATTGTGGGGCGTGAACGGACCGGCCGGGGGCAGTATATCGATGTGGCACAGACCGATGTTTTAACCTCCCTTAATGTTCGCAACATCGCAGAGGTCCTGGCACAAAAAAAAGGCAGAACCGCAAGACCCGTAGATCTTCGGGGCTTCAGCCTCTGCTACAACACGTACAGAACATCAGACGGAAAGTTTATCGCCTTCGGTCCGGTGGAACAGAAGTTTTGGGAAAACTTCTGTAGAACCGTAAACAGAAAATCCTGGATTTCAAATCATCTCCTCGGCTACAAAGATGAGAGCCGGGCCACTGAAGAATTGAAAAAATTGTTTGCAGAAAAGACCCGCAACGAGTGGGAAGCGATTTTTAAAAACGTGGAGTCCTGCCTCACCCCGGTCCTTTCTCCGGATGAGACCCTTGAAGACGAACATTTAAAGAAAAGGGGTATGATCACCTCTATGGAGGAGCCGGAGCGGGGAGAGACGGTCCAGTTGGGCTTTCCGGCCAAATTTTCAGACGATCTGGAATTTTGCCGGTCCCCTGCGCCGTTTTTCGGGGAACACACTAAAGAAGTCCTTGGCGCCATGGGGCATTCGGATGCGGAGATCAAAAAACTTAAAAAAGAGGGTGTTATTTAGAAGGTCGATAATCAGCAATGAACCCGGAGTGAATTCCAAAAGCATCGAGCATCCAGCATCGAGTATCTACGAATAATTTCAATGGCTTTTGCCGTAACAGCATCAATTGGTTCCGGTTTTTTTGCAACTATCCGGCTACGCGTCACCCTCACCGGTCTCGTCATCGAGTTTGAATTGACGGATCTCTTTATTGAGTGCCTGAACCGACCCCTGGAGTGAGTCGGCAGCCTGGCTGGTCTCCTTTACAGACGCGTCCGTCAACTGTGCGGCTTCGCTCAGCTGCGTCAATGCATTACTGATCTGTTCCGCTCCCTGGGACTGCGACGCCATGCCTTCGGTGACCGTCTGGAACTGCGGCGCAAAATCCTGCACGTGCTCGATGACCTGCAACAGCTGCTCGCTTGCGGATCTGACCTCCTCTACTCCCGAACGTACCTCCTGGGTAAACTTGTCCATCTCCATCACACCGGAGGAGACGGCCGACTGCATATCCTGGACCATCCGCTTTATGTCGAGGGTGGCCACCGCCGTGTGGTCGGCTAGGCGCCGGACCTCCCGTGCTACCACCGCAAACCCAAGACCGTGCTCCCCTGCCTTTTCCGCCTCGATGGAGGCATTCAGAGACAGAAGATTTGTCTGATCCGCCACCTTGGTAATGGCCATCACAACCGTGTTGATGTTGTCGGTCTTCTCCTTGATAATCGACAGCTTCTGAGAGATCGAATCCGTGTTCTTTCCCAGCTGCCCCATCCGGGTCTCCATGCTGTAAAGGTGACTGCTCCCGGATTTGGCAAGCTCGGTGGCTTCACCCGCGGTTTTGGAGACACGGCTCATGGTCCTTGCAAGCTCCTGGGCCGTGGCGGATATCTCCTTTATACTGGCCGCTATCTCAACACTCGACGTGCCGAAATCACCCACCGTCCGCTGCTGTTCCTCGGCGCTTGAATGCAGCATCGTGGCCGTGGACATGACTTGGATCCCGGAGCTTCGCACCTGGCCGATCAGGCTGCGGAGCTTTTCGATCATGGTCCGGATAGACCCCAGGAGCCGGCCGGTTTCGTCAGCCGATGCCCCGCACTCGACACGGACATTTAAATCCCCTTCGGCAATCTGGCAGGCAATGCCGGCGGCATAGACAAGCCGCCGGGTGATGGCATTTGCCAGCATCAGCAGAATCAGGATAATGGCAAAGACACCGGCTGCTGCCGTTGATGTCATCACGATCAGTTTTTCGGTAATCGGCCTCATTATCTCATCCACCGACACCCGCATAAAGACCGTCCAGCGGCCGGTCTTTGTCTTTGTCGCCGTGCAGAAATAGGCCTTTCCGTCAAGGGGATCCGTATAGGTAAGGATTTCCCCGTGATGCTTACCCAGATAAAAACCCTTTAAAATCGGTGCAAAAACGGTCTCTTCAAAACGCTCTGTTTCCAAATCGGGCGACATGGTGGCCGAAACAATTCGTCCCCGGCCGCTGATCAGGATAAAGTCGGCCGAAGCAAACGGTTTTAGATGAGACAGAAAGTAATCCAGATCGTCTAAGGAGCGGTCTACACTCGCAATGCCCATAAACTTTCCATCAATGACAATGGGATATGTCTGCTCCATAATAAGCTTGCCCTCGTACTCGTAGGGCTCGGTGATGATGTAGCGCTCGGGTTGGCCCGGGGGCAGCGTCTCCCGTACCTGGTCGTAGTAGGTACTGATTTCAAGGAAGCTGGTGGTATCGGAGCCGGTGAGAAACTGCTCCTTGTTCCCCTGGTAATAGTAGCTTGTTTCCATATCGATCAGGGGCGCCAGTTTGAGTACGGATGGGTCTTCCGAGTCACGATACCAGTACGGGAGGAAGCGGCCCGCAGGGTCCATGGCGGATGCCTCTCCGGGATGGTCTTCCAGGTAGACCGCGTCATCCTGATCGGCGTTCGGTTCGTAGCCGACAGAGGCCCCTGTGAATTGGGGATAGAGCGCCAGCATGGTTCGCACAAATTCAATCGACTCGGTGCGTCTGCCGAAAAGGCCGCTTTCCTGGGCAGTCGCCATGGTGCGGATGACATCGATGGTGGCCTGGTTGCTTCTTTCCACTTCGGCCACACCGATTTGGGTCTCTGTCAGAATACTCTCCTTGCTCATCTGCAACAGGTTCTGCTTGAGACTGCCGATGGCCATGACCACCAGAAATACGGCCGCCAGTACCAGCGGCACCAGCCCGATCAAAAGGATTTTGGCTTTAATGCCCAAACGATTGTAGACGTTTAATAAGAACATGTCACGATTGCTCCTCTTTGCACCAGCAAAGGTTATCCCACTTCTGATCAGAGGTTAGTGGTCATAAGATGACATCGGAGAGACCGTATTTTGAGTAAGCCTCAATGGCCCTGCTTCATGGGTCGTTTTTTGTTGTGCTTAGCGATATCCGCTTAATATTGAATATATCCGTTGTGCGGCAGTAGGCGCTTCCTCCACCACCCAGTCGACCGATGAGTTTCAATTTCTTCGCCTGTATCTTATCGGCAAGGATGAATTCTTCATTGATATGAATCCGAACCACCTCACCGATAATAAAATTCGTGAATTCCGGTTCGTCGCCGAATTCTAAAATCTGAATTAACCGGCATTCCATGTTTATGGGGGATTCTTTTACAAGCGGTGCTCCGATGATATCCGCCTTTACAGGGGTGAGGCTGGCTTTTTCGAATTCATCCACATGAGGAGGATATGCCCCGGCCGCTCTGTTCATGGATATCGCGATATCTTCGGAAACCACATTGACACAATACGCTTTTGTATGTTCAATGTTTACCAATGTGTCCTTTTTTATCCCTTTCTTCTTTCTTGACAAAGAAAAGCCGACGATCATCGGCCGGTGGGATATCGCCGTAAAGTAAGAATACGGAGCGACATTGTGGATTCCATCTTCACCGATAGTGGATACAAAGGCAATCGGTCTCGGCATGACGATATCGGTTAAAATGTCGTGGGCTTTTTTTGCGTTCAACTCGGTCGGGTCGATTTTCATTTATTCACCTGTTTCGAAATTGATTCGGCGATATTATCCAACCGGAGTGAAAATTTACGATCCCCGGCAAGCTTCCTTTTCATCCGCTCCATCACGCTGCTGACCGTGCTGTCGTTGCCGATGCCAAACTGCGCGCCGATATCTTTAAACGTATCTCGTCTGAGTCTTCTGGTAAGATATATCGCCACATTTCGGGCCTCGTTCATTTTTCCCCGCCGCATCTTTAAAATATCTGATGCCGTGACATCGTAGGATTTACAGACCACTTCAAGTATCCGATGATTATCCGGCAGCAATTTTCGGCTTGAAGGCACGGCCTTATGAGTCTTTGCTGTTCCATATGTCTCTTTGATCCGGGCGACAAACGATTGGGGGCCCAAACATAGGGGCCATTTTTTCCGATTAAATGTTTCAGTAACCTTGTCTTTTTCCTCAACCGACACCCATTTTCTATAGTATCTCAGCCGGTCCTTTCTGATTTTTGACAGCAGGGAGAGAATATAATCCTTGTGCAGCCAGTCCCATTTCCTGGCCATGGAAACATACCCCTTGTGGCTGCTCCCTTTATAGGCGTCTAACCTGTCCGCCAATCCGGACTGCAAAGGATTCCGGTGGATATATCGGACCGCCTGCAACAGGTAGCTGGGCGTATCGATGAGGATGGATTTGTAGCGTCCCCGGAAAAGCTTGCCGTCACAATTGTGCCGCCGGTTGTATCTTTGGGTGTACACCCCGTTTAAATGACGCATGCTTCTTGATATATTTGCTTCCGGGGTCTGGACCAGCATGTGGTAACGATTCGGCATGAGACAGAATGCGGCGATTCGAATGTTCCATATTCCCGAAGTCTCCTTCAGCAACTCGGTAAACATCAAATAGTCCTGCTCGTCTGAAAAAATTTTTCCAGTGCGTCTGCCTCGGTTCATGACATGGTACCATGCGTTGGGAAATTCTATTCGAAGTGGTCGTGGCATAATGCCTTTAACTATCATCCTCATTCGAATAGGTCAAGAGCGGACTTGACCCTTATGCCACCAATGTCACCATATCCGTGACATATTGACATTTTCATGTCATGTAATGCCAATATCTATTATTTATATTACGCAAAGCAAGAACAGATGCACCGGTAATGAGGAACAAATCTGAAAGGCGGTGGACGGTATGAAAAAGGTATTGATTCTTCTGGTCGTTTTTTTTCTGTTTTCAGGCGGTGCGGTATCGGCTCAGGAGATGGGCAACCCTGCCACGCTCATAAAGCAGGGACAGTTTGACGTGGGTTTTCAGTGGTCTTATATGTTCAAGCAGGAGTTTGAAGATTATAACCTGAAGAAAACCAACTCGGACGGGACCACGGAATCGTCTCCTAAGCAGGCTGATTTCGAAAATGATCAATATTACATGGCCACCGTCACCTATGGGATTATTGACCGGATCAATCTCTTTGCAAGGCTCGGTATGGTAAACGGAGGGGAATTCAAGGAGTATCAGGCCGGCAATGACTTGGTTGGGGATTTGGAAAGCAATTTCGTCTGGGCACTCGGTGCAAAGGGAAAGGTATACGAATTTGAAAACGGACTCGGTTTCGGCCTGGCAGCCCAGTACATGCGCTACGACAACCGCGAGGTAAAGAACTGGCAGTCCGGTGACACCGGCCGGACGGCTGCTGATCGCGGCTGGGCAACAGACACCAAAATTGATTACTGGCAACTGGATGTCGTGGCCAATGCCTACTGGACCCTCGGCGCCTTTACGCCCTATGCGGGGGCGGGCTATTCATACACTCAGGTTGATTTTACCGGGCGGTGGACCCGTGAAAATCCAGCGAATGGCTGGGTGGATCTTGATGCATCCTTCAGCAACGAGAACAAGCTCACCGCCCTGGTGGGTATGGATGTGGATTTAGGTAAAAATTTCAAGGCCAATATTCAAGGGACCTTTGTAAGCAGGACGGCTTTGACACTCGGTATCAGCTACTGCTTCTAACCTGCTTGAGGGGAGGGCATCAGTTTGTTTGAATGCACCGTGGCAACGGATTCGGGGCTGAAGTGGTTAATCGTCAAGGGGCGCGTAGACGGTATCACGTCCCCTGATATACAGGCCCGGATCAAGGCGTTGATCGCCGGCGGTGAACGCATCATCGTTACCGACCTTAGAGATGTCAATTATATGAGCAGCGTTGGCTTGCGGGTGTTTCTCACCTCACAGCATCAACTCAAAAAGGTCGGGGGAGAAATCGTCTTTTACAGAACAAACGACGAGTTGCTAAAGCTGTTTGACATGAGCGGTTTCGACAAGATATTTAGAACACGCTTCACCCGGGAAGAAATTGAAAAGGATTTCGGAAAGGCATCCACTCCCGAGGGAGTCGGAGAAAAAGAAGTAACCGGCATTCTGCTCCGCTATATAAAACAGGCAGTATCTTCGGGAAAACTTTTTACCATCGGTTCCCAGGAAAATCTTCCCCATTCAGAATACACGGACAAAGATCTCGTTACCTTGAAGGCAAAAGAGATCCGATTCGGCACGGGCCTGGCCTCTCTGGGGGAAAGCTTTGAAGCGTCTAAGGCCTTTTTCGGTGAGGCCATGGTGATCAATCGGCATTTCTATTTCTATCCGGCCATAAAGCATCCGGCAGCCGATTTTATGCTTTGCCTGCAGGAGGATTCCGATGTCAAATATCAATTCCTCCACGGGTTCGGTTTCAATGGGGACTTTGCGTGTATTCTCTCGTTTGAAGGAATAGAGGGGATCGTTGGGTTGAACGCCATTGTAGATGCGCTCTTTGAAATCACCGATGCAAACAAAATCGGCATCGTCATGCTGGCGGAAAGCAAAGGGTTCTGGGGGATGCATCTTAAACAGGTGCCGATTGCGGAGAACCGACCGAAGAACAACAGAGAGATCTTCGATTCGGAAAATTTTGCGAACTGGATGAACTTTCCCGTGGAACCGGATGCAGTCAATCATATCGTTGCCGGTGTCGGCATTGCCGTAAAAGAGATCCAGCGGGAAAAACAGGAAATTCAGGATCTTATTGCAAAGGGGAGTCATTTCCACCTCCATGCGGGGATCCTCGATAAAGCGCCCCTCAGCAAAGATGTGGCCCAATTTGAACCGGAACTGGACCGTGTGCTGACACAACTCGATGTGTATAAAATTCAGCACGTGCTGGGGCAGAGCCGTTTCGGAAACGGGCTTGTGGGAATCGTGGAACTATCTTGAACGGTTACAGTAAACTGTAACTGTTCAGGTAGATAGGCTGTAGGCATTTAGGCTGAAGTACCGCAGGCTGCGTAAACTAACAGCCTTTAACCTACAGCCTAAGCAACCTGAAAAACTACGGTAAACTGTAGGGTATAATCTTCTTATAAGCGAGCAGAACATTGGAACTCTGGATCGGCGCATTAAATCTCGGCTTTCTCTACGCGTTTATGGCCATGGGTGTGTTTATCACCTTCCGGATCAATGATTTTCCCGATATTACCGTAGATGGAAGTTTTACCTCGGGAGCCGCAGCCGCAGCCGTTCTGCTGTCGGCGGGATACCCTCCGGCCATTGCCGTACTGGCAGCCTTTGTCATCGGTGCCCTTGCCGGGGGGGTAACGGCCCTGATTCATACGAAGCTTGACATTAACGGGTTGTTGGCCGGAATCCTGGTGATGACCGGTCTCTACTCGATAAACCTCCATGTCATGAAGCGATCAAACATCCCGCTGCTGAATGAGACCACGTTTCTTACCTACCTTTCAAAGATAAACCCCGGCATACCCGAGGAAATATTGACGGCCATTGCCCTGTCTGCGGTAATGGCCGTTTTCTGGGTGACGGTGACACTTTTTTTTAAGACCGATTTCGGTCTGGCCATGCGGGTGACCGGAAACAATCCGGATATGTCTGCAGCTTCGGGGGTCAATGTCCACCTGATGAAGATCTTCGGGGTGGGGCTGGCCAACGGATTTGTCGGGGTATCCGGCGGTCTGGTTGCCCAGTACCAGGGGTTTGCCGATATCGGCATGGGCATCGGCACCATCCTCATCGGATTGGCATCGGTGATCATCGGCGAGTCGGTGCTCCGCATACGCTCGATGTATGCCAAGGTCCTGAGCGTGATCATCGGTTCGGTCATTTTCCGCTTCATGATCGCCTTTGCGCTCTACGCCGGCATGAATCCCATGGATTTAAAGCTATTGACGGCCCTTTTTGTTTTGGCAACCCTTGTGGTTTCCATGAAAATGACCCGGGGCGAGCACCGGAAATGGGAATGGGTCCTGAGGGTTCAGTCTTTTCTAAAGCTGCCCCAGACAGGCCGTCAGGTTTTTTCGCGCCCCAAACTTCAATTGGGTCTTGTCGGAGTGGTTGTCCTCATTGCAGCCGGAATATTTTTCCGATTCGGTAGAGATGCCCCAAAACCGGTGAACCGGGAGAAGGTTTATAAAATCGGCGTGGTGCAGATCAGCGACCATGGGCTGCTGAACATAACCCGGGACAGTTTTTTAGAAGAGATGGCGCGGATCGGTTACCGACCCGGCGAGACGTGTCAATTTATTATTGAAAATGCAAACGGCGATTTACCCACCGTAAATACCATTTTAGACAAGTTTGTCTACGATGATGTGGATGTCGTTTTAACCATCTCAACGCCCTGCACCCAGCCGGCCATAAAGAAAATTAAAGACCGGCCCGTTGTTTTTGCCACCGTGGCAAACCCCTTTATTATCGGGGCGGGAAAATCGGATACAAATCATCTGCCGAATGTTACCGGGGTTTATGGCGGGGTGCCCATGGATAAAACCATGGCGCTTGTTCGGGGGATCTTCAAGGGTAAACTGAAGGTCGGTGCGGTCTGGGACCCCTCCCATGCCAATTCGGTGTTTAATGTAAATGGTCTGAAGAAGGCGGTTAAAGCCGATCCGGATGCGACATTTCTGGGTGCAAATATTACCAATTCATCCGAGGTGTACCTGGCCTGCCAGTCTCTGGTCCATAAGGGAATCGATATATTTGTTCTGGCTCCGGACAATATCGTCTATTCGGCCTTTGAGTCGGTGGTCAAGGCGGCAAGACCCAGGAAGATCCCGATTTTTATAAGTGATGTGGAAAGAATGGCGGATGGGGCCTTGGGTGCACTGGGCTATGATTATGCCAGCAGCGGTCAGCAGGCAGCCCGTGTGGTGGATCGGATTTTAAAGGGTGAAAATCCGAAAGATATCCCGTTTGAACGGTATCGGAAATTGACCATCGGTTTTAATCTGGATGTGGCAAAGGAGATAGGCGTCACCATCCCGGAAGCCGTCCTTGCCAGAGCCACCCATCTGTATGGCGCAGAAAGGGCCGAGACCGGCATTGCCCGGAAAAAAGCCGATGGTTCCTTGGAGTCGGCATCCCCCCTGCCGGTTGACCGTAAACCGCGGAAAATGGCGCTGTTTCGTTTCAGCGATCATGCGGCGATTGTGGAGATCGAAAAAGGGATCATGGACAGGCTCAAGCGGAGCGGCGTTTTAGAAAAATTTAACATTTCCGTCCATCGAAAATCCGCACAGAACGATTTTGCCATGGCCCAGGCCATTGCCCAGGATATCGTCCGTCAGCAGTTTGATTACATCCTGACCATTACAACACCCGCCCTCCAGGTCACAGCACAGTTTAACAAAAAAATCCCGCATATATTCGGAGGCGTCACCGATCCGTACCGCATGGGGGTTGCAAAAAATACAGAGGAACACCAGGCAAATGTCACCGGGGTTGCAACACTCCAGCCGGTGGAGGCCACCATCGATGTCATGCGGGAGCTTTTTCCCGATGCCGAACGGATCGGAATCGTGTGGAATCCTGCCGAAGCCTGTTCGGAAGCCTGTACATACAAAGCACGGGATGCCGTAAAAAAATCAGGCTTTGAATTGATGGAAGTCAGTGTCAGCAACACGGGCGAGGTCATGGATGCCGTCAATGCGCTGATCAATCGCGGCGTCGATCTGTTTCTTACCTCAGGCGACAATACCGTCATGCAGGCCATAGAGCCGATTGCCCGGAAGCTGATCAAACATAAAATCCCCTATTTTACAAACAACCCCCCGGACGTGTCGGTGGGTGCCTTTGTTTCCATGGGTGCCGATTATTACCAGGTCGGTCAAAGGACTGCAGAAATGGCCATACGCGTCATAAACGGCGAAGCGCCGAAGAAAATTCCCATTGACAATTTTGCACCGGCAATGATGTTTGTGAACCGGTCTTTGGCAAAGCAGTATGGCCTGAAATTATCGGAGCAGTTTTTGAGACGCGCCACAGAGGTAAAAGAGTCATCATGATTGCAATCAGAAACTATCACAAGAAATTCAATGCCGGTACCATAAACGAGGTTTATGCGCTCCGGGGGGTTGACCTTGAAGTAAATCCGGGGGATTTTATTACCATTATCGGCACAAATGGTTCGGGAAAATCGACCCTGTTAAATGCCGTGGCAGGTGTATTCCTGCCGGATAAGGGCAGTATTACCATCGCGGGAAACGATGTTACCGGAAAGAAGGATTTTGAGCGGGCGAAATATATATCCCGGGTATTTCAGAACCCGTTTATGGGAACCGCTACGGAGATGACGATAGCAGAAAATCTGCACATGGCATCCCTGAGGGGAAAAAAACGTTTGCCCGTCATCGGGTTGTCGACCGAATGCCGAAACGTCTATCGGGGTGAAGTAAAACAGCTCGAGATGCAGCTGGAAGACCGGCTGGACAATGTGATCGGCACCCTCTCGGGGGGCCAGCGCCAGGCGTTAACCCTTCTTATGGCAGTTATCAACCAGCCGAAGGTGCTGCTCTTAGACGAGCATACCGCAGCCCTGGATCCGAAATCGGCGGCCCAGGTCATCAATCTGACAAAAAAATTTATCGAAGAAGAGAACCGGACGACCCTGATGGTCACCCACAGCATGCAGCAGGCCCTGGATCTGGGAACCCGCACCATCATGATGAACAACGGGCAGATCATCGACGATATCTCCCACCGGGAGAAAAAACGACTCACAGTGGATGATCTTCTGGAAAAATTCGCCGAACTGCGCAAAACCGAACGACTCACCGATGAGATGCTCGAGGCCCTGCGCCGGGAGTATGTTTGAGCAAGATTCCCATTTAATATAGAGTTCCTATCTGCTATGAAAGATCGGTGGTAAATTTTCTAATGAAAGGACAGCAGACATGAAACAGTGTGAAGTTTTAGACTTAGCCGATAAATATCTGGTGGGCGGAACACTCGGGGCCATGGTTTTGCCAAAAGACGTGGCCATGGTCTTTTCCCACGGCAAAGGCACGCGGCTCTATGATGTGGATGGAAAAGAGTATATCGACTTTCTGATCGGATCCGGCCCTCTGATCTTAGGGCACTGCCACCCGGCGGTGGTCCAGGCGGTCCAGGAGCAGCTTTTGAAAGGGTCCACTTTCTACAACCTGAATGAGCCGGCGATCCGGTTGGCCGAAAGGGTTGCAGAGGCGTCGCCCTGCGGTGAAAAAGTACGGTTTGTCTGTACCGGAACAGATGCCGTGTTCTATTCCATGCGCATGGCCCGGGCATATACCGGCCGGGAAAAGATCCTGAAATTTGAAGGGGGATGGCACGGGCTGAGTGATTACGCTCTGCACAGCTCAAAACCGCCGAAACCGGGTGATTATCCCCATTCGATTCCGGACGGCGCCGGTATCCCGAAATCCGTTTCCCCCAATGTGCTGGTGAGCCCCTTCAATAATCTGGAAAAAGCCGAAGCCATTATTAAATCGCATAAAGATGAGCTGGCGGCGGTGGTGGTTGAACCGCTTCAGCGATGTATCCGGCCAAAACCCGGTTTTTTTGAGGCCCTGCGGAAATGGACACAGGACTACGGCATTGTTTTGATTTTCGATGAGGTGGTGACCGGTTTCAGGCTGGCATGGGGCGGGGCGGCCGAACGCTACGGTGTGGTTCCGGATCTGGCGGCATACGGGAAAACCATCAGTGGCGGATACCCCATGGGGACCATCTGCGGGAAGGCGGATATTCTGGATACGGCAAACCCCAGAAGAGATGCCTCGGATCCTCAGAAGACACTGGTCTCGGGGACCTTCAACGGGTATCCCATTGCATCCGTTGCCGGGCTCGCCACGTTAAAAGAGCTTGAAAAAGACGGGGTCTATGAGCGGCTCTATGAGATGGGAGACCGGATCAGCAAAGAGATCACGGCCATGGGGAAAGAGCTTTCCATCCCCCTTCTGGTGGGTGGAGACGGGCCGGTACTACAGGTCCTTTTTACCGAAGAAAAGGCCATCACCGATTATGAATCGATGCTCTATGCGGATAAGGAGAAAGCATATAGGTTCGGTATCGAATTGATCAAAAGAGGTCTTTTTGTCAGCCCCTTTGAAAAAATCTATCTGTCCGTTGTCCACAGCGACGCAGATATCGACCGGTTGCTGGAAGCCTCACGAGAGGCCCTTGGGGTGATTGCAGAGGGGGCTTAATTCTACATTGTCAATTTATACGACTGAGGATCGGCGATGGACGGGAGACCTGATTTTTGTGTCGTTTTTGGTGCCAGTGTTCGACGCCGCATCTATACCCAAGCGGCCAGTTTGATTGAAAAAAGAAACTTTTGAGAGGTTCAGCTTAAAATTCCAAATCACAAATGATAAATAACAAACAAATCACAATAAACAAAATTCAAAATTTCAAACCTCTTTAGGTCACGTGCAGCTCAGGCAAGCGCGGTGTGTTGGGTATTGTAATTTGAAATTTATTTGGAATTTGGTGCTTGTATTTTGGAATTTTTAAACACCTCAATACCCAGGATAGTATCGCTAAGAACCTTTCTATTGGCTATATTACCGTTAGGTTTCATACGAGGTGTCGATTCGCCGGAGTTTTTCTGACACCTGACACCCGAAACCTCATCTTTTGTCAACTGTAACCAAGCAGCATGTAAATTATGGCCGACATACCGTATTTCACCGTGTTTACGCCCAGCTTTAACAGTCGGGAGACATTGCCGAGGGTTTATGAGAGCCTCAGGGCCCAGACCTATGATAAATTCGAGTGGCTGGTTGTAAACGACGGTTCCACTGACGGCACCGAAGCGCTGGTGGAGAAATGGCAGGGCCGGGCAGCATTTCCCATCCGGTACTTTAGCCAGGAGAACAGGGGGAAGCACCGTTCATTTAACCGGGCGGTGACCGAGGCAAAGGGGGCTCTTTTTATCTGTCTTGATGCCGATGATGAATGTGTCCCGGACGCGCTTGAGAAATGCCGTGGGTTTTGGGAATCGATTCCCAAACAGGATAGAAACGATTTTTCCGGAGTGACGGTTCACTGCACCGATGCCTCGGGTAAGATTGTGGGAAAAGCTTTCCCGAAACATTGTATGGATCTGACACCCGGCGAGATGAATGTGAGGCATCCGATCCGGGGGGAGAAGTGGGGGATATACCGGACCGATATCCTGGGCAGATTCCCTTTTCCTGAGATCGAAGGTGAAAAATTCATTCCGGAAGGTCTGGTCTGGAACCGGATCGGCCGGCTCTACAAGATGCGGTATGTGGATGAGGCGCTGCGGGTGTATCACTATTCCCCGGGCGGGCTTACGGCTAAGGGGCGGCGACTGAGGATAAAAAGCCCGGCGGGTGCCCGGTTATATTACAAAGAGTCCCTCTCAATACCGTCTGCATATCAGGTCTGGTCGAAAAACATGAAAAACTATATCGCCTTTTCCCTTCACGCAGGCATCCCCGTTGGCAGGACATGTAAGGAGACCGGTTTTTTTTTCGCATCGATCTTTCGATTTCCCGCCGGATATGCGTTGTATCTTTTGGATCGAATCTTATCTGCACCCCGGACAGGTGAATCTTAACTAAATTAAGGAATGGAGGAATTGTGATGGAAAAAAGAGCTGGAGTTGTCGGCATCGGCGCCATGGGAAGCGGCATGGTGGGCGTTCTTCTGGAAAACGGTTACACCGTGACGGTATTCGATCTCAATGCAGAGGCCACAAAAGCGGTTGCAAAGGAAGGGGTGACGGTTGCCGCCTCTGCCAAGGAGGTGGGAGAGGCATCCAGTGTGGTGATCACCAGTCTGCCGTCTCCCCAGGCCTTTGAGGATACCGTGCTGGGTGAAAAGGGTCTGTTGGAGGGGATGACCGCCGGTACTTACATCATCGATATGAGCACCATCGATCCGGTCACCACCCGGACCGTTCATGAAAGGGCCGCATCTCAAGGGGTTCGCACCCTGGATGCTCCGGTGAGCGGCGGGCCTCAAGGGGCGGCATCCGGGACCATGTCGGTTATGGCGGGCGGGGCGGAGGAAGACTTTGAAGCCTGCCGGGAGATCTTAAACGTTCTTGGGGGAAAGGTTTTTTATGTGGGACCCATCGGATCCGGACAGACCATAAAAGTCTGCAACAATATCCTTGGGGCCGTCCATACGGTGGCCCTGGCAGAGGCGCTGTTGACCGGGGTTAAGGCCGGGGTGGATCTCAAGGTGCTTGTGGAGGTCATCCGGAGCAGTTCCGGCAACTGCTGGGTATTGGAAAACTTCTTTCCCAAAACCGTGTTGAAGAACAGCTACGACTCCCCGCTTTTTGCACTGGATCTGATGCAAAAGGATGTGGGGCTTTTTATAAAGACCGCAGAGGCCATGAAGACGCCCGCCATCATGAGCGCTATCGCCTATCAGTTCTATACGGCAGGCCAGACCACCGGCAAGGGGAAAAAGGATCACACCGCTGTGGTTCAGGTAATCGAAGCGCTTGCGGGTGAGAAAATCGGTACGATCCCTGAATCCGATGAATAACCTTCGACCTTATAACTACTCAGCCTAAGCAACCTGTTAAGGTATTCGGGACCATACATGACGATTCTCCGCCTTGATACCGGCTGTTTATAATTCCTCGGTTACAAAAGCCGTGACATCGTCAATGGCTGCGGAGTCGGTCAGGAGCATGACCAGACGATCGACGCCCAGGGCGTTTCCAGCCGCCGGAGGCATCTTTTCCAGAGCCTTTAGAAATCCTTCCGGCATGGGATAGACGCTTTTTCCGGCTTGCCGTCGGTTTTCCTGTTCGGCTTCGAATCGGCACCGTTGTTCCCGGGCATCATCTAACTCGGTAAAGGCATTGCAGAGCTCGAGCCCGCCGATATAAAGCTCAAATCTTTCGGCAAATTGCGGATTTTCGGCCTTCAACCGCGCGAGGGCACCTGAAGCTGCCGGATAATCATAAATAATGACGGGCCGTTCTTTTGGAAGATTGGGTTCGATCTCAAGACCCATCACCTCATCGAATCGATCCTGTTCAAGTGCATCGGTCATGGAGACCGATGCAAATCTGTCAAATGCATCCTGAACCGATATCTTTTCCCAGGATCGGGATAGATCAATGCGCTGATCCTGGTAATAAATTTCACCTTTTTCAGTTACGGTGCGGGTGACGGACCGTATCAGGGCTTCGGTCTGTTCCATCATCCCGAAATAATCATCTTCGGCTGTATACCATTCGAGCATGGTAAATTCCGAAAGATGGCGCCCCCCCCTTTCTTTGCGGCGGAAGCATCGGCAGATCTGGAAAATACGGGGATAGTCTGCGGCCAGGAGCCGTTTCATATAAAGCTCCGGTGAGGTCTGCAAAAACCAGGTGCTGCTCGGTTCGGCGTCGATGTTGGCCTCGGGCGCCGGTGCCGGTGTCCGGATGGGGGTTTCGATTTCCAGATAGTCCGATGCTGCAAAGAAATTCCGGATCGCCTGAAGCGTCTTTGCCCGGAGGATGAGGTTCTTTTTTATGGAGGCTTGTCTGAACATGAGAGATGAATATTCTTTTGGAATTATGATACCCGGTTGTCTATAAAGCTCCAGTAAAGACCTATCGGCTTTGAATGATTTAGCAAAGAGCATAGTGCATGGAGCATAGGGTAAGGTTCAGTATCTCTTTATTCTCTCTATGCACTATGCTCCATGCCCTTTGCCCGAATCACGTCCAAAGACGACTCCTGCATGAAACTGGAGCTTGAGATAACCGTATTTTATTATACAAATGTGATCTTGATCATGGAAAAATCATCTTCAAGATCATCCGAACCCTGAACTTCCGTTACGTGGCGATAGATATCTTTTAAGGTCCCGTCCGGCCGTTTGGATGATGCCACCAGAAGATCGAGAAATTCCTGGTAATCCCACATGGTATCATCCGGTTTGGCAATCTCGTATACGCCGTCGCTGAATATATAGAGTTCGTTTGATGCCCGGATGTCCACGGAATCGTTTTTGAACTTCATATCCGGCATGCCGCCGATAAGCACCCCCGGGGTTTTCAGCTCCTTTACTTCCGGGTTGTCGCTGCCGATATCGGAAATCAGTATTGCCGGTGGGTGCCCGCCGCTTGCAAAGGTCATCCGGCCCTCGGACTTGGCATAGACCCCGTACCACATGGTAAAGTACATATTGTTGTGCTCTTCCATGTCAAAGATGTTGTTGAGATGCCCCAGAACATCTGCGGGGTCATAGAAATCGGTGTCCGGCAGGTTCCGGGAACGGAGCACGTCCATGGCCGAAATGGAAAGGAGGGCCGCCCCCACACCGTGTCCGCAGACATCGAGCAGGTATACTGCGAAATGGTCATCATCGAGCCAGTGGTAGCCAAAAGAATCGCCTCCCAATGAAGTGGAGGTGATAAACTCCCATTCGGTTTTTACGTCCCCGTCCAGCGGTTCCGGCAAAAGCGACCGGACATAATCAGCCGCTTCAGCAAGTTCGGTGGCCAGCAGCTCCTGGCTCTCCACCAGCGCCTTGTAAGCTTCGTTACGCTCCAGCATATTGATATAACCCTGGGAGTGGTGGCGGATCCGGGCGATAAGTTCGATCTTGTCCGGAAGCTTTACCAGGTAGTCGTTTGCACCCAGTCCGAACGCTTCGGCCTTGACCTTTGGCTCTTCCTTGCTGGAGAGGACAATCAGGGGGATGTCCCGGGTGGCCGGGTTGGCGCGAAAGAACTTGACCAGGGTCAGGCCGTCGACTTCCGGCATCACCAGGTCCTGTAGGATAACGGTGGGGGAGACCGTTGCAGCCGTTTGCATGGCCTTTGACGGGTCGATGCAGAAATGGAAATCGATGTCATCGGCGGCTTCCAGCATACGGCGAACCGCTTCGCCGATCATGGCCTGATCGTCGATGAGAAGAACGGTGATTTTATGCTCTTTTATGGCGGATGCGGTCTGTTTGGAATCGATAATGTCTGAGGTCATGTATTTAATCCTTTTCAGTGGTTGTTTCTAATCATCTTCCCGATATCTGCCGGCGGCATAAATCTGTCCACCGCCTCCAGTGCGGCGGCCGCCTTGGGCATCCCGTAGACAACACAACTCTTTTCATCCTGGGCGATGGTGTACCACCCTGCGTTTCGGAGCGCCAGCATGCCTTCTGCGCCGTCATGCCCCATGCCTGTCAGCAAAACGGCGGTCCCTTTTTTCGGCCAGTATCGGGCAACGCTTTTAAAAAGAACATCGACCGACGGTCGATATGGGTAGTCACGGGGTTCGACGCTGTATTTCAGTTTCAAATCCGGGGTTATCAGCAGGTGGTCATTGGTGGCCGCCAACAGGACACGTCCCGGTTCCGGACGACTTGCCTCCATTGCCAAACTCACAGGGACAGGGGTCTGGGTTGTCAGCCAGGATGCCATTCCCGGTGCAAACTGTTTATCCACGTGCTGAACGATGAGGATGGCAGCGTTAAAATCCGACGGCAGAACGGCAAGGATTTCAGCCAGTGCCTTGGGTCCGCCTGTTGAGGCGCCCACCACCAACAGATCGGGAACCGGTTTTTGCAGACTCAAAAATCGGTCCGGCGCTGTTTTTATTTTTTTCCCGGCATTCGACTGTCTGAGCAGCCTGCTCAATCGTGCAATCTTGACCAGAAGGTCCGAAGCCCCTTCCAAACCGCCGCCGGTACCCAGGGCCGGCGTGTTGACGGCATCAAGGGCGCCGTGGCCCATGGCATCAAAAACCTTTGATGCGTTTCCTGAAACCGTGGCGGTGACCACCAGGATGATGCAGGGAGACTGCTTCATGATCTGGCGGGTCGATTCCACGCCGTCCATCACCGGCATGATCAGATCCATGAGAATCAGATCGGGTATGTCCCGGCGGCATTTTTCAACGGCTTCGGCACCATCGTATGCAACCCAGGCGATTTCATATTCGGGGATGCTGGCGATTACCCGGCGTAGAATTTCCACTGCCATTCTTAGATCATTGACGATCGCAATCCTCACGAATCCGCCTTTCCAATCAGGTTTGCCACGGCATCCAGAAGTGTATTGTCGTGAAAACTGCTCTTTGTAAGATAATAATCCGCCCCGGCTTCAAGCCCCCTCGCCCGGTCCTCTTCCCGGTCTTTATATGAGACGATCATCACCGGCAGATTTTTCAATTTTGCATTCTGTTTGATATTGGTCACCAGCTCGATGCCGTTCATCCTCGGCATGTCCACATCGGATATAACCATATCGTAACGGTCGGTTCGTACGGCATTCCAACCGTCTGCACCGTCGACTGCGATTTCAACTTCATAACCGTTTGTTTCCAGCAGTTTACGCTCCACTTCCCGGACGGTGAGGGAGTCATCCACAACAAGGATGCGTTTTTTTTGCTGTTCCGCGGTTTTCTTTGCGCCAAGCCCCACCCGTTGCAGCCATCCGCCGTTGAGCAGGTTGTCTATGGACCGGACCATATCCTCAACATCGATAAGAAGCACCGGGGAGCCGTCCTCCAACAAGGCGGTTGCGTTGATATCGGCCACCTTCCCTAGACGTGGATCCATGGGATTGATGACCAGTTCCTTTTCACCGACAAAACGGTCAACGACAATGCCGAATTGATTTAGCCGGTCACCGATCACCACGATGGACAGGGTATCCGTTTCCAGTTCGATATCCCCCAGGCCCAGCACCTGCCGGGCCGATACCAGGCCGATATTGCTGTTTTCAAAGGTAATATACTGGCGATTTTCAATGACTTGAATCTTTTCCCGGGGCACCGAGAGGATCCGGTCGATGCGAACCATGGGCAGGGCATACGGTTCATCCCTGATTTCCACCAAAAGGGCCCGGATGACCGAAAGGGTTATGGGGAGTTGAAGATTAAAGCGGGTACCGTTGCCGAATTTGGTTTCGGAACGGACCACCCCCTGTACCTCCTGGACCATGTTCTGCACCACATCCAGCCCGACCCCGCGCCCTGAAATTTCCGTAACCGCTGAAGCCGTGGAAAATCCGGGTAGAAACATAAATTCGATGAGCTCCACATCGCTTAAGGTTTTCGCCATGGTCTCGTTGACAAGATTCCGTTTTACCACCTTTTTCCGAAGATTTTCGATGTCGATCCCTTTTCCATCATCAGATACCGTAATATACAACATACCGGCCCAATGCCGGGCGATGAGATGAATGGTTCCGGTCTCGGGTTTTCCGGCAGCCGACCGCTCCTCCGGATACTCGATGCCGTGATCCATTGCGTTTCGGAGCAGATGGGTCAACGGCGCTTCCAGCTTATCCAGCATATCTCTGTCGACATCCGTGTCCTTGCCGGTGATTTTCAGCTTAACCTTTTTCCCCAGCTTTTTTGAAACATCCCGGACCATCCGGGGAAAGCCCCGGGTACCGTCTCCAAAGGGCCGCATGCGGCATGAAACGACTTCGTGGTGGAGACGATTGGAAAAATTGTCCATCCTTCTGAAGTGAAGGTCAAAATCTGTCATACGGTCGGACAGGGTGGTGGAACATTCGCTGTATTTTCGCTGGATCTCGTTTAAAAGATCCTTTACCGGGTGGGTTCTTTCAAGGGTTTCGGTCGAGTCACGAATCGCGTCCAGTACACCTGAGACACCGGATATGGTTTTTTTCAGACCGAGCAGGGCATCACCAAAAGACTGGAGTCTTCCGACCTCAACCAGGGCCTCGCCGGCAAGACCCATGAGCCGGTTCAGTTTTTCTGCAGTCACCCGAACCGAAACGTCTCGATCTTTGACCGGTTTTTTCGGCGGCGGCGCCGATTTCGCAACCGGCTCTATTTTTTTTGCCGTGGCTGTCGGTGCCGCGGCAGGGGGTTCGGGTTTGGCGGTTTCAGCCAGAGTATTGCCGGGTTGAACATTTGAAAGGGACTGAACGGCTTTTTCGATTTCAGGCTCGTTTTCGGTGAGCCATTCCTGGATTTTGTTTTCCTCGAGGTCTGAAATTTTTGCAAGAAAGTCGACACATGTCAGCAGCACATCGATGTGAGCTCCGGTCAGGGTGATTTTCCCGTCCTGCGCCGCCACAAAGCAGTCTTCCATGGCATGCGCCAGGGTTACGGCGGCATCCAGCTGCACAATGCGTGCAGCCCCCTTTATGGAGTGGGATGCGCGCATCAGCGACTCCAGGTTTTCCGTGGCTTCGGGGTTTTCCTCCAGCGCCAGGAGCCCCTCGTTTAATATGGCAGCCTGGCTTTCGGCCTCGATCCTAAAAAGGCCGACCATTGAAAAGTCGCTAAGATCGTCCTGTTCGCCCTTTTCCCGGGATACCGCCGGTGCCGTATCCGTGGCTGTCGGTGCCGCGGCAGGGGGTTCGGGTTTGGCGGTCTCAGCCGGAGTATTGCCGGGTTGAACATTTGAAAGGGACTGAACGGCTTTTTCGATTTCAGGCTCGTTTTCGGTGAGCCATTCCTGGATTTTGTTTTCCTCGAGGTCTGAAATTTTTGCAAGAAAGTCGACACA
>Ga0233431_1001734_pt1 | contig 35169 bp, 37 predicted proteins | sample SI_118_April2016_FD_179867 | JGI IMG/M metagenome (GOLD analysis project Ga0233431, IMG submission 179867) | Seawater microbial communities from Saanich Inlet, British Columbia, Canada - SI_118_April2016_200_MG | ecosystem: Environmental > Aquatic > Marine > Inlet | place: Canada: British... | reverse complement strand
TTGTTCTTTCGTTTTCTGTTACTGATTCTGATCGTGATTTTCATGTCTACCTATTAATTTCTAGTTGATATTTAGCCTGATAATTTATTGCTGAAACTATATGTAAAAAAATTATTTTTTCCAAGACGATATTACTTCCGTATGAATACCGCCGCGAGGACTGAAATCTGCCGTGATTGTAATTTGTCGTGGCTCAAGCGCTAACCTTAAATCATCGAGAATTCTATTAGTCACACTTTCATGGAATATACCAACATTTCGATATTTTACCATATATAGCTTCAAGGATTTCAGCTCAATAATTTTTTTATCTGGAATGTAATCGATATGAATAGTACCAAAATCAGGGAGCCCTGTTTTTGGACACACACAGTTGAATTCCGGAACAGATATTTTTACATCAAAATCTCTATCCGAATATTCGTTATCAACAATAATTAAGTCATCAATATGGGGTTCATTCATAGCAAAAAAAAGGCGTCATTCGACGCCTGAAAAATTTATTCTGATAAAAGTTATTTGGGTTTCGGGCCTTTTGGTGGTTTTAGTTTTCGACGTCTTTTATGCGATCTTTTCCGTTCAGGTTTATAAACTGTTTCCTGATAATCCCAATATTTTTTGAATTCCAGTTGTGTTTCACTTCCGGAATTTGCACGAATAGCCACCATCCCAGGGTTTGATAGCTGGCCCTGCCCTAGACCAGCAAGGAGTGGGGCCATGATAATTATTCCGATAAATATTATTTTATAAATTTTAATCATAATATAAAAACTTCACAACGAAATTGTTACGAAATGTAAAAAAAGATATAGGTGAGTTTCAAGAAAAAAAGATTCATGTCTTTTAAATAATTAAAAAGGGGCGATTAAGAACTTTCCAATTGATAAATCAGTTCCTTTTTACTCCTCTTATTGCTCTGTAGAATTGGATCCAGTAATAGGTTGTTCTGAGCTACATGATAAAATATATCTCAATATTATCTTCTTCGCTTATCTGACCGATCTGCCTTAAAAGCTCTTTTTGCTGATCTACGTGGCTCACCACCGCCAGCAGGTAAGTTGGTTTCATTTTCTGAAGCGACCCAAACAAACCGCGATCGTGATTTACTTCCTTTATAAGCAGGAACTCGATAGCGGCGCACATGGAATCCACAACGCATTAAAAGCTGCTCGAATGATTTACTTGATTCTACAGACCAAATTGCGAGACAACCATTTTTGCGCAAAGCGCGGAGACAAGCATCCATTCCTTCTAAACTATATAAAAAACTATTGCTGGAATTAGTCATCGCATCGGGTCCATTATCGACATCCAATAGAATAGTATCAAATATATTGTTAGAGCGCAATACAAGCTGGGTGATGTCTCCTACTCTCATTTCAACGCGCCTATCTTTAAGGGGATGATTATTGAGTTCGCCCAGGAAATCGCGATTCCAGTCAACAACTGAACCTAGAAGTTCGCTGACAATTATTTTTGCATCTGAATTGAGAAGATCGAGAGCTTGGCGCAAAGTATAACCCATACCCAATCCACCAATAAGCACATGAGGGTTTTTTCTATCATTCAGATGAGCACAACCCAAACGAGCGAGCTCAAGCTCAGATTCAAATAAACGAGAGTTCATTAACTCTTGCCCCTTGACTCTGATAGAGTAGTCCAAATCATGTTTATAAAGTTCCATTTCACCGCCATCAGGAGTTAAGGCGGAGGCAATTTTGATTCGTGGTTTCATTCTATCTATCTATTAATTAAATATTTTGGTTGCCATAATTTATTATAATAAACATCACTCTTAAAGCGTTTTCATCTTGATTACAGATGAGGGGGCGGTCTTTTATTTATAGTATGAGTAATGTGTGGTAAAACTCAAAAGAATTGAATCCAGAGATCATATAAAATTTGAAGGGAGAGAATCAGCTAATTAATTATCAAACATGTAATTATTTTATCAACTGAAATTAAAATCTGTGAAGAGTCTGTATAAGACGAATCCTGTTGCTGTAGATGTAAGTTGATGGGGGTTCGGGCGAAGAATTTCTCCCCGCAATAAACACAATAAAATAATAAAAATTATTTATTTTTACCAGAACAACGGAGACACATTTTTTAGCTAATTAAATAAACCCTGGTAAAAAAGAGTCCAAAACGGGGAGAGACCTACTCCTGTTTAATTTGTTATTAAGGATACCGGGTAATTTATGAAAAAGACAATGATTACTCATTGAAGCACCCATATGCATTTTATAAATACCCGGCATCCAATTTATTATTCTATTTTATCAAGAAAATTTTCTGGCTACTTTGATATTGCCCTGCTTCAAATTTCAGAATGTATAAACCGCTGGGATGATTACTTGCATTCCATGTCATTTGATAATTTCCCGCCGGCTGTAACTGATTCATTAATGTTGCAGTAAGGCGTCCCTGTAGATCAAACACATTTAATATCAGGTGAGCATCTTGTTCGAGAGTATAGGGTATTGAGATAGTAGGATTGAATGGATTTGGATGGGCTTGACCCAACACAAATATTTCAGGTAAACTTGAAAGATCCATTGCTTGTCCGCTTGCATCTGAAATGATGATTTTTGAGAATTCCAGCTGATTAGAATAATAACCGGTAATTTCCTGGGCCAAACTTGATCCATCCAAACTATAACCTAATATGATCTTGTCATTTGAGAGACACTGCCACCCTAAAGGACAATCAATTGTTAGATGCTCTACTGGAGTTATCATATTGATCTGATATCCGGCAATGTAGCCATCTGCAGAAATTGAAAGGTCGCCCTCACTCAAATTTAATTGAGCGTTGTTATGTTCTGTCATTTCTGGTCTGTAAGCTGAGCCTTCAAGGATTAAATTGACCAATTGAACTATATCTAATACATCCAATAAATCATCACCATTTAAGTCGCTGCTCCAAAATTGATAGAGATCCTCTGGATCAGACGTTAGAATGAAATCCACTAATAAAACAATATCCAATACATCAATCCCGTCATCATCATTGGCATCACCCAGTAGATAAGTGAATTCCCAGTCACCAAAATCAGGAGCAAGCCCATACCATTGTTCTTCATCAAAATCGAGTACTACCCCGATATCAAATGTGTAATAATCCGTGCCAGCATCAATGCAAGGAGAATCTGGAAGTAATCTATAATCATTTTCATCAGGGTCAACAAAACATGGAGTTTCAGCAATATTGTTATCTAGCCAAAAAAGCTCACAGTAAGTGCCAACAGCAATTCCACTTACACCACCCATTATATCAGAGTAAGCAACAGACATATCTGCTCCTGCAAAACTTGATTGCCACCAAAGTTGAATTTCTGGAAACGAGTTTCCCCATGCAATGGAGTTGATCAACCGTGGATGAGCGCCATCTGAAACAATAATAGCACCTCCTCCGGGAGAAGTATTTTCGACCATGATAAGTTTGTTAAGTATGGGACTACAGGCCCCGTGCACGTGAATTGCACCACCACCACCGAAGCCATTGTTCCCATAGAAAGTGATATTTTCAACAAGTACATTGCTATTTTGGATAAATAGTCCGCCACCGCCACCATAATTTGTATTATTGTTTCGTATGACAAGATTTTTTATTGTGGGATTTGAAAAATAAATACCGACTCCCCCACCATAATTCGACCAATTATCTTCAATAATTGAATCCTCAAACAGGGCATCTGAACCCATTGAAAAGGCAATACCGCCACCAGCAGCAAGGCTATTTGATGCATATGCTTGATTGCCTGTTATAATTAGGTTTCGCAAAGTTGGAGAGGATTCATTACGACAGGCGATACCTCCTCCAATTGCGGCTGTTTCGGTTGGTGTGCCAGTTCCACCAGTAATTGTAAACCCGGTTAAGGATGCATCCCGTGTTTCCCCATTGAGGAATGAGACGGTTGATCCACTATATTGACCATTGATTATGGTTGATTCCGGTCCGTCAGTAGAGGCAATAGATATATCTTTGCCTAAATAGTTAATCGGTTCAAAATAGGTGCCGGGTCCAACCATCACTTCATCACCATTCACAGATGCGTCAATAGCGTCTTGGATGGTATTAAAATCTCCAGGCACGTAGTAGGTGACAGCAAATAAGCCGGCTGTCATAATTATCAGAGTTAATATTGAAAATGATATACGTTTAATCATTGTTACATTCCTTTTTTTTGGGTGCTTTTATTTATACATACAGTGATTGTTTTGATTGGGTGCTTATGAAAGCGAAAACAGAATAATATTGATATTGAACACAGAACAGAAAACAGTTAAACAATCACACGCCAAAATTATAATGGTGACAGAATGTTAGGCACCCCTACAAAACCTATACAAAAGAGTAAGAAGTAGCCCGCCTGCCGGCGGCAGGAAAGTAAAAAGCAGAAAGCAATGAGTTTAGAAAACAGGAAAAGCCTGTTGCGAAAAGGTGAAATCCATGATACTATGACAAGCCAGTGACCATAAGTGTCAAATAGTAATTTAAAACCAGCAAGCCCCAGCCGCTGACATCATATTAGTAGGTGCTTATAAATCGATGCAAATTATCTTCAATATTCAACCCGAATTTTTTGCGAATACGGTAGCGGTAAACCTCAATAGTTGTGGGCTGAACGTTAAAAATCGTCGCTATATCTTTCGATTGAATATTCAATCTCAATAGGGCACAGACCTTTATTTCTTTTTGTGAAAGTTGGGGAAAATCATTCAATAATAACGGGTAAAAATTAGAATGGATCTCTGTAAACCATTTGTCAAACTCATTCCAATCATGTTTATAACGGATATTGCTGCCAATACGTTTTATTGATCTTGTGATGTCTTTTCCCAGATTTAAATTTTCATCCTTTAAGAGGGAAAGCAGTTGATTCTGCACCGTATTTAACAATTCCTGTTTTTCATTTAGCATGATAGATTCAGATATCAATTTGCGTTTCAATTTATCCGTCTTTAACAGGGTGCGTTCAGCTTCAGCCTTCCTTAATCTAATGTGGGTACTTAGGCGAGCCCTTAGTTCAGCGTGATTAAATGGTTTGGTCAGATAGTCAACGGCTCCCAGTTTAAAACCCATGAGTATATCATCGACTTCAGAGAGAACCGAAAGAAAAATAATCGGTGTATAGGCATTAAATTCTGACTTTTTTATCAATGGACAAGCTTCAAATCCGTTCATCTCCGGCATCTGAATATCCAGTAGGATAACGTCAAATTCCATCTCATTCGCTTTTTGCACGGCATCTTTCCCATTTCGTGCAATATATAGTTTATAGGGCAAGTTTTTGAGTATGCTGCCAATTACCTGCAAATTGCGACTGTCGTCATCGACAACTAGAATTTGACTTTGAGAAACCATACTATTATGCTCCTTTATCAGTATTCACTTTATCGAGAATTCTGGGAAAATCAGATAAGAGATGATACAACTGATCAATTTCAAATTGTTCAGCCAGTTCTGATAAGCGGCTACCGAAATCAATCATTTCATTATAGCCAATCTGCAAACCAAGCTGGTGGATTGTTTCACCAAAATTTCCAATATCATCAACAGCCCCATGAGTGGAAATCTTTTTCCAGGAATCCTCCAGCGACTTAATTTTTTCTGCATCTAAGGCAATTTCCAATTTATCACGGAAGGTCGTTACAGTGACATTTGTTGATTGATTTAAAGACCTGATATTTTTTAGATTAGTTGATTCAAAGATTTGATATAAAATAGAAATCAGCTGTTTAACCGAAACAGGTTTGACAATAACACCCTGAAAAAAACCACAATCCAAAATTCTATCTCGATCATGACCCAGACTTGATGCTGTGACAGCATACGCCGGTGTGTCAATATATCTAGGTATTTTTCGAATTTGGGTCATTGCCGAAATTCCATCCAATACTGGCATGTGGATATCCATCAAGATGAGATCAAGATTATCAGATTTGGTCAAATTAACGGCCTCTTCACCGTTGGTCGCCACCAATACTTTTAGCCCGGCATTGGTCAATACTTCGGAAAGAAAAAACCTATTGGACTCAATATCATCCGCTACAAGAACGACACCGCTTTTAAAATATAATTGATCAAGACCTGTATCTTCAACCAAATCAGAAATATTGGTATCATTACAAATCGGTATATTTGGCAGTTTGACAATAAAATCCGAACCCTTCCCTTCATGGCTGTTCACATTAATTGACCCCCCCATCAACTCAATTATTCTTTTGCTAATAGTCAGGCCAAGTCCCGTTCCCTTTTTTGCAATTTTGGGGTCACCATGTTGCGCGAATGATTTGAATATTTTGTCCAGCTCACCCTCTGGGATTCCAACACCAGTATCTGATATGACAATATCAAGATCAGCTGTGTTACCATTATTTTTGGATTTTCCCATCACATCGATGTTTATTTCCCCAACATTGGTGAACTTTACTGCATTGCCGACCAGATTAAAAATCACCTGTCGAAGCCGTATTTCATCCAGGAAAATCATCCCAGGTGTATTCGGATGGATATTGATGTTGCCGACAAGCTTCTTCTTTTGCATGGCATTGTGAAACACTGAAATAGAATCCTTAATAAAAGTAGTTATTACAACTGGAGCTGGATGTAATTCCATTTTTCCAGCTTCAATTTTTGCAATATCCAGCATATTATTTATAAGGGCGAGCAAGTTTTTTCCAGCGGTGCGTATAGAATTCAAATAACTGGTTAATCGTGAATCTTTTACTTCAGAACTGAGAATTTCAGAGAAACCTAAAACGGCATTCATTGGAGTTCGAATTTCATGACTGATGCTGGCCAGAAAGTCGCTTTTTGCCTTATTCGCTTTTATAGCCTCTCTTTCAGCCTTTTTTCTTTGAGTGATCTCGGATTGAAGCTCTTCTGTTCTTTTAGTAACCTCTTTTTCAAGATGTATACTTTGCTGCTTATAAAAATGAATTCGATATCTTATCAACATGTAAACAATCGTAGAGATGGCTATTAAAAATAAAGATCTGAACCAATAAGTTTCCCAATAGGGAGGTGAAATTTCAACCCGAATTGATCGCCCGGTTAAATTCCACAAACCATCATTATTTGAGCCGCGAACATGAAATGTATATGATCCAGGGGGTACGTTCATGAATTGGGCAAAATGATTATTTCCAGATGCAACCCATTCATCCTGAAAACCCTCCAGTCTATAGGAATATTGATTTCTTTCAGGAATGGTAAAATTCAAGGCAGAAAAGTAGATTGTAAACACCTTTTCTTTCCAGGTGAGTATTATTTCAGAAGCTTTATTAATCTCTTTTTCAATAATTTTTTTTGTTCTAGACTGCTGGACGGAATCAACATGTTGATAATTAATGGTCAAACCAGTGAATACAATTGGCGGTATATAAGGATTGCTTTTAATGCTGTCAGGATGAAAAATATTCAACCCTCTAGGGCCGCCAAAGAACATTTTGCCATTGGATGATTTATACCTGGATGCACGTAAAAACTCATTTGATTGAAGGCCATCCATAACTGTGTAATTCTGGATATTTAGGGTAATTGGATCAAAAGAACAGATACCGCTCACAGTGCTCAACCAAAGAACCCCGTGATCATCTTCGAGAATACCATTTACAATGTTTCCGGGTAATCCGTCTGAGCTATTAAACACCGTATAAAGCTCTGTTTCCGGGTTAAACTGAATCAGGCCATTGCCACGGGTACCAATCCAGATGTTTCCCATCTGATCTTCCATCATGTCAACCACATTGCGGCATTTTACCGGGTTACTATTGGCGGATTTATCCGGAATTCGCCTGAATCCTTCTTCGTCAGATATATATTGGCAAAGGCCACCATCCTGAAAACCAATCCAGATACGGTTTTGCTGGTCTTCAATGATAGAATAAACTTTATTCCCAGAAATAGTTGTGCTGTCAAGTGGGTCGTGATAAAAACGTGTAAACATCTCGTTGCTGCGATCCATTCGGCATAAACCGATATCGGTTCCGAGCCACAATTCACCTTTGTGACTTTCCATGGTTGCGTATATAATATTATTCATCAAAGTCGATGGTGATTTTGGTCTAAAATACCAATTTCGAATTTCACCGCTCTCAGGGTCAAGTGAAAATAATCCGCCCATATAGGTCCCGGACCAAACCAAATTATCCGACCCCCAAATAGATGTTAAAATATAATGATTGCTAAAGATATTGGGGATATTGTCATCCGTTTGAAATAATGTTATAAAGTTTTCCTCGGTAATGAACTTGATAACCCCATTGCCATTGGAACTTAGCCAAATATTGCCGTCTGGATCTTCAGCAATATTGGTAATAAACTCAATTTTGTCATCATCGGTAATCCCAGAATTTTCCCCATAATATTCAAATTTTTGCGCAGATGGATTATAACTGTCAAGGCCTGCATTAGCGGTGCCAATCCAAAGATTCCCCTGTAAGTCTAAATACACACAGATGAGGGATTGTTCAGAGATTCCGGCATTATTTCCAGGATCATTCTTGAAAAATTGAAAGGATTCTGTTGTTGGGTTAAAGCGTGTCAACCCGACAGGAGTTGGTAACCAGAGAAAACCATTATTATCTTGTTCAACATCTAAAGGGAAGTCAATAGAAACTCGGTTCTCACTATATTGATTCTTCTCGAAACTGATTATGCGATCTTCTTTTAAGTTAAATTTGCTCAAGCCCCAATAAAAAGTGGCAACCCATAAAATATCTGGTTGATTACGGTCAAAGGTCATACCCCTGATAAATTCACTGATACGGTGATCTGGATTTTCAGAGTAAGGATAATACCGTTTTAAGTTATTGTCTTTCAAATCATATCTAAAAAGCCCCTGGTAACTGGTTCCAATCCACATGGTGTCATCTGGACCAGCAGTCAAGGCAGAAATATATGTATCGGTGATGCTTTCGTCAAATTCTGAGAAGCTTTTAAACGTTTGGACAGATCCTGTTTCAGGCTCAAGAATAAATAATCCTTGATGCATAGTGCCGACCCAGATCCTGCCATGTTGATCTTCCTGTATTGTCGACACAAACCGGCCTGATTGACTATTGCTTATTTCTGATTTTATTTCCCAAGACTTGAATTGATCGTTTTCTGGATCATAGCTATATAATCCCTCGCCAAACGTGCCGACCCAGAGTCGATTATGAGAATCAAAGTGCAATGTTATGATATAATTGCTGCCGATACTGTTTGAATCTGAGGGTTCATGGAAATAGGTTTTAAAATTGTAACCGTCATAACGGTTCAGTCCATAACGGGTACCAACCCAAAGAAAGCCCTCATCATCTTGAGTTATGCAGGTGACCATGCCGACGGAAAGACCGTCATCAGGTGTAATATGTTGAAACTGAATATTGGATTGACCTGCAGAATTAGATACAAAAAGAAGGATGAATAGAAAGCTACGGATAATAATACTGATTTTAAAAATATATGTCATAATTATCAACTGAACCAAGGTGGTCAGAATACAAATCAAAAAGATTTGATGATCGACCTATTGACGAAAAAATGTTTTGAAAAGGAGTCCGCTGATTCAAAAATCGAGGCCGATATCCGAAAAGTATTCTGAATTACAACAATTAACACCCAATTATGTGATCGCTGAAAGTTGGTTGCTAAATAATCTCCTTAAAATATTCAATATAAAGCAACCTCTTTATATATTTTGAATTGTAGAAATTACGCGGTTTTGATTTTACTTACATAGGGATAGTTTTACCGGATGATCTGAATGACCCTCCCACGGTTTAGGATTATGGATTTCTAAAAACCTTTTGTTATTTTCCGGTCTCTTGATTTGTCAAGTGTAATAAGTATATCCCATGAATTGTAATAATTGTTGATAAACCCTTTAGTCAGTTGCACCTATTAGTAGACGGCTGATCAAAGTTTCGGTATTGGTAATCCATGTTTCCGTAAAAAAGAGAGTTTATCCCAGTAACCTCTTTGAAATTGGATCTTATTGTTTGCTATCTGGAATAAACCACAACCCCTTAATCCTAATGGATCCTTCCATTCCAGAATAGCCCATTTTCCATCTTCAAAAATATTTTCAACGATACAGGTCATACTTGCTGCTGCAAATTCTTCGGTGAACATTTGTCTAATTGAATCCCGACCCATTACTTTTTTATTTGCCACCTGATGATTTATCGCATCTTCAGCGTATAGATCAGCAAGCGCATCAACATCGGCGTCATTAAATGCCTTAACCCAAATGGTGATTAATTCTTTTGGCTTCATCAGTCTTCCCTATTTAACATAATTAGCAACATTCTAAGTGACTCTAAACACCCATTAAATTCAAAACATAATAGAGTGCTGCAAAGTCAACTTTCTATATATTTGTAGACCACATTGAATTCCAAAACGAAGATTCATTTTTTAAGCAGTCTTGTTTTGTATAACCAGCTGACCATGAAAAGAAGACCAACTAAAACCAGGGGTCCAGATATACTTAGATAGGCGCTCCAATGGAATCGCCCCCAGCTCCAGGCAAGATAGAAAATCGCTAATGCAATGAATAACATTGCACCAACCCATTCCCAGCGCCAGGCTATAACTAATGCAATAATGACAGTATACACTGGGACGAGATGGATCATAAGCGCCAGACTCGTGCCCCAGAAGCCGAGGCCCTCTTCAAATACGTCTAATGAAAACATGGTTAAAAACAGCGCAAAAAGAATGCATAGCACCCTTGGTGCCCAAAACAGAAATTGCTTTATTCTTATATTCATTGGTCTCTCCTTTGATTGTTTAACAGATTGCCGTTTAGCCTGTGTCGCCCAAAATATGAAATTCATGTCTGTGTTAAATGAGCTCAGGAAATGGTTTGCAAGACGCCATATTTTGTCATTTTAATGAGTACGCTTTTTATAAAATTGAAACGGGGCACATTCTCACAATAATTCTTATAATTTAGTGGGAACTTAGTAATCAACTCTTTTTCGTCCTCAAGTGTATGAACATAAATAGATACCACTGATAAAACAGTCATACCATATATAATCCAATTCTGATAAATAAAAGCAAATCCTGATACGAATAAAATATAAGCCAGGTATTGTGGATGCCTGATGATTGCATAGATACCCTTGATAACAACCATACGAGTTTCAAAATAATTTTTACCCCTTTCAACATGACCATATTTTTTTAAGGCAAAAACAGGGGTGATCCAAAAGAGAATTGATAAGGTTAATAATGATATACCCAGAATTTTTAATTCATTGCTTTCACCACGATAGACGAAATTTTCAATAATTATTACCAACAAGATACTAATGCTGGCGAAAATGTCATATTTATATGGTTGTATTTTCTGGTTCATTCATAATAGGACTTTTGACGCCCTGCTTTTTAATTTATTACAAAATATCAATAATCGAAATAATAGATTTCTTTTTGTAAATGATATGGTAACGGCACTTATACCGGCTTATGAATTCACCGACGATTTTACGACTAGGGTCGAACCGTTGTATTGTCTTTTTCAAGACGGCCTGAAATGGTTATATGCTTGCTGTTATATGGGATTAACCTCACACATTTAAAAATTAATAAGGACTTTTACCGATTTCAGCTTTAAATCCTATCAGTTTCAAGGATGACAATCCGGGAATACAAGTTATGTTGCAAAATCTCCCGGATTTATCTGCCCTGTAATTTGAATTTTATTGAGTGATAGGCCCAAACTACAAAATTGCTGACCAAATATGTAGATAAAATCAGCAATGGATATTTAACCTCTGCCGGAATAGCAAGATTTAATAAAAGGGTGCCAAAGACTCCGATCATAATGACATGGATAATGTACACACCGTAAGAACTTTTATTAAGTCGATCCCATACCTTCCCGGATTTATTTAAATATCTCCGAAAGCTTTCGATCATTAAATACATGATACAGACCAAAGATAAATAAAAAGTCACCCACCAGATTATCCGGTATAAAGGCGTAACGGAAAAACCTTCATGATAAAAGAAAGGATACAGCCTTGCGAAAATGTGGGCAGTAATTGGAATCCAGGCAATCGAGTTGATCACATTATATAGTAATTTGGTTTTTGGCTTCTCAGCAAATAGGTTCTGACGGAAACATATGGTGCCAAGAAGAAATGTTAAAAGGTACATGAGCAGTCTTTCGTTCTCGAAATCAATTAGCGGTGTAAGTGTCCAGCTCCGGAAGCCAAGGGCACCGCCGATGAAAAAGCTATATACAATACCAATAAAAAAGGCGACCAAAATAGCCGTTGTTATTGAGAAATTTGGAATTCTTATTTTAGCTTTATTCATAAGGAGAAAAACCATATTGAACATAAACAGCACCGGTAGAAACCATAACCAGTTTTGGCTGTTTGGATTGGTTAGGTGGAAGTAACTGCTCCAGTGTTCCTGTGGAAGATTTCTCGAATAAAGGAAGATAAATTTATAGATTGGGATTAATGTAAAGACTGCGATCACCCAGGGAACCATCAATCGTTTGAATTTTCCTTTTACAAATCCCCAATCAGTTTTGTTTTGAAGAGACGTGACGACCAGGAATCCAGAGATAAAAAACATTGCCGGCATCACGAAAATATCAAACATAATTCCAACGATGCCCACCCAAACTATAGTTGAAGGATCATCCACAATCCAGAACCAGCCCCATAACCCAGCAGATTCATAAACACCACCAACATGATATAACACCACCAAGAAAATAATAATCGTTCTAAGATTATCGATCCAGTGAAGCCGGTTTGCCCCTGCAGTGGGTATTGCATTAATATTCATATATTCCCTTTTTATCTTTATTGATCATAATACTGATATAACTAAAATTGCATTATCGTCGCTGATAAACAATTCATCCTTTTTATTGATTCATAGGACTGAAAAGAGTTATTATAATTTTAGCCAGATTCATCCTGTATCCCCTGTAATCAAATCAGCTTATTTGTTGATTCCATACATTTAATAAATAAAAATATTCAAAATTAAAATGAATTGTTGTCGTTATGATTCGTCATTTCCACCACATCCAGAAGTATTGCTTAGAGGTAAAATCCATTATCATGTCTTCTAATGAACCGTATCCATTATTAATTACATTTGGAGAGAAACTGTCAACTGCCATGCAAAATGATTTCGTATCACTGGGGAAATCCAAAAAAACAGCCTCAATTCTATCATTATCAGCCACAATTAATTGGAAAGAAGACTGTGCATTCCATTCTTTAAGCTTGGAGATTATCTGGAGATTTCCCGGTTTATTATTGGGTGCAGATGTTTTGACGAGTTTCAACAAATCGAATTGATTATGTGTTTTTACGATAGCAATGTCGTAATAGACATTCCACTTCTTGTCGTAGTCCAAATTCTTCAAATACAGATAATATCCATACTGGCTAACCTCATCATGGAATTCATTCCAAAGCTGGCGAGCCAATTCATCGGAGATAAATTTAAACTGAATGCCGGGGACCAGAGAGTCATATTGAACGAAAGCCGTATTAGTATCAACGTCATACTTCATCCGATTGACGGTCATGGCAACAGGGTTAGTTCTACACTCTTTTGAAATATTGATTATAATTTCTTTTGGAATCTCATTTGACAATTGTTCAATTTCACTGTCAGAAAGATATTCTGTATTATCACGTAAGTCACATGATATTATAAAAATCGATAGAAGGGCGAAAGCTATTGGTTTATTCATAAACAATCTTTTATTTATCCTTATGTTGGCATTGTTAAGAAGTGCTCTATATTTTCAGGATTAAGATAAATACTGGCGGACCACCGCATTCTACGTATTATAAATTCTTACATAAGCAACTGCCGGTTAATTTAGACATACTGCTCTTTATATGAAAAAATATTAAATACTTTGAAAATTGGGGCCTTGCGGAAACTAATAGCTATTGACAAAGCAGAGTTTTTCTTAATAAAAAATGCCTTTTGAATTTGACATCAATCAGGTAATTGCCGTATTGGAAAACCGGAACGGTTTCTTTCCCAAATCAATATCACCAAGAATAAAGAGACCTGTTTCATCCTGAAGGATCTTGTCACATGAAAATTTTACAATATCGGGTGGGAAATAATATTTGACACATTGTATTGAATCAGACACAATTATTTTAGGTAGCAAGGATTGCAGCTCAATGGATTCGCTGAATAACACATCTATAATGCAAAGAGTATTATTCTCTTCCTCTTTTATTACAACAATTCTTTCTTTCTCAAGATAATATAATTTATCCCGATACAAATTCAGAATATGCCACATAGTAATAAACGCATACTTTTCGGCACCAAATATTCTGGTTAAGGCCCAGCGATTATTCAAAATATTTTGCAATAACAAATAATCTGTATCTAGTGAGATATCTAATTTTCGTGCAGCAGATTTTGATTTGATAATATTCGATTTTGCTAAAAATATATTTTCTTTTATTTCTCGAAATCCAAACTTTCTATAAAACTCAATAGTGGATTCATTTGAATATAGGAAAAAGAAATCAACATAATTCATATATTTTTCAATAACAAAATTCATTATTTGTCGCGATAATCCCTGATGTCGGTATTCTGGCAAAGTTCCAACAGCGCCAAACTGAATTGATTTAACTTTCGTATCATTCAGTATAATATCCATGAATGTTATAGAGACATTGGAAACTATTTTTCCCGACTCATAAATAGAAAAGGGGAGATATTTTTCTGTCCAGAATCCTTTTGAGTACCATTCTTTAAAACTAATACCGGGGAAAACGATGGAGATGTACTTATGAAACTTGCTTCTCTGATTTTTATTGCCCCTGTCAAGGGGTATTATTTTGTCATTCTCTTTCATATCATTTGGGCGAAAAGCTGGTCTGATAAAAATTTCCCAAAATAAAGTTACTCATCATGGCTTTTTGCATTATCCGGTTTAATCCACCTTTAATTTGCGGTACCATTCTTCATCCCCATAAAGCGCATCTTCACATTCTAAACACAGACCGTGGCTAAAATGAGCGTCTGAATGACACTCTATATATGATTCAAGCTGATTCCAGGAACCCTTATCGTCACGAATCTTTTTGCATTTGGCACAGATCGGAAGAATCCCCTGAAGAGTGTTTATCTCGCCCATGGCGATTTGTAATTTTTCTGTTGCCGCTCTTTCCTCAAGCTGTGTCCGGAATTGACGGCGACGATATATATGTAAATGCCATGCTGTCCACATCCCAATGATATTGGCAAAAATAAATGAAAACCAGAACACAATGCTTGTAACTATCGTGGCTGCTTCCTTGTGGAACAAAAACACATAAAGATTAAACAATGTCAACGTAATTGCAGGAATAATTTGAAAAAAGAAACGATTAGGAATGAGAATATAGGCAGTAAAAACGATGAGAATGTCTAACATTGAATGTTGAAGATAATCGGAAGGCCGACTCAGATTTATATACAGAACAAGACAGCAATTTATCATGAGACTGGCAAGAACTAGTTTATCGGTGTTGAAAATATTCTCAGATTTAATCACTGTAAATATAGTTGCGCTCAAAAATATAATCGCAAAACTTCTAGCCAAAATCATATGAATGAAATTTGAGGAATAGCCAAATAGGAAGTAGTCTGAAGGTATAAAAACAAGCACAGGAAGGCAAAGCAATAAAAGAGCAATGACAATTTGTCTTCTGTCAATACTCATGAAGTTCATTCTATATGATAATTCAGTTTTTTTTGACCTGAACGAAGCTGAGACTTTGTCTATAACAATTTTATCCAATTTAGATCCTTTTTAATTTGTAATCAGTCATCAGGAATTCCGTTGATATTCAAGGTATTGACAGTGATGCTCAAAAAGAAAATCTATGCCTCATCGTGTTTATCGTAGACAATTTCGTACTTTATTCCCTCGATGTCTTTAAAAAATACAGCATAATACCAGGGGCTGTATTCCGGGTATAGCTTTGGTTGACAGACGATATTGGCGTCTATCTCCAGAAGTTGAGAAAAAAGCTTATCCACTTCAGCAGGTGACTCTGCTTTAAACGCCAGGTGATGCAAAGCGCCAGGTTTTCGGCGGCAAATACGGTCTTTGGCAAAGGCTGATCTTGGTGAAGTAATAGCAAAACACAGCAATGGATGGGAATACTCAACAACGTGAAAATCATGCGCTTCGATAACGGCATCTACCCTTTTTTTGGGGTCAAAACCGAGAAGGGGCATGAGTTTGTCATAGAATGGAACGGCTATGCTCATATCTTTTACGGTTATTTGTATATGGTCAATAACTGGTTTCATAAATTTCCTGTATGCAATGATCTTCTATTAATGGATGTCGGCTGTATTTGATCCTCCCTCATTGAAGCAACAATTGTCCTAATGATTACCTCCCTAAAAGCCTGTCAATTTTAGCCATTTGTTCAGTGACTAACGATCCAAGATTCATCGCAGCGGTATTTTCCTCTACCTGTTTTACACTACGAAAACCGGGGATGGGGATGGTCTGCGGACTCCGAGCCCAGAGCCATGCCAGGGCACCCTGCGCCAGGGTTCTGCCATTGCTACATAATATTTCACTGATGGCATCTCGCTTTGTCAACCATTCAGGATTTGGCCGACCATCTGCGAAGTACTTCATCCATTCAGGACTTTTGGCTCCACGCACATCATCAACAGAAGGTTTAGTTTCAGCATTATATTTTCCCGTCAGGAGTCCCATGGCCAGCGGACCGCGATTGATGGCGGCCAGATCATAGCGTTCGCAGAGAGCAATCACTGCAGGATTATCATCCAGCACATTGAGTTGCAATTGGATGGCAGTACATTTTGGCCCCTGAGCAAAAACTTCAGCGCGATCGGGGAAATCAGTACTCCAGCCATAGCTGCGTATCTTACCTTCCTGCACCAGGGACTCTAAAGTATCTCGTACGGGTTGGGAGTTTTCAGCCGGGAAGCCGTTATCATGAAATTGATAGAGATCAATATAATCGGTATTCAATCGCCGGAGCGATTCGTCACAAGCTTTACGAATACCTTCAGGAGTAGCATTATCCCCAGTCACCTGGCGACTGGTTTCGTCAAATAAAGCATTAAATTTTGTGGCAATAACAACTTTAGATCGTTGTCCCGCAAGAGCTTGGCCCAGGACTCTTTCGCTATGTCCCGCACCATAAACATTTGCCGTATCAAAAAAATCTATCCCATTATCAATAGCGGCATGGATGGCGCGGATTGACTCTGCATCATCTACTTCGCCCCAACCCAACGGTGTTTCACCTGACCAGAATGGACCGCCAATTGCCCAACAACCCATACCCAATGCACTGATTTCAATTCCGGATCGTCCAAGATAACGTTTCATAATATATTCCTTTTATTTTTTTAGCTAATATTCCTGTGTATGGACTGTTCATTAGTGTACTACCAGGTGACCTGACATTTACCGCCAACAAGCTGAAAGCTATGATCAGTATACTGATGAAATTCAATTTTGATACCACTTGGGTCTGTTACCCATGCCTGCCACGAATTATCAGCGCCAAGAGTTTTAGGACTCACTTCATAACCGTGTTTATGGATGCGACGGATCAGGGCGTCCATATCTGTGACTTGAATGGCGACATGCTGGATGTTGCCCAATTCTCCCGGATCACCAAGAAATACCTCGATGAAGGTATTGTTGCCCAGCTTAATATAGAATCCAAATGGCTGTCCCTGCTTTTCGAATTCGAAGCCAATTTCGAGGCCAAGTGCATCCCGATAGAATGCCAGTGTTTTTTCAAGATTGTTTGTATGAATACAGATATGTGCGAGTTGTTTTATCATGTTGAATAGTCAGATTGCATTGAATTCATTACGATTTATTGAATTGAATTGAAAAATTTATAAATGAAGGACTTTCCCTCTTTGAATTTAAACTTATAATTAAAGATGTGAAAACCGAATTATCAATTGTATATACAAAAAATCAAAGTTCATTTTAAAAAAGAGTATACTGCGAATCCATGCTCAAAAACGCTGATTTAAGTTATTCATTGCGTGATTGTATGAAATAGTATTTGCCCAATACGACCATTAAAATCCCTCCAAGAACAAATGCGGCAGAAATTGCAAGACGAAGTGATTGCCTCTGCAACAAATAATACCCCGCCAAAAGCAGCAATTACAGGTACTGACAGCTGAAGCACGGCAGCCTGAGTCGAAGAAAGACCACCAAGTGCAATATACCATATAGTATATCCAATTCCAGATGTTATACCACCGAATATGGCGGCGAGCAAAATCCCCTCAAATGAATAATGTGCTTTACTAATTGTCGAAATAACTAATATTAGTACCAATGGGGTAGTCCTGAAAAAATTATAGGCTGTATCTAATAGCGGGGTATTCGAGCCACGTCCTTTCAGTGTATAAATGCCCCAAGCAATTCCAGCAGTAGTCATAAGCAGGAGCCCTATAATTGATGGCGTCGTGACCCCCGGTAGAATGAGATATACAAAACCTGCAAATGCAACAGTTACTCCGACCCATTCAATAAAATGTAATCGAGTGCCAGAAATCAGAGACTGCAATATCATTGCAATTTGAACAGAGGCAAACAAAATGAGGGCACCAGTACCAGTGTCTAATGAGATGTAAGCGTAGGAGAATGTGGCGGCGTAGAGAAATAACATAAAGCTGGCAGCCCAACTGCCTTTTGTGGATTGCGTTGAAACGTTCCGTGTTATGCTAATAATTATTAGAAGAACAATGGACCCTGATAATAGGCGTATTATGGTAAAGCTGGATGCATCAATTGCCCCACTTCCTAATGCCAGGCGGCAAAGTACTGAGTTGGCAGCAAATGCAATTAATGCCATAGAGGTTAGAATGAATGTTTTTAATATTGAATGAGGGTTCATTTTGGATGCCATTAAAAACATTGTGTCCATTTACTGTTTGGATCGTGTCGACTATTTAAGGAAAACGTCAAAGAATATCTTTCCAGTATCACATGATGGTCCCTTGGTGATCATTTCATCAACATTGTAATTTTTGCTTTCCAATTGTTCTCTGTCATCCAGAAAGAGTTTATCCCCCGTTTCTTTGTCAAACTCAGGATGAAACTGGGTGCCAAGTAAATTTTGTTCGTAATTAACATATGCCTGGATTTTTGTATGTGGATTTGTTGCAAGCAGTTTTGATCCTTCGGGCATCTCAATAACCTCATCAAAATGGTACTGCCAGACAACTTCGCATTTCCTGATCTCAAAGATTTTCATCGCACGATCATTGAACGATATTGGATCCCATCCTGCTTCAACCCCTTTGGGAGATGATCGAACGGATTGTTTGCCAACCAAAGCCCGAGAAATAAGTTGATGTCCATAACATATACCAAATTGGGCAATACCTTTGTCCCGGATATTATTAATATAGGAGATGGCTTTATTTGTAAACGGCGAAGTATCAGTAATTGAAAGCTCAGATCCGGAGTGAATGACATGGGTGAAACCCCTTTCCAATAAATCATTTGGGAAGGATTCCTCTGTATCGATAAACAATGACAATACATTTGCATCGGCAGGTAACCATTTTTTGATGGCAGGTGTCTCCATTTTTGACACTGAATAATCTAATATTAATATATTCACATCCATTCCCGTTGAGTTTTCACAGATTTCCCTGAGATTCTTTATTAACTGCTGATTTCATAGTAATCCATAATGCTTTTACGTGTTTTAATGTGGTGGCCTCCGCCCCTATAGATATGCGCACCATCCATTTTCCATTCAATTGACCGGGTGTGAGGTAAGCGGTCCCACCATTATTTATATCGGTCACCCACTGCAGGGTATGTTTTTCCAGCAGCTCATTTTTTAATCCCGGTGGTGTATGCCGAACGCAAATAGTTTGCAGTGTTACAGGAGCCAAAATATCCCATTGAGGCTCTTTCTCAATTTGCTCTTTTAACCATTGGGCATTATTTATGTCTTCTCGAATCCGCTCCTGCAATCCACTCACCCCCTGTTCTTTAATCAAACACCAGAGTTTTAGTGCTCGGAAACGACGTCCAAGGGGAATACCCCAATCGCGAAAGTTTTTTACTTCATTGTCTTTCGATGTTTGAAGATAACTTGGATTAGTTGACATAACCCGAACCAGATGTTCACTATCCCGCATGTAATAAAGCGAACAATCAAAAACCACCCCCAGCCATTTATGAGAATTAATAACAATCGAATCAGCCCCTTCAATGCCATCCCACATCCATCGATATTCAGGGAGAATCATTGCTGTACCAGCCATAGCGGCATCCACATGTAACCACAGATTATGTTCCTCCGCCAAAGGAAGAATATCTGAAATCGAATCCATAGCTGTGGTGTTTGTTGTACCGATTGTGGCAATTACAGCGCAGGGCTTAAAGCCCTTTTTAATATCCTGCTCTATGGCCTCTTTCAAAAGATGAATATCCATTGCAAAGTTTTCATCAGTTTCAATTGTCCGAACATTGTTCAGGCCAAAACCAGCTAACAAGGCGGCTTTTTTTACCGAACTATGACTTTGAGTAGAAGAATAAATAATAAGAGGTGATTTCCCTCCCTGAAGGCCTTTATTAATTTGACTATGATTAGAGGTTTGTTCCCTGGCACAAAGTAATGCAACCAAAGTGGAAGTTGAAGCAGTATCCTGGATTACGCCTTCCCAGTCTGATGATAAACCAAGCATCTGGCGCATCCAATCACAAACAACTTCTTCAACTTCGGTTAAAGCCGGCATCGACTGCCAATTTAAGCCAATCCCGCCAATTCCAGAACAAAGCAGATCGCCAAGCACAGAGGGCAGGGTTGCATTAGAAGGAAAATAAGCGAAGTTGTTTGGATGATTCCAATGTGATACACCCGGTATAATAATCTTGTCTAAATCTTGTATTACGGATTCAAATGGATCGGGGTTTTCAGGTGGATTTTCGGGTAAACCCTCTTTAACAGCACCTGGTTGAATGGTTGACATGACGGGATAGTCACTGATATTGGATCGATAATTTGCAATCCAATCAATAATTTCATATCCATATTTTTTGAATTCTTCCGGGGTCATTTTTACTCCTAATAGGATGATCCATAAATTTCTTAAAAATACCAGTAGGCCATCAGTAGCGTTTTATTTTTGACAGTGCTCTATTCGGTTCTCGTTATCAATTTCAGCATGGCTCCTACCCGGTGCAATAGTTTTTCAGGCGATTTTCTGGATATAAAATGACCCTGGTTCTCTACCGGTACTTAAAAATGGTGCAACTGATTTAAGTTTTTCATAATGATTGTGCTGTAAAAAGTTGAGTGCACCAATAATTTTCCAGCTAGTATTGTGTGAAAGAAAAGCCTCAAGGAGGTATTGTTCGTTCCAGAAAAGAACATCATCCTGAAGCCATTTCCCCGGATAGTTTTTTGGTGAAAAAATATCATGAATGTGAACAATCACACCCTTTTTTAGAGATGGCAATAACTCTAGATATTCAAAAAGTACATCACCCTGAGGCCTTATGATATGAGATGAATCAATGAACAAAATGTCATTTTCCTGAAGTTTAGAAAAGAATGATAGCTCTACATCCTCAACCTTTTGCCTAACAAGGTAAACGCCTGCCTCTTCAAGCCATGGCATTTCATAGGGTTTGATGCAAGTATGGTCACAATTATATTCTGGGTCATCATCTTCATTTCTATTAAGGGCCTTGATGGCCATTAAGGTGGAGTTTCCACTACCGATTTCAAATATCCTTCGCGGCTTAAAAGTTCGTATAAGCTGATACCAATACTCAGCATCACCAGATTGAAAGGTGCCATTATTCATATAGAATTCAAGAGATTTTGACTTCTCCTTTGGGGTATTTGAAAGTTCATTGGAAAAAGTAAATTTTTCGAGAAGTTCTATTTGGCCCGACACATTCCAATCTATTCCAGGTAGATTTCTGTCTTGGGAAAAATCCAGTTTCGGAAATCGATGGTCAAATTGCGGTTCATAATAATGATGACGTATTGGAAACACTCCAATTTTCATTAATGCACTCTTGCAACGCGGGAGACTCTGCACCCCTGCCCTACGAATATTTTTCAACAGCCATGCAGCGGGAAAAACAATGGGCGCAAGGAGCAGGTCTAAAATAGGGAGATTTTTATTTATCCACTTTTTCATTTGTAAATTTTGTTATTCCTAATGTCTTAGTCTGGCCATAATCTATTATATCCTGTTTCTAATGACCATTCCATTTTACCAATAAAATCAACGTTTGTATTTTAAAATTCATAGTGAATTTCTAACTTGCCTGACTCAAATAATGGCTGTCAAGGTTCAAATAATCACAAGGGTGTAAACTATAAATTTGGCAAATTATTTTCTATTGAAATCTCTTTGACAAAGCCATTTTCATCTCATAGAGTACTAAAAATATTGAACTCCAAACTGGACCAATTTCTGGATCGTACATTTTGCCCTTAGAGAACCGAATCAACTGCTTGGCATAAAACCCTCCTTCAGCGGCATCATCAAATTGTTTTACTCCAGTTCTTACAACGATATTATTTAGTTTTGGGACTTTGCCACTTAAAAATCCAGAAATATCGTCACGATTGGTGATGAAAGGGCGAGCCATACCAACAAGATCTAATTCATCGTTTTCTAGCACTTCGTTACAAAAGTTATAAGATCTGAATCCACCAGTAATAAGGAGAGGAATATTGGAAATTGATTTGACTTTCCTGGCAAAATCGATAAAATAGGCCTCTCTTTTTTTAGTACTTTCTTTCACCTCGGCTTGATTTTCATTCGCCATTAAAAAGACCACTTTTTCATAGGTCCCCCCGGAAATTTCTAAGAGATCAATCTTCTCGCGATCCAACATTCTAATCACTTCCAGGGAATCTTCCTCAATAAACCCCCCTCTTTGAAAGTCCGATGAATTGAGCTTTACGGATATTGGAAAATCTACACCGACTGCCTTGCGAACTTCTCTTATAATAGTAATTAGCAGGCGACTGCGGTTTTCAAGTGAGCCACCCCATCGATCAGTTCTCTTATTTGCATTAGGGGATAAGAACTGGCTCAATAAATATCCATGAGCGGAATGAATTTGCAGACCTGTAAAACCGGCTTCCTTTGTAATTATTGCCGCTTTTGAAAACCCACTAATTATATTTTGAATATCATTCTCTGTCATCGCGTTCGGCTTCCCAAAAAGGCCAAGTTTTTTTAGTTGGACTGCTGACGGCGCTAAAGGATTTCCATTGCAAAATTTATTGGTCTGTCTGCCTGCATGGGAGATTTGCACCCAAACATGATTACCATTACATTTTCCAGCTTCAGCCCACTTTTTTAATTTTGGAAGCATAATTTCATCATCAAAACAGATATTTCCAGATGATTCTAAATGTCTTCTATCAATCATAACATTGCCGGTAATTAATAATCCGGCCCCGGTTTTAGACCAGTCTCTGTACAATCTTTCATGCGCTTCAGTGGACTCATACTTGCGATTGCTGATGCGTTCAGTCATGGCAGATTTTACCAGTCTATTATTTAATGTAACTCCGCAGGGGAGCTTTATGCTTGTATTGATTGAGTTCTTATTCATATGATTTAATTTTTATACATATAGTAAAAATGATCGCCATTCTATTTTTGCTTTTAAAATTATTTATTCCTCAAAATGTAGGTCTTATGTCTCTTGTGAGAAACAAAGTTCTTACATTCATGATAGGACACCAATTAATAAAAATAAGAGGGCAACAAATTCTATGTAGTCAGTTTAGTTGATGATGGTTGTTGTGCCAAAAATATTGAAGCTGGCAATATCAAGAAGGTGATCATTCTCATCAGATTTCACCTTGGTGCCAGCGTCTTTTGTTTTCCCAAAAATTGATATACCACTTGTGTTTAAAAGTATATCTTCAGGGACTCGGAATCGGGTCGCGCCAAATACATTTATGCAAATGATTCGCGTTACCCCGGGTTCAAGTTGTGCCTGTCTAAAATCTATTTTCATAGCTCCAAATATGGCGACACACATGACCTTCTCATCCGGTTTCCAGGTTCTATTTTCAAAATTCGATTCGCAAAAGACAGCGGCCTTAAACATGATTTACTCCCCCCGACTACACCAAACTATTAATATTGTCATCAAAAAATATCTATTTAGAAATTTTGGATTTCAATAATCCTGATATTCGTGTTCTAATCTTGTTTTTTCCACATCATTACTGCGGCAAAAAATCCAATACCGAGTCCGGTGATTTGTAAGCCGTCAACAAGACTCTTGCCGGTAAGCTCTGATATAATTAGTCCAACTCCATGACCAACCAAAACTCCTGCCACAATAAGTAAGAATCCTATTATCATCTTAGATTTTGTGCTCATATTTAACCCTCTCTGATTATTATTGCTATTACAAAATTCTTGATTCACTATCCATTATTGAATTTTCTGACTTGGGAAATAATCCATATAAAAGTTTATTCATTTTCATTACAATAACGGATTACGTTTGAGCCTTCTCCAAATCCTCAATAAATATTATGGCTATGATGTTTTAAATCTACGCACAACATTTTTAAAACTTGAACGAATGAAAATAGTGTTACTAATTGACTAAAAACAGGTTTTTAAATAATCCACAATCGCATACCAGAGTAAACTGGCCACAAAAGATAAATGTTCTAATTCTGCTTCAATTACGTTTGATGCAGCCAGTTACTGAATGGGCTTTTAGTTGGACTCCGCAGCTTTTTTCAATGCCCACAACCAAATGTGAAGAGACTCGTTTAGCTTTTTTCCATAGTACCACTAAAGAGTTTCACAAACCATCCATCCATAGATTCAGTTGTGCGAACTAAGATTGTTCCCTTAAGAATAGGGATAAATTCCCACACATGTACCGCCGAGGAGCCAAACCCTGAGCCAAACCAACCGATACTCTTGTTTTCGATTACTTCTTCAAGCACAGAATGAAGTTTAAACTCCCCTGACTTCCATTCAAACTGCGTTCCGGGCTCAATCAAGCCATTTAGTTTCACTTCAGAAATACCTCGATGCCAATCTACCCAGGACTCGATATCTGCCTGGAATTTCCAAACAATATCAATTGAGGCGCGAATTTCTATTTCCTTGCTCGTTTTAAGTATTGCTTTATCGTTTATTTTCATCCTTCTCCTTGCACTCTAACTTGGTTTCTAGGGCATCATAGTTTTGCCCCAGACATTCATCATTTGTAACTAATCGCCCAACTTCATCTTGCCTGAACAACGAGGGGACCATGTTCCATATAGTTAGGGTTTCCTTTAGCTTTGTATTTTGTTATTATAGCGGTTGTCCTGGATCAGAGCCGGGATCAAATCCAATACTCACTGAATCGTTCCAATTGGGGTGTTTGTAATCCCTAAGATCTGGCCCTCCTGCAATTATTGATCGAAGATTTGTCATAAAGTATATCCAGCAGCTACGACAATTTACATGTTGCCAGGCGCGATCAGGATCTTCGGTGGCACAATTTGTCTGGTGAAGATCTACCTCTGTGTCGTTACCAACATCACGAAAATGCACGTCCACGGCCATCGTCCCAAACGTGAAGCGGATTAATTTATTGGTCTTTACTAGTAAATATTCACCGCCATGTGCAAAATCGTGAACATAGGTCCAATGATAGCTATCACCAGTTTGTACCTGTTCACCTGACCTTCTTGGCATACCGTCTTTTGTAGTATGAACAGCTTTATGTATAAAAAATGATTCAAGTCCCGCTGTTGTTGAAAAGTAATGGAATACCTGCTCTAAGGGTTTTAAATAATACATCCGAACATGGAATTGGGACCAATCATAGGCTACTTCCATAAATTATCTCTTAATTGTTTCATTATGTGGCTTTGCTTTAATGCTGTTAGGTGTTGCATCTGAGATATAAAATCATTCACTATTTGCTTTCGACAAAAATGATTGGCGAATTTTCTGGTTTTCAATTGTCCATATATCTTCGTACTCATAAAACTCATCAAATGCCAAAGCATTTGGCGGTAAGTTTACCCATGGTTGTTTGGAAGCAGTAAAGATGTGAACATCCGGTGGAAGTAGGTCTGGATTATCAAGGGTTCCAACACGGATAAAGCGTATCATATCCTTTATACCACCCATGAAATAACTACTCCAAATGGCAACTTCGCATTTTGGACAGCGAGTGATTTTTTGTCCTTTGCCATTTGATGAAGGAGTAATTATTTCATTGACTGTACCATTAAGAATCTCGACATGATTTGCTTCAAACAGGGCATTCAACGCAAATGCTGCGCCTGTCTGGCGCTGACAGTAACGACAATGACAACAATGTACAATAAGCGGGTCTGAAATAATTCTGTACCGGACATAATCACATGCACAACCACCCTCGCATTTACCAGCAAGTTTTTTCATGATAGCCCTCCCTTTTCGCTATTTTATCACTGAGTAATTTGAAATGTTTTCCCCAACCGAATTGCCAACCAGGCCATAGGTAAATATGCAACAACCAAATCAATGACAATAAACGAGATTGGTGCCGGAATCATAAATGACGCCGAAATACCGCCGGCTAAAAATAGAAGACCGATTAAATATGGAAGTTTATCTTTATGTGATTTGGTGACGATGAAAGCAACTAAAGCGCCTGCAAACGTTCCTAGCGCATGCGCTAAAAATGGAAAAACAAAATGTTTTGTTTGAAATAAATGAATTGACGCACCAATGCTATCGGCATCAGTTACATCCATACCAGGTGGGGGTGGTATTATTGATGGTCCAATTAGTATTAGACCCATATTGACGACCCCACCAATAAAAAGTCCAATAATTATCGATAGAATATTTCTAAGCATTGTTTTCTCCAATTTAAGAAAATTAGTGCCAGGCAACCAAAATCATCTGGCTACTAACAGATGTGGTGTTGTGACGTTGACATTTGTAATGATAATTCCATACCCAATCTCCAATTTCTGATATTCTAGCATACTAGTGCAGCAACTGTTAAAAAGCCATATTTCAACTACGAATTCCGATGCCTGAAAAAAATTGTTAATTGGATTGGATTATATCATGAGCAATTTCCTTTGGTTTATAGATGGACCAATATTCTTCATCATTGCGTCTCCAAATTCCATCCCAATATTGGTCATGTGAAGCTATATTGAGTGCTAGATCCCTTTGCTTCCCCCTTTTTATGGCTTCCTCTATTGGGCAGTCGATCCATATCATATAGGAAAAGTAATTTATTAATTCAGGTCTAAATAATCCAACCCCTTCAATAATAATTTTTCCACGATGCACAATTTTATTCATTTTGCCAGATGAATTATTTTCCCAGTCAAATTCGCTATACGAAATTTGCTTGTTTCCTTTTAATAATGGAAGACAAACTTCATTCTCCAATCGCGCAAAATCAAAACATTTCCATTTTGAGTAGTTTGTGATATCGAACCCTAGAAAAAAAGAATCTACTCTGATAATAGGAATGTCCATCTCATTGCCCAAGGAATTGGCGAATGTGGATTTTCCAGCACCACCAAACCCGGATATAGCAATAATTGCCGGGGCTTTGAGCGATTCTCCGGTGGTTGTTATTTTGATTGGAGTGTTCATATTATTTTATTACTATCAATAAGGTTACCAATTCAACAAATTGTTTCTATCGTTTTTCTCATTCGTATAGTTACGTAAAGGATAAGTAACAGAGAAAATATGTATACTCCACCAAAAACGAAATAAAATCCAGACCAGGTATATACAAGAATTAGAAAAGTAATAAAGAGAAATAATTCAAGCCATATGAAGGTTTTGATTATTGATAAATATTCAATGTCAGTTCTGTGTTTCAACGCAAACCTACTTAAGAAAAATAAGTATAATGCCATCATGCCAAATTCCAGCGCAAATTCAAATTTGTTGTGCCACCATTCAGGAGGCATAAATGATTGCCAAAAGTTGATTTCTTGATAAAATGGCCAAAATAACTGGACGCCCCTAAACCAGGTTACCATATCCAGCAAAACATGTCCAAGCATGCCAACACCCAAGCCTATTCCAAAATTCCCAATACGAGGATTCTTACTAATTATTGATATTATATAGATAATGAGTACCAGTCCAGCGATGAATGGAACACTATGTGACCATGTACGATGCAATCCAATTGTATCTCTGCCCATTAAAGTATAATATGCCACGACCACAGCATCTAAATCAGGCAATATATTCCCAATGATTACACCCACTAAAAGCCATTCTTTTTTAAAGTGTAATTTGCTCATTGCGAAACCCATTAGACCGTGTATGCCTGCTTGTGCCATTCTTTTTCCTCTCAGGTCAATTTAATTTTATTCAAATAAATAGGGTATAATTCACCACCATTTTTAACTGATTCTAACATTCTCCCTTGATGCTAGCTGACCACTTTTGCCAGAGAATATTATAGCATTACTATTTTGTGTTGATGGCAAATGCAAATTTAATCGGTTCAGCGGTGTGCCGATAAACAATATCAGGCGACTTGTTGTGTCCTGTGATAATCAAGCAGTGCTCTGAGATCGTTTCTGCTTTATCGCATGGAATAACCTGATAAGTAATGTTGTAATTATCCACAGGTATCCAATAAGGTAGAGAGCAAACTTTGCAACATAATAGCCAAAGCATACGGGTGTTTACTTCTTCCAATTTTCTAAATTTTAGATTCTGGCGAAACGGTCCCGTTTCTTCGCAAGAATATTCCACAAATCAAAGGCTTGTGTTCAGTAAAAACAACCTCGCCGTATTTGATTTCATCCTTTATTTTCTAACATTAGTTTTGTCTATTTATTAAGAACGTAAAGAACGAAGCCGAACGGGGCGGTAAAAAAAGGCAGGCTAAAACACATGTTTGTGTTATGATTTTACAGCATTTGCGAAAGTATATCTGTTTTTCCCTGATTTCTTACTGACATACATAGCTTCATCTGCCTGTTTGATCAGGGTTTCCCCTGAGTCACAATCATTTGGATAAATAGCGATTCCTATGCTTGCCCCTACTGTTAGCTGGACCCTTTCGAAAGGTATGGACTGAGCTAAAATGTTGATTATCTTTTTAGCAATCGATGCTGCTAAGTCATTATTTTGAAACGCGGTAATAACCAAGAGAAACTCGTCACCTCCAACTCGTGCTACAGTATCAGTTTTACGTACACAGGAAAGCAAGCGTTTTGCTACTTCTCGTAGTACGGCATCACCGGCGTTATGCCCGTGTGTATCATTAATCATTTTAAATCCATCTAGATCAACAAACAATGTTGCAGCCAATGATTGATTTCGTTTTGCCGATTCTATCGCCATAGATATGCGATCATTTGCCAATCTTAAACTTGGTAAATCTGTCAAAGTATCGTGGGTGGCAAGATGACTTATTTTCTCTTCAATCTGCTTTTGTCTGGTTATGCCCTGATGTGTTCCTGACATCAGAAGCGGTTTGCCATCATCCGTCTTTGTAGATATTCTCCCTCTGTCAAGCACCCACACCCAACTTCCATCCTTGTGACGCATGCGTGCTTCACACTCATAGTAATCCAGTTCTCCATTAAAATGTTTTTCTAACAAATCACTCGATATTTTTAAATCATCTGGATGTACGAATTTTGTCCATGTATCAATAGATATTGGAGCAAGTTCTTCCAGGTTGTAGCCAATTATATTTGCCCATCGTTTATTGAATATTGTCTCACCTGTTTGGACATTCCACTCCCAAGTTCCTACGTTTGTGCCTGCAAGTATATAAGCAAGGCGTTGTCTTTCTTTTGCTAGGGAACTTTCCGCTTGTTTTCGAACAATGATTTCATTTTCCAATGCAACCTTACTAGCCAAGGTTTCCTGAATGGCCTTTTTTGCTTTTTGAATCAAGAAAACAATAACAGATGAAAGTATTGATAAAAGAACCCCCGCCCCCAATACCATTTCTGGCAAAACTGAGTGACTTTGTCTGATAAAACTATCTGTTGGTTGACACCGGATTGAGAAGCTGTGACCATATAGATACGTCTCAACCGTCACTGCCCATTCAGCCTCCTTCTTCTTATCCCAATGCTCATGGCTATAAATCTGTTTACCATCCATCGAAATCAAAGCGAGGAATTTGCGTTTTTCCTTTGGACTTGTTTTTGATTGTAAAATATGAGTCAGCCATTTCTGAGTACGAAAGACTGCCAGAACGAATCCTTCAAACATCTCTTTGACGAAAATTGGATGATACACAAGAAATCCTTTTCCCCCCTGAATCAAATCAATTGGAGAAGTTAAGGTAGGGAATTTACGATCCCTAGCATTTTCCAAGGCAATACGCCGATTATTCTCAAAGGCCAGGTTTAAGTTTTGCGCTGCCTCATTACCTTTCAGTGGGATGATCCATCGCACATGGAATGTCCTATCTACCCATTCAATAGCCTGATATCCCGGGGAGTCAACAATGTATGCCAATGCGTCTTTCTCAAATTCGTCTTTTGGTGTCCCCTCACGTATTTCCCATCGATTAGTAATTCGTTCCAATGATTTTATTCGACTTTGTAGATCGATATTAACTAATGCAACAATCTTTTGGGCCTCGGTTTCCACGGCTTTATACCGGTTGTAATGTTCCTGATTTTCAAGCGCTTTCCATAATCCTGCAACAAGCATACACAGAAATATCCCGAGTAAGATGGGAAATTGCTTTTTCGTTAATAAAGCTTTTAGCACCTTTGAAACCTTTGTTTTTATTGACATTTATGACCTTAAATAATTCTAGAAATTTACGTAAGTTAAAACTCAGTACAGGCGATTAGCCGCTCCTGATGCGTTTTGTTTGTCAATTGCATTGAATCCTTCGCATTTTCAAAATTCATTTCTATTAAGCTGATGGTAATGCTATTTCCCTACGGCTAAATAATAAGGCATTCTTTGCAATACGGATCAATTGTTCAGCCACTCTTGCATTGTCACTGTACGCTTCTGCATCTTTAACGTATTAGGAGTGCCGTACTTTTTATATCAGTTAGCATTGGAAGAAAACGATTTTCGTTGTACCATGCAATTTGAATGAGATCAATCCAACCTTTTTGCCTTAAATAGATAAGCAATAAATATAATAACAAATATTGAATCTAGAATTATTGTAACCATGGTTTTATGCAGATAATGATCACCAAAAAAAACAAGTATAGCAATAAATACAACTTTATTAAGAATTGATATAACTAAGGCCAAATTACGATATGTTGGTTTGAAGGCTCCATAAATTAATAATGAGCCTAATAAGAAAAGAAGAAATCCCCAGCTTCTTACAACTATTAGCGCCAAAGGCTCAGTAAGCGATTCACCAAATATATTTATTAAAGATGTTTGTGGCGTGAAAACTGCAAATATCATTGAGCAAGCCAGCAAGCCTGGGACCAGCATGATCCATTTAATGTGTTTAACGATAATGATCATTTATATTCCTAACTTTTGTGTTATTTAATATTAAACTCACATGAAAACAGGCCATGGATTCACGTGAGTACAACTCCAACCGCCATTCCTATGCCGAAGAAAAAATGGTTTGCCAGACTGGAAAGCGGAGCCCGGATGCCTTCAGGTGAGCGCATTCCGAATACTCCAAGCCCCATGGATGGGTAGACAACGAATACCGAGGCTGCAGTCGTCGCAACTCCATATACCAACACCCAAATGGGTGATACCGGTCCCCCAACCAAAAGCTCCCAACCTAGAACGAACGGAATTGCCAGGCCTATGCCAATTGCATAGTGAATGACATACCCTAATGGCCCTTCTTTTGCTACAGGTTTCATTTGGCTAGGATCACGATAACAAAATCGGCCGTTTATCCATCCGGCGGACATTCTTCCAATCATCTTTACGTCTATTTTCACTAAAAATCCTTTTTGTGCAAATAGATAATTCAATGAATCCATTGCTATTGTACCAAGCACACCGGCTATGACTCCTGTAATGATAGAATTCATTTCCACTCCGGAAAACTTTCATAATATGTGGGATGTTCTGGCTGGATCAAATCGCCTCGATTCATTGGTCCATTCTTCAATCCCCACGGCGTTAAAACGATTAATTCCTCTATGATAAACCCCTGTTTTCATTATCCTGTCTCTAAGAATCATACACTTATGGTCGGCCTCTGTTGGCTACCTGCCACTGGCAGCAGCGGAATTTAGAGAGGAATAATTTGGATTTTTTGTATCACCTTATTCTATTCAAAACATATGAAAAATAATAACAAAGGCAGTCGCACCCAGTATGCCTAACACCCAATAAGAATTAGTGCAAATCTTAGAGTCCTTTTTGTGACTATAAAATGATTCAAAGATTGTTGCTACAAAGGGAGAAGCAGCTAAAGCCAGATATTCAATTGGTTCTGATAAAATCCATTTAGAAAATATAGCCAAGAGTATAATACTAAACCCTGTTGTCAATGCAATATAAATATGTGTCGTTTTGAATTCTTTTAGTAAATCTTTTGTTAAGTTTTTAATCCTAACTCCTTTCATGCTTTCTAATACCCCGTTAATCTGACCAAAACCAGACGATCAATGAATAATGTGGGCTAACACCTGTTTTGGCTCCGAGTTGATTGATTTGTTGAACGAAGCCGCTTTGCGGCAAGCATGTTATTCCTCGAGCAGTATAGATTTGTTTTATAATAATGTAACCTCCCAGTAAAAGCAGATTAAGATAAATTGAGGTGCTAAAAAAACTATCAAATTATCCCAAGCTAAAACAAAGAGGTTACAATGAAGATTTTAGTCCCAAACAATCAACAATTTTACAGGTATTATTCAAAGCATTGCAAATATCTGAAACTCCAAGGTCTACGACCCAAAACCGTAGATGCATACTCAAGAGCTATCAAACGTATAGGCAATTATTTTGATTCTCAGATAGATAATCTAACGCGTGATCAATTACTTGATTATTTTACAGATCTTAAAGAATCACATTCTTGGAGTACTGTCAAACTAGATTTATATGGATTAAGATTTTTCTATACTCATGTATTGGAGAAAACATGGGAAGAAATACCATTAATCAAATCACCCAAAATACATAGGATACCGGATATTGTTACCCGCAATGAAGCAAGTAAACTTTTTGCTGCCACCACCAAACTGAGCTATAGAGTGTTTTTTTATACCATCTATAGTATGGGCCTGAGGATTGGAGAAGGTATTAATCTAAAGTATGGTGATATTGATTCAACAAATATGCGGGTGCATGTCCGTGATGCCAAAGGCAATAAAGACAGATTGGTGCCCCTTCCTAAGAACACATTAAATATTTTGAGAGATTTCTGTCATCTCCATAAACATCCACATTTTATATTCCCAAGCCGTAAAAGAGGATTCAAGAATGCACGTCTTGTAGATTGTCCATTAGATAAGAGTGGTATCCAGGTAGCTATAAAAAAGGTAGTTGAACAGATTGGATTAAAAAAGAAAATATCCTGTCATTCATTGAGACATAGTTATGCCACACATTTACTTGAAGCAGGGATTGGTTTAATTGAATTGCAACATATACTGGGACATGTGAGTTTATTAACAACGGTTATGTATACTCACAATGCAGAAGTGATAAATACAGATTCGTACTCAAAGATAAACGATATAATGAGTAGCTTCAATATCCATTGGGGAGGAGTAAAATGATATTACTTTCCACAATAATAGAAGAGTTTGAAGAATTGTTTTTCGATAAATATGAAAATATCATCTTACCAAGTCATAGGAAAGCACTGTGGGCTATGAAGATATGCAGGACAAAATTTAGTCCACAGATGTTAGCATCTTGCTCCAATGATGATTGTTCAAATCGTATGTGTCTTCCACATTCCTGCGGTCATAGGAGTTGCCCTCACTGTCAAAATTATGAAAGCTGGCGTTGGATTGAAAATCAGTTAACCAAGCAGCTCCCTGTTCAATACAATTTCATAACCTTCACCCTTCCAAAACAACTTCGACAAATAGCATGGGAGAATCAAAAATTGGTTTATACCTTGTTCTTTTTATGTGTAAAAGAAGTTCTTTCAACATTTACTAAAAATGATAAAAAGTTACAGGGCATAGCTGGGTTTACAATGGTTATGCATACGAATTCAAGAACACTTGGATATCATCCTCATATCCATGTGATAATGCCTAGAGCTTGTATAAACAGGGATACAAAATCATGGTGTGAGAAGAAATCAAAATATTTATTTAATCATAGAGCCTTAGCAATTGTTTTCAGGGCGATGCTACTCAAAAAGATGATCGATAATGGCCTGCAAATACCAAGGGCATGTCCCAAAAAATGGATTATATTTTGTAAAAACGTTGGTGGTGGAGATAAAGCTCTAATTTATCTTGGTAAATATCTGTACAAGGGAGTGATTCAGGAAAAGGATATCTTGAAAAGTGAAAACGGTATGGTAACCTTTAGATATCTAAATTCTAAAACAAAAAAGTATCTGACAAGAACTGTGAAGGGAGAATATTTTCTGTGGCTTCTAATGCAACATGTCCTCCCAAAAGGTTTTCATAGAGCAAGAGATTATGGTCTTTTACATCACCGTAGCAAGGAGCTGATTAAATTATTGCAATATCTGCTAAAATGTAATCCTCATAAAGAAATCAATCATACAAAAGAGAGAGCCAAAATAATATGTCATCAATGTGGGTATAAGATGAAAATTATCCTCACTATGATACCATACACCAAATTTTGGCAGTTAAGATCATATTTCACCAAAACCAGTTTAATAAGACAAGGAGTAATCTGATTCTCATGTAATTCTCTAATTTTATGGGGGAGAGAAAATCTGTGAATACTTGTACTGAGTTTATCGAAGTATCACAATCGGACCATTGCATTCAAAAACATGCTCAAATGATCAATATTATGTCCTGAAAGCTACTTTCAACCATGAATAAATCGAAATTATCTTATCTGATAATTAAGAACTAAAAACCCTCCTAAAGAACTCGCATAACTCGGAAGCTATTTTCTATATAAGATATTAATAGGGCTTGTACAACAATCGGTTCAGATTGTGGTATATGGATTTGTATTGGTTAACACAATCTAACCTTATACGTTAG
>Ga0233431_1001728_pt1 | contig 35270 bp, 35 predicted proteins | sample SI_118_April2016_FD_179867 | JGI IMG/M metagenome (GOLD analysis project Ga0233431, IMG submission 179867) | Seawater microbial communities from Saanich Inlet, British Columbia, Canada - SI_118_April2016_200_MG | ecosystem: Environmental > Aquatic > Marine > Inlet | place: Canada: British... | reverse complement strand
GATCCGGCCGACACGGAATACAACAAGCTGGTCTTTCTGCCGCATGCTGGCGGACACGAAGAACTTTGGCGCGAGGACGGGATCTACGACATCATCGTCGTCCTCGGATACAACGACCACCCGCCGAAACCAAATCTGGGCAGCGCAATATTCATGCACATCGCCAAGCCCGATTATTCGCCAACCGAAGGATGCGTGGCGCTGGCCAAGGACGATTTGCTCGCCTTGTTGGCCGATTGCGAAACCGAAACCTACTTATCCGTCACTGCGCCGGTTTAAAGGGCGCTCGGGCACCGAAAATGGCCGTCCCCACGCGAACGTGGGTGGCCCCGAAACGGATCGCCGTCTCGAAGTCGCCGGTCATTCCCATGCTGATTTTTTCAAGACCGTTGCGCCGCGCCATTTCCGCCAAAAGGGCAAAATGAAATGCCGGTTCGTCGTCGAACGGCGGAATGCACATGAGCCCGGCGACCGGCAATTCGTAATCCTTGCGGCACATTTCCACAAATTCGTCGATCCGGGCGGGAAGGATACCCGCCTTCTGCGGCTCCTCGCCCGTATTCACCTGAATCAGACAATCGACCACACGCCCCGTTGCGGCCATTTCATCGACAAGGCCGCGCACCAGTTTTTCGCGATCCACCGTCTCGATAACATCGCACAAGGCAACGGCCCGCTTGAGCTTGTTGCGCTGCAACGGACCAACCAGATGAAGCTGGACGTCCGCATGATCGGCCTTGATCGCAGGCCATTTGCTCTCGACCTCCTGCACCCGGTTTTCGCCAAACACCTTATGACCGGCGCCGATTGCGGCGCGAATAAGCTCGTCCGGCTTGGTTTTGCTGATGGCGACGAGCTCAATCGTTTGCGGATCGCGCCCGGCCTCGGCGGCGGCCTGCGCAATTCGGTCGTTGACGGCGGCGATGTTTGTTGCGATTTCCGTTTCGCTGGTCATGTGCGATACCATAGATCCTCAGAAGGGAAGGTTGGAGAGTGCGCGGAAACCTAGCAGATGAAATCAGACGGTTCAAACCCGCCGGAGGGGCGCTGCCGTCCGTGATACTGGTGACCGACAGCGTCCGCCTTCCCGATCCTCGCGTGGCGGTACGCAAACTCGCTCCGGGAAGTGCCGTCATCCTGCGCCACTACGATCATCCCGAGCGGGCGGCCCTCGCCCGCGATTTGGCGGAAATCTGCCGCCAACGCCGAATCAAATTGTTGATCGCCGGGGATTGGCGTCTGGCGGTCGCGGTGGGCGCTGCGGGCGTGCATTTACCGGAAAGAATGACCCGGCGTGGCCCCATCGCCTGGGGCGCGTCAGCGGCTAAAAAACCGGAATTCCTTGTGACGGCGGCCGCACATTCACGAGCGGCGATAGAGCGGGCGGCGCGAAGCGGTTGCGACGCCGTTCTTCTCTCACCGGTATTTCAGACCGCCAGCCATCCGGGCGCGAAAGCATTGGGTCCGCTGCGCTTTGCCCTGTGGTGTCGGAATTCCCGTGTTCCGATTTATGCGCTGGGGGGAATTGACGCGAAAACGGCACGTCGCCTAAAGGACAGCGGATTTGCGGGAATAGCTGCCATCGGAGCCCTTGCCGGGGTTCCGACAACCCTGTAAACCCGCAAAACTGAATTTCACGGCGCGTTGAGGTGTTATGGCAAAAAAAACGTTTGGGATGTCGGGTCCGGGCTCGATAAAGGCGAGCTTGGGCAATCAAGCTTTCCTTGGCAAGAGCCTGTTGGGGCCAGCTCCCGCCGAGACCAGGGCGGCGTTCGCCGAAGCAGTTCGTTTCCACCGCGAGGGACGCCTGAAAGACGCCGAGACCCGAGCCCGCCAGGTGCTCGCGAGGGAGCCCGATCACCCTGACGCCGCCTATCTGCTCGGCCTTGTCGCCATGCGAACGGGCCACGTGGAGGAGGCCATCGGTTTGATTGCCAAGGCCATCGAAGGAAAACGGGGCGTTGCCGAGTTCCATGTCAATCTGGGCGGTGCCCTGCTGGCGTCGGGTAGGGTTGAAAGCGCCATTCAAAGCCTGAGAACCGCCATTGATATAGACCCCGAGACGGCCGGCGCACGGCTTCACTTGGGCGCCGCCCTGCTGCAACGAGGCGAGCTTGACGAAGCGGTTCCGCTCCTTCGGGAAGCTGCGCGCTTGGCGGCCGGGCACGCGGGCGCTCGCATGAACCTTGGAAGCGCGCTAATGGAGCTTGGCGAGAGCGAAGCCGCGCTGGCTGAGTTCGATGCCGCGCTGGCCATCGGGGCGGACGGCGCACCCTTGCATTTCAATCGTGCGCGGCTGCTGGACCGCCTGGGACGCGAGCGTGAGGCCGTCGCCGCCTTTGAACGCTCCATTGAACTGGACGATAGCCTGGCCCCGGCCCACAACGATTTGGCCCGCGTCCTCAACCGCCGCGGCCGTCGTGAAGAAGCGGAAATTCACGCCCGTAAAGCCATTTCCCTGGCGCCGAAGAACCCTGACTTCCGACTGAATTATGGTGACATCCTGGTCGCGTTGGGACGATCCAGCGAAGCCCTGACCTGTTTCGAGAGCTTGGAGCAGGAATTCCCCGAACTTGCCCAAGCCTACCTGCGGCACGCGAAGGTGTTTCAGGATAGGGGCGACCTCGAACGCGCGCGCGGCGTTATCGACACCCTGCGCCACATCGACCCCAACATGGCCCTTGTCTTCCACCGTCTTGCGGCAGACCCAGGCGTGAACTTCACAGACGACGAATTGGCGGAAATCGCATCATTCGTTGAAAATGACCAATCAGATGAAACCGTCGTCGCCGAGCTGTGTTTCGATATGGGCGGCGTTTTGGAGCGGCGCGGACGATACGACGACGCTTTCCCGTACTACGTTCGCGCCAACAAAATCGTCAATGCGGCCTGCGACTACGACCCGCAATCGGTCCGTGAAACCACCACTCGCCTCATATCCACTTTCGATGCGGACTTTTTCGAGGCCCGCCGGAAGGATGGCATGGCCGATGATCGGCCCGTCTTTATTGTTGGCATGCCCTGTTCGGGAACGGAACGGATCGAGGAGATCATTGCGCGCCACCGCTGGGCGGGAAACGCCGGGGAAACGAAAGACTTTGCGATATTGGAACGTGAGTTGCCGGAAATGCTGGGCAGCGAAGGTTTGCAATATCCCGCCTGCGTCGATCAGCTGGATCGGAATAAGGTGCAACGTTTGGCTGGTATTTATTTAAACCGAATGTCGCGAACATTCCCGCAGTACCGGCGGTTCATCGATGCGACGCCCGATAATTTCCGGCGCTTGGGTCTGATCGCATTTTTGTTCCCGCGCGCGCGAATTATTCATTGCCGACGCAGCCCGATGGAAATCTGCTTTTCGATTTTCGCACAGGGGTTCGACGCGGGTCATGCATATGCCTATGACATGGATAATCTTTCCCATTTTTTTGGGGAATATCAGCGCTTGATGGATCATTGGCGGCAGGTATGCCCGACTCCCGTTCTTGATGTGGCGTACGAGGAATTGGTTGCCCATCCGGAAGAAAATACCCGGCAAATGCTGGATTTCTGCGGCCTGGATGAGGACGACGACTGCTTTGCGTTCGGTCAAGCCGAGACTTCGGGAAGTGCTTATGCGCCGTCACGATGGAAGCCCTTCGAAGGCCAACTTCAACGTCTGAAAAAGGCGCTTTAGCGGCCTCCGCGCAACAATTTGTTTTGACCAGCCTGGAATCCGCGCGCTTTCTCTGTGTGGCAAAAAAAGCACGCGTTGTTAAAAATGTTACACAGAGGTCCTCGAAACTGTTGCCAATGAAGGGTTTTCGCGGTTTTATGCCTGCGGTTTCTTCGTGGACACCTGAAATGGTCATCAAGATCAGGATTGGGGACGCGGAGAATTCAGGGGTAAACAAGGGGCTGAAATCAGCCTGAAACTTTAAGGATAGAGAATGATGAAAAAGATTCTTCTTGGAACGACCGCCATCGTCGGTACCGCCCTTTTGGTCGGCCCGGCCCTCGCCGAAGCCCCCAAGCTGGGCATGTCCGGTAACGTGAAATTCGAAGCCTCCTTCGTCGATCAGGACCCGGTCTCCGCGACGGCGTCGGCCTACACCCGTGGTTACAAGTTCTCCGTCGATGATGCGGAAATCGTCTTCAAAGCCAGCTCGACCGCCGACAACGGCCTCGAGTACGGCGCGAAGATCGAGTACGAATTCGAAGCGGGCTCCACCGACGAAGCCATGATCTGGCTCGAAGGCGACTGGGGCACTCTGAACCTCGGCAACGAAGACGGCGCCGAAGACGCCATGAAAGTTGGCGGTTACAGCCTTCTGACCGCCGCCGGCGGTTACGACGGTGAAAACTTCTTCACCAACAGCTCGGGCGCCATCACCGGTCCGTCCTTCACGGGCGACTCCAGCGACGCCAACAAGATCACCTACTACAGCCCGTCCATGAGCGGCTTCCGTGTGGGCGCCAGCTTCACCCCGGATACGGGTGCCAACTTTGACGATCAGCTGTCCGACGACGACGGCGACCAAGAGACCCATTTCGGCGTTGGCGCCGAATATAAGGGCGACTTTGATCAAGTTGGTGTGCAGGCCAGTGTCCGTTACATCGCGGCCGCTTACGAATCCAATGATGACGACGGTGCGACCACCGAACAGAACGACGTCAGCAGCATTGGCCTCGGCGCCAAGGTTACTTTCGGCGACTTCGCGGTTGCAGCCGGTTATCACAACAACGGCGACAGCGGCATCACCCAGGCCAACGATACCCTCGGCCTCGATGCCGGCGAATGGTACGACGTTGCGGCTTCGTACTCTGCTGGTGCGATTAAGGTCGCTGCTGGTTACTTCCACTCTGAAATCCAGAATGCGGCGACGACCAGCGCCGAAGCCGACATGTTCACGGTTGGTGGTAACTACAATGTGGCCGACGGCCTCGACGTTTACGGCGAATTCAACTACGTCGAACTCGAAGACGGCACCACTGCCACGCTTAACGATAACGAAGTCACCACGGTTATCGTTGGCACGAAAGTCAGCTTCTAAGCAGAATTCCTGACTTAGTTGTTGGGGAGGGGCGGCGCATTGGCGTCGCCCTTTCTTTTTTTTGCGCCGAATTCCGCGCGTAAAGCGCTGGAAGTTGGAAAACGATTTCGAGTATAGTCGCGCCCATGAAACGATTAATTACAAAATTGGCTCTACTGGCTGCGGCGCTGGCCGTGGTCGGCGTTACGGCCTCCTGTTCGGGCGTCAAGACCGAGCGCACCACTCAGGAAAGCATCGAGACCGTCGAAGAAAAGCGTAAACGGGCGGGCGGTAAGCTTTTTGGCGATGACGCGCTTACCCTCGGCGGGCCCGAGAGACCTGCCGACGGGGCGGGCGGCGGTGGCATCGGGGTGAATTCGTATTTGTGGCGCGCGTCGCTGGATACGGTTCTGTTTATGCCGGTGAATTCGGCCGATCCCTTTGGCGGCGTTATCATCACCGACTGGCATACGCCACAGGACGCTCCCCCGGAAGAACGCTTCAAGCTGAACATTTATATTCTCGGGCGCGCCCTTCGGGCCGACGGCGTAAGGGTGGCGGTTTTCAGGCAGGTCAAAGACGGGCCGTCGTGGCGCGACGCGCGGGTATCCGGAGATGTCGGCACCAAGATCGAAGACGCGATTTTGATGAAGGCACGGCAACTGCGGCACGAGACGCTGGATCAATAGCCCGTACAGACCACCCCATCCAAACACTCCCTGCACGTGAAGAAGAGATGATGGCTCGCTATAATTTCAAAAAAACAGAAGCGAAGTGGCAGAAAACGTGGGACGAGCACGGTTGTTTCGAGGTTTCCGAAGACCCGTCCAGACCCAAATATTACGTGCTGGAAATGTTTCCGTATCCGTCCGGGCGCATTCACATGGGCCATGTGCGCAATTACACGCTGGGCGATTTGGTCGCTCGCTACAAACGGGCGCGCGGGTTCAACGTGTTGCACCCCATGGGGTGGGACGCCTTTGGTCTTCCGGCGGAAAACGCCGCCATTCAGAATAACGTTCCACCCGCCCAATGGACCCGGCACAATATTGCGACCATGCGCGAACAACTAAAAAGCATGGGCCTTTCCTATGACTGGTCGCGCGAACTGGCCACCTGCGATCCCGAGTACTACCGCCACGAACAAAAGATGTTTCTCGATTTTCTGAAGGCGGGCCTCGCTTACCGCCGGGAATCGTGGGTCAATTGGGACCCGGTGGAGCAAACGGTTCTGGCCAACGAGCAGGTGATTGACGGCAAGGGCTGGCGTTCGGGCGAACCGGTTGAGAAGCGGCAGCTGAGCCAATGGTTTCTGCGCATCACGCATTATGCCGACGACCTTCTGGACGCCCTGAAGGATTTGGAGCGCTGGCCTGATCGGGTCCGCCTGATGCAGGAAAACTGGATCGGTCGGTCCGAAGGCGCGCGAATGTTCTTCGAACTAAAAGACCGGGATGACCGGCTGGAGGTTTATACCACCCGCCAGGACACCATTTTTGGCGCGTCTTTCTGCGCCATCGCCGCCAACCATCCGATCGCGCGGGAACTGGCCACGGATAATCCGGCGCTGGCCGAGTTTATTGCCGAATGTAACCGCCTGGGCACCAGTGAGGTGGCCATCGAGACCGCTGAAAAGCTGGGGTTCGATACCGGCATCAAAGCCCTGCATCCGTTTGAGGATGGCAAGGAGTTGCCCATTTTCGTTGCCAATTTCGTATTGATGGAATATGGCACCGGGGCCATTTTCGGCTGCCCCGGTCACGACCAGCGGGATCTGGACTTCGCTCGCAAATATGGTTTGGATGTGGTTCCGGTTGTTGCCCCGGAAGGAACGAAGGCCGCCGATTTCGTCATTGAAAACGAGGCCTACACGGGCGAAGGGCTGCATATCAATTCGTCGTTTCTGGATGGCACGACCATTGAGGCGGCCAAGGATGAAATTGCCGCCCGCCTTAAAGCCAAGGATGCGGGCGAAAAAGCCATCAACTATCGGTTGCGTGACTGGGGTGTTTCCCGGCAGCGCTATTGGGGCTGCCCCATTCCCATCATTCACTGCGACGATTGTGGGGCGGTTCCTGTCCCCGAGGCGGATCTTCCGGTGGTCCTTCCCGAAGATGTTACCGTCGACGGCCAGGGTAACGCACTGGATACGCACCCCGCGTGGAAACATGTGGATTGCCCGCAGTGCGGGAAGGCGGCGGTGCGCGAAACCGATACGTTTGACACTTTTTTTGAATCGTCATGGTATTTTGACCGGTTTTGCTCCACCCGCAGCGACACCGCCTTTGCGCGCAACGCGGTGGACTATTGGATGCCGGTGGATCAGTACATCGGTGGCATCGAACACGCCGTTCTCCATTTACTGTATTCGCGCTTTTTCACTCGCGCGCTGAAGGATTGCGGCTATCTATCAGCCGCGGAGCCCTTCGCTGGGTTGATGACCCAAGGCATGGTTTGCCACCAGACCTTCCGCGACGAAGCGGGGGGGTGGGTTCTGCCCACGGATGTACGGGTCGCCGACGATGGTTCGGCGGTTCATGCGACGACCGGCGAGGCAATCGCCGTGGGGCGCTCGGAAAAGATGAGCAAGTCCAAGCGCAACGTGGTTGATCCGGAGGAAATACTCGCATCCTATGGAGCGGACACGGCGCGCTTGTTCATGCTTTCCGACAGCCCGCCCAAACACGACCTGGATTGGACCGATGCGGGCGTTGACGGGGCCTGGCGGTATATCAATCGGCTGTGGCGTCTGATTGGCGAGCCGGCTTCGGAGATTTGTCCGTGTGATTCGCCTGAGCCAAATTCGATTTCGGCGCCGGCCGAGAGCATTCGCCGCGCCGTTCACAAAACAATCGCCGCAGTGTCGGACGACCTTGAGCGCTTCCATTTTAATAAAGCGGTTGCCCGCATTCGCGAGCTGACCAACCAACTGGAATCGTTTGATTCGGACAAGGACGGTGGCCCTTGGGTCATGCGCTTTGGCTGCGAGTCGGTGGTGAAACTGATCGGTCCGATGATGCCGCATTTAGCGGAGGAATTATGGCAACGGCTGGGCCACCAAGGCCTGTTGGTCGACGCCGGCTGGCCAGAATTTGATTCCGCTTTTCTTGAGGAAACGAGTGTCACGATTGCCGTTCAGGTGAATGGCAAACTTCGTGGTACCATAGATGTCCCGAAAGACTCGGTTAAGGGCGACGTCGAGACAGCAGCGCTGGCCCTTTCCAATGTTGTCTCGGCTATGAGTGGGAAGACACCGAGAAAAGTGATCGTCGTTCCCAATAGGATTGTCAATGTGGTGGTATAGAATCGCTACGGGTCTGGTGGCAGCGGCAATGGTCGCCGCTTGTGGATTTCAACCGCTTTATGTGGGAGGCAAATCCGGCCCCATTGCCACGGAGTTGGGGTCCATTAAAATTGATCGTATTGCGGACCGCATGGGGCAACAGTTGCGCAATGAGTTACTGGATAAGTTAACTCCCTATGGCCAGCAAGCGTCGGCGAAATACGGGCTTAAGGTAACTGTGAGCGAGGGCCGTTCCGGGCTTGCCGTAAAGAAAAGCGAGATTGCGACTCGGGCCAATCTTCAAGTCAACGCGACTTTTTTCTTAACTGACCGCGCCTCCGCTCGCAGGCTTTTTAGTGGCACCAGTCGGTCCGTTGCGAGCTTCAATATTTTAAGTTCAAGTTTCTCGTCTCTGATCACGGAAAAGGACGCTCGGGACCGTGCCATTCGCGAAGTGGCCAGCGATATTCAGAGTCGCCTTTCCGCCTATTTTCAGCTTTCTCCCGAAGCAAGACGCCAAGCGTTGCCGTGAAGATCACCGGGGCCAGGATCGAAGCATTCCTGCGGAACCCGGATCCGAAAAGCGTTGCTGTCCTTGTGTTTGGTCCTGACCGGGGACTCGTTCGCGAACGTGGGGCGACCATTGCCCGCGCGGTGGTCGATGATCCGGCGGACCCTTTCCGGGTGGTTGAACTTTCGGGCGGCAGCCTGAAGTCCGACCCGGCGCGGTTGGGGGACGAGGCGGCGGCGGTTCCTTTCGGCGGTGGCCGGAAATTGATCCGGATTTCTGAAGTGGGGGATGATCTCACCCAGGTGTTTTCTGCCTTTCTGGAGCTGGCGCGAAACGATGGAGCGTTCGTTCTGGTTCAAGCGGCGGAACTTTCCGGTCGCTCGAAACTGCGAAAGTTGTTTGAGGGAGCGAAAAACGCTGGCGCCATAGCGTGTTATGCCGATGATGCGCGAAACCTCCGGGGCGTGATTGCCGAGACCTTGAAGGGGCACGGGCTAACCGCGACCCGGGATGCCATGGCGTTCCTTGCCGAAAACCTCGGGTCCGACCGCGAGGTTACCCGGGCGGAGCTTGACAAACTGGCCCTTTACAAGGGGGACCCGGGCGAGATTTCCCTGGATGACGCGATCGCCTGTGTGGGCGATAGCGGGGCGACATCGCTTGACGCGGTGGTCTTCGCGACGGGCGAAGGCGACGCCCGGGGACTGGAAAGTGCTTTGCGCCGGGTGTGGGGCGAGGGCGCGTCGCCGGTCTCCGTTCTTCGGGTCGTAACGCGTCATTTCCAACGGTTGCACTTTGTCGCGGCCCAGATGGCGGGGGGGCGGACCCTTGATCAGTCCGTTTCGAGCCTTCGGCCGCCGGTTATTTTCTTGCGGGCGGGTTCTTTTAAGAATCAGGCGCGAGCGTGGACGCCCGACCGGCTGGCGCGCGCTATGGAATTGCTGCTTGGGGCGGAAATTGATTGTAAATCGACGGGCATTCCCAGCGAGGCCGTTTGCAGCCGCGCGCTTCTTCGGATTGCCCAGGCTGGGGCGTCCAGACGGCGTTAACCGCGATAATTTTCGCGCTCAACTGAATTGGCACTCAGCACTTCCGAAAAAAGACGGGGGCTATTCCTCGGCGGCCGGATCCTTCGGGTCTAGGGGATCCTCGTCGTCGTCGATCAGAAAATCATCGGCTGATAGGTCGCCTGTCGGGGTGCCATCGGTTGGGATGTCGTTAAGACCCAGTCCTTCGGCGATGCCCGAGAGCAAGGCCGCGGCGTCCGCTTCCGAAAGCTCGACGGCGAAGTCGTCGTCGGGCAGATCGTCTTCGTCACCTTCGGGCGCTCCGTCTGGTGAAAGGGGATTCTCCTCGGCAACGTCCGCATCCCCGGATTGTTCTTCGGCAACGGGCATTTCATCCGCAGGATCGGCATCGGAGGTTTCGCCGTCCGATAGTTCCGCGTCAGCAAGCATTTTGTCGATCTCGTCAGCGTCCGGTGAAATTGCGGCCGACTCATCAATTTCCTCGGGAGCGTCAGCGCCGGGTTCGGCGTCGGTTCCTGGCGTTGAGTCACTCGCGGCGGTATCGTTGATTTCCGGGGCATCGGCAATGTCGGCTGTTATTTGGTCGATGGCGTCGGCGTCAAATTCATCGGCATTGGCCAGAATATCGTCGATGGCTTGGGATGTCGCCGCATAGGCCTCTTCGCGATCGTCGGGCGAACCGGCTTCGCCTTTTCCCTTGTCGGCGAGAATATTGGCGATTGCGGCCGAGGTATCGGCAAAGCTAAGGGATGCACCATCCTCGGAATAGAATTCCAAAGCCTCGTCCGCAGCCTCCAGCGCGGCCGCGTCATCCACGGCGCCGTCCTCGCCATCAATTTCCCGGGGTTCCTCGCCGGGTTCTCCGTCCGCTCCGGTCCACACGCCGCCGCCGTCAGCCCCTTCGAGGTTCATGTTGAACGTGCCAAGGGCACCCTGGCTTAAGCGGAACAATATATCGTCCAACTGCTCAAGCGACTGATATTGGATGGTCATGGTTCCACGATCGCCACGAAACGCGATGCCGACTTTCAAGCCGAGCATGTTGGCCAGTTCGTTTTCCAAGGCCACGGTGTCGGCGTCTTTTGCCGGCTCGGCGCGCGGGCGGGCGGGCCGCTGTTCCTTTTGGACGAGCTTTTCCGTTTGACGGACGTTGAGACCGCGGCGGGCCACGGCGCGGGCCAAAGCCGCCGGGTCGTCCGCGTTAAGCAGCGCGCGTGCGTGTCCGGCGGTCAGCGCACCTTGTTCGATCATGCTTTTGACCGGATCGGGTAGATTCAGAAGCCGCATTGTATTGGCGACGTGGCTGCGGCTTTTGCCAAGCGATGCCGCCAACTCGGCCTGGGTATAGGCGAATTCGTCCTTGAGGCGCTGAAAACCGTGGGCTTCGTCCAGGGCCGAAAGATCTTCGCGCTGCAGATTTTCAATGAGCGCGATTTCAAGCGCTTCGCTGTCTTCCAGCTGCTTGAGGATAACCGGGACCTCGTGAACCTGCGCCAATTGCGCGGCGCGCCAGCGGCGTTCGCCGGCGATGATCTCGTATCGGTCCGGGGCGGCCGGGTCGGCTCTGACCAGGAGGGGCTGGAGCACACCCTTGTCGGCGATGGACTGGGCCAACTCGCGCAAGGGTTCGTCGTCCACCGTCTGGCGGGGCTGGAAGCGGCCCGGCGTCAGGAATTCGACAGGGAGCCGCCTGATCTCATGGGGCCCTTGTGCAACTGCATCGGTCCCGTCTTCTTCGCCAAGAAGAGCGGAAAGCCCGCGTCCGAGATTTCTTTTCTTGCCTTCGTTGGCCATTAGGCTGCCTCCACCAGGCGTTCGCGACGGATGACTTCGCTGGCCAGATTCAAATACGCCTGCGAGCCCGTGCACTTCATATCGTAAACCAGAACCGGCCGTCCGTGGGACGGTGCTTCGGAAACGCGAACGTTACGGGGGATCACCGTATTATATACCTTGTCGCCGAAGTGCTCGCGGACATCCTGGGCGACCATACCCGAAAGGTTGTTGCGGCGGTCGAACATGGTTAACACGATGCCCTGGATTTCAAGGCCGGGATTGAAGGCCCGCTTGACCCGCTCAATGGTCTTGATCAGGTGGCTGACCCCTTCAAGGGCGAAAAATTCGCACTGCAGCGGAACCAAAACGGCCTGCGATGCGACCAGAGCATTGATGGTCAGCAGTCCCAACGCGGGCGGGCAATCGATCAGGATAAAATCGAACCCCGTCGCGCCCGCTTCCAGGGCTTCGCGAAGGCAATATTCACGCTGCTCTTCATTGACCAGCTCGATCTCGGCTCCCGCCAGATCGCTTCCGGCGGGAATGACCTCGAGACCGGGTATTTCCGTTTTCTGGGCCGCCTCCAGCGGCGTCGTGCCGCCGCTGAGCAGGTGGTAGCTGTCCACCTCCCGCGCGCTGCGCGCGATGCCCAAGCCGGTGCTGGCGTTGCCCTGGGGATCAAGGTCGATCAACAGCACCCGCTTGCGGATTGCTGCCAGCGCTGTGGCCAGATTGATCGCGGTGGTGGTTTTTCCGACGCCGCCTTTTTGGTTTGCGATGGCGATTATGCGGGGCGAATCTGCTGAATTCAGTGGGATTTCAGGATTCATTACGGCGCCCAATTTCTTCCAGTTTCAGGATTTCGGCCTGCGAATCGGTCAAACTTCTGATCCGCGTGACTTGCATAATCCATTTTTTTTGCGATTCCGTCAATTCTTCTTGTGCATTTCGGCCCTTGGAAAAGAGGCAAATTGACCCTTTTTTGAGGAAAGGTCGTGCATATTCCACTAGCGAAACGAGCGGTGCGCAGGCCCGGGCGGTGACCACATCAGCGGAAATCGGCGATGTTTTTTCAATTCGTGTCCGGTGAATTTCCACTGTCGTCCCGGTCGCCCGGGCGGCTTCCTGAAGAAATGCGCACTTTCGACCGTCGCTTTCCACCAGGTGAACCCCGGGAACACCGAGGATGGCAAGCACCAGTGCCGGGAACCCCGCGCCACTGCCCAGATCGACCAGGGTTCTCGCCGATACCGGGATCAACGGATGGAGCTGCGCCGAGTCCAGCATATGGCGGCGCCACAGATCATCAAGGGTCGCTTTCCCAACGAGATTGATGCGGCGCTGCCATTTGATGAGAAGATCCGCGTAGGCCGAAAGGCGCTCCATCACCGGAATGGATGCGCCGGTTGCCGCGCGGAATTCTTCGGGAGAAAGGGGCGGTGTCGGGAGTGTCATTTTCTTCGCCATCCTTCATGGGGATGTTTCACGTGAAACATGTTGACGATCAGGCGACCGCTTTTTCCCCGCGCCGCCGCACATGGGCCAGAAGCAGAGTTAACGCCGCCGGGGTAACGCCGGAAATGCGCGCCGCCTGTCCCAGGGTGGCGGGCCGCACGTGCATCAGCTTGTCTCGCACTTCATTGGAAAGTCCGTTGATCCCTGCGTAATCAAGATCGCCGGCCAATGCCAGGTGCTCGTCCCGGCGGAAGGCGGCGATGTCGGCGCGTTGCCGTTCCAGATAGGGCGCGTATAGGGCCTCGATTTCCAACTGGGCCCCGATGTCTTCTTCGACGCCGCCCATCTCCGGCCAGATGGCCGCCAGCTGCCCACAATCGACCTCCGGTTGGCTGAGCAGATCATAAGCCGTGCGGGCCACGCCATCGCGGTTGACCTCGATCCCCTGTTTCGCCAGGGCGCTGGGCGAGACCGAAAGCGCCGCGAGGCGTCCCCGCCACTTTTCCAGCAGATCCCTCTTGGTTCCAAACGCCGCTTCACGCCCTTGCCCAACACACCCCAGCTCGATGCCTTTCGGGGTCAGGCGCTGATCGGCGTTATCGGCGCGAAGAAGCAAGCGATATTCCGCCCGCGAGGTGAACATGCGATAGGGCTCCGCCGTTCCCCGGGTCACCAGGTCATCGATCATCACGCCGATGAAACCCTCGGCCCGATCAAACGCCACGCCGTCCGACCCGCCCGCCCGGCGCGCCGCATTCAGGCCAGCAACCAGGCCCTGCCCGGCGGCTTCCTCGTAGCCCGTCGTCCCATTGATTTGCCCGGCGAAAAACAGGCCCGCCGCGCGCTTGGTCTCCAGGGTCGGATAGAGTTCGCGCGGGTCGACAAAATCGTACTCGATGGCGTACCCGGGCTGGATCATCGTGGCCCGCTCCAACCCCGGTATGGTTTTGACCATGGCCTCCTGCACATCCTTGGGCAGGGAGGTCGAGATGCCGTTGGGATACACCGTCGGGTCGTCCAACCCCTCGGGCTCCAGGAAAATCTGATGCCGGGTGCGATCGGCAAACCGCACCACCTTGTCCTCGATGCTGGGACAGTAGCGCGGCCCGGTCCCTTCGATCTGCCCCGAATACAGGGGGGCCCGGTCAAGGTTCGCGCGGATCAGTTCGTGGGTCGCCGGGGTCGTCTCGGTCAAATAGCAATCCACCTGCGGCGTATGGATGGCCCCGGTCAAATAGGAAAAGGGAACCGGCGGGTCGTCGGGCGGTTGCGCCATCAGTGCGCTCCACGCGATGGTCCGTCCGTCGAGACGCGGCGGCGTCCCGGTCTTCAGCCGACCCAGGGCAAAGCCAAGCCGCCGGAAGGTGTAGGAGAGCCCAATGGCCGGTGGGTCGCCAACCCGCCCCGCCGGGTATTGAACTTCACCGACGTGGATCATGCCGCGCAGGAAGGTCCCGGTGGTAATGACCACGGCCCCCGCCGCGATGTCCTTACCCTCGCCCGTGCGCACACCGCGCACCGCGCCAGAGGCATCGAACAAGAGATCCTCGGCCGCCGCCTCAAGAACATCCAGACCCGCCTGGTCGGCGATCAGTTCACCCACGGCCTTGCGGTAAAGTTTCCGGTCGGCCTGCGCCCTGGGCCCGCGAACCGCCGGACCTTTGCTGCGGTTGAGAATGCGAAATTGAATCCCCGCGCGGTCGGCGGCCCGGCCCATGATCCCGTCCAGCGCGTCAACCTCGCGCACCAACTGGCCCTTGGCCAATCCACCAATGGCGGGGTTACATGACATCTCGCCGAGCCGGTCGCGCCGATGGGTGACCAGAAGGGTACTCGCCCCCACGCGCGCCGACGCCGCAGCCGCCTCGGCCCCGGCGTGTCCGCCGCCCACAACGATGACATCATAAGAATTCATGGTTCGGAAATTAGGGATGCCGCGGGACCCTGTCAAACGCTCCCGCGCGCTGCCCGCAAGATTCTCGCAATTTTCGCTATTTTATCGCGCATTTGGCAAAAATGAATCCCAAACGGCCATTCCGTGTTTCACGTGAAACATTATTTTCCGATACAGAAGTCCCTGAAGATCACGTCCAGAAGATCTTCCACATCGACTCCACCGGTTATGCGCCCCAGCGCCCGCGTTGCCAGCCGCAGGTCTTCGGCCATCAATTCGGAACTGCTGCTCCCCTTTCCGCCGCCTTCGAGAAAACGATCCAGAGCCGCCGCGCATTCCCCCAGTGCCTCGCGGTGCCGCGCCCGTGTCATGGCCGGGGCCCCGGTGGCCGGAAAGCGATCAACGACCGCCTTACTCAGCACGCCCTCCAACCGATTGATCCCCTCGCCCGACAGAGCCGAGACACCCAGCGCCGTCCGACCCGCAATCATCGGCGGCCCCTCCGGCCTCGCCACATCCACCTTATTGAGGACCACCACGCTCTCACCATCGATCAAGTCCAGGGCGCGCGCATCGCACTCGGGCCAAACCGTTGCATCGAAAACAACCAGCCTGATGTCCGCTTCCACGGCCCGCTTGGTTGCCCGGCGAACACCCTCGCTTTCGATGGCGTCACCACCCTCGCGCAGCCCCGCCGTATCCGCCACGATCACCGGATAGCCGCCAAGATCAAGCCGTACCTCGATCACGTCGCGGGTGGTTCCGGCTGTCTCTGAAACAATCGCCGCGTCGCGCCGCGCCAGCAGGTTCAGCAAACTTGACTTGCCCGCATTCGGCGGCCCGACAATGGCCACATGAACGCCCCCGCGCAACCGCTCGCCCCGCCCGTCATCGGCCAGATGAGCGGCCACCTCGCGCGCCACCCCACCGACCTCACGGCGCACGTCATCCATCAGGTTCGCGGGCAATTCCTCATCGGAAAAGTCAATGGTGGCTTCCAGGTGGGCCAGCGAACCAACAAGCCGTTGCCGCCATCCGTCGTAAAGATCGCGCAAACCACCGCCCATCTGATGAAGCGCCTGGCGCCGTTGCGCCGCCGTCTCCGCCGCCACCAAATCGGCCAGCCCCTCGGCTGCCGTCAGATCCATCTTATTGTTCTCGAAAGCCCGCCGCGTGAACTCACCCGGCTCGGCGAGGCGCAACCCCTCCATGCCTCCCAGGGCATCGAGGACCCCCGCCACCACGGCCCGTCCGCCATGAACGTGAAACTCGACCACATCCTCGCCGGTGAAACTGCGGGGTCTGGAAAACAACACGGCAAGCGCATCATCCAGCGCCTCGCCGCTTTCCGGATGCCGCAAGGTCACCCTGTGCAATACCCGCGTCGTCAACGGATCGCGCACACCCAACGCACGCACCGCTTCCGATGCGCCGTTACCCGACATTCGAATGACCGCGACCCCCGCCGGCGCCCCGCCTGATGCGAGGGCATAAATGGTTCCTGTTTTCATTTCCTTCCCGTAACGGCTTTCATCACATTCCCTGCGCTTCTCCGCCGATACACCTTATCTTGTGGTTCCTATTCATCCCGCCCCAACATCAAGCGTCCAACGGGTTCCCCGCCTTGAATATGCGAGCCCAGGATTTCATCGATGTCGCTGCGGTTTTCCGCCCTGTACCATATCCCTTCCGGGTAAACCACCATCGTCGGCCCCAACTCGCAGCGATCCAGACAGCCCGACGAATTGATGCGAACATCGCCCAAGCCCAAGGTTTTGGCTTTGGCCTTCATGTAATTTCGCAACCCCAAACCGCCGCGCCCCTTGCAGCAGCCCCGTGCGTTGCCCTCGGGCCGTTCGTTGACGCAACAAAAAACATGATGGCGATAAAACGGCTTCTGTCCACTTTCCTGAGCGGCCACGTCCAGCCCTTTCTTCTATACTTGCCGCGCGACCTCTGGTTCCCACGTTGAAAACCTTGTCCCCGGCCACAATCTAACTTGGGATCGTGTCCCCTCGGGACAATCCCCCGATGGACAATACTTTACCGCAAAAAGAAAAAGCCCAAACAATGAGCCGAAACCTCCTCGCCGAAGAAACCAGCCCCTACCTTTTGCAACACCGAAGCAATCCCGTCAATTGGCGGCCCTGGGGCGACGACGCTTTCGCCGATGCCCGCCGCGCCGATAAGCCGGTCCTTTTGTCGGTCGGCTATTCGGCCTGCCACTGGTGCCACGTCATGGCCCACGAAAGTTTCGAGGACGACGCCATCGCTGCGCTAATGAACGAGTTGTTCGTCTGCATCAAGGTGGATCGCGAGGAGCGCCCCGATGTCGACGTGGTCTACCAGCATGCCTTGGCCATGCTGGGCGAGCAGGGCGGGTGGCCGCTGACCATGTTCCTGACCCCCGACGCCGAGCCGTTCTGGGGCGGCACCTATTTCCCGCCGGAACCCCGGTATGGCCGCGCCGGTTTCCCCGACATTCTTCGCCGGGTGGCCGAGCTTCACAAGACAAACCAGTCCGCCGTTCGCCATAATGCGGACGCCATTCGCGAGGCTTTGAACAGGCCCCTGACCGCCGCCGGCGACCCCGATCACGATACCGATGCCTTCACCCGCACGTCGTTGAACCACGCCGCCGAACATGCCTTTAGCATGGTTGATACCACCAACGGCGGAACTCATGGCGCGCCTAAGTTCCCCCAGCCCGCCTTCTTCCGCTTTCTGTGGCGGGCTCACTTACGCACCGCTACGCCCGCTTGCGGGAGCGCCGTCACCACGACCCTGGACGCCATTTGCCAGGGCGGAATTTACGACCATGTGGGCGGCGGCTTCGCACGCTATTCCACCGATGCCGGCTGGTTTGTCCCGCACTTCGAAAAAATGCTCTATGACAACGCGCAACTTATCGACCTGATGGCTGAGGTTTGGCGCACGACACAATCGCCCCTCTACGCTGCACGAGTCCGCGAGACCATCGCCTGGGCCTTGCGGGACATGCGGGTTTCCCTGCATCCGCAGGACGACGCGCCCGAGACGCCGTTTGCCTTCGCCGCAGCTTTCGACGCCGACAGCGAAGGGGTCGAGGGGCTCTACTACCTGTGGAGCGAAGGCCAGCTCGACGAAGCCCTGGGACCCGACGCCGCCCTTTTCAAATCCACCTACGGGACGGTTCCCGGAGGCAACTGGGAAGGAGCCAATATCCTCAAGCGCGCGCCGTCCGCCGACATGACGGATGAAACGACCGAGGCGCATCTGGCAAATTCCCGCAAAAGCCTTTTGCAGCTCCGCAACGGCCGCATCCCCCCCATGCGGGACGACAAGGTTCTGGCCGACTGGAACGGCTTAATGATCACCGCGCTGGCCAACGCGGGTGTTACCTTTGACGAGCCCGACTGGACGGTGCAGGCGCGCCGCGTATTCGATTTCATCGTCAGTGAAATGACCGTCGAGGGACGCCTGCGCCACACCTGGCGGCTCGGCCGCGCCCGCCACCCGGCGACCCTTGACGACTACGCCAACATGTCGCGCGCCGCCCTCGCCCTTTTCGAGGCCACCGGCGAAAACGACTATTTGACCCACGCCGAGCAGTGGACGGCGATCCTCGACAAGCACTACCGGGACGACACCGGCGGCGGATATTTCCTCAACGCCGATGACGCCAACGACCTCATCACACGGCCCAAAATGATCGCCGACAACGCCACCCCGTCGGGAAACGGCGTTCTGCTGGAAGTCCTCGCCCGCCTTTTCCTCATTACCGGCAAAGACGCCTACCGGGAGGACGCCGAGGCCCTGGCAGGCGCCTTCCCGGTTTCGGCACCCGAGCACCGCATTTCCATGCCGGGCCTCTGTCAGGGCTTCGAGGTCCTCGACAGCGCCCTCCAGATCGTCATTGTCGGTCCCGATGGCGACCCGGCCACCGACGCCCTGCTGCGTGCCGCCCACGGTTTCGCACCGCCGTTCGGCGTTTTCTCCCGCATATCGCCCGAAACCGATGCCCCTCCCGGCCACCCGGGCCACGGCAAGGGCCTCGCCCAAGGCCGCCCGGCGGCCTACATCTGCCAGGGTGCCACCTGTGCCCCCCCGATTACCGAGCCCCAGGCCTTGCGGGACCGACTATCGAGCCTGTAGTCTCGCATCCATGCCGTACCAATGCTTTTCCAGCCCCGTCGGTCCGCTGAGCGTCTTCGAGGAAGAAGACGCCATCGTCGCCATCGAATGGGGCCGCGCGCCGGACCCCCGGAAAACGCCGCTCCTTGCCGAAGCCCGCCGCCAACTGGATGCCTATTTCGACGGCGCGCTTCAGTCCTTCGACCTGGCCCTAGCGCCGCGCGGAACCGCCCATCAAAAGGCCGTGTGGAACGCCATGTTGCGAATACCCTACGGAGAGGTGCAGACCTACGGCGAGATTGCCACGGAAATCGGTTCCGCCCCGCGCGCCGTTGGCGGCGCCTGCGGCGCCAATCCCATTCCCATCATTATCCCCTGCCACCGCGTCGTCGGTGGCGGCGGCCGCCTGACCGGCTATTCCGGCTTCGGCGGCCTTGATACAAAACGCGCGCTGTTGCGACTGGAAGACGCGCCCATACCATCACTCGAGGGAGATCGAAGATGACAAAAGCCATCCAAGTCAACCAATACGGCGGACCCGAGGTTCTGGAGTGGAATGACGTCGCCCTCGGCGACCCCGGCCCCGGCGAGGCGCGCGTCCGCCATACCGCTGTCGGCCTCAATTTCATCGACACCTACATGCGAACCGGCCTTTATCCGTTGCCCGGTTTTCCCAGCGGCATTGGTTTGGAGGGCGCGGGCATTGTCGAAGCCGTGGGCGAAGGCGTCACCGACGTCAAGGTCGGCGGGCGGGTCGCTTATGCGGGCGGACCTCCGGGGGCCTATAGCGAGGCCCGCGTGATGCCCGTCGGCCGTCTCATCCCCATCCCCCACGCCATCGAAGACCAGACGGCGGCCGCCATGATGCTCAAGGGAATGACCGCCCAGTATCTGTTGCGCCAGACCTACGTGGTCAAAGCGGGCGACACCATCCTTACCCACGCGGCAGCGGGCGGTGTCGGCCTGATCCTGTGCCAATGGGCAAAACACCTGGGCGCCACGGTCATCGGAACCGTGGGTTCCGACGAAAAAGCCGAACTGGCCAAGGCCAACGGCTGCGACCATCCCATCATCTATACCCGCGAAAACTTCACCGAGCGAGTCCGCGAGATCACCGACGGCAAGGGTGTTCCCGTGGTTTATGATTCCGTCGGCGCGGCCACGTGGGAAGGCTCGCTCGATTGCCTGCAGCCCCGTGGCCTGATGGTCAGTTTCGGCAACGCGTCCGGCAAGGTCGAGCCGGTCGAACCGGTCACCCTTTCGGCCAAGGGGTCTTTGTTCCTGACCCGCCCGACGCTCATTCACTATACGGCCACGCGGGCAGAACTGTTGGCCACCGCAGGCGATCTGTTCGATGTGGTCGGCCCCGGCCACGTGAAAATTTCCGTCAACCAGACGTATGATCTGGCCGACGCGGCACAGTCGCACCGCGACCTTGAGGGGCGCAAAACCACGGGGTCAACCGTGCTTCTGACGTAACCGACGCCAATCCCCAAACGAAAACGGCGCGCTCCGGAAGGATGCGCGCCGTTTGTTTTTTTCGTCCCGCGATCAGGTGTTCATGGAGTCGAAGAAATCGCTGTTGGTCTTCGTTTCCTTGAGCTTCTTGAGCAGGAATTCCATGGCGTCGATGACGCCCATGGGCATAAGGATGCGCCGCAACACCCACATCTTCGACAGGGTCCCCTTGTCGGCCAGCAGTTCTTCCTTGCGGGTGCCAGACTTGGTGATGTCGATGGTCGGCCAGATGCGCTTGTCGGTCAGCTTGCGGTCGAGAATGACCTCCGAGTTGCCGGTGCCCTTGAACTCTTCGAAAATCACCTCATCCATACGCGAGCCGGTATCGATCAGGGCGGTAGCGATAATGGTCATCGAGCCACCCTCCTCGATATTTCGCGCGGCGCCAAAAAATCGTTTGGGCCGCTGCAGGGCGTTGGAATCGACGCCGCCCGTCAGCACCTTGCCCGACGACGGCACCACCGTGTTATAGGCGCGGGCAAGACGGGTGATCGAGTCCAGCAAGATCACCACATCGCGTTTGTGTTCGACCAGACGCTTGGCCTTGGCCAGCACCATCTCGGCCACCTGTACGTGGCGTGAGGCAGGTTCGTCGAAGGTCGAGCTCACAACCTCGCCTTTGACCGAACGGGCCATGTCGGTCACTTCCTCGGGCCGTTCGTCAATCAACAACACGATCAGGTAACATTCGGGGTGGTTCTCGGCCACGGCGTGCGCGATGTTTTGCAGCATCACCGTTTTACCGGTACGCGGCGGCGCCACGATCAACGCCCGCTGGCCCTTGCCGATGGGGGCAATCAAATCGATGACCCGAAGGGTCGGATCCTTGATGGTCGGATCCTCGATTTCCATTTTCAGCCGATCTTCGGGATAGAGCGGCGTCAGGTTGTCGAAATTGGTCCGGTGACGAACCTGGGCCGGGTCGCCGAAGTTGACATCGACGATTTTGAGCATGGCGAAATACCGCTCGCCATCCTTCGGCGCGCGGATTTCACCCTCTACCGTATCCCCCGTACGCAGGCTGAAGCGGCGAACCTGACTGGGCGAGACGTAAATATCGTCCGGCCCCGGCAGGAAATTGGCCTCGGGTGAGCGCAGGAAGCCAAACCCATCGGGCAACACCTCGAGAACGCCGTCGCCGTAAATGGAAACGTTGTTTCTGGCCAGCCTTTTCAGGATTGCGAACATCATTTCCTGCTTGCGCAGGGAGCTCGCGTTTTCGATTTCAAGCTCTTCGGCAAGCGCCAACAGCTCGACGGGTGTTTGTTTCTTGAGTTCTTTGAGATTCATATCTGGTCGTTTCTTCTGACCGGGAAAAGGGAGCGCTTAGGTGGGGAGAGCATGAAAACCGGAAGTCGACACTAGGTGGCTTCACGAAAAGAATTCGACGCTTCGGGCGATTACGCCTTCATGCCCGCACGAAATTTGGAGAAATACCAAGGGCGTGTCCCACCCTTTGCAATACCAAAAGCATTAACCAAATGGCACTGACCTGTCAAACAAAGATTTGCCCGAAGATTTACCGGGCCCCTACTTGGCGTCCCCAACCAGCCTCGCGAGCCCCTCGATAAACTTCGGGTGGCACCCCACCGCAGGAACCCGAACGTATTCCGGCAGGCCCAAATCGGCGGCGACCTTCCGATATTCAATATCAAGCTCCACCAAGGTTTCCGAGTGCTCTGAAACAAAGGCGATGGGAACGACGACGACGCCCACGCCGTCTTGCGCCGCGCGCTTCAGCTCATCCTCGATGGACGGCCCAATCCATTCCAGCGGCCCAACCCGACTTTGGTAGCAAACCACCCAACCGGGCTCCGCCTCCCCGGTGGCGGCAATGATCGCCCCGATGACCGCATTGGCCGTCTCGCCGATCTGCGCGGGGTAGGGGTCTCCCTTATCGACCACCCGCTTGGGCAAACCGTGGGCTGAAAACAAAATCCGCACGGCTGAGCATTTTTCAGCGGCCTCCCGCAAACCCTTCAAAACCAACTCGGCCTGCGCTTCAATCAATCCTTCCTCGGTCGGATAGCAACAAATCTCCCGGCTGGGTGCGGCCAGCTTCGCAGCGGCCGCAGCGCGTCGCCAATCCTTCAGCGAAGACGCGGTGGTGGTGGTCGAATACTGCGGATAGAGCGGCAGAAGAACCACTTCATCGGGCCCAAAATCATGGACCAGCAGTGCGGTCTCGTCGCTCATGGGATGCCAATAGCGCATGGAAACGAAAACGCGCACCGTATCGCCGCCTTGCGAAAGTCGGGTTTCCAATGCGCTGGCTTGATCGCGCGTAAGACCCAACAACGGTGACCCGCCGCCGATATTTTCGTAGATTTCCCGCGCCAACGGGGCGCGCCGCCGCGATATCACGCGCGCCAGGACCGGCCGCAGTGGCCACGCTAACCCTATGATCGCCGGGTCGTTGAACAGATTGAAAAGAAAGGGTTCGACCGACTCGGGCCGGTCCGGGCCACCCAGGTTGAACAAGACAACGGCGATCCTGGACATGGCCCTACAACGCGCGCCAGGAGGTGATTTGCCGCGCCAGTTCGATGACGTTTTCGACCGGCGTCTGCGGAACCACGCCATGGCCCAGATTAAAGACGAACGGTCCCTTGCCGAAAGCGTCGAGAATCTCCGCCGCCGCGGATTTCATCTTTTCACCCCCCTCAACAACAAGAAGCGGATCAAGGTTTCCCTGGATGGTGCACATTTTTTGCAAATTATTTGCCGCGAACCCCAAATCAAGTTCACTGTCTATACCCACGCCATCGACGCCCGTTTCGGTCACATACGCCGGGTACAAATTTTCAGCCCCGCGCGGAAAACCGATAAACGGAATATGGGGATATCTCGCCCGGACTTTTTCGATGATCGTCCTTGTCGGCGCAATAACCAGCCGGCGGAATTGGTCTTCATTCAAAGCGCCTGCCCAGGTATCAAACAATTGCAGCGCTTCGGCCCCATTGGCCACCTGTTCAATCAGATAAGCCGCCGTGGCATTGACCAAGATTTCCATTAGCCGGGCAAAACCAGCCTGATCTTCGGTATCCCAACCCAGCGCCCGTGAAAAATCCGTTTTGCCGCGTCCTTCCACCATGTAGGTGGCCACTGTCCACGGCGACCCGGCAAATCCGATCAACGCGGTTTTTTCGGGTATCTCGGCAGCAAGACGGCGCACGGTTTCGAACACCGGCGTCAAATGATCACACACACCCTCGGAATTCAGGCGCCCCAAATCATCGTTTCCCCGCAGCCGTTCCAATACCGGTCCCTCGCCCTCGCGGAACTCAACCGTTTGTCCCAAGGCGTCGGGTATGACCAGAATATCGCAAAATAGGATAGCGGCGTCGGGACTGAAACGGCGCAGCGGCTGAAGGGTTGCTTCGACCGACAGATCCGGGGTGTAGCAAAATTCGAGGAAATTACGCGCGGTCGTTCGCAGTTCCCGATATTCCGGGAGATAGCGCCCTGCCTGACGCATGAACCAGAAAGGTGGCGTTGCCAGCGCTTCGCCTTGAAGGGCCTGAAGGAACGGTTTGGATGGTTCGGTCATGCGTAATTTTCCCTTTGAAGAACACATCTTATCCATACCCCCCCTAAACAAGAATATTTTTTAAAAGAATCTTGTAGTTGTTGTTGGGGCCATGAGTCCTGGGGATTAATGGTGGTCCACAATCCATCCCCAGAAGCGCCCGCACCCGGCGTGTTTTCGACGTCGACGGGAAAACCCTGTTGATGGCGCCGACGCACCGACCGAACGTGGCGCACCGACTCCAAATTCGGAAAAGCGGGAATAGCGGGGACAGAAAATCTCCCGGATCAGGCCCTTCGCGTTTTACAGATCGGCGGATAACATTTCTATTTGTGTCCGCACCGGTGTAAAAAAGATTGCGTAACAAGAGTAGATTTCGAAGTCGGGTAAATCGGAGGGGGTTTATCCCCAGGATTCGAAAATGGTTCGCCAAAAGGGCATTCAGAATAAAACCGTGAACGTGCACATCGTATCGGACTCCACCGGCGAGACCGCAACTTCGGTCGCCCGCGCGTGTCTGGCTCAATTCGACCGCGTGGTTTGGATCGAGCATATCTGGCCTATGGTCCGCAAGAAAACCCAACTGAAAGAAATTTTGGCGGGCATCCGGAAAAACCCGGGTATCGTCATTTACACCCTGGTAAACCGGGAAATTCAGGAGCGCCTGGAAGAAGACTGCCGGCAGATGCAGGTTCCGTGCGTGCCGGTTCTCGATCCGGTTTTGGAAATGATGCACTCGTATCTGGGCGCGCCGGGCAAACCGCGGCCGGGCCGCCAACACGAGATGGATTCCGAATATTTTGCCCGCATAGAGGCGGTGCATTTCGTGTTGCGTCACGACGACGGCAAACACCCCATTGATTTTGATGAGGCCGACGTGGTTATCGCCGGCGTTTCACGAACGCTGAAAACGCCGACGTGTATTTATCTGGCCAACCGCGGCATCAAGGCGGCCAATATTCCGATCGTTCCCGGCGTGCCGATACCGCCCGAGGTGTTGAAGGAAGGCGCGCCGCTGGTCGTGGGTTTGACCAAAGACCCTAAGCGTCTGGTCCAAATTCGCCGCAACCGGCTGAAAATGCTGAACCGCGACGACGATACCGATTACGCCGATATCGACACGGTTTCCGAGGAAGTTCGTACCGCCCGCGAGATTTTCAAGGCCCACAAGTGGCCGGTGATCGATGTGACCCGCAAGTCGGTTGAAGAGGTGGCCGCAACAATCATGCAACTCCACAAAAAACGGAAGGACGCGCAGCTTTAGCGCAGACCTAACCATGCGCAGATCACGCCTTGTCCTGGCCTCGGCAAGCGCTACCCGCGCCCGACTGCTCTCGGCTGCGGGAATCGAGTTCGAATGTGATCCCGCCGATGTGGACGAGGCCGCCATCAAAATCGATCTGGAACGGACCGGGGCGGGTGCTGCGGACGTGGCGCACGCCCTTTGCGCCGCCAAGGCCATGGCTGTCAGCGAACGTCACCCGGATGCTTACGTAATCGGCGCCGATCAAATTTTGGAACATGGCGGGCAAAAGTTCGACAAGGCGTCCAGCCTCGACGATGCCCGCCGCCAGTTACAGGCCTTGCGCGGCCGAACCCATAGCCTTGTGTGCGGCGTTTGCGCCGTGCACGAGCGCCGCCTGACTTGGCGGCATGAGGCGACGGCGCGCCTCGAAATGCGCGATTTCAGCGATGAATTTCTCGACGCATACCTGATCCGGGCCGAGGATGCCTGCCGCAATTCGGTCGGGGCCTACTATGTGGAAGGGCTGGGCGCGCAGTTATTTGCACGTATCGACGGCGATCACTTCACCATTCAGGGATTGCCCATGCTGGCTTTGATGGATTTCTTGCGCCGCGAAGGGCTACTTGCGTCATGAGGGAACGGCCCCGGGAAGAACGGCTATGGTGATACTTGGGCTGACCGGTTCAATCGGCATGGGCAAGACGGTGGCCGCCGGGATGTTCCGGCAGCTGGGTGTGCCGGTGCATGACGCCGATGCGTTCGTTCACAAGGCGTTAGCTGAAAATCGTGACGTAATCCGACAGGTCGGGAACTTGTTCGCGGGTATCGCGGGGAGCGGAAAAATCGATCGTATCGCCCTGGGCGCACGGGTATTTGGCGACGACGAAGCCCTGGCTGCCCTGGAGGCGATTCTCCATCCGGCGGTTCAGCGCGATCAGGCGGCGTTCATCGGGCGCGCCGCTTGCCGCAGGGAACGGCTGGTCGTCCTTGATATTCCGCTCCTGTTCGAGACCGGCGCCGAGCTTGATTGCGATTTCACGGCGGTTGTCACCGCGCCGCCCTGCATTCAAAGGGGCCGGGTCCTGCGCCGTCCCGGAATGACGCCGGAAAAACTGGGAAATATTCTGTCCCGCCAGATGCCGGACGCCGAAAAGACACGGCGCGCCGATTTTGTCATCCGTTCCGGCCTGGGACGGCGTGCGGCCTTGCGCGAGGTGCGGCAAATCGTCACATTGTTGCGCCCCGGCCTCAACTGAAATCAACCGACGGAACCCCATGCGCGAAATTGCTCTCGATACCGAAACGACCGGCCTTGACCCAAACTCCGGCGACCGCATTGTCGAAATTGGGGCGGTGGAGTTGATCAATCATCTGCCCACCGGCGAAACCTATCAGGTTTACATCAATCCGCAGCGCGATATGCCGGAAGAGGCCTTCGCGGTGCACGGGCTGTCGGACGAATTCCTGGCCGACAAGCCGGTATTCGCTGATGTGGCGGATGGATTTCTGGATTTCGTTAGCGACGGCGATCTGGTGATCCACAACGCCGAATTCGACATGAAGTTCCTGAAGTACGAGTTCGGCTTGCTGGATAAACCGGCCCTGTCGGCCAATCGCGTGATCGATACGCTCAGCATTGCGCGGCGCAAATTTCCGGGCTCACCCGCCAATCTTGACGCCCTGTGCCGCCGTTTCCAAATCGATCTTTCGGACCGCTCGCTGCACGGCGCGCTGAAAGACGCCAAGCTGCTAAGCGAAGTTTATCTGGAGCTCATCGGTGGCCGCCAAGCCGACCTGGCGCTTGCGCGGGATGCGCAAAGCCCGGTGGCGGCACAGGAAGGCGTGCGCAATCAGCGCGTCGCCCGTCCCCACGCGCCCAGCGCTGAGGAAGAGGCCCGGCACGCGGCCTTCCTGAAAAAACTGAAAAACCCGCTTTGGGATTAAGCCTCTTCGGCCTGCGCTGCGGCCGCTTGCTGTGCGAGCTGGTTCTGGAACATCCCGACAAAATCCACCGGGGCCAGCATCAGCGGCGGGAAGCCGCCGTCGCGGGTCGCGTCGGCAACGATGTTGCGGGCGAACGGGAACAACAGGCGCGGGCATTCGATCAAAAGGATCGGCTGTAGGGTTTCCTGGGGCCCGGTCACCGTAAACAGTCCGCCGTAAGACAGCTCGCAAACGAAGGCTGCGGTCTCTTTGACGTCGCATTGGGCGTGGATGGTCAGGACCACCTCATACATATCACCCTCTACCGGATCGGCCTTGACGTCGATATTCACCGTGATGTCAGGCTGCGAATCCTGCTGGGCTGCGTAGACAGCGGGCGCGCCGGGGACTTCAAAGGAAAGGTCCTTGACGTACTGCGCGACGACCGCAAGCGTCGGGGCTGCATTTTCTTCGGTGGTGGCGGCGGTTTCGTCGGGCGTGCCGTTGGCGTTCATCTTTATGATCTCCGTTTCTGGATAATTTTGGCGTGGCTACCATAGTCGCGCCCCGCTGGCAACAACCCTAACGGTCGTCGCGTTGCCATGGGCTTTCGTTTTTTTCAGAGGGCGGGCTATCTGTGCCATCCCCGACCTCTTCGAATTCGCCCTCGATGACCGACGGGTCCCGGTCCGGCGTATTGCCCGGGCCGAAGCCGCCCGCCTGAACGTTCACGCGGCCCGAGGATTCCAGATAACGGCCAACAAGGCCGCGAAAACCGGCGCGAAAGGCGGGCACGAACAAAAGAAATCCGAAGGCGTCGGTGACGAAACCCGGCGTCAGCAACAAGGCCCCGGCCAGCAACAGGCAAAGCCCATCGAAAACCTCGGCCATGGGAAAGCGGCCGACGGCGAGATGTTGTTGAGCGCGGGCCAGGGTCGAAAACCCCTGGTGGCGCAAAAGCCCGGTTCCGATAACGGCGGTCAGAACCACCACCGCCAGCGTCGGAACAAGCCCCAGCCAGCCGCCCACCTCGATAAAAACGGCGATTTCGATGATCGGAACACCGATCATTAGGATAAGAAGAATTAGACCCATGCTTGCCCTGAAACGATTATCGGATTATCTACATTCTAGATGGTGGTTCGCCAATCATACCCGAAGGCGCAAAACAGGTCACATTTCGCGCGCTCGGAGTTTTGTGCGTCCCATCGTATTTAAACCACGAGAACCCGGCGGTCCAGCCGGGATGAATTGTCGGGAAAGCGATTATGGGTAACGGCATCCAGTTTCTAGACATTATTTTCTTCGCCCTGATCGCGGCATTTCTTGTTCTCAGGCTGCGAAACGTCCTGGGTAAGCGCGACGGGCATCAACGCGACCAGAACGACCAGAACGACCCGTTCAACCTCGGCCGGCCGCCGCAGGCGGGAAACGAAAACGTCGTATCGCTCCCCGAGCGTGAGGATTCCGGCGCCTTTGAAGAACTCGTCAATTCCCGGATCGGCGACGAGGACGCCGCCGAGATCGACCAGCAAGATCCGCTGGCGGTGGGCCTGACCCAGATCATGCGGGCCGACAAGAGTTTCGAGGTTGAGGATTTCCTGGTTGGCGCGCGCACGGCTTTCGAAATGATCATCGGCGGTTTTGCCTCTGGCGATACCGATATGCTACAGGCCTTGCTCAGCCGTGAAGTTTACGGAAATTTCGCCGAAGCCATCGCCAAACGCGAAGATGCCGACGAATCCCTGGAAACACTGATCAGCGCCATCCGCGTTTCCGAAATGGTCGAAGCCTACATGGAAGGGGCGACGGCCTATGTCACCGTCAAGTTCGTCAGCGATCAAACCAAAGTGACCCGCAATGCCGAAGGCAAGATCATCGACGGTGATCCACAGGAAAGCACCGAGGTCACCGACTTCTGGACCTTCGCCCACAACACCCGGGCACGCGATCCGAACTGGACCCTCGTGGCGACGGGAAGCCTTGATTGATCCCCTGAAAAAGCTGATTGCCCTGGGGTCGGTCCTGGGGACGGCCCTGGCCGCCCTTTCGGCTTGCGGTTTTGTTGAAATTGGCGAATTCACCGGTTTTGGTGAAAAACCGACGGTCCTGCCCCAAACGCCTGCGGGCCTGACCCTGAGCGCGGTCGAGTTCACGGATCTTCCCGGCTGGACCGCCGAACGCCACGCGCAAGTCCTTCCGGCCATTCTGAAATCGTGCTCGCGCATCGGCAAAATGCCCATGAACAAAGCATGGGGGCCGGGCAACGTGGCCGGACTGGCTGCCGACTGGCGCAAGCCCTGCGCCGCGGCCCTAAGGGTTCAGCCCGGAAACGGCGCGGCGGCGCGCTATTATATCGAATCGCGGTTCGACGCGTTTCTGGCTGCGGCGGGCGAAACCCCCGACGGTCTTTTCACCGGGTATTACGAGGCCGAATTGACCGGCTCGCGCAGGGAGTCAGCGCGCTTCCAGGTTCCCATATACGCGCCGCCGCCGGATTTGAAGGCCGTCAAGGAGCGTTCCGGCGGGCGTTATCTTTCGCGCAACGACATTTTTGCAGGCGCATTGCGCAACAAGGGTCTCGAGGTGATGTGGGTCGATGATCCGGTGGACGCCTTTTTCCTGCATGTTCAGGGGTCGGGCCGTGTCGCCATGACGGAAGGAAACGTCGTGCGTGTCGGTTACGCTGGCGACAACGGCCACAAATACGCTTCCATCGGCCGCGAACTGATCGCGCGGGGCATTATTCCCAGAGAAAAGCTGTCCATGCAGTCGATCCGCGCCTGGATCACCGCCAACCCGACCCAGGGCAGCAACCTGATGGCCCACAATCCGCGCTATATCTTCTTTCGTGAACTGGCGGGCAGGGACGGACCGATCGGGGCCGAGGGCGTGGCCCTGACGCCGGAACGGAGCCTCGCCGTGGATCGGGCCTTTCTGCCGCTGGGCGTCCCGCTTTGGGTGACGACCATCGATCCTTTGAATCCCAACAAGGCGTTCAACCGGCTGATGGTGGCCCAGGATACGGGCAGCGCTATAAAGGGGCCGGTGCGCGGCGACATCTTCTTCGGGTTCGGCGACGAAGCAGCGCGCCGGGCGGGAAACATGAAAGCCAAGGGCCGCTATTACCTGTTGCTGCCCAAGAAGACGCAAATTCCGATATCGTGAACCTTCCCCGGAATTGATTGCCAAAATTTGATCGGGAAGGCATTGTGCCCGCCATGTCTGAACGCGCGCCTCACGTCGGTTTTTTCGTCACCTGTCTGGTCGATCTCATGCGGCCCAGCGTGGGCTTTGCGGCGATCAAATTGATGGAAGACGCAGGGTGCCGGGTGAGCGTTCCGCGCGCCCAGACCTGCTGCGGCCAGCCCGCCTATAATTCGGGCGACCGGGCCGACGCCGCCGACATCGCCAAACGGGTAATCGCCGAGTTTGAAGGCTTCGATTACGTGGTGCTGCCGTCGGGTTCGTGCGCGGGCATGATCCGCAAGCACTACCCCGAACTGTTCGCCGCCGATCCGAAATGGCAGAAACGCGCCGAAGAACTGTCCGCCAAAACCTTTGAGCTGACCGCTTTTCTGGTCGATGTTCTGGGGGTCGCGAATGTTGCGGGCACGTATGGCGGCACGGCCACCTATCACGATTCGTGCTCGGGCCTGCGCGAACTGGGCATCAAGGCACAGCCGCGCGCCCTGCTGGCGGGTGTCGACGGACTGGCCCTGGTGGAAGCCGAAAAATCCGAGGTCTGCTGCGGTTTCGGCGGCAGTTTCTGCGTCAAGTATCCGGATATTTCGGGGGCCATGGTCGACGCCAAGGCCGACGACATCATGGCCACCGGCGCCGATATGGTGCTGGCCGGTGACATGGGGTGCCTGCTGAACATCGCGGGCCGCCTGTCGGCCAAGGGTTCGGCCATCGAGGTCCGCCACGTGGCCGAGGTTTTGGCCGGAATTGGCGATTGCCCGGCCATCAGCAGGCGGGATTAGGCCGATGGAACCGACCAGCGGAAAATTTACGCAAAACGCGCGCCGGGCCATCGGTGACCAACGATTGCAGGCCGCGCTGGCCAACTTCACCACGACATTCCCCAAAAAACGCCTGGACGTTATCGGCAGGCTGCCCGAGTTTGACGCCCTTCGCGATGAAGGCGTGGCCATTAAGACGCATGTGCAGGCCAATCTGGAATTCTATCTGGCGCGTTTCGAGGAACGCGTGAGCGAGCAGGGCGGGACCGTGCACTGGTGCCGGGACGCCAGCGAGGCCCGCGAAACCATTCTTGGCCTGTGCCGGGCGGCCAACGCCAAAACGGTCACCAAAAGCAAATCCATGATTGGCGAGGAAATCGCCATCAACGAACATCTTGAGGCAGCCGGCATTGAGGCCGTGGAAACCGATCTGGGCGAATACATCATTCAGATCCGGGGCGAATCCCCCAGCCACATTCTGGTTCCCGCCATCCATCTGACGGGCCCGGACATCGCCGACACCTTCAAGGACAAGCACGCGGAGTTGCCCGCGAACCGAGATTTGAGCGAACCCGAGGCCATTTTGCGCGAGGCCCGCGCCGTGCTGCGCGAGAAATTCCTGACCGCCGATGTGGGCTTGAGCGGGGCCAACATGCTGATTGCCGAAACCGGCTCGGCGGTGGTCGTCACCAACGAGGGCAACGCCGATCTGGTGATGAATTTGCCCAAAACGCACATCGTTCTGGCCAGTATCGAAAAGGTGATGCCGACGCTGGAAGACGCCGCCACCATCCTTCGCCTTCTGGCCCGTTCGGCCACCGGTCAGGACATCACCGCCTACACCACCTTCGCAAGCGGTCCGGCGCGCGAAGGTGAAACCGACGGCCCGCAGGATTTTCACGTGGTGTTGCTGGACAACGGGCGTACCGAGATGCTGGCCAATGATTTTACGGACATGCTGGGCTGCATTCGCTGCGGGGCGTGCCTGAACCATTGCCCGGTCTACGCCACGGTTGGCGGGCATGCCTACGGCTGGGTTTATTCCGGCCCCATGGGCAAGGTGCTGACGCCCGACCTGCTGGGCGCGCACAAGGCCGCCGATCTTCCCAATGCGTCCACCTTCTGCGGCAAGTGCGAAGAAATCTGCCCCATGCGCATTCCCTTGCCGCGCATGATGCGCCATTGGCGCGAACGTCAGTTCATGGAAGGCAAGGGGGCGGCGGCCAAGGGCAAATCCGGGCTCAAACTGTGGGCGTGGATGGCCAAAAGGCCCGCTCTGTACCGAATGGCTGCATCGGCGGCGGCGGGATTTTTGGGTCTGTTGGGCAAAGGAAAGGGTCGGATTGGGCGGCTACCCGTGCCCGAGGGCCGGACCTTCCAGGCCCAATACCGTGAAAACGCAGGAGAAGACCAATGAACGGCGCGCGGGAAGACATCCTGAGCGCCATCCGCCGTGCCGCAGTGGCTCCCGACGGAGACCCCGCGGCCCGCATGGCCGATCCCCGGCCCAATTTGGTTCCGGCGCGCGGCCAGGGAACACCCGACGAGCTGTTGGCGCGCTTTTTATCCGAAGCCGACGCCGCCGGGGGGACGTTTACGCAACTGGCGTCGCGCGACGAAATACCGGCTGCCGCCGAAGGGTATCTGGCGGCCAATAACCAGCCCCTGGAAATCAAGGCCGCACCGGGCCTCAAGAACATTACGTGGACGCAACAATCCCTGCTTACCGTGGATTTCGGGCGGGCCGAGGGGGCCGACCACGTCGGTATTACCGAAGCCTTCGCCGGGATCGCCGAAACCGGGACGCTGATGGTTCTGTCGGGTGCCGAAAACCCGGCAAGCCTCAATTTTCTGCCCGATACGCACCTGGTGGTGCTGGATACGTCCAGGATCGTCGGCGCGTATGAGGACGGCTGGGCGCTGCTGCGTGGCGAAAACGGCAAAACCGGCTTCATGCCGCGCATGGTCAACTGGATTACCGGGCCGTCCCGCTCGGCCGATATCGAACTGATCCTTCTTTTGGGCGTGCACGGGCCGCGCCGGCTGCATATTCTTCTGATCGATGGTTAAAAAAGGCACAGATGGGCGAAGCGGCCTCAGCCGCGAGGATGCCGAGTTGTGGCGGTTCGTCACGGAAAGCATTGAAGCGCTTCCGGGCCGCGCCGTCCTGATGCCCGCCGACGCGCCGGAAAGCGAAATTTCGCGCCGCGTTCGGCAAATGAGAAAACACGTCAATCCCCTGCCCATGCCGCGCCCGGTAACGGCCGCCGATTTGCCGGAAATTACCCGGGGTCAGACGGCGGGCGTGGACAAAAGAACGGCGCAGCGTATGCGGCGCGGCAAAATGCCCATCGAGGGCCGCATCGATCTGCACGGCCTGACCCAGGAAGAAGCCTACCGGGCGCTTTCTTCGTTTCTGGCCGGATCGCAAAGGGCCGGGCGGCGTTGCGTTCTGGTGGTGACCGGCAAGGGCGCCAGGCCGGGCGGCGGAACCGGCGTATTGCGCGCCAACGTTCCACACTGGCTGAACCAGCCACCTAACCGGGCGCGCGTTATTACGTTTTCGCACGCCATCCAAAAGGACGGCGGTTCGGGCGCGCTTTATGTACTGCTCAGGCGCGCAAGATAAAGGGAAATCAATGAGATGACCCCGTTTGGTGAACGTGTGCGTGAACTTCGCGAAGTCCAAAGCATGGCGCAAAAAGACATGGCGGCGGCGCTGGGTGTATCACCCGCCTATTTGTCGGCGCTGGAACACGGCAAGCGGGGCCGCCCCGGCTCGGGTCTGGTCATGCAGATTTGCGCGCTGTTCGACCTGATCTGGGACGAGGCCGAGGATCTGAAGCGTCTGGCCGACCTGTCCCACCCGCGCGTTGTGGTGGACACAGCGGGCCTCAGCCCCAAAGCCACCGAACTGGCAAACTTATTGTCCGAAAACATCGGCGAAATGGACGAAGACACCATCGACTGGGTCTTGGCCGAAATCCGCACCCGCAAACTGCCGCCCAAGGGCCCCGCTTATTAGCCCTGTTCGTTGTCGGCCTTGGGCCGTAATACCGCGATCATATTGGCGCCCCAAAGGGGCGGGGGGTCCGTGATGACCTGGTCCAGCACGCTATGGACAAGAGCGTCAACAATACGCCGAACTCGACTCCCGTGCCGCACCGAAAGCTGCGCCAATGTCTCGAATCCCGCGGCCTGGGCCAGATGCAACAAGCTACCGGGGCCGTAGGTGGCTTTGTGGGTCAGGTCACCGAACTGATATTGGAGCCCCCAGGGAGAGGCCGCATTGGGCACGCGAAGCACAACCAAACCACCTGGGGTAAGGAGATCGCGCAGCGCGTTCAGCAACTTGCAGCCCTCGCCACGTGAGAAATGTTCGAACACATCAAGCAGCACGATCCGGTCATAACGGCGCTCGCTGGCCTCGACGATTTGCTAGATGTCGCCGATGGTGACGTGCCCGGCGATTTCGGCCGGCATGAACTCAACGGCCTAGGCGTCGGCATCCACACCGGAAAAATCGGATATGCCTTTGGCTTGAAGATAAGCCAGAAACAGCCCGGTGCCGCAGCCGAGCTCAAGAACGGAATGCCCCGGCTCCACCTGTGCTGGTCGCCAGAACTGTTCGTCGAAATTGCGCATATGCTTGGGCCGCACGACCGCCGGAACGTAGGTTCTGTGGGCGTCATAGACCCGATAAAAATCTTCCGGCGCTTCAAATTCCATCGGTGGGCTCGCTTTCGTTCGGGAAAAGCCGATCCTCAGAGAATAAACTTGCCCAGATCCGTGTCCTTGGCCAGCGGGGCGACTTTCTCGTTAACAAAGGCGGCGTCGATGGTGATGGCGTCGCCGGAGCGCTCGGAAGCATCGAAGCTGATTTCCTCGACCAGTTTTTCCATGACCGTTTGCAGGCGCCGCGCGCCGATGTTCTCGACCCCGGTGTTGATCTCGGCGGCCAGATCGGCGATTTGCTCGATGGCGTTGTCGGTAAACGTCAGCGTGACTTCCTCGACT
>Ga0233431_1001722_pt1 | contig 35464 bp, 28 predicted proteins | sample SI_118_April2016_FD_179867 | JGI IMG/M metagenome (GOLD analysis project Ga0233431, IMG submission 179867) | Seawater microbial communities from Saanich Inlet, British Columbia, Canada - SI_118_April2016_200_MG | ecosystem: Environmental > Aquatic > Marine > Inlet | place: Canada: British... | reverse complement strand
CCTCCTGCACCGGAGGCTTATCTGTACGGTAAAAGACTTGAACGCTGGGAAATTATCAATTGAGTTTTAATAAAAACACGAAAAGTACTAACTTTGAAGGTGGTCCAAACTATGGGGGCAGGTCACCAAGTATTGAATTAAATCCTGCAATCTAAAATTCGGTAATTATGAAAACTAATTTGATAATTTTATCGACACATATTTTATCAATCCTGCAGCAGAAGTAATCGACGAGATATCTGGATTAATCTGACCACCCTGAAAACGTTGTTCTGTTCTTCCGATGATCAGCATATCTAGCATTCTACTTTCAGATGCGTTCAAGGTCCCTCGATATATAATCGATGGCTGCCCGTTTCCATCATGATCCGGGATCCCCTACAAAATTCCATCAAAGTTTTGAAATCATCTGGCTCATGATATGATTACCTTAACTAATAAACGATTTTTAATCGACCCCAGACTTTAATTACGCCATATGCTGATAGAATTGCAACTCCGGTAAGCAGGGCTGCCGGCATTGTATTGCCATAGATCCAATAACCCGTGGCAAATAGCGTGCTATATACTGCAAAGCAACCCAATACCATACAGAGAATACCCTGTGGAACATCCCATTTCTGTTTTTCACCCTCAAGTGAAATATTCTCATTGGTTGCAATATCAAGAACAGATTTCCATCCAGGACCACCAGGTTGTATCAGTTTATAAAATGATCTTAATGTTTTATCATCTGTGGGTTTTGTCATGAAAGTAACTGTGATCCATCCAATCGTTGTGATTGCCACACCGAGGACCAGTTGAAGATGGGTTGATAACTCAGGTAAATCAGTATTGGGATGAACCAGCTGGAAATAAAGTGCGACTAAGAATGAAATGATCATGGCGGCGATTTCGCTGTAGGCATTAATCCTCCACCAGAACCAGCGCAGGATAAATAGCAGACCGGTTCCTGCCCCTACCTGCAGTAAAATATTAAATGCCTGCAGGGCATTACTTAGCATGAGTGCCAGACCGCCGGCGAGGATCATCAAAATCACGGTAGAAAGTCTACCAATCTGCACCAGGTGTTTTTCGCTGGCATCAGGTTTTATAAACCGGCGATAAAAGTCATGTACCACATAGGATGATCCCCAATTTAAATGAGTAGAAATTGTCGACATGAAGGCTGCTATCAGGGATGCCATAACCAGCCCCAGGAGTCCATGCGGCAGGAAAGTAAGCATAGCTGGGTATGCCAGATCATGTTTCACAACTTCAGGATCAATATGTGGGAAGGCTTCTCTGAGTGAGGCCAAATCTGGAAATACTACCAGGGAGGCTAATGCGACAAGAATCCATGGCCAGGGTCTTAAGGCATAATGAGCTGCATTAAAAAAGAGGGTTGCTTTCATAGCATGAGATTCCGATTTTGCAGATAACATGCGCTGTGCAATATAACCACCTCCGCCCGGTTCAGCTCCAGGATACCAAACTGACCACCATTGCACCGCCAAGGGCAGAATCAGAATAGACAACAGGGCTTCAGTATTTGAAAAATCGGGCAGGAAATTCAATTTAGATGCAATGGCTTCGTTGCTTAGTAAAGCACTCAAACCACCAACCTCAGGTAGTTTCACTGCTACCATAGCAGCTCCTACAGCTCCAACCATAGCGATGATGAATTGGAAGAAATCGGTGATAATCACTCCCCTCAATCCACCAAGAGCGCTGTAGATCACCGTGATTGTGGAGATGATCAGGAGTGTTTGGATAGGTGTCCATTGCAGCATAACACCGCCAATTTTTATAAAGGCAAGTGATACTGATGCCATGATCAGTACATTAAAGAATAGTCCGAGATAAATGGCCCGGAATCCTCGTAAAAAAGCAGCACCCTTTCCGCTATAGCGTATTTCATAAAACTCTAGATCTGTCATCACTTCTGAACGGCGCCAGAGCTTGGCATACACAAATACGGTGAGCATACCGGTAAGAAGAAAGGCCCACCAGACCCAATTTCCAGCAATGCCATTCTGCCGAACAATATCGGTTACCAAATTGGGTGTATCGGCAGAAAATGTCGTCGCGACCATAGAGAATCCCAACAGCCACCAGGGCATATTTCGACCTGAAAGAAAAAACTCAGCTGAGCTTTCCCCTGACTTTTTTGAAACTGCCAATCCAACTGCCAATGAAAAAATAAAAAATGCCGCAACAAAAAACCAGTCAATTGTATGCAGAACCATCAAACCTCCTTATACTTTGATAAATATTTTTCTTCTATGCAATTAATAACACAGATCCTGTAATCATCCATAAACTGTTGGACACATGGGGTTTTAATTTAAGATAGACCTAAGCTTTTCATAAGGAGTATTTCCGTCAATCCCAGAGTAGGGTCAATGGTTAAGGCTCTCAATACTGAGATATTGATACTGCTTTTGGTTATAATCGGTAAAATCTAATAAATTCGATTCTATTTCGGAGCTATAATGAATGATAATTACGATGTAATAATTATTGGGTCCGGGCTTGGAGCATTATCAACTGCTTCTGTCCTTTCACAATTAAAAAATAAACGGGTACTCATCCTGGAAAAGCATTGGAAAATTGGTGGATACACTCACACGTTTAAACGCAAAGGTCCAAATGGTCATTATGAATGGGATGTTGGTCTGCATTATGTTGGTAGGATGGATGAAGGTAAATTTCCCAGAATCCTTTTTGATTATGTCACCAGGGGTGGTGTAAAATGGCAAAAAATGCCACCGGTGTATGACTGTTTCAATTATCCCGGTCTAAAGTTCAATGTCCATGAAGGATTTCATCGTTTTAAAAGTGACCTTAAGGAAACCTTCCCTGATGAGAGTAATAATTTGGATATATATTTTTCTGATTTATTAAATGCATCAAAATGGTATGGAAAATTTAATATCCTATCTTTCCTTCCAAACTGGATCAGCATGTGGTTTCAGTTTATACTAAAAAGAGATGAAGCACAGTTTCTCCAGACAACAAAAGAATATCTAGATAATCGCTTTGAGGATTACAAATTAAAGGCGGTTCTCACTTCACAGTTTGGGGACTATGGACTTCCACCATCAAAAAGTCCATTTATCATGCATGCATTGTTGACTCAACATTATTTTGGAGGAGGATACTATCCAAAAGGTGGGTCCAAAGTTATATCAGATAGCATAATTCCCATAATTAAAAAATCTGGTGGTGATCTGCTTGTCAATCATGAAGTCAAAAATCTCATAATCCGAAACAATAAAGCAGTTGGCGTCAAAGCTATTAGTAGAATAAAGGGCGAGAAAGATGTTGAAGTAGAATTTCGTGCCCCGGTAATCATTTCAAATATTGGAGCTTTTAATACCTACACAAAACTGATCCCTTTACAACATTGTCAAAGTTTTAGAAAAGAGATCGAAAGTTTCCCAGGTGGAACTAGTGTGATAACCCTGTATCTTGGATTAAAAGAAGATCCAGCCACTTTAGGCTTCAAAGGCGAAAACCACTGGATTTATAAATCATTCGATCACGACGAAAATTTTGGTTCCAGAAATGATATTATCAATGGGAATGTATCCGGTGCTTATCTATCGTTCCCATCCATGAAAACGGATCATCTTGAGGGGCATACTATTGAAATCATCTCTTTTGCAGATTGTGAACCATTCCACAAATGGAAGAATGAAAAATGGAAAAAACGTGGTGAGGATTATGAAAAGTTAAAAACCAAAATTGCCGATGCGATGCTTGATTTTGTAGAAAGTTATTATCCCGGTTTCAGGGAGATTATCGATTTTCAGGAAATTTCAACACCATTAAGTAATGAATTTTTTACCAGCCATCTCAATGGCACAATATATGGCATCCCCGCGATACCTGAGAGATTTAAAGCCAAATGGATTAACCATCGAACACCAGTAAAAAATCTGCTGATGGTAGGGGCCGATACCGCTACCGGACCTGGGATATTTCCAGCATTGGTGAGCGGTATTCTTGCTGCCAGTATAGTGCTTGGCATCTCTTATAATCCATATAGAATATTTAAAATTGCCAAGAAATATCAGAATAATCTGTCAACTGATGGTTAAGATAGGATCGGTTAATCTTCCCTTAAATTCTCTACAGGGTGACATTGCCACTTTCACGGTCTGTAATCCAATAGTTAATATTTACAGACCCTTAATAAATATCGAATTTACAGGTGAAATTCAAAGCTCCTGATTCGATCTAACTGAAAAACACCATCAGAAATAGAATAAGCTCCCGGCAAGGCGAAAACAACAGTTATCACTATTAGCTGTATATAATCTTTTGACAATGTATATATTATATTTATCACAGATACCCCTAATACTTTCCGGAGGCCAATTTCTTTAATTCTTAACTCTTTTGAATTAGTCGTCACCCAAAATAAATCAAGTACTATAAATTACAAATTCACATATCCCCACAGATGGAAAGAATGGGTATTACCTATTCTTATTGTCTGAAAATCTCAAAATCAGTTAATTTAGCTGACTTTCGGGTGATGATATATGGACAAGTATTTAATATCAGATCCGAAAATCATGATCATTAATTCTAAAGGATCCATCATGAAAATATCATTTTCCCTATTGTTAGTCTATTTATTATTATTCTCTCTGGTCTGTGATAAACAGCCTGCTGCTGCAGAAATCGAAACAAATATAATCTATACCCCCCACGAAGCAATTGAGCAAATGATGAGAGGCATAAATCTTGGGAACACCTTAGAACCTGACACGGAAGGCGGTTGGAATAATGGTCCCGCCCAGGAATATTATTTTGATGATTTTCTGTCTGCAGGCTTTCATTGTGTTCGAATACCGGTAAAATGGGGTAGCCATACTTCAGAATCCTCACCTTTCGAAATTAACCTGCCTTGGCTCAATCGTGTTGAAGAAGTGGTTGATTGGGGATTGGAACGAGGGTTGTTTATCATTATAAACGGACATCATGAAGGTTGGTTAAAGGATGATTATTCTTTATCAAATATTACAAGATACGAGAATATCTGGACGCAGGTATCAGAAAGATTCAGAGATAAATCCCATCGATTATTATTTGAAATGATAAATGAACCCCATGGATTAACTGATGATCAAACCAATGACCTAAACTCTCGTATTCTGCCAATTATACGTGAAACGAATCCAACCAGAATTGTCATTTTCTCCGGGAGTGGCTGGTCATCGTTAAATGATATGATGACGGCAGCAATACCTGATGATGATTATTTGATGGCTTATTTTCATGCCTATGACCCTTGGGATTTTGGTGGTCTGGGTAATGGTATCTGGGGCAGCGTCGCTGACCGAAATGCGATTTCATCGATGTTTGAACAGGCTGCAAATTGGTCAACATCACATAATATCCCAGTAATGATCAGTGAGTTTGGTGCCGTTCATGCCTGTGATTATAATTCCCGCATGTTGCATTATTTCACCTATGTTGAGGAAGCTTTAAAAAATCATATTGCCTTTCAAGCATGGGATGATGGTGGAATGTTTGGTATTTATGATCGGAATTTCAGAACCTGGCCTGAAGTTAAAAATATACTATTAGACACATACCCTCAGAGTCCAGTTGATCTGGAATCAACTCTATTGGAGAATGGTACTGTCCAATTGTCATGGCAGAACAGCACGAGTGAAAATATTAATACAATTGTTGAAAGAAAAACGCTTGATACAGATTTTTTACAGATTGCCATCCTGCCTTTTGATGCAACCACTTTTGAAGATGCAGATGTACAATCAGGAACTTATTTTTATTATAGAATATTATCAGAACTCTCAGATCAATCGATAGCATATTCATACCCTATCATGGCTTCGAATTATTCACCTCCAACTGAAAGGGCAAATTTTTTAGGAGAACCGTTTCAAATACCAGGGGTTATTCAAGCTGAAGATTTTGATATTGGCGGTGAGGATTGGACATATCATGATAATGATGATGCCAATGTTACCGGCGCTTATCGACCATTTGAAGGTGTTGATATCGAGGTCAGAAATGACGGCGGTTACCAGATTGCTTATATCGAAACTGGGGAATGGGTTGAATATACCATTCAGGTTGCTGAGTCCAGAATGTATGAATTCACCATTTATACTGCTTCAATGAATAGCGGTGGTCAACTTCGTTTTCAAATTGCAACATCATTTTCGAGTTTTGTTGATATTAGTGCATCAAACAGTTGGCAGGACTTGAATTCTGTTGCCACCAGCATGTATTTACATGAAGGCGAAAGTTTCCTAAGACTTCACTTTAATGCTGATCAGCCATTCAATTTGGATCGTTTTGTGATTCAATAATTATTTTACCGTCATTCAATTTATAGTATTGACAAAATGATGATGATTTTTAGTTGAGTAAAAATATTGACCTGTTTATTGAAGTAATTAAAATCCTCATCTTACTTCTACGTGCTATGAACATTGACTAAACCTTCAGTCCAACGAAAATTACCAGATATTTATTCAGTTTCAATTTCAGGTTCAGACATTTGAGCTTTTAGCTTTTGTAATGCGGACATTTTATGTGAGTATATTTCGTTTTCGGGGTCAATTGCCCCTGCCTTCTGATAATATAATCTTGCATCCTCTAAATTTTCTAACCCTATATAATTGTCCCCAAGCAGGATATACTGGTCAAAATTATCATCATTCAGTGATAAGCAGTAATTCATGATAATTGCCGTGGAATTTTCATACTCCATGAGTTCATATAAAATTTGTGCTTTCAAGTAATAGAAATACCAATAAGGAGATTTTTCCAATGTCAAATCTAACTCCGTCATGGCCTGAGTGTATTCAGCAGAGTCTATAAAAAATTTCAGTCTGTAAATACTTGGTGCCAGATACTGCGGATATTTTTCTAATGCCTGAGTAAAATAACGTTCTGCGATGAAAAACTCTTCCTTTTTATGATTTATACGACCAAGATAAAATAACGGAGGGGCAAAATTTCCTGCAAGTTTGATCACCTTTTTAAATTCCTGTTCCGCAGAGGCAAACTCACCTGCTTCCTCAAATTCCAACCCTTTATTCAGGGAGGTAAGAACATTGTCATTTATGCCATCACGCGTTACCATTATCGACATGAACCAGGTTTCCAGAGTATAAAGAAGATCACTGTCTGTGCAAGTCTCAAATGAAATTTGTAGTTTTTCTGCAAATTGCTCAAGATCTCTTTTGCATAAAAAATCAAAGGCCTGGAGTATGGTGTAATAGGGCTGCTGTTCAAATTCACTCTGATTTTGAATATTCTCAAATGCGGCTTTACTAAGCAATTGACCGTTTTGAATATCTTCATTCAACAACTTGACGATTGCAAGAAATTCATCATACCATTCTAAATCAATAAGATCTGATTTCTGAGTCTCAAAATTATCCAACAGTGCAATATCAAGCGAAGTAAATCCCTCAACTTTTTGGATCGACCCGATATTGGTTACCAGTTTCAGAAAAAGGTTCATGTATAGTTTAAATTTGTAATCCTGGTAGTTACCCGTTTCAAAAATAGTCAATAACTGATGTTTGAATTTCACACTCGCCTCAGCAGTTTGAGAATCAACCGTTTGAAGGAATTGTGAAAATGATTGTTTTATCTCAGCTGAACGAGGTTCTGCTTCAAATTGATAAAACGGAGCCAAAACATTATCTGCTTCTTCAACATCTTTCAAAAATTACCCAAATTCATCAAGGAGATTTTCGTCAAGTTGATTTGTCGATTTTTCGAGCAATGCATTATAAGAATTTTGATTCATTACAAAAAAAGCTTCAAAGTATGTAAATATATTATCAAAGGCGGCAGAATAAAATGAAAACGATGTTATCAAATCATCCTCAGTAAGAAAAGGTAATAAGACGATGATGGAAGCAAGATAATCCATATCATTAAATTTTTCTTCGGCTTCTGTCAAATAACCTGAGTACTTAGTAAACCCCGGCCAAAATTCTTCAGCTATATCAATATCCCCGGTTACACTTTCATTATATTTGAAATTAAATGAGTCTGTCCAGAGGAAAGAATCAAGTGGATACGTAATGACTGCAGCAATTATTTTATCATTTTCAGAAATTGGATTGATTTCAATAGGTGTAATATTTTGTGTGGATTGGACTAGCTTTAGATCAAACAGGGCGTTGGATAAATCCTTATCTTTAAATGATAGATTGTCTAGTGGACGGGCAGTAAAAAAAAGTGACTGTTGCTTTATTGATTTCGCTGTATCAGGTGTGTCATTCCCTTCAGGGGAAGATAATGATATTTGTATAATAAAATCTTTACCAAAACTTTTTTTCTTGAAAAGTATTTCGTTTGACTGAGCCACCATAGGCGACAGGTTGATCAGGAAAAATACAAGGTAAAAATATATTTTAAATTCCATCTTCTCCACCAGACTTTTTGATTAATTAAATGATAATGATATGAAGCAGAGCGTGTTACTTAAAATTCATATACAGTCTTAAATGGACATCCGATGAGTGCAGAAGCATTGTAACCCTAATTAGAAATGACCATCATCATTCAGGCAAATATTTTATAAAAACAAGAGCCTAAACTTACATACTCCTCAATCAAGTTTATCAAATGGAATTGTCCTTGATCATGTTTCAACTGGGATAATTATTTCTACAGTTTATTCTGTTAATGTTATAATCTAAATCTCTCCATTTCCCTCTATGGCCTGTATTATCATGATAACTTTGGAATTACTATTCCTTCCATTTAAAAGTTTGATATCCCCGTGAACTCCTGCAGACGATATATTACAGTTTTAAACTTTGACTTATTTTCAAAAACTTCATAATTGGCTGTATAATAATCACCACTTTTATTTCCCCATATCTTTTCAAAATACTCAGTTAACTCTTGAGTTAAATTGCTTGTAGTTGCAGCTGTAACTTTTACATCTAACTCAAGATTATGATTCCCTAAATTTTTCCTCGTAATATTTGAAGAGCCTAAAATATAAGTTGACTGGCCATTACTTTGTTTATTTATCATCAGTTTTGTGTGAAACTCTTCTCCATGAGTATGATACCAGCGGATTTTTATTCTGCCATTTGACTTTTTCATAATTTCATGGGCGGCTGGGCGGTTTGGTATACCGTTTTGCGGGTACCCAAATCCATCTTTATTGGGATCCAAAATCATTCGGATCGACACGCCTTTTTTTGATGTATCTATAATTTTTTGTATTACTTTTCGATTTGATAATTGAAACATCGCAATTGAAATTGAATCACCGGGATTTGCATCTTCAAGTAAGGATATCATGCTTTTCTTAATCTGTCCTTCAGTAATTATTTCAATTTGAATATCATTGTCATCGATGATGGGTGTTGGGGTATCCAACTCAATTATGTTGTCGCCACCCAATGAAAATCCTGAAAATTCTGCCATCGATCTTTCAACAGCATATAATTCCTTACCAAAATCACCTTCTACCAATATCGCCACGTTTGAAAATGCTGAACTGGCAGAATGCGGATTTGCGGAAGTGACGATTGAATAAATTTTGCCATTAGTAAATGTGATAAATGATTTTCGATGATTAACTTTTAGATTTAGGAAAGCTAAATAACTGCGGAGTGAAATTTTCTTTGACTCTGGTGAAACAATATTGGGCAATATGCCAATTTTATCTGAATTTCCAAACCATTGAAAGAAAACTCGCCAGATCGGAGAATATATAAAATTGCTATCACGTAATTTAGTTAAATCCGTGTAGAGGACATTAATTCCTTGTCCTTTCATTGCCCCTATTTCGTCTAACATCCTGCCCCCATACCAGGTGTTTATTGGATCCATTATAAAATCAATCTTAATTGACGGATCTGACTGTTTTTTATCTATGAGCTTTTTTGATAATTCCTCAGTCAATTTACGATAGCAGGTATCCATGCGGCCAAGATATGGGTTGAATAAAAATCCATCAATCAAAATATATTGTTCGGCGCTATCAATTAATGTAAACATCGTGTCAAAAATTTCTTGATCATGAATTAATTTTCCCTCGGGATCAATATAGGTCAAGTCTGCAAGGAATTTGACATTATTTTGTGGGACGGTTATAGGAGCACTGCGGTAATTAACTCCCTCCGGAAGGGGTTTGACACTTTGGTAAATTCCAACAAGGGAAATCCACAGCAATACGTAATTAATACTGATAATACACCTTTATTTCTAATTGAAACAGGATCTAAAATTTTACAACTTAATCGCAATAGGGCGATTTCAAATCCAATAAATCCTTTACTTTCATGCTTTCAAAAATTACCCAATATGGACGATTAATCAACTATCAAACAAATTCATAAACTTTTTTCCAAAGTCAAAAGATGGAAATAAATTTGTGTCTAAGGATTCTCACATATCAAATTCACAGCATTTGCTGTGAATTATGAGGACTGGCAACTCATGGTATCACTACCTCCTTAGATTACGGTTGATGTTGGTTTTTCCGTGGTATCAAATATTTATATAAATCTAAAATAACATTGTTATTAATCCGTCCAGATAATTAAGTAAATTTGATCCAATGTGATGCAATGAAAAAAGATTAACTCCTGTAACTGATTTATATATTCATAATTTTTTAAGGACGTATTTTGAAGAAATTTTTATTATTAATTCTAGTAATTGGATTTTGTTTTTCTCAAATAGGAGAAATAATTTGGGAAGAAAATTTTGATAACCTTGACAACTGGATGAAAGTTACCGGTAACGGTTCCTGGGGTTGGGGTAATGGTGAGTTGGAGTACTACCACGAAGATAATGTAGAAATTTCAGAAATTCCTGGAGACCCAGGTAATAATGCACTACATATTACCGCCAGGGCAGAATCTGGACCTGGGTTAACTGATCAATGGGGAAATCCGCTGAGTTATACTTCTGGAAAGGTAACCACAAAAGCAAGGGTATCCGTCAAATATGGTGTGATAGAGGCACGGGTAAATATTCCTGATCTTGATTTAGGCGGCTGGCCTGCAATATGGTTATTAGGTACTTCAAATTTAAATTGGCCTTATAGCGGAGAGCTGGATATGATGGAAATGGGTAGCCGTCAGGAATTCAGAGATTTGCATGATGAGCACAATGGCGGGAATGGTGCCAATAATTCCAATGTAAATCAGGCAGTTGGTGCCAACGCCATATTCTATTCAGACGATGCTTTGAATCCTGAAAATCCATCCGGTGCAGCCAGTATTTCATGGGACCCGGATGATGATTATTGTCGACCATATTATAATTACTCTGATCCTCTTATTGAAAGATTTTTAACCTACCGTATGTACTGGGATACTGACAGCATCCGGTTTACTGTAATTGATGAAGAAGTGGAGTATGATTTGTATACGGATCCTTTTCCTATCGACAGCGTCTCTGCTGAATTTCAAGAGCCATTTTATTTAATCGCCAACCTTGCTATTGGCGGTGCCTTTACCGATGCCTATAATCTCGGAGATTATGGTAGCGGTGCCCCGATTTCCATGCCACTCCCGGCTGATATGTATATTGATTATATCAAAGTATCGGAATGGAATGGCCAGGGAGATGTGCATATGGGACCGCCTTCTGCTGTATGTGAGTCATTAGCATTATACACAGATACTACACCAACCCATGATGAGTTGATTGTTGGTGAAGACTCTGAAATATATGTGTGGGAAGGCACTTTGACCGATGGAAATATCGAGCCTTTTGAAGGCGAAAATGGTATCACATGGCAAACGACAGGATTAGGCTGGTTTGGCGCTGGAATCATGTCGCTACAACCTGTAAATCTATTTGATTTTGCTGAAGGACATTTAAAATTCATGATCAATATCCCCGCCGGTATCTCCTTCAAGATTGGTATCATCGACGCTTGGGGAAATCAGCAATATGTTGACTTCCCAGCTTATCAGACGACGTATGGTCTGGTCAGAAATGGTAATTGGGGGCAGGCGTCAATACCTGTAAATGATCTTCGTGGTGAATTTATTGATTTACAAATGCTATCCTATGAATTTGTCATACTTGAAGTGAATGGTGCTGGCTGTGAATTCGCTCTGGACGATATTTTCTGGGATGGCGGACTCTGTACTGATGTAGTTTTGGGGGATATTAACAATGATACCCTGGTTGATGTTCTCGATATCGTTCAACTTGTTGGGATTATATTAGGGACTGTCGACCCTAATGATTTTCAGATCGAAGCATCTGATATAAACGATGATAGTACAATTGATGTATTGGATGTGGTGATTCTGGTGGATATCATACTTGGATAAATCAGGGTTTTAGTATATTTAATGGAAAAAGGTAATATCCAGGCATGGTTTTCTTTTTTTGACCTGGAAATTATTTCCTGATTAACTTTCACTAAATAAAATTGGGTTGGATAAATCTCTTATTTTTAGTTTTTTTATGACGGTAGATATAGTATTAACGATAAAATTCACTTTGCTGAAAAATTGAAATTTATATTACCCATAGCAATTCTTTTAGAGCCTTACTAGTTGTGAATTAATACTAATTAATCAAATGAAATTATTATTATTCAATATTTTAATTATCCTTTTCTGGAGCTATAGTTATAGCCAAATATGGTTATCTGATTTGGATCAGGCCATAGATGAAGCATTACAAAAAAACCAAAATATTATTTTGGTTTTTCAGGGTTCCGATTGGTGCGCTCCCTGCATTAAACTTGAAAGAGAGTTGTGGAGTACCCCCGAGTTTAATCAATATGCAAAAGAAAATTTTGTTTTATTAAAAGCCGATTTTCCAAAAAAGAAGAAAAACAAATTATCTAAAGAACAAACCCAAAAGAATCAGCTGCTTGCTGATAAATACAATAGATATGGTTACTTCCCATTTATCGTTGTATTAGATAAAAATGGTCTTGTATTAAAAGAATTGGGATACCAAAAACTTTCCCCGGAGGAACACATAAAGCTGCTTTATATCCCTCCTATTAGCAAAGGTGAATATAGCAGAACATTAAAGATAATGGGATGCAGATTCGATATCACTGTGGTTGCAAATGACAGCTTAGAAGCAGGGAGTTACATCGATACTGCAACTAAGGAAATATCCAGGATAGAAAAATTAATTTCCTCCTGGGATAAATTATCACAGACATATAAGATTAATCAGAATTCCGGAATTATACCCATTGAAGTGGATGGTGAGTTATTTAATCTTATTAAACGGGCAAATGGTATTTCTACTGTCACAGATGGTGCATTTGAAATTTGATTTAAATTTTGTTTTGAAGGTTATGATTTGGATGATAAATAGGGGACAGAATTTCTGTCCCCTATTTAAAGTTTATTGATTTATTTCAATAAAGTAACTTTCTGTGTTGTTGTACCAGAATTTTGAGTTAATGAAATTAGATATGTACCTGATGGTATTGCCAATCCATATTCATCTCTTCCATTCCAATGAATTGAATAGTCACCGCTTCGAGTATATCCACTTACCAGATTAATTACCTTTTGACCAATCAAATTATAAATCGCAATTGTTACAAAACCTGAGTTTTCAATGCTATATTGTATTTCAGTAACTGGATTGAAAGGATTTGGATAGCTACTAATAAGTGCATACTCCTTTGCAATCAGAACATTTACATTTGAGCCATCTGATGAAGCAACAATTATATCTTCAGGTGTTTCATCGAATATAAATATCTTTGTTGCCAATTGTCCTGATACATTAAAAATGACAGTTAATCCATTGTTTGAAACTATATAGTCTCCATTTGAAACATCAGACATCAGTTCACCTGAAAATTGAATTCCTCCAATAGAACCGCCAATGCGCAATTCACCATCATCCAATATTGCTGATGGGCTACTGTAACCGACTCTTTCACTTAATATCAGATTTACCATCGATACAATATCAAGTACGTCTATCTGAAAATCTATGTTCAGATCACCTGCCCATGTTTGAAAATCTGTAGGTGAACCCGATCCAACGATAATGCCTGCCTCGCTGACTATGTCTAATACATTGATAGCCAAATCTGAATTTAGATCTCCTCTGTCAAACCCGCTATTATTCCAGTCCCAGTCACCCCAGCCCCAGTCAAAATCGTTTTGGCCCATTCCATGATGACCCCATCCAAATCCAAATTGACAGGATCCATCTTCTGTTGACCAATCACACATAAACATGATCTCACAATCCGTCTGATCCAGATCAGCACATATACCATCGCCACCCATGCCACCACTAAATCCACAATCTTCAGATTCAGAGTCCCATTCACACATCATACTTGCATCACATTCTACTTCATCAAATCCGTTGCACATCCATGAATTCCCCCCTCCATTTCCTGAGAGAAAATCACACTCTTCATTTTCTGTATCCCACTCGCAATAATCATAGTTTCCGCACTCGTCTTCCGTTAATTCAAAACACATCATATGGTCACCCATACCGCCATCAAAACCGCACTCACCTTCATCAACATCCCACTCACAATATTCGTAGGTTTCACATTCATCTTCGCCAAGTTCATAACACATCTCGTGATTTCCCCAGCCGTCACCATCATGATACTCACACTCACCAAGCATATCATTCCAATCGCACATAAATGATTCACCGCATTCTTCAGGGCCAAGATCAGGGCATAATTCCCAATCGCCCATACCGCCGGCAAAACTGCATTCACCCTCGTCAACATCCCATTCACAATAGTCATAGGCTCCACATTCATCTTCACCCAATTCGAAGCACATCCAATGATCGCCCATGCCACCAGCAAAACCGCATTCACCCTCGTCAACATCCCACTCGCAATAGTCATAGGCTCCACATTCATCCTCACCCAATTCAAAGCACATCCAATGATCACCCATGCCACCAGCAAAACCGCATTCACCCTCGTCAACATCCCACTCGCAATAGTCATAGGCTCCACATTCATCTTCACCCAATTCGAAGCACATCCAATGATCGCCCATGCCACCAGCAAAACCGCATTCACTTGACTCGGCATCCCAATCGCACATCATCATGAACTCGCAATCTTCCTGGGGCAATTCATCGCACATATCCCAGTCACCCATGCCACCAGCGAAGCCGCATTCACCCTCGTCAACATCCCATTCACAATAGTCATAGGCTCCACATTCATCTTCACCCAATTCGAAGCACATCCAATGATCGCCCATGCCACCAGCAAAACCGCATTCACTTGATTCGGCATCCCAATCGCACACCATCATGAATTCGCAAACTTCCTGTGTCAAATCATCGCACATATCCCAGTCATCCATGCCACCGCCATGGCCATGACCATGACCAGGTTGGGCAAACAAACTGCCTCCAAATGTGAATAATCCAATTATTATCAACCAGTTTGTTATAATTCTTATTAACTTTTTACTCATCATTATTACTCCTATGTAATCTGGCAATTTATGAAAAAATTAAGTTGTCTTTCATTCGGAGGACTTCATGGTTTTCTACAACAAACATTATTTGTTTATCACTCCCTTTATTTGACCTCTTATTCAAATTACCTTTTTGTATTTTCATTTTTATTTGACCAATCATGACGATTTACCATAATTGGAAATTCGTTGTTTGCGGACTGCCTAAATCCAATCAATTTCTCATTACTCTTCTAGTATAATATTTACCAATATAACCACATCTAAAATGTCCACAGTATCATCACCATTCAAATTTGCGATGATAATCTGTTCTGGCGACGCATCTGTAGTTCCCAGAATGATCGACACAAGAATGACCACATCCAAAACGGTCTGTTCGCTATCATCGTCTACATCCCCACCAAGGGCAATTATGGTATCAAAGTTCATGTCACTTATGACTATATGACCGCTACTCCACGGGATTTCATCTCTTAGGAATAAATCCATCGTATAAACAACCAATTCATCAGAGTCCCATACATTTATATAAATCGATTCACCTGAATTAAACCCAGGGATCTGAAAGCCGCCTTCTTCACAAAAATCCATAGATCCATAAGCAGGGATTGTAATGGGGCCACCATACCATGTATCTGCACCTACTAATATCTCCCCAATATCGCTACTGCAATCACCAAAGTTTATCAAACCTTCCAGACTTAGGAGACCAATTTCGTCTCCATAATCCAGTTGTGATGCAGATTCAATTGTCACATACGAAATATTACTAAATCCGGATGTATCAGCAAATATTTCGTATTCATCAGTGTATCCATTTATTAATTCTCCAAAATATCCGTACCCATCCCCATCAATCTCTGACGAGATACAATTGTCTAATTCAATATCGAAATCAAACATTCCATCACCCTGGCAGGAACCTGTATAAATACAAATCAAATCATAATTCGAAGAGAAATCGATGATAAAAAGAGTGTGACTTCCAGGCGGGATAAGCGCTCCATCCATGCCATGACTATGTCCATGTATATGGTGCCCATTGCTATTATTAATATTGATGTCAAAGTTGTATTCTTCTGATACACCTCCATAAACCTCATTTACAATAATCCCGCTAATAAAAATATTAAAAGTGTGAACCGGATCTGAGTTCACCATGGTGATTTCCATAATTCCGAGTTCCTGATTGACGTCTCCAAAACCAAATGTCACACTGCCTTGAGATTGCAAAAATGAAAAAGTTAAAAATAATAAAGCAACAAGATGGATTCGATTTATTCTTGAAAAATATTGTGATTTCATAGGAATCCTCATTTCAGATCGTAACTCAAACTACTTGATACCTTTGCTGATATAGTTTGGTCAATTTGTTTAAACCTCGTCACAAGTTGGGTATAATTAATATCCAACTCAGAGCTTAGTCTCTTTTTATTTAAATCATATTGATGATACAAATATGTAAAAATATGGTCATCATATTTTCGATTGATTTCCTTCCAGGAGAGTGAATCATTATGGGTGACAAAAAGCTTTAGACTTTCTGGTACTACATCAAGAAATATTTTCTTGTTTCGGTTTCTTGCTTTAACATAGGTACTTTCGGCAATGTCCAGTTTTTTACATGTCTTTCTAACCGTGCCAACTTGATGTAAATTAATATCTAACAATAAATTCTGAAATACGGCTCGAATTTCTTTAAGTGTTTTGTCAATTGCAAATGAGAAATCGTAATTATATTCATCGTTTAGGTTTTCGTTTTGATGATCTTGAAGAAATGATATGTATTTATTTATGACCGTTTGCAATTCACCTTTTAGTGGGAATTTCCTTCGCGTTAACTCTAAAGCAAGTTGAGATCCTTTTTCATAATAAAAATTTGCCCGATTGAGTTGACCTAACTTTTCGTGACAGCTTCCCAGGTATAAACATGAGCCGGGGACCAGATTGAAAACACCGTTATTTGTTTGGATTTCTAAGGCTTCCTGAAAATAGTTAATCGATTCGGTGAATTTTTCTTTTTGATAATATAAAAAACCGATGTTACCAATCGCTGAGCTCTTTGTATAATAACTTTCAGCAATCTCTTTGGTTTTGTGAAGAAAATCGATTGCTTCATCGAATTTATTTTCTCTGAATCGCAAAATACCAATGTCATGGTAAATTGCAGCACGAATATGTTTATACATTTTTTCTTTGGTAATCTCCAACGCGGCATTATAAAAATATTGTGTGTTCTCAAAGTCATTTAGTAAACGATAAAAATTGCCAATGTTTTTATAATGATATGCCAATGTAGACTGTTGATTAATTTCCTTAAAATATTCAGCTGACAATTTCAATTCATCAATTACAAATTGGTCTCCTTTGCGTCCAACATTTATAAGTCCATAATATTTTGCTATTTTTAATAAGTATTTTGAATTAGTAAGAGACGATGCCATTTGTAAAAGCATCAAAGCGTTGTCATAACTCCCAATTATTGCAAGGAATGATACCATTTCTAATAAAATAAAGGCACGAATATCATTGTCATGTTGTGAAAGATTTGAATATGCCTGCCCAAGCATTTGGGCTCCTTCGAATAACCTTCCCTGGCCAATTGAGCAACGGGCAATGCCAGTCATAATGGCGGCTTTATTTCCAGGTTTGGATTGATAGTCTAACAGTTCTTCCAATTGGAATTTTGTATCGGGAATTGGTAAATCACTGAATTGTGATAGATGAGCAATGAATTCAGCCCAGCGTGTATTTGAATCGACATCGGGCAGAATAAGAGATTCCTGCATCTGTGATGATTGAATAAATATTTCGGGTATTGCTAATAATTTCATTGTTAATAAATAATAGTCTATTAAACTATCTTAATTTAGAATTACCGAATTCAATCAATCAAGCGATATTTGTAATTATTACTGTATTGTTTGGTTATTATACTCTTATTGTTATTGACGGTCTAAGCCGTCAAAATTAAATTTCAATATTCTAACTAAAATAGCTATTTGCCAATGGAGGGTCTTGAGAATCTCTATTATACACTTCAGACATATAAACGCTCAAACATTTAACATTTTGATGTGACATATTTTCAAAACCCACTTACTCCATTATCTTGACATATATTTTGAATCTATTTAGTTTTTGTGATGATATCAAATGATATTTTGAATTCATCATGGATCATTGTGTCACCCAAATTTTCAAAGAATTTCCCTGAGCCGTAACGGACATCGAATAATGTTCTATCGATAATGATTTCACCCGTTGCCATAGCATACTCTTTTGTAAAACCAACAACTGATTTAAATTCTATTTCATTAGATATACCTTTTATTGTCAGGTCACCTTTGAAAGTGTAATTGGGCTCGCCATTCTTGACACCTCGGATGGGTGTTGCAGAATTAATTACAATAGTGGCGGTTGGAAATTTTTCCACATTAAAAAAATCTTCAGATTTTAAATGATTCACCAACTTTGTATTCCATTCTTCAGACTCAATATCATGATTCACTATACTGGACATATCAAACACAAATTTTCCTCCATGAATATGTCTTCCATGATATTGAACAAATCCTTCAGCCATATTTAGTGCTCCATAATGCTCACCGGTAACCTTGCTTGCATACCAACTGATTTTACTCTTCACCAAATCAAAAGGAGTACCTGCTGGCGCCGCATGCTGAGCCACGATAAGCTGTATTCCAAATACGAACATTCCTAATAGGATGAGTTTTTTAAACATTTTGTTTTTCCTTTATTCTTTTTATATGAATTGATTCAAATGGTTCTATCAAATTTAGATTTGTTTATAGGAAATATAGTCACCACTAATTTCAAGAGATATGGTTGTTTCCTCATCAGATCTATTTCGCCAAAACCAGCCGTGATTTCCATCAAATGCAGCTACGAGATCTCCATCGTCTGACTGTACCTTTTGACCTTTACCATATCCAAAGTAGCTTGTTTCGGGGGAATCTCCATGCGTATTGAAGTTTACATGACCCTTGTCTACCTTCCACTCGTAATTCACAATAGCACCTTCTAACATTTTAAGTTTGAATTCAGTTGTTTCACCAGGCTTTAGTGTAAATGTGAAATTATCCTCCTTTTGAGAAAGGGTAGTTTCACCAGGTTGGTTTTCAGAACTGATGTCTTCAACTTGATCTTGTTTTGGGTTTTCATTATTAGCCAATTTCTGAATTTCATCTTCAAGTGATATTTTAATTTCGCCCATTTCTTTTAACCCAATAAGTTGTCCTAGTCCAGTAGGGTCAATACCATATTCTGCTGGTAGGACTGCGACAATCAAAATGAAGGTCGCAACCAGTGCGGCAATAATTGTTGAGTTTATTAATTTTTTAGTTGATGGTAGTTCTTTATAGTTTTGTGATTGTTGATTTTCCATTATAGTCACTCCTAATTTAGTTTAAAAATAATCCTGTAAGCTGGTAGCCCATTAAAATAAATCCACCAGACATTAAAGCCACATTTGTATTAAATGCTGATTTTTCGAATTGGCCCGTTTTTCTCCAAAAACTCATCAATATCAGTATACCTGATAGCGCTATCAGCTGTCCCATTTCGACGCCGATATTAAATGATACTAAATTCGATAACAGTCCATCTCTGGAAAGATTAAATTCCTGAATTTTGGAGGCCAAACCAAAACCATGAAATAATCCAAATATTAAAGTGGCAACTTTAGTATTTGGTTGCCATCCGAACCACCGCTTATATGCATCAAGATTGTCCAATGCTTTATACACAATCGATAACCCAATTATTGCATCGATGAAATATGCGTTTATACTGATATCCGCAAATACTCCCAATATCAATGTGGATGAATGCCCAATTGCAAATAAACTTACATATAGCCCTATGTCACGCATTTTGTATAGGAAGAAAATTACTCCTACCAAAAACAAGATATGATCATACCCTGTTACCATATGTTTTGCACCGAGATACATAAATGGGACAATATTTATACCGGTTATCTCTTGAATATATCCTTTATCACCTCCTGTAACGCCATGTGAAAAGGCGAAGCTGCCAAACAGCAACAGCAATAAATATCTACTTTTATCTTTCAATTACTCAGTCTCCTCTAATTTGAATTTATATAATCTCCATGTTTGATAGACATATCCACGGAGTGATTTTGCTAGATTATTTATGTGCAGATAACATGATCTCCTCAAAGAACTCCAAAATGAAGCTCTTAGAATCATAGCCTTATCAGTCACTTTTTACTGATCTTAATTCTAGCCAGATGATATATAATTTGGAAATTAAGTTTGTAAGGGTGGGCCACGAAGAAAAATATCTGCATGTCCAAGATATAAGGAATTGTTTGGAAGAATTTTCCTAAGATAAGAAAAATTAGGAGTCGAATCATTATCCCAGTTTATTAAGTTAATGAAAACTAAAGCGAAATCTCTTGATACAACTTTATTGTTGCGAAAAGTATAGTCACCGTCATTATTGACATGGATTTCATTGTGTTCATGATTATCAGAATTAAAATTGTCATGCGAATGGTGGTGATCCTCATCTATTATTTGGGGAGGATGGACGCTTAGTTGAAATTCAGTTTGGCCTTCATGATCATTAACATGCATATGCATGATCGAATGGACTTGATTAAATATCAAGTAAAATATTAGACAGCTGATTGTTGTGAATTTAGTCATATTAATGTTGAAATCGAGCGCAAATTTTATAAGCAATAAGAATTATTATCCTAATAAAAAGTTCCACAATTTCTTTTATTCACAAACTCCAGTTCATTACAAAAAGATGTCAAGTAGTTACATGCTGACAAGGTATTTTTCTGGGTACAGCTTACTTCGGCAAAACTCAGTTAGAGTAGCCGGGATACACTTTCAACTTTATACTGTAAAGGCTTGAATAAATTAGTCTGTAGTGCAATTGTAAAATGATATTCGATGTAATAGCCAGGATATTTTTATCAATGCCTGTTGGTTTAATTCTCCAATATGAGACCAAATATTTGCACAATATCCAGCACATCTACAACAGCATCCTCATTGACATCGCCTGCGTCACAATTCTCCGGTTCCCCATCCAATATACATCCAACTACCTGAACCAGATCCAGAACATTCAAAATGCCATCCTGATTGATGTCACCTGTTAGCGGTATGTAATACTCAATTGCACCCATATCAATCACCGCTTCTCCATCCCCGTCTCCATCCCAATTGCGGGGATTCCCAATAAAATCAAATGGGGGCAGATTAAAGCCAGTCGTATCGGGGGTGCCGGAGTCAATACAAGGTGAGGATTCTGCAAGCTTATAGGGATGTTCACCTACTGAAATAAATATTTAAACTATACAAGCCAATCAGAATTGGGATAAATATTCATTGAGGTTTTGTTTTCGGGGCAAAGCCAGTTTTTTTCGGATTCGGTAACGACTCATTGACACTGATTCCGGTTGTATGTTCATCAGACTGGCAATTTCTTTGGAATTCATATTTAAACGAAGTAATGCGCACACCTTTATTTCAGTAACTGAAAGATTGGTGTGTTTATTTCGTAGAGACTCGATAAACCCGATGTGAATTTTTGTGAACCACTTTTCAAATTCTTCCCAGACTTGATTGAACGATATTAGATTTGTGAGTTTTCTTACAAGAACCCCGATTTGTTTCTTCCGCTCTGGCTCCGAAATTTTGGATAAATACTTTATCTGTGATAATAATTCTTCCATGAACTCCTGCTTTTCGATCAGATCCATTGATTTTGTCACCAGTTCACGCTGCTGAAGATCCAGCTGCAACTGGATGTGCTCTTTTTCCATACGGCGCTGTTGAATTAACCTTAATCTCCTGAATCTAAGCTGTAATATGGTAAAAATAATCCCAACTAATAACAGGAATGCACTCAATCGAAACCAGAATGTCTTCCATATTGGTGGTGCCATATAAATCGTTAATGCTGCAACTTGATCACTCCAAATGCCGTCACTATTACTTCCCTTTACACGAAAAGTATAATGTCCCGGATCGAGATTTGTATATGTGACATGATTCTGACTGACTGCCTGAATCCAATTTTGATTAAACCCTTCCAGCTGATAAGAGTATTGATTCTTGTTAGGTGCAGAAAAATCCAGAGCGGCGAATTCAAATCCAATCATCTTGTCACTATAAGAAAGCGACAATTGTCTTAACAAATGCGGCGCAACATGACCTAAGGATTCATAATTTATTTTTATGTCAGTCAGTAAAACCGGTGCAATTACTTGATTTTCAACAATATCTTTAGGATGAAAAACATTTATTCCATTTGTTCCGCCAAAATACATTTCACCGCTGTTGCTTTTCAGGCATGATTCATATCTAAATTCATCTCCCTGTATTCCGTTTTCAGTTGTAAAATTTGTAAATACACCACTGACTACGTCAAATTTGCTCAGCCCCTTATTACTACTTATCCATAGGAAACCTTCATCATCTTCCAACACACCTTTGATTACATTACTTGGCAAGCCATCTTCGAATTTAAACTGATCATATTTTTCTGTTATTGGATTAAAACAAAATAAACCTGAACCATAGGTCCCCAGCCAGATGAGGCCTTTGTTATCAAATGTAATACTGCGAATGTGACTACCGCCTGTCCCAAGTACTTCTCCAGGTAAAAACATATAGCTTTTAAAAGATTGTGTTTGAGGATTAAAGCGGTCTAGTCCTCCATCATGTGTACCAAACCAAATGAATCCATGTGAATCTTCCTTTATACTGTAAATCGTATTTCCACTGATACTTGCAGGGTCTAGTGGGTCATGAACAAAATGTTCAAATACTCCCGTTTCAGGATCAAAACGGTTTAAGCCTTTCTCACTGGTTCCAATCCATATATTTTTGCGACAGTCTTCATGGATTGAAAGAACTCGGTTTCCGCTTAGACTATTACTGTCCTGACTCAAATGGTGATAATTTTGGAAAATGTCTGATTTTGGATTGTACTTGAAAATACCACTCTCCCAAGTACCTAGCCAGAGATTGTCCTGGTTATCGCAAATCAAATCCATAATATAATTGTAACTCCAGGTTCTTGGATCAGTATCGTTATAACGTTTAACTGTAAAGCTTTTTCCATCGGCATTGAGCTTATTCAAACCACCACCGGAAGTACCGATCCAAATATTGCCTGAATGGTCTTCGGCAAAACTATAAACAGTATTTTTTGAAAGGCTGGTGGAGTCGTCATCATTATTTTGAAAATATTTAAATTTTATAAGGTCTGGACTGTATCGGCTGACGCCATTGTTGCCTGTACCAAACCATACTGCCTGTTGATTATCTATAAAAATACTGCGAATTGTATTCCCAGCTATACTGTTACGGTTGTGCGTCTCAATCTGGTAATAACTAATATGGTCATTCTTTGGATTCAAATGGGCTAAACCATATGGGGACCCTATCCAGGCGTTGCCATTCTGATCGGTCTCAATTGAAAATGGAGCATAGATTGTAACATAATGAGGATCGAAGGGTTTTAGTCGGTAGAGTTTTATATCATCCGTATCAATGTTATAACGATAAACACCATCAAGAAAAATACTGATCCAAAGATTGTTTTTTTGATCACCGCTAATATTGGAAATATAATTATTATGATCCAGATTGGGATTGATGATATCTGGTTTCACTGTTGTAAATATATTCTCTTCAACCTTATACCTTATCAAGTATCCACTGTTGGTCCCAATCCACAAAGTACCTGCAGGTAATTCATAAAGACAGGTGATGTGATCATCTAAAAATTGATCTCTTTTAGTAAAAGTTTTAAACTGGTGTGTTCTCGAGTTGAGTAAATTCAAACCCTCCTTAGTTCCAACCCAAAGGTTCCCGGTGGTATCTTCTAAGATAGAAGTAACATAATTATTACTCAAAGTTGTAGAATCGCTTGGAATATTCCAATACTGTTGAAAATTTCGGTCTGCCGGATCAAAATAATTTAAACCGCACCATCAGTTCCAACCCAGATTCCACCATCCTTTGAATTCTCTAAAGCTGTAATGGTATTATTTGAAAGACTTAGGCTATCCTGGGGATCATGGAAATATTTTACAAAATTGTGACCATCGTAACGGTTGAGTCCATGATTGGTGCCAATCCATATAAATCCACTATTATCCTGGGTAAAGCAGTAAACGGTATTTTGTGATAAACCTTCTTTTGTGGAAAAATTCATAAAGCGGACAACATTATCTTCACCAAACAGATTGGTGCCAATGATTATCAATGGCAAAAGAGTTTTACAGAAATGATTGAAATAATTATAGCTATTCAAATTTTGAATGTACCCCAGAGTATTATTATAAAAATACAATACGTTTAGCATTGGATTTTGCAATCCTCCAAAAACTCCTGAAAATACTGTGGTAATTTACATATGATTCACTCACAGCGCTTTATTATATGTATGCAACATGCTTTCGTAGCGTCAAATATTTTGGGATAGGCAACGTACAAATATTATTAACGATTTTTTGTTAAATTTTATTAGTTGTTATAGATAACTAGAGCCAGGGTTTTTAACCCGATGTATGATATATTAAAGTTTCTCTCATTCGATATGTAATGCTTACCAAACATAATGTATAGTACACTTGACATATATGATTTTCTAATCTTAATTTTAAGTACAGTAAAATTAATAATTACATAAAGGATATAGATAAATGAACGACAAATTTAAAGATCGTACAATAAAACACACATTTCGTCTTGGTTTATGGACAGGTGCCTGGGTGCTGGCAACAGCAGGAGCCGCTTTTGGTCCAAAACTTTTATGGAATTACAGTACTGTACCAACAATTCTCGGAATTTTGATTCACCTCTGCATAGGCTTTGGAATGATTTATGCCAATAAAAAGAGTCTACTGGGGATGGATGAAATGCATCGGCTTATCCAACTTGAGGCGATGGCATTAACACTTGGCGTAGGATTAGTCTTTGGCATGAGCTATGAATTGCTGGAAGATGTAAAGCTCATTCCGTTTGAGCCAGAAATTTCTCACCTTTTTATATTGATGTCCATTACATATTTTATTGGGATTATTATGGGCAATAGGCGATACAGATGAAAAATCGTCTAAAAGTACTACGGGCAGAACGAGATTGGACCCAGGCTAAGTTGGCTGAAGAATTGGATGTTTCTAGACAAACAATCAATGCTATTGAAACGGGAAAGTTTGATCCAAGCCTTCCCCTTGCTTTCAAAACTGCAAAGTTATTTAAATTAAAAATAGAAGATATTTTTCAAGATGACGAATCGTCCTAATTAACAATTTATAAATTGAAGAGACTCTCACTTTGCTCGTAAACTTTATAGGCAATGATGAGGATACTGGGTACCCTGTTCTAATCAAATATTATAATCGTACATCGATTCCAAATGGCTATCTGGCCTCTGGAGAAAATAATTCAAAAAATCTGAGGTATCATTTCCTAGGTATCAAGTATGGTAAATATCCATTTGAAACTTCAATAATCGTTGTCTGATTACAGAATTACATTTTATATATTTGCATGAAGCTAATTTCCAACGATCAAATTTACAATCTGAACAACGTCCAGAACATCCAGAACCGTGTCTGAATTCATATCGCCGATATTTAGCTGGTAATCCGTGGGTTCCACTACTCCCAGAATGATATTAACCAAAATAACGATATCCAGGACATCAACATTCACATCCTCATTTAAATCCCCGGCTGGATTACACTCACAGCCCCCTGTGCTTGTATGCAAAATAGTTCCAAGATAACCCACAGCCCACCCATGGATTGAGCTGGAAAATGAGATGTCAAATATAGCATTTGTCGTTCCACTTTCTTGTAACGACCAAGTTTCGCCTCCATCACTCGTATGCACAATCAGTCCGTCGGCACCTGCAAACCAGCCTTGATCCTCATTTACAAAATGCAGACTGTTGAAGTTTTCACTAAACCCAGTATTGATCAAATCCCAATTGTTTCCGGCGTCTGTTGTATGAAGTAGGATGCCCTGCCAGCCCGTTGCCCATCCTTCGATAGAACTGACAAACTGTACATCATTGAGCTCAATATTAGTTCCAGAATTCTGTACTATCCAATTGGCACCACCATTTGCCGAATATAGGATATATCCAGTATCTCCAACTGCCCATCCGTTCTGATCATCAATAAAATGAACTCCTTTGAGAGGATATTCTCCTGAATCATATAACTGGAACTGCCAATTTGTACCGCCATCAACTGTGTGTAAAATGATCTGGGTGGGACCAGTGAAATCCCAGGGTTTTCCGCCAACTGCCCAACCAGTATATTCATCAATGAAAAAAACATCCCAAATATCCCAGTTGGTGTTGGATTCCTGATCCATCCATTGAGAACCGCCATCAACCGTATGTACGATCTTGCCATTGCTACCAACCGCCCATCCATTCAGATTATCATGGAAATATACTGCCCAGTAATTGGATGAAGGATTTACATTCTGGGCTAACCAGGTTTCCCCTCCATTTTCAGTGTGTAAAATCGTATTAGTCTGTCCAACTGCCCACCCGTCATTTGCAGTTGGAAAGCTAACACCAGTTAGCAGAAGATTACTTTCAAAATTTTGGGTATACCACCCCAATTGTGCAGATAATCCTGTAACCAATAAAATGATTAGCAGATGTTTATATTTGTAATGCATCTCAAAACCTCCAGTATGTTTTAGTTTATACTATAGGGTCTGATTTTTCAGTATAAGCAGAAAGGTCGAAAAGGTGAGGGCTTAACAATCAGGTAATAAATCAACCCCTACAAAACAATTTATCAAAATTGATATTTTTTTAGTTATATCTAATCAGAATATACAAATATATAATATATAAGAAAAATATTTAGCATTATGGGGACCAGATTCACAGAATGAAGTTTATTCATTTAACTCAAGTGGAAAATGAATGTCAAAAAATCGTAATCGGAACTCGTTGGACATTCTTATTAATCTATATTTAGCCTAAAGTCTCTGGTAATATTTATGTTACATTTGTCCAAAGGATTTTGATGCAACACATTACTGGTACAGGTTATAGGAGCAATTTCACATCTGATAATGGGATCATCATTCTGCGGAAATCCTTTCAATTGTAATAATTGTGAACTTCGTCTCTTTTCCCTTGATTTTTAGCGTAAAATATTCACCAATTTTTTTCCCAAATATGGCTTGGCCAAAAGGTGAATGATAGGTTACAATCATGGGATAAAGATCTAACTCAAATTCAATAGGACCTAATATATAATAGTCTATAGTCTTATCTTTACCTTCTTTATGGACTGTAACCTTATTGCCAAATCCTACTTCGTCGGTTTCAATTTCAGCATAGTCAATGAACCTGAATGGCCCATGGGACTGTAACAATTGTTTTTTATATATTATTAAACTCATCTCTTCCCTGGCAGCATGGTATTCCGCATTTTCCTTAAGATCTCCATGACTTGCTGCATCTCTAATCTTTATTGAGGTCTCTCTCTTTAATTTATCAATAGATTTCATTTCCTCTTCCAATACGCTGTATGTATGCCGCAAAATCAAAGTTGCCATATTGACATTCCTATTCCTTATATTTTTTCAAATTGATTTAATGAACAGTAATCCTCTAATACCTACCGAACATTTGTGCCCATAACTTAAGATAGATCTTAGTTTTTCATAAAGAGAATTTCCATCAATCCCTGAGAGAAGTCTATGATAATTATAAAACTCCTCCCAAGCTTCTAACTTTCTATTTAAATCTACATCATCAGTTTGTGTAGCAATTAATTATACACGTTTTTCTCGGTAGTATCTTATCCTTATAAATGATTTGCCCCCATAGTTTGAACCAGCTTTATAGTTAGTATTTTTCATGTTTTTAATAAAACTCAAATGGTAATCTCTTAACGATCAAATCGTAGAATTATAACCTTCAGAAGTATACATTAATCCCAACTTTCGTCGGGATTAATTGAAGAGACTCTCCCGACACTCGTAAAATCGGTAGGGGCAGGAAACTCCCACGCATTGCTGCATTGGTTTCTAAGACAAGGTAAGAGTGTTGTTTATATTGAGGTTATTTGATGTTGTGTCCAAAATGTGACCAATAAAATTCATTTGCAAACTTGAGAACAATAAACCATTGAGTAATATAGGTTTAACGATAATATTGATATAGATATCGGACTTTTTATTGCTCAATAGATACAGAAAAAGGGGTGTTGCTTAACTTTGTATCTAGTTTTTTATACTAAGTCCAGCGATTAGCTGTACAATAAAAACATACTTAAAGACGTAGAAATACTACTAATATGTATCTCATGTTTTCCTTCTACGGTTCAATGTAATCAAGTCCCTGTTCAGAACCTGATCCAGAGATTGAATATTCAAATATAGTAACACACCCATTCCCATATCCTGAAATTGTAATAGCGTCATTGGGAAAAATCCATATTGTAGAATTACTTCCGCCATAAACTTCGGAGAGAATGATTTCAACCCCATTAACCAATGCACTTATTTCTCCTGCGGATATTATTTTCCAAGTTTTACCAATTGGAACTATTAAAGAAATGGAATTGTCTGGCTCATTAAGAAGCTTCTTGTAAATCCTCTCTGGTTTCATTGCTGCAAGTCCTGCAATTTCAGTTTGCAAAAAACCCATATTTACAGCATCGGATGATGCTATAGGATTTCCTACATTTGTAATTGGATTTCCTTGAGCATCAATACTACCTGTTACTTTTAAATAGCCTTCAACTTGTAGTTCTTGGGTGAATGAAAGTGTTAAAAATAGAATTAAAATATATCTCATAATTGATCCTTAGTTGTATATCGTCAAAAACCTTTGGATAAAACAGTCCATAATAATAGAATGTACTTCTGGTCTGAATCACATTATTAATTTATCAATTGAAATTATTGACCTACCTCCAAAGTTTGGCCCACCTTTAAAGTTAGTACTTTTCATGTTTTTATTAAAACTCAATTGATAATTCCCCAGCGTTCAAATCATAGAATAATAACCTTTACATGTATACAAAACTCCCAACTTTCGTCGGGATTAATTGAAGAGACTCTCCCGACACTCGTAAACTCGGTAGGGACAGGAAACTCCCACGCATTGCTGCATTGGTTTCTAGGACAAGTTAAGAGCGTTGTTTATATTGAGATTATTTGATGTTGTGCCCAAAATATGACTAAAAAGTTTCAATTTTGAATTTGAGGGTCATAGACCATTGATTAATATAGGATTATCGATGATATTGTTTTGGATATCGGATAATATATTTCTTTGTGGATACAAAGAAACAAGGGATTGTTGAATATCATTGTGTCTAGTTTTTTATACTAAGTTCAATGGTGATCATGGACCACAATGAGATGTTGCTTAAATTTGAATCTAGCCTTATTTATTAGGTCCAGAAAATGAATTACCGAATTTAATTTCCAGAATATTTTATTTTGCTAAAAAAAGCTTTCCGAAAAGATGCACCGATAGGGATTTCAGTATTTTCGATAATAATATAATGCCTATGAATGGTATCAATTCTGCTGATTGCAACTACAAAAGATTTATGGGTTCTTATAAAATCAGCTCCTGGAAGAAGTGTCATCAACTCCTCCAGATTCATGCGACTGATCAGTTCACCAGAGTCAATGTGGAATATAATATAGTGACCATCTTTTTTCATATATTTAAGTTGTGTTAAATCCAGTTGGTGGATTTTGGATCCGCTTTTTAAAAACAGTTTTTGATTGCTAAGTGATTCAGTTTTTCGTGGGCTGATATTGTCTCTAAGGGCTGCTGCTGCCCGGTTGACTGCTTTAAGAAAGCGATCAAATGCAAATGGTTTGAGTAAATAATCAGCTACTTCATGGTCGTAACTTTCTGCGGCATATTCAGAGTGGGCAGTACAAAAAATTATCTGCAATTGCTTTCCTGTCAGAAGACTAGAAAGCTGCATACCATTAAGATCTGGCATGCTGATATCCAGAAAAGCAATATCGATTTCATTGTTTGTCAGATATGTGAGAGCATCTAAAGAATTTCTGAAAGTAGCAGATACTACCAATCCTGGGGCATGATCTATGTATTTACTTAGTATTTCAATTGCACCAAATTCATCATCGACAATTACACATTTGAGCATTTGACCATCTCCGTTTTTATATATAACTCTACTTTATATTTCTCAGCAATCTGATTGATTTTGAGTTCATGCTGTTTTGGATATAACAATTGTAGCCTTTTCTGCACATTCTCCAAGCCAATTCCGGGTGTGGAAGAATTGTTCTTAGATTGATCGAAGAGTGAATTTTCGATTTGATAAAAAATCGTATTGGCGGTGACACAAATATTTATGTGAATAAAACAGCCATCCCGCGATTTAAGACCATGTTTTACGGCATTTTCTACAAAAGTGAACAACAATAAAGGCGCAATTCGATATTGATCTAATTTACCTTTCTGCGTTATTACAATATCTAGGTCATCGGCAGTATCAAATTTCAAACGGGCAATTTCCAGATAGTTTTCTTGATGCTGAATCTCCTTTTCCAGAGTAATTTCCTGAACATTATTTTCGTAAATCATAAAACGCATCATATCTGAAAGTTTTAGAATGGCTTCTCCTGCTTCATCATCTTTGTTGCGCTGGGTGATTGCAAAAATATTATTAAGAGAATTGAAGAAAAAATGTGGATTAATCTGTGAGCGAAGTAAGTCAAGGTCTGATTGTAGTTTTTCACTTAAAAGTTCTTTTTCACGAATAGACTTACGGATCCAATCTCGACTTAACCCATACATGACTGCAAGAACCATTATCACAATATTGCCTGGCAGAACACTGAGATCCAGAGTTTTTCTGCGCGGATTTTCCAATATTTTATCCGATATAAACCCAGGTTCAGTAGGCAGATTAAATGTTATTGAAAGGATAATATCGAAGACATATTCCACTATCGCTGGTAGGAAAACAATTATTATAATAGCCACGAGAAATCTCAGCAATCGACCATTAACCAGATAGTTGGGAATAAAATTAAAACTGACTATTAAAAATATTAACAGAGATACAATTAAATCAAATCCCCTGGCAATATAGAGGCTCATGTCAATAGTATTGTAATACCCTGCAAATACCGGTAAGTCCGGGATTATTACCACCCCAAAGTAAAACCCAGTAAAGCCGAGAAAAAGAACCAGTTTTTCAATTTTTAGATACAATTTGATTAATTATTTAGTTTTCTTCTGACGAAATCTAAACAAATTAAATAATGCAGAATTTCAATTAGGCGTTGAAATTGTGTCCCGAAGTCATAAACCGGGTCTTTTATGACAATAGAGTGAAATTCTCTTGAACCCACTATTTGTGACAAAGGCGATACCATTTATGCCAATTTCGATTGCAGTATGAGAAATCTGTTATAATATTTACCACAATATTTGAAAGGAATTAATCATGAAAAAGTGTTATCTATATTTAACATTCTTATTGGTCGTAACTGGTTCTCTCTATACACAAGACACGCCAGTTAACAATGATGAGCTTGGAGTAATAAAAATTACTAAATCTGGATTTTTTTTAAGAGATACGCTCATAATCAAATACAACAAATTTGATAAATCCATTCAGTCAGTCCGTGATAACGGAAAGAATATTCCTGAAAATAAATTCTACAAATACGAAAAGCAAATCCAGGAAGTTTTAGAACATACCAAATTAGAGGATATTTTAGTTGAAATTGATGAAATGGATGATTTGCTAAAAAGAACCGATATACATGACACATTGAAATTGGCAGAATTACATCGAATAAAGGAATATCTTGATGCGATGAATTTTGATCTGGCAGATACGTACTTGGATATATACTCCATTTATGAGGACGAACTGATTTTTAAACAATTCCGGATCATGGTTTTAGAGCAAATGGACTTGAAAGATCTACCATTCGAACTGGAAATGAGCAACAAAGAGTGCAAAGTAGATCACAATTTATTGTCAAAGGGAGAATGTTCTGAATTGATGAAATTATATGAGGTCATGTTTGACCGTTCGTTGGATAAGAATGAAAGTGTGACAATTCAATTTTAAACAATCTAAAACCATAAACCCGAAATCAAAATAGTCCTGTAAAATTGTCCCATCATAAACATCGTTATTTTGATTGATTCTATCAATTTAATGAAATATCCCTAATCGTAAAAACTCCTGAGGAAAATTTACCGATTGAACTTCATTGGGATATCAATTTTTTTGTACTGCACAATATTATATTCAATCTAGGAGACAATAATGAAAAAGTTTATTATTTGTATTTTTTTGATTTTCTTTTATCATAATTGCTATGATCAATATTCTTCAGAATTATTACAGACAACTTTGGATGAGTACCTTAAGGACAAAACAAATGTCTTAGGGACGATTGTAAAAGTAAATATTTCTGGCACAGAATCATATGAGGCTGCAAGTGGTTTTATTGATTCTTCTAAGACAAAACCAATCAACTCTGATACTAAATTTAATATTGCCAGTATCACAAAAGTATTTACTTCCGTATTAGTTCACCAATATATAGAAAAGGGACAGGTAAATCTAAAGGATCCAATATTTAATTATCTTCCAGCAGATTGGTCAGCATTACTTTGTAACATAGAGTATGGTCGCGAAATTACTGTCGAACATACTTTGAGTCATAGAAGCGGTATTGCGGATATTACAGAATTTGAGGAGCTCAGGGAATTTCTTATCTCTGATTCATCCAAAAGATTAAAGCCACTTGATGCTTTGGAATGGGTTCAACAAAAAGGAGTACCAAAATTCAAACCGGGAGATAATTTTGACTATTGTAATATTAATTATATTTTGTTAGGAGCATTAATCGAAAACGTTTCAGGCAATTCATATCTATTGACCCTGCAGGAAAATATACTGGACAGAATAGGGTTGGAGAGCACCTTTTTAGCAGGAGAGACAATTGGATCATCAAATATGGAAATTGCCCATTCTTACCTTCAAAATGATGACAAATTATACGATGGACATAATATCAGCTTGGAATGGGGCATGGCAGCAGGAGGGATTATAAGCAATGCTGATAATCTAATCAAATTTTATGAGGCCCTTGTTTCTGGAAAACTGTTTGATAGAAAAGAAACTTATGAACAAATGAGTCAATTAGTTGATCACAATGAATCTTATGGAAAAGGGTTGGAAGTAAATGCAGATCCTGATATTGGCTTACATTATGGTCATCAAGGTAGTCTCTTCAACACACGGACTATTCTGGCTTATTTCCCTCAAAATCAGATTACTATTAGTATATGTCATACATTTGATGGATTTTCTATGTTGCGACCACGGAGTTTAATGGAATCTATTCTTCATAGCATTAATGGATTTGAAACAACTAAAGTTGCTGAATTCGAAGGTTATGATATTTTGAATGATACTACAAATGTCATAGTAAATGAAGATATTCCCACTTTGGGTGAATGGGACTTTGAGATGAAGGAAGTATGGACTGTTGACAGGATAAATGACTATGCCCTCAATCGACTTGGAAAAATCCATGTCGACTCTGATGGGAGTTTATTCTTATTCGAAAAGGAATCTTCAAAAATATTAGTTCTAGATAACGAGGGAAATCTGTTGACATCATTTGGTGGATATGGAGATGGGCATCAGTTTCAATATGTAAATAATATTTATATGACATCAGATTATGTACATGTACTTGATATGGGAAATTCAGGTGACAAAATCAAGAAATTTGACAAAAAGGGAAATTATAAAAGTGCTTTCAAGCTTGATGATGGAGTGTCACCCAGTATGTTCATAAATTATGATCAGTATATTGCAGTCCGGTCAGGTTCAAATATTGAAGTAAAATCCTCTTATGAACAACTATTGCTTTTGTCCTCAAATTCCAAAGAAAAGTTGATTCTTGGTAAAATTGCTGCCGACGATAAGTTGGTTATTTCACTCAATGTTAATAGGGGGAGGATGCATCACATATTTGATGATATTGAAATATTTCCAAGATTGATTGTCCATTTGGATAACAATATTCTCTACCTTGCCAGGAGCGATAGATATCTAATAAAGAAGATCGAGTTGGATGGAAATGAAATTTTGGCTTTTGGCATCCAAAACAGAATAAGAACGGCCCTCCCAAGTAATTATACTGAAATTCGATTATCCGAAATAATTTTTGATGGTGACAAAGAATTGCCAGCTGATATGAAAGAAAAATTTATGACTGGTTTTCCGAACCAACATGTATTCTTGACTAAGATCATTTTAGATGAAGAAGGTCTGATTTATGTATTCTTACCTGATATTGTCAATTTGGACAAACAAGAGATAGATATTTTCTCTCCAGAAGGAAAGTATCTTTATAATGCTATTATCGAAATTCCATATGGACTTCAAAAAATTAAGCCCCTTGTGATTAAGGATTGTTACTTGTATGCCCTGGTAATAAATGAATCAATGGAGCATCAACTGGTCAAATACGAAATAAAATTACCAAATTACTCAATTAAAGAAGAAATATAATATGAAATTTTAGCATAAGAGTATCGTTGTAATTAATGAACTTAGAAGAAGTTAATCAACAATTATTCACCATGCTATATCAGAAATACCGGATTTTTCCACTTTTATATCGTTTCCATATACTCAGAATCTGCATTTTCTGAGAAAATAGAAACTTCATAAGTGATTAATTTACAGGGCTTTAGTATGGGTGTGCCGCACCCCGACGCAAGGTCGGGATTAAAAGAAGAGACTCTCCCGACACTCGTAAACTCGGTAGGGACAGGAAACTCCCACGCATTGCTGCACTGGTTCCTAAGAACAGTTAAGAGCATTGTTTATATTGAGGTTATTTGATGTTGTGCCCAAAATATGACTAAAAAGTTTTAATTGTTAATTTGAGGGACATAAACCATTGATTAATGTAGGTTTAACA
>Ga0233431_1001721_pt1 | contig 35556 bp, 40 predicted proteins | sample SI_118_April2016_FD_179867 | JGI IMG/M metagenome (GOLD analysis project Ga0233431, IMG submission 179867) | Seawater microbial communities from Saanich Inlet, British Columbia, Canada - SI_118_April2016_200_MG | ecosystem: Environmental > Aquatic > Marine > Inlet | place: Canada: British... | reverse complement strand
TAATTGTCTCGCCACCAATGGTTTCACATGCTTGTACACCTACATCAGTATTTACTGGCGAGACAATTACATGTACTTGTAGTGCTGCCGATGCAATAGATTCATCCCCATCAACACCAAGTTTCACTGCTAGCCCAAGTACTTCATCCGCGGGAACATTTACAACAACCTGTACCTCAACAGATTATACTGGAAATACTGGAACTGGATCTGTTTCATATACAGTGGTTTCTCCATCTAGTAATCGTGGTGGAAATAGTGGTTCAGCAACAACATCAAAATCTGCTTCTTTCTCTAATGTGAAAGCTGGACAGGAATTAATTTTCGATATAGATAGCGACCAACTGTATGTTGAAGAACTTACCGTTGTTTCAGATGAGGACACAAGTTCTGCTAAGATTACCGTACGAAATCATGCATCTAAACCAAGTTCATTAGAAGATCCAAAGAATAAAGTTTACCAATATTTAGATATTTCAGCTAACATTAAAATAAAGGAATCTAATATTGAGTTTGAAGTTACAGATTCTTGGCTAAATGCGAATAGCTTATCTGCTAGCAATGTTGTCTTGCTTCACTATGATGCAGAGGAAGAAGAATGGAATGAATTAGTAACTACACACATCTCTGGAACTAGGTATAAAGCAACGGCTTATAGCTTCTCAACCTTTGCCATTTCTGCTAAAGAAACAGCCACCTTAGCGGATAAAGAAGATAAAACAGTCACTGAGGCCGTCACAGAAACAGTAGATTATGCTGGAGAGGCTGTTACTGGTTTGAGTAATTATTGGAAAGCAATAATCATTGTAGTAGTAATTGGCGTAATTTTATTGTATTCATATAATGTCTATACTAAATCTAAAGGACCAATTCGACGTAAATCTCAACTTCATAAAAAGCTTCGATCACATGCAGATAAACTACATCGTAAAGTTCGTAAGATGCGACGATAGTAATTCTTAATAAGTCTGTAGTTTATGTAATATTATGCAGATTAAGAACATAACGTCAGCAGAGGAATTTAATTCTTTTACTAAACGTAATGGATTTATCTGGGGTCCTGAGCCAGAGCTATATGGTGGTTTAGCTGGATTCTATACATATGGTCCGTTAGGTAAATTGCTAAAGAATAAGGTTGAGAATAAGATTCGCGAAGTCTTTACTAAGAATGATTTCTGGGAAATCGAAGCTCCAATCATTATGCCGGAAGTTGTTTGGAAAGCATCAGGCCATCTTGATAATTTTGTAGATCCGGTAATTATCTGTTCAAAATGTAAATCTTCTTTCCGAGCAGACAAGATTATTGAGGAAAAGCACGATGTTGTTGCAGATGCTTTTACAAAGAAACAGCTATTAGAATTTATTAAGAAACATAAACTAACTTGTCCAAAGTGCAAGAGCAAGTTTGAGAATAAGATTGAAGATTTTAATTTAATGATGAAGACGCAAGTTGGCGCAGATACTGTTGCGTTTAATCGTCCAGAGACCGCAACTACTACATATCTTCCATTCAAAAATTATTATGATTTTTTTAGAAGAAAGATGCCTATGCAAGTTTTTCAGATTGGTAAGGCGTTTAGAAATGAGATATCCCCCCGACAGAATGTACTTCGTGGAAGAGAGTTTACACAAGCAGAAGCTCAGTTGATCATTCTTCCTGAAGATAAAAAGAATTTTTTAAGATACGATGCGGTTAAGAAAGATAAGATACCTTTCTGGCCAGAAGAACTTCAAGAGAAAGGTAAGCCCGTTGTAAAGACTATTGAATATGCAATTAAGAACGGTTGGTTAAAGAATCAAGCATATGCTTGGAGCTTAGCAATAGCATACCGATTTGTTCGTAGTTTAGATATACCTGTAAAGCAGGTTAGACTTCGACAGCATACAAAGAAAGAGTTAGCTTTCTATGCCGATGATGCTTGGGATATTGAGTTAAAGTTTAATAATTATGGATGGACCGAAATTGTCGGAATTCATGATAGACAGGATTATGATCTTAAACAACATAGTAACCATTCAGGTAAGAGTTTAAAGGTTGAAGGGCAGTACCCACATATTCTTGAAATTGCATTTGGTTCAGATAGGCCAACGTTTGCATTATTAGATATGTTCTTAGAAGTTGAAAAGACAAAAGAAGGTCAAAGATTTGTTCTTAAATTGCCTGGTGAGATTGCACCGATTCAGGTTGCAGTTTTCCCTCTGACAAAGAAAGATGGACTTCCAGAGAAGGCAAAAAAGATATACAATGTTTTAACTGAATCATATACCTGTCAATATGATGAAGCTGGATCTATTGGAAAGCGTTACCGAAGAATGGATGAAATTGGTTGTCCATATTGTATTACGGTTGATCATCAAACTCTGAAAGATAGTACGGTTACTGTGCGTGACCGGGACTCTATGAAACAGAAGCGAGTTAAGATTGCTAGTTTACATAAGTCTCTAGTCTTGTGATTTTTAACAATCGCAAACGACAGCTTTTTATATGTTTTATATAGTGTATACTATATGAAATTAGTCTATTTGACACCCATTTTATTACTGTTCTTGATAGCTAATGCTAGCGCATTTAACCAAGGTGAGTGTAACCAAGTTATCTCCATTCCTGGCGAGATCGTGTTAGATCAAGATATTTTGGGTTGTACTTCAGATAATATTATTACAATTAATGAAAACGACGTGATTCTTGATTGTCAAGATCATGTTATTCAAGGAACGGGATCTGGTGGAATTATTAGTAATAAGGAAAATGTGATTATTCGTAATTGTGACATTGTTTTAGATGGTGAACTAAGTGCGGAAGGACTTAATTTAAAAAATGCATATGCACATGATAATAATATTAGTGTTACGGGTGATTATGCTGTTTCGCTTTCATCTAATAATCTTTTAGAAAATAATGAATTATATTCTGACGCCGATAATGCTTTACTTATTACTGGTAGCGATAACCAAGTTATTGGAAATACTATGGAAGCAAGAGTTAATTATGGTATTTCAATAGTAAATGGTGCGAGTAATAATTATATTTATGATAATACTGCTACTTCCTCTGCAGCTTCAATTAGTTTGCAACAAGGTTGCGAAGATAATGAAATTATTAAAAATACCTTAACTGGAGCACCTGTTTTCTTTAAAAGTAGTAATAATAAACTGTATAATAATTATATTAATTTAAGAACTTCAGTAAATGATTTTGTGTTTATTGACAGTCTTAATATTTGGAGTACGACGCAAATTATTGGAGAGCGAGTATATTCAAATGGCGCATTTATTGGCGGTAATTTTTGGGCAGACGATGTTGGTACTGGATTTTCTGAAGTATGTGTGGATTCAGACTCGAATGGATTTTGCGATGCTGCCTATGATTTAGATAAAAACGTTGCATGTACGCCGTTTGGTCCTTTTGATCTTTTTGATCCTTGCGAAAACAATAAGGATGATGTTGATAGAAGCTATAATTTTGATTATTATCCTCTGAGTGACAAGTATACTATTGGAATTGATAATATTGTAGCAAAGCCGAGTGATTTTTCTGCAAGAATTATGTGGACAACAAGTAAACCTACGACCAGTAGCATTCTGATAAATGATATTGTGTACGGTAATGATACTGAATATGTTTTAGAGCATGAAGTTTTTGTTGATAAGTTAGTAAAGAGTACGGTTTATCCATATACGTTAACGTCGTGCGATGAGTATGGTTTTTGTGAGAATATCGATTCATTAGAATTAACTACCTCTACACCCTATGTACCACCTGTCGAGCCACCTCGTCCGAGTGGCGGTGGTGGAAGTGTATGTAGGCCTAAATGGGTATTTGTTGAGTGGAGCGAGTGTATCGATGATACTCAATATAAGATATATGTCGATGAAAAAGAGTGTGGCAAAACTAAAACGCCTGTAGAAGAACGAATATGTAACGTTCCTGCAACATATGTTAACGCAAATGTCCAAGAACCTGTGATGGAAGAAACTTTTTCCGAATCGGTGAGTGATGTTGAATCTCCTGAAAAGTTAAATCCAATAACTGGAGCAGTAATTGGTGTGGGGAATAGTACTGTCGGAAAAGTATCACTTGTTTTAATTGGCGTACTTAGTTTATTTGCATTATTTGCATTAAAACGCCGAAATAATTCTGTTCAATATCGTTATTAATGTTTAGACTTCCAGTAGAAAGAAAGGTTTGTTTTGTTCAGTTTAGATAATGAAATATGGAGTTTCTAATTTAGAGATTGCGATATCGAGTTTCGAAGTAATAAATTCTTATATATTGTTTACTGTGTTTGACTAGTAACATTCGTATTGGAGTATGACAATGAAATTAGCAAAAACAGCATTTATAGTAATGATCGCTTTATTTGTGATCAATTTAAGTTTTAATGTAGCTGAAGCAGCGTGTACAACACAGGGCTTTGAAATAACCGCTCCGGAAGATGGAGAAGTTATCAATGGAGACAATTATGAAATTACTTGGTCAGATCCTGCATGTGATGCAGGAGAGACTGCCGAAGTATGGCTTCATTGGACAGGTAGCGACAATAAGCAGATAATCATCTATCCGATTGATGCAAATACGCAATCTGGTATTTTTGATACAACTACTTGGTCTGAAGATGAGCAATACTGGTTAAGTGTTGTATTTAACAATGGTGTAGACTTTTTTGAACACACTTCAAGTAATGTTTTTGAAATAGATAATCGTGCTCCGGATAGAGTAACTATGACTCTTGTAGAAGGTCCTCGACCAGATCGATGGGATTATGGTAAGAGTAATAATCCAGATGTAACGTTTCATTGGAGTGCAGCAAATGACGACGGACCTGCTGAAATTGCAAGTTATTCTGTACAGTGTTTTGGTGGCCAGGGTGTTGAAGTACTTGGACCGGACGTACGCGAATATACCTGTAATTTTGACGAAGGTGTAAGTAATAGACTTTTGATAAGTGCTACAGATGATGCAGGTAATCGTGGAGATGGAACTTATTATGGAGATTATTGGATAGACACAACTGCTCCAACACACACAGGTGCTGCATCTGTTGATGCTAATGATGGCGATACTTACATTATGATCGGAGATCAGATAAGATTTTCAATTGATGGTTTGACTGATGGCGAAGGTGCAGGCGTAAAACGGATGAAATTTTATCCTGGCGGACAGGGTATGTGGCCAGGTGCAGAAGATGTATATGTAAATTCAAATCCATATACACCACGAGATCCTACTGCTCCAGCAGAAGATCCAACTGACTATGAATATATAACGGAAGTACTTACTGATCTAAATGAAAATACTTATCGTGTTTCATATTGGTTTGATGATTGGGCAGGTAATTCAGTAATTCTTCCTTTTGATGAGTTATTGATATTAGATAAAACCATGCCTGAAATCGTATCTGTTGAATATCGCGATGATGATATGGCTGAAGGAGACCATGGCAATGAAGGATGGATTGTCGGCGACGGTGATACTATGACCATTACTGCAGAGTTTAGTGATGATTCAGGTATTAGAGAGACAACACCACAATTAGCTATTGATTGTCCTACTGACCTTGGTGATGTTTCTGGAAGTATGAGTTCAACAGCAGATAATTTAGTATGGACATATGAATATGCTGTTGGCGACTGGGATCTAAATGAATATTGTTCAGTTACAATTGCTGTAGATGATCGCGCAGGAAATATTTTTGAACAGACTTTCGATGAAGCAATTTTACAAGATAATATCGCACCAATCTTAACGGATTTTGCAATAAGTCCTGGATATTATAATGTCGGAAATACTGTTTATTTAGCATATAGTGTAACTGAAGATAATAGATATTATCCACGTGCTCGAATTATTGACAATCACAATAGTGCTGAATATACGGGTGATGGAAGTAACCGCGAGATGGATACTGAAGATGTTGTAATCTGTAACCAACTATTTGGTAGAGAATTTGACCATTGTTATAGTGCTGAATTAGATGGTACTGAGGGTCAGGATGCAACATTACATGCATGGATTATAGATCTTGCAGGTAATCGTGATGATGAAAATCCAATAGTACATACTGATTTTATCGCTCCAAGTACACCTGTGATGCAACAACCTGGAAGTGATCCGTGGGTAACAAAGAATCAGGATTTTCTAGTTGGTATATATAATCCTAGCCTGGATGATATGGAACACCATTGGAAGGAATATCAGAAAAAGATTAATGGTGAATGGATAAGTACTGATGAAATGCCTCAAGATGGATTCCAATATGATCTTAATATAAATGCTGAAACTACTTTATGTTTAAGAGGAATGGATCGAGCAGGAAATCCAAGTGATGAATCGTGTACAACAGTACTACATGATAACATCCCACCTCCAGCAGTAGCTGACTTAATGGTATATGATGCAGTTCCAGAAGGAACAGTAACATTAAAATGGTCTGGAACCTCTTCAGATATATATTATTATGAGATCTATACAAGAGAGCTACGTAGACATTCTGAATGCTTTACCAGTATTTATGATGATGATGTTGAGAAATTAAATGGCGTAGTTGCTTGGCCTGGAGATGAATTGCTTAATGTACCTAACCTAGATATGGATAGAGAATATTGTTTTGCAGTTGTTCCATATGATACTGTTGGAAATATTATTACTGATGTAAATGCTGTAGTTGGAAGATCTTATCCAAATGAACAAGTTGAATTAGTTGAAGGATTAAATTTAATTTCAACTCCAGTTGTATTAGCAAACAACAATATTGCCGAAGTATTTGCACCTGTTGAAGATGAGTTAGCAATTGTCTGGCACTATGATGCAGTAACTGGAACCTGGGTAAGTTGGGCACCAAATGCAGAAGAAGATTTTAACACACTTACAACTTTTGACCATGGAAAAGCATACTTAGTTGATATGTATGATACACCTGCAGCAGAGTTAGAGTTAGCTGGTATATATACAAGCATGCTTGGAAGTATGAGTGATACTGGATTGCCTATCTACAATGTATATTCTGGATGGAATATGATTGGATATACAAAGAGTGGAAGAACTTCAGAATCAACTGCGGAAGAGTATTTTGGATTAATTGAAGGTAATTACAAGGTATATCAGAGAGTAACCACTCCCGAGCTAGACTTAGTAACTCCAACAGATATGACTGCCGGTATTGGATACTGGGTAGCTGTAACTGGCGAAGAGATAGTTGCTTAAATTCGAAATTGATTATGTAGCTTTGAGTTGCATAATCTTTTTATTTGTTTTTGTCTCATTATAGTAATGAAAATGATTAGATTTAGCTTAATTATGCTTATTTCTTTAGTAATGTTATCACCGAGTGTTTTAGCATTAGATCCAATGCCTTCAACACCAATTAGATTTGATGGTGAGGTAGCTATTGATGGAGTAGCTGTTGAAGATGGAACCGTTGTTTTAGTAAAGGTCGGAAGTAGTGAAATAACAACTACTACATTAAATTCAAAATACTCTCTTCAGATTCCAACTAATATTAATCTAGATGGCGCTACTGAATACTATTTCTCTGTAGCTGACGTTGAAGCTGGAAGTCATCGAATTCCGATAGCTGGTGCATATGTTTTGTTTGATCTAGCGATTGTTAAAGCAACTGTTGCTGAGACACCAACAGATACGAGCACAACCAGTAATAATAATGATGGAAGTTCTGGTGGATCTAGTGGCGGCAGTACGGGATCATTAAATGTATTAACCTCAGAATACCAAGCATTTCAGATGAGTGTTGGTCGTGGAAAATCTTTTCAGATCGATAATGAAAATCATAATGTTTTAGTTGATGGCATCTCTGGAAATGTTGTTAAATTAACTATCAAATCAGATCCAATCACAATTACGCTGTCTGAAGGGGAGACACAGGAAGTAGATATTAGTTCGGATTTAGATTACCTATTAAGTGTTAGTGCTTTGTCAGTCTCAGGCAATACTGTAAGCATACAACTTAAACAGGTTGTTAGACCTACTCCAGTTGTTGTTCCAGATACGCAAGAAACACCTTCTTTGGAGTTAGAATCTGATGAAATCGCCGATAAATCAACACCATTTGCAGCTATTACTGGTGCAGTTACGGGCTTATCTGACTTACCGCTACTCGAAAATATATATTGGATCATAGCAGTATTTATATGTGTAATCGTACTCTTTTTACTAACTCGGAGGAGCACTAGAGCATATATTAAGATAGCGTTTAGAAAGGTGCTGCGGGATAGTGATGGTTCAAATAAAAAATAGTTTAGTCTTTGTATTTTTACTTAGTTTTACTCTTTTTTCATTAAGCTCAGCTATGGAGCTACATCAACCTGCAGAGTCTGTATGTTACAATCCTTTTCACTACAACTATGGTACGGATATGGGTGATTGTGAACGTTTATTTGATGGAAACACTACTACGGGCTATATCTGGCGAGAGAGCAACACTTGGGTTACTTTTTCTTATGCAGTATCACTACAACAGGCTAATCTGACTACCGTTACTGATCAAGTTAACGATAGTGTTCAAATCGATGCTTCTTGTCTATTTACTGATGAAGTTAAGATAAATATTGCTAATCTTAATTCTTTTACCTGTTGGGATGGCGAAGCATGGATTGCTTTTGGCCACGGTCTTGGTGGCTGGCAGCCAAATGATTTTTATGAAGTATATCTAGAATTTGAAGAGGGAGCTGTAAATGCAAGACCGAATTTTACCGATAATTTTCCAATAAATAATTCAACCGATCAAACACTTTCTGTTGAGTTAAGTGTGATTGTTCATGATGCTGACGGTGATCTAATAGATATAAATTTCATTGGTAACAAGCAAGGTAACGCAACAACCCTTTTAGATATTAATCTAACTAGTCTGAATGATGGCGACACAGCTAAAGTAACTTGGGCAGATTTGGATTACAATGAAACCTATGAATGGTATGTTACTGTGAAAGATGCACTTAATTCAGATCAATCAGCTACTTGGCAATTTTCTACATTAGAAGCTGCACCTATCGTTGTTCCAGAAGTACCTTCTTCTGGACCGAGTAATAATCCAAATAGTGGTGGCAGTAGTAACCCAATCTCACCTAAAGTTGTAGAAGAAGAGCCAGAGTTAATTGTTGAGGATATTCCAGAAACACCTGTTGTGATCGAAGAACCGGAAGTAATTGTTCCAGAGCAACCTGACGATGCAGATGATGGAGTTAATTTTGGTGTCTTTAGCGCAATAACTGGCGCAGTTGTAGGTCTTGCCGCAGTTGGATCCTATTTAGGTTATGCTAAATATGTTATTTACATTCTAACTGGATATATCGTTATCTACGCATTGACTTGGAGACGAGGTAGATTCCTTAGAAAACTCCTTAGATTATTTCTCAGATGATTTAATTTTTTCTAGAATTAGAACACCAATATACTTACAGTCTTTACATTTGTATTTACCCGTATGGCCTGCTGCATCTAGAATAATCGCATCAGATTTGCATATAGGACATAGTCTTGTTTTTATCATAATGCTGATAGAATTCCCGCTAATACTTTGGCACCATCAAGTGGGCCAAATGGAATCATGTTGAAGATGAATAACCATAGATTGATTTGTTTTGAGATGTATAATGCTCTTGTGTGTTTTCTAAACTTACCTGATTCTATTGCTGCCCAGCTAGCTGCAAACAAAATTAGGTTTACTAAGGGTCCTGCAAATGCAATCATTGCCATGTTTATCTTATCTGCGCCCTGTATGACTACATACCCTGGTGCAAAAAGAAGGAATCCTGAACCAATAACTCGTAAAAATACACCAAGACCAAGCCCGAATGGAAACATTTCATAGTGACTTGAAAAGCCTAAAGCAATGCCTGCGAACTTATGTCCAAACTCATGTAAGATAATGGCTGGTGCTACAATCATAACTGAGAATTTAAAATCACTCCAGTTGAAAAGGCCAGAGAATCGGCTACTGAGCATGCTTTCGATGTGATCTACAGGATTTCGTTTGATATATCCTGAGAAAATAAAACCAATCGCAACAATAGTAATGCCGATTTGGATGATTTCAGATAATGTAAAAACCATTAGTTAATCCTACTGCCAAACTTTAATAACATTTTGATTAGATGATCGAAAGAGTAACTCATGATAAGTAGTCAATCAGTGTTAAGTACCTCTTTTGGTAATTAATCTATGCGTAATAAGTTAGTGCTATTTGCAATTTGGATATTTTTAGTGAGTTCTGCATATGCAGGTTGTTCATACTCAGGGACTGGCGACTGGAACATTACAGATACAGATGAATGTACGAATTCTAGCGAAACAATTGTAGTTAATGGAAATCTTACTGTTTGGGGAAATCTTACATTACATAATGTAACTTTATCCATTAATGCAACAGATAACGCCTCCTTTATACAAACTTATGAAAATAGTGTTCTGACAATCAACGCATCTAATCTAACTTCAGAGAATGTTTCTACTTATTATAATTTTACATTAAATGATACTGCTTTTTTTGTAGACTCAAGTCTTGAAGATGTTTATGATCTGATTTTCTTTGCCAACTCCGAAATCAATGATAGTAATATTAGTAATAGTGCAGAATATGACTTACATGTTGAAGATGCTAATGTTACAGTCTTACGGACAGATTTTGATAGTTCGAAAGTAAATATTGTTGGTACTGGCGAGCTTACTGTAAAATGGTACTTGTGGATAAGAACACTGGATACAATAAATGGTGTACTGTCGTCAGTTAATGTTACGCTATACGATGTTACAAATGCTACTTTGTTAAATGAGTTGAGTGACGCAACAGGCTATGTTTCAATTCAGACAGTTACTGAATATATTCAAAACGCAACAGGTTCAACATATTACACTCCACATACAATTAACGTCAGCAAGCTTGAATGGGATAATACGAGTTATGAAATTAATGTTTCAAATAATAGTCTCGTTCAATCCTCAAAGTATAACTTGAGTGGATCATTGTATACAACCACAAACTTTTTGCCTTATGATATTGATATGAGTCCAGATATTAATGAATCTCTACAATTTATGGCCTGGGAATCTGATGACTGGGGCATGCAGGCAGGTGTAGGTATTGTTCTTCCAAATTCTTCGGCATATGATAAGTATGCAGCATTGGGAACAGATTATATCGACATAGGTAACAGTTGGTCTAACTCAACTTTGGAGAACACAACCGATATGGATGTATTTTTTAATTTCTGGAATAATTATACACTTGCAACTAGCAGGGATATTGTTGTAACACCAATGATGGTCATGGGAGCACCAAATTATACTGCTATACGTGCAAATGATTTTACATCTTTTGTTGCAGAGAATATATCTGACGGTTTTATCTTTAATCGATTGGGTTTGCTTGCAAAATATCAGGAAGGTTATCAAAATGGAACTTGGCTCCCGCAATATCATGGGTATATAAATACAAACTACCGTGCTTGGATGGAGCAATTATATCATAATGATACTGTTGCGCATACTTATTTTAATGATAGTATTCTGGGATTTAATCGTTCTCTTGGTGGGTCAACATCATCGTATATACATCCAGCTATGTCTACAGAGTATAAGAACTTTGCAAGGAACACCACAAGTACGGATACGGAGCTTCAGAACTTTAGTTTAAGTTATAATGAAACCGTTTGGTTAGTGTCTTCAGGAAAGCAAGTTTTTTATGATATTTTTAATTATTATCCGACATCGACGGTTGTTCCAAATTATCAAGCAGGTATTCATACACCAACCGTGCTTCAAGAACAAGGTTTTTTAGGAACTACTGGCGGTATGGACATTCCAAATGAGACTTGCTCTGCAATGAATAATCCAAGTTCTGCTGTTTGTAGAAATAGATTCGACTATAATACGCTTACAATAAATAGATTGGCATATCGAACGGAGTGTGATTTTTTCTGGATGTCTGGATATACCCCACCTAATTGGAATTCTACATATTGTCGAGGTAGTATTGAATCAAATTTAGCTGCATCTAATTTTGTTGCAGTTACAACACATCAGATTATGTTTACTGAGCAAATATATGATTCTGCTTATGTTGCTGAAATGTATAATAATCTTACTGCCGTTTTAGATTGGATTGGTAATACTTATCCGGACTTAGTATATGTAACAACACCGGAATTGCATCAGCTTAAAATTCAAGGATACTCTATTCAACCCTGGTATAATCAGACAGTTGTTCGAAATTATTTAGAGGTGGATAAGATATTTACTTTGAATGATAGTCATGCACCAACGAATACATCCAGTTGGACAATATCTCGAGTTACGGTTAGAAATAAGGCAACAGGCAATATAGTTGATTGGAGCGAAGGATCTATTGTGTTTACTGCAGAACCAAATCAAGAATATGTTATATATGAAGCAAATATCCTGGGAGAATCTTGTTCAAGTAACGGTGATTGTACACGTTACTGCGTACATTCAACATGCAGGGAGGATGATACTTTCTGTGGAGATGGATTCTGTGATTCTGGCGAATCGACTAGCTCTTGTTCATCAGATTGCCCGGCTTCATCAACGACAACATCATCCGATGGTTCAGGTAGTTCTACTCCAAGCACCGTACCTTCCCCTAAAGACGAACGTGCAGAAGAATTGATTGAGACAGCTTCATCAGACAAAAGTATTTCTGAGAAATTATCCGAGGTCAAAGATACGGGAATTAAATATTTAGTCAGATTTACTCGCGGAATTATTGTTGCTATTGCTTTGCTTATACTTGGTTATTTCTACGTTAACTCAGCAATGCTAAATACTATGATTAATAAAATTAAGCCAAAGAAGAAAAGGGTGCGATTTAGACATAAATCACCAAGTAAGTATGGATTTAAGCTGAAAAAGTAATTCTTAGTTAGTAGTCAATTATTATTATATGTGAGCAGGTGACTATATAAAATGGATAAACGTGCAGTTGTAGCTATAGCGGCTTTTATTGGGTTGGTTTTCGTTATGTATTCATATCAAGCTGCAGATGTTACAGACCCACTTTTCTGTATGACTGATTCGGATTGTGTTCCTGCTCAAGATTGTCACGCAACGAGCTGCATTGGTGCTAATTTTAAAGAAGTCTCAGATATGTTTTGTACGTTAGAATGTCAACCTGAGACGATGGATTGCGGACAGGGTAGTTGTCTATGTCATGATAATAAATGTGTGGTGATGTGGGTTGAATAAACTTTTACCTTTTATGTTGATTATGTTACTATTCGTACCGTTAGTTGTCTCAGACGAAGCAACAGTAAAGATTGATGCCGAGGTCTTTGATGAGCTTGAGACAGAAGATACTGTGGATGTTATTGTTGTTCTAGACGATACTGCAGAAGTTACTGTTGAAGATGATTCTGTTGAAATTAAAGACCAAGATTGGAAAACTTTTGATGATACTATTGAGGCAGAAGATGTTAAGGTGAGTCATACATATTCTTCTGCTGTAACAGGCTTTGCTGCAGAAGTAACTGAAGAAGGTCTAAAAGAATTAGAAGAAAATGATAATGTTGAACGTATATATTATGATGTAACATATACATTGGCATTAGCTGAATCAGTTCCACAGATCGAGGCAGATGATGTTCATATCTTGCAAGTTGCAGGTGTAAATTTAACTGGTGCAGGCCAGGCAATATGTGTAGTCGATACGGGTATTGATTATGATCATGCTGATCTCGGTGGTGGATTTGGTGAGGGATATAAAGTTGTTTCAGGTTATGATTATTGTGCAAATAGTGATTGTACTTCGGTAGATGCAGATCCTTTTGACGGACATGGACATGGTACGCATGTAGCTGGAATCGCTGCTGCAGATGGGGCTGTGGTCGGAGTTGCACCTGGTGCAAATCTTATTGCAATGAAAGTTTTTAGCGCATCTCGATCAACAACTGCATCAAAAGTTTTAGCAGGTATTGATTGGTGTGTAAGTAATGCAACTGAATATAATATTTCAGTTATAACTATGAGTCTTAGTATGACGAGTGGTGGAAATGAAGTAATTTTTACATCTAATTCTGAATGTGATGATTACTCTGATGGTGGTGTTGTAAATGCATCGAATATTGCTGCGTCTCAAGGTCTTTTAGTATCTGCTGCAGCAGGTAATGCAGGTAATACTTCTGGTATTGGTTCACCTGCATGTGGTTCAAATGTAACCTCTGTTGGCGCAGTGTCTTTGACCGATGAAGTTAATTTTAATCGTGGTCCGATATTAGACCTTTTAGCACCAGGTATTGATATTAATTCTACACATACCGATGGATATGCTGAATGGGATGGCACATCTATGGCAACACCACATGTTGCAGGTGCTGCCGCAATCCTTTTCCAGATAGCATCTCTTGAAAGTGTAACTGTAACACCTTCGCAAGTAGAGGCTGCTCTAAAAGATAATGCTGTAGATATTTATGATGTAGATTCAAATTATACGTATTCGCGTATTGATGTTTTGCAAGCAGCAAATTCATTTATCTATCCAACATTAGTTGCTAACAATGTTGAGAATGACACAACAATTGCATACGCAAAAACGTTGAATTTTAGTGCGTCAGATATTAGTGGAATTAGTACCTTTTGGTATAGTAATGGAACTGACGAACTTACAGATGTTTATACTGATGGAGTAGATTGGTTCTTTGACGCAAACTTAAGTACTGGAACTTATGACTTAGTATTTTACGCAAATGATTCGATTAATAATCGTCAGACTTTAGCTTTGACAGTTACAATAAGTTCTGCTCCAATAATTTCTGATTGGATGTGGAATAATGGAACAGCTACATCTGCTTCAGAAGAATTGATTAGTATGGATGAGAACAACACGCTTATTGTTTTAGCAAATGTTTCTGATGTTGATGTGGGGGATAATATTACATATAGTTGGTTGTTAGATGGAACTGAATTAAATAATACACAAAATCTAACATATGATTTTGATATTAATGATCAAGGAATGTATAATTTAACGTTAACTGTTTCAGATAGTTTAGCTGAAAGTACGGATCAGACTTGGAACCTAACTCTGAATGATAATTACCCACCAACTTGGGACGTGATTAATGACACTGTTGTTAATGAAAGTGCTTGGACATACGATGTTTCTATTTGGGTTAACAATCCTGATGAAGATACATTAAGCTATTCTGTAACTTCTGGTTATGATATTTCTTCTGCAGGAGTTATCAATCGTACATTTGGCTGTAATGAAGATGGTGATTATACAATTACTGCAACTGTTTCAGATGGTATGCATTCTGCTGCAGATACTTTTGATATTGATGTTCAATACGCTGGCGAATGTGCAAGTTCTGGCGATGATGACGATGATGATGATGACGATGACCAAGTTTTTGATGAAGGTGATGATGAAGCTAGTGGCGGGGGAGGTGGCGGTGGTGGCACCTCTAACACAACCACAAAAAAAGAGACTGAAATCGAGACTACAAGCACCGAGACCGATGAAGAAGTATTGACAACTACTGTAGATGATTCTGAAGATACAAACTCTGACAGCAGTAATGTATTTGGATCTTTAAGTGGAAAGTCTTTCTCTGAATGGGGATTTGATTTTGGTGAGAATCAGAGATATGTTGCTCCCGCAGTAGGTTTAGCTATTGCTATGGTGATATTTATCCTATATAACCATGGTATGGGTGGTAAGCGCAAAGGTGAGAAAGTGCGTTTTAAATTGCCTGATTTATCTGACGCTACGATAAGACGATAAATATAATAAAAAATAAGAAATTTCTCGGATTTTAGTCAGTTGCGCCGATTGCTGCGATTAACAGACCTACTAACATAACTGCTAAGCCAAATCCACCTTTAATGATGTGGACCAAGTCATACCACCAAGGGTATCCACCAAACATAGTTAGTGTGTAGCTGTAGATACCAACGAGTATAATTAGCAATCCAAGTACGATTTTTAGATATTTTCCTGCATTAATTGCCATTCTAAATATGATATAACCAAGAGCTTTTTAATGGTTATTATAGACTAGCATACAGATGATCCCTCTTTTGTAAAAGAGGTCTCATAGTCCCAGAAAACATATTCCCAAAGAGAAACATTTATTAAGGGTCTATTTTGGTAAATATTATGTACAAATATATTCAGAAGCTGTGGAAGAACCCAACTAAAAACATGGGCACAGAATACAAAGAGCACCTGGTTGCTTGGAGAAAAGATCCAGTTGTTGTGAGAATTGTTAAGCCAACACGTCTAGATCGAGCTAGAAGTCTTGGATATAGAGCAAAACAAGGCATTGTTATGGTTCGAGCAAGAGTAAAGAAAGGTACTACAAAAAGACCTGCTGTAAATCATGCAAGACGACCAAAGCGACATGTTATGCTTAGATTACCTGTACGAAAGAGTAAGCAAAGAATTGCTGAAGAGCGATCTGCAAGAAAATACCCAAATATGGAAGTTTTGAACTCATATTGGGTTGGAGATGACTCTAAGAGTGAGTTTTATGAAATAATCATGGTTGATCCAAATCATCCAGTTATCTTCAAAGATAAGCAGCTGAACTTTTTATGTAAGAAAACATCCACCCGAAGAGTACATAGGGGCCTTACCTCTGCTGGAAAGAAATCTCGAGGATTAAGATAATTTTCAATAATCTTTTAACTTTCCTTTTCTTAGTAATATATCATGCAAGATATAGTTCTACCTAACAAGAATGAGAAAGCGTTGTTAGCTAAGGCCAAAGAGTTAGGTGCAGAACTGATGTTTGCCTATCTGAAGCCAGATCCGGGCGAAGGCATGTTTATTCTTGCATCCAAGCCAAAAGAGCTTGATTCAGTCAGAAAAAAGGCAAAACAAGCTGCCTTTGTAGTGGCTAGTTCAACAGATGAGACGACAATTAGGCTAATTATGGAGGCTAAGTGGGTCAAATACTTCACTAACATTGAAACCTCAACGGGTCGGAACCATACACACTACCGCAGAAGCAATTTTAACCAAGTCCTCGCAAAGATCGCTAAGGCGACCGGAAAAACCTATCTTGTTGATTTTTCGCACATTCTACGTGTTGAAGGCAAAAAGCGAGAGCTATTACTTGGCAGAATCGCTCAAAACATCAAAATATGTAATAAATTCAAGGTCCCAGTAAGTATCGTTACCTTTGCTACAAATCCCTATGAACTAAGAAATCCTTCTGATTTGAAAGCCTTTCTACGGAGTTTGATATGAAGAAATTAAATATTGATAAAGAGGGTTTGAAAGAAGGCGTCCAGACAAAAATTACTCCTTTAATTATCAAAGAGTCAGCGAAATTGAAAGGTAGTGGTATGGATCTTATTGAGAATATTCTTAGATATATACATAATGAGTACAAATTGACGAAGGACTTGAAAATTGCTATGCGAACAAGAGATGTAGATACGTTAATTGAGAGTAATATACTAACTAGTTGTAATGACTATGTACACTTGTTTATAGCACTGTGTCGAGTAAAGAAAATTCCCGCAATATATATTGAAACATTTCATCGAGATTGGTTAAAATCACCTAAACGAATTATTAAGGGCCATATTTTTGCTCGAATAAAACTTAAAGATAAAGAATTTATTGTAGATCCTACTAATGGTAATGTTAATCTCATATCTAGCTTTGGTAGATATGAACCTATGTGTGAAGGCCTAGATTTTGGAACGTTATTTCCCATAAGCGAAGAATATCCTGAGAAAATCATGAAATACTTTCACATTAAATTTTAATATGAGATTAAAAGAAATCAAAGCCAAATCAATTATGGTGAAGAGTGGTTTAGATAGTGCTGATTATGTTGTTAATCCTTACATTGGTTGTATGCATGGGTGCGTTTATTGTTATGCTAGATTTATGAAGCGGTTTACTGGCCATAAAGAAGAATGGGGAAAGTTTGTAGATGCAAAAGTCAATGCTGCAGAGTTAGTTAAGAACGGCGAAAAGTATCGTGGTAAAAAGGTCTTCTTTTGCTCAACTACCGATCCATATCATCCACCCGAGGCTCGTTACAAACTGACTCGACAGGTTCTTGAAAAGCTTATTCCATACCAACCAAAGATTTCAATACAATCTAAGTCAGATCTGATCGTCAGAGACATTGATTTGTTCAAACAATTCAAGAATATAATCGCAGGTATATCTCTATCAACTTTGGACGAAAGTGTTCAAAAGAAAGTTGAGCCACTTGCATCATCACCAAAGCGAAGAATCGCTGCATTAAAGACAATGAAGAAATCAGGTCTGAAGACCTATTGTTTTATCTCACCAATCTTACCTGAAGTAACTGACTGGAAAGCCATCATACAGACGACAAAAAGTTTTGTAGATGAATACTGGTTTGAGAATCTTAATCTGTATCCATCTATTCGCGGAAACATTCTGAAGTTCTTGAAGGGTTATGATCCAAAGTTAGTTGATAGCTACCAAGCGATTTATGCTAAAGGAAGTTCTTACTGGAACGATGTTGAGAAAGATATTGCACAATACTGTAAGAAGAACAAGATAAAGGGTAAGATCTACTTCCATCATTCATCTAAATAACGCCATAGATTTTATATCCGACATATGTAAAGTAAGCTATAACTAAGACAAATGCCTCTTTCTTGTCTAGCCGATTATTGTTACTAAAGAACAAGAGAGCTAGTGCTGAGATAAAGAACCAAAATGGTATGTCAAACCAAGTTATCGTATGAGCGATTTTGTAGCCAGATATTGCTGCGCCGATTCCCAGAGCTAATAATGGATTTGTGATGTTTGATCCAATCAAAACTCCTAGCGACATCGACTTAGCTCCTTTCATAACTCCACGAACTGCGGTTGTAAGTTCGGGTAGGGCTGTGCTAACTCCAATGATAACTAGACCAATAAATGTTTGTTCGATTCCAAAATGATTTGCAAAGAAGAGCGTGTTGTCAACAACCCACATAGATGCAAGACCTAGTAAGACTAAACCTACAATTACATTTGAGATATCAACACCAATGTGATGTTTCTTTTTTTTACTAAGTGGTTTATGATGTGGGTCAATCAATTCTTTGATAGATTTTTCATTTCTTGAGATCCAATAGATATAGATAATGTAAATTAATGCAAGTGCTACTCCTTCGATTCTTGAGACAAAACCGTCTAAGCTAAATAACCATAGTAATGCAATCGATCCGAGCATGACAAATCCATCTCTTTTCTGAATCTGCTTTGAAGATTTTATTATGGCAAATAGCCCGATCATTCCCATGATCAATGTGATCTGAATAATGTTTGATCCAATGTTTGTTCCAACTGCAACACCTGATGCTTCGATCCCATTTAGAATCTTCCAGCTAGATGCAATATGTGTGAATATTTCAGGTAGAGATGTTCCAATTGAAAGAATTGTAAGTCCAACAAAAAGATAAGATATTTTTAACTTCTTAGCAATCTCAGTTGCGCCAGTTATGGTTATTCCCGCACCTAACCATAGTCCAATTATTCCTATGATGAAGAGAATAATCTCTTGTTGCATCTAATATATACTCTAAGATGTATAAAAACTTACTTGATTATACCTCAATAACATCGCCAGGTTTAGGTGCTAGACCTTCAATGCTGAAACGACCTTTTAGTTCTGTTGCAAATCTTTGGCATTGATCTCCGTGCATACAGATAACTTTCTTTGGTCGAACATTCTTTACAAATCTTAGCAGTTCGCTTCGATCTGCATGTCCTGAAAAACTAAGTTGATGCAGAGGCATTCCAAGTTTTAGGTCAAGTTCATCTGTTACATATCGTCCAGTATCAACTAGATAGCTTCCAGCTGTTTTTGGAATCTGGAAACCCGTTAATATTAATGCACAATCTTTTCTTGCATAAAGATGTTTTAGATAGTGAACGATTGGTCCGCCATCCATACAGCCACCAGTTGTTACAATAACACATGGTTTCTCCAGGATCTTTGTTCGCTCAGTATGTCGTTGAATCTTTCGAACCTTTGTCATAGTTTTTTTAAGTTCAAGTGAGTTTCGTAAGAACTGTGGATATCTTAATGCAATGTCGGTTGCTGCTTTTGCCATACCATCTAAGTAAATCGGAACTTTAACATTACTTTTGTTTAAGACCATTAGAATCTCAGATGCTCTCATAGCGAAAGTAGGTAATAAAACAATACCTGATTTTGCTATTGTTTGATCAATTAGACCTTTAAGATCTTTTTCTGCTTTGCTTCTTAGTGGTTGGTCTCGCGCAGAGTATGTTGTCTCCATTAGTACGATGTCGATCTTTCCTAAGTCCATTTTTGCACCATCAACGGTTCTTGTTGAATCAAGTTTGAAATCGCCCGTGTATAAAATTCTCTTGCCGTCCATGTTTAGAACATACATTGCAGATCCTGGAACATGTCCAGCATCATAAACTTCAACAGTTGACTTGCCAACCTTTATCTTCTGATTGTATTTGACGTTCTTCCAATTCTTCATCATCTTGCTTACATGCGCCATGTTGAATTCTCTTGGAGTTCGATTGATTTTTGCAATCTTTAAACTGTCTTTTAGAAGCATTTCTGCACTATCTTTTGTTGGTGCGGTTCCATATATTGGAAAGTTCCATTTTTGGTATAATATTGGAATTGATCCTAAGTGGTCTAAGTGACCGTGAGTTAGGAACATTGCATCCGGTTTTTGTTTTAATGGAAGAGGAGCTGCGCTACCTTCGATCTTAAATCCATATTCAAATAAGATTTTTTCTGTCTTGCCTTCAATAAGAACTGCGTTTCTTCCAACCTCTCGGAATCCACCAAGGCAATGTATTTTTATTGTATTTTGTGATTTTTTTGTCATGTTAAAGCCGTAGTTTTAACGGGTCGTTTAAAACCCGTTTTAAACATCATATTATACTAGAGTATACTGGTTTATAAGGTTGCCTCACTATGTTAATTACTTCTGCATGTGCATTGGTTTTGTGAAAAACTCATGTAGGCATCTTCTAAAATATATACCGAGAACCAGGATTCCAATGCTTTGCATTATATCTGACCATGGCCATGCTCGCCCAAAAGAACTGATTGCAAATGATCCTACGGTGATAAAGATACCCGTAGTTAGAATCCCTGCATATTTGGTCATAACCTGACCTAGCGCTTTAAACCGCCGGTGTAAGAATAGAACATCATAACTATATATCATGGTAAACAGTGATACAACGATTTTGACGATAAGTAATGTGCCTTCAAATCCTTCAAAAGCTATACCTTGAGCAGCCATATTAATTGCTTACCGCCTTAGCAATTAAAATCAGCAAATTGCTTGCAATTTGTGCCATATTACAATACTGTATGGAAATATATAAACCTTAGGATATGGCGAAGGATCTTCGCTAGCTAGTCAAAACGTACTTATAATTTAACTTTGACTATAAATACTTTTAAGTTAGTATCTATCTAATTTATTATGAGATGTCCTAGATGTAAAGCAAAGTGTGAAGAACAAGATAATTATTGTGCTAACTGTGCCGTGCCTATGAAGCGACATATTGCAGAGATGGTTCAGAAAGCATATTTTGATCGTAGGCAAAAAGCAGTCCATAACATTCTAAATGTTCTTGTAAAAGAAGGATGTATTCATCAAGAAAGACTAGCTGAGCTTATGAAAAAGCTTAAGCATATGTATGGATCTAATGATCCTGAGCCAGTGCCTGATGCGCCAGAACCTTCATCTGAGAAATTAACTTCGGCCAAACGCCTAGCTGAACGGAGTTCAGCAGAGCTTTCAGTCAAGACCGAAAGTGAATCGGTCCCCGAATGAGACTGGCTTGGCTTTAAGCACGCCATGCGGTAATTCTATAATATATCTAGCGAACTTTTTTGGATTTTTTAATGTAAATGGTTTAACATCCTCAGCAGTTGCAACAACCAACTTCTCAGAATTTAGCCAGATAACATCGATTGGAAAGTTGACAAAGAACATATGAATACCTGCGTTTGTGTCTTTGTGTAAGTCAATCAAAAGTCCCTGGTTTTTCTGTAACTCTTTGCGAAACATTAGGCCTCGCATAGATGACCATAATTTATCACATATTAGAACATCCTGAGCTAGAATTTTAGATCTGGTTTCGTTAGTAATCATGCTCTAATAGAAAAAGCGTATAATAAAAGCTTTTACTCCATGAAGTCTTCGGGAGTCTTATCGATCGTCTTCTTCTTAGGAAGATCTCCTTTTTCATGTAGGAATTCATTAGCTAGAATCCAGTAGATTAAACCAAGTGATTTTGCACCTTTGTTGTTACATGGAATTACAATATCAACTGCTCTAGTTGTGTTGTTTGAATCACAAAGAGCAACAATTGGTACGCCTATCTTGATTGCGTCATTTATTGCATTTTTGTCTGGCCAAGGATCGGTGATAAGCATAATCTTTGGTTCAATAAATGTCTCTAGGTTTGGATTAGTAACAACTCCTGCAGGATATCGACCTGTAAAGAATTTTACACCTGTAGCTTTTGCAAACATCTTAACTGCTTTCCAGCTGTTCTCTCTTCGTCCAATAACTAGGATGTCTTTTGGGTCATATTTTGCTAAGAATTTTGCTGCTAACTTAAGGCGTTCATCGATCTTTTGGACGTTCATAATTGCTAGTCCGGCTGGATTTATCTTGTAGATAAATGGGGCCATGCTAGTTGTTTTTACCTTTGTACCGATGTGTACACCGGCAGATAAATACTTATCAACTTCAACAAGATTTTCAGATACCATTATAATTTAATATTTAATTTTACTGGTTTTGGTCGTTTTACAGTAATGGGTAATACTCCTTTTGTGTATTCTAGAATCGCAATCTTTACAGCATCCATTGTGTCTGTAGGCCTTTTAATTAAAAGCGGTGCACCTTGTGCTAACTGTAGCGCTCTAGCGCCAATGATTCTAGCTTTTTCATACTTTGTATGTATCATAGAGTATCACCTTTTTGGCTATTTATAAGTCTTTCTCCATGAGAAAGAGTTACACGCAAGACCGGTCTTGCTCGGTAAGGTTTTCCGAGAGGAAAACCCTATCCTAAGCCGATTTCTATTTGAAGTGCTTTCTCAAATCCTTACTTAGACCTTGTGCTTTCTTGATTAGGTCTAATATTTCATCCTTTGTGAATGAACCTTCTCCACCTTTCTGCATAGCACAAATGTTGCCTTTTTTGTTTAGACCAATAGAGAGTCTACAGTCCATAACCTTTTCTTCTCGATGTGTTGGATCAACAAAAAGTTCTCCATCCATCTTACCAAATGTGCATAATATTGGCTCTTCTGCAAGTGGTATCTTGTTGTTTGTAAGGGTTCTGTGATCCACTAAGCCGGTTTTTGCATCATATGCGGGCATCTTTGCAGTCTTTAGCGCAGCGATTGCTCCGATTAATCCTGCATCAATTAGATTACCATCATCATCCATTGGATATACATCGATGAAAACCATCCAAGCTTTCTCACCAGGTTCAATACATAGCTTTGCTACGTCAATTGTTCCAGATTCTCGGATTGCTCTATCGATAACTCTAGACATCTCAATAGATTGCGGACTTGGTGGTCCAAATTCAAAGTCTTCAGAAGCCATAGGTGATAATTCACCATTTACCATCATCATACCTTTATCTGGTGTGTCTGGGTATGGTTGGCCTAGGCCTAATTTAACTCCAACAAGTACTTCAGTATTACCAAAGCGAACTCTTGCTGAGCCATTTGCCTGGGATAAAATACCTGTTTCTACTTTGATATCTCGATAATCAAAGGATTTTCTATTGTCCTCACGTATGTCCTTTTTCAGTAACTTAGCAAGGTAATTTCTTAGGTTTGTATCTTCTTGACTATTCATTTTCTTTACCTCCTTCATTTCCATACTTTTTTACAATTGCCGCTCTCTGAATCTTTGCAATTTCGTGACATGCTTTAATACACATATCATAGGATTGTTTTACTTCAGCAGCAGTCATATCTCCATCCATCTGAGTTAATACAATCTCATCTGTTCGAGGCATAATTGCAATTGGTAAGTCTGCTTGACCAAAGTTATCTTCATCTTGCGCAAGATCTAAGATTACCTGATCTTCGACTTTTCCTGCAGCAATAGATGTTACCATATCTCGCATCTCGATTCCAGCGTCAATCAAAGCTACAGTAGCAGCATTTATTGCAGAAGTTCGAGTACCTGCGTTTGCATTTGTAACAGCTAGGTGTACAGTAATTTCAGTTTGTGGATACTTCTCCAGGAAGATCGCAGGTGCTAATGCACTCTTAATTACTGTTGAAATTTCAGTACTTCGTCGGTTTGGTCCTGGTCGGCATCTATCTGAAGTTGAAAAAGCAGCCATAAAGTAATTTACTTTAAGGAATGCTCGATTTGCTTCTTCATATCGTCTTGGTAGAACCTTTTTTGGACCATATACTGCAGCTACAATCTTGGTTTCACCAAACTGAAGCTCGCAAGATCCATCTGCATTCTTTAACACGCCAGCAGTAATCTTTATTGGTCGCATTTCATCAGCTTTTCTACCATCTAATCTTTTGCCTTTAACAATAAGTTTTTTATCTGATTTCATTCCCATTACTTCTTACCTCCCTTTAACAGAGTTTGTATCTTTTCAGTTAAGCCGCTCTTATGACTCTCGCTTTCAATTTTCTTGATAGCGTTTACCATGAGCATTTGCTTTTCTGGGTTTTCGTTTTTAATCCAAACTAAACCATTCTGTCCAACAAGTATATCGCAACCAGATCCTTCTTTCAGCATCTTGATCATACTACCTTGTTTTCCAATAATTCTTGGAATTTTGGTAGGTGATACTTCAATTACAATTCCTTCGTGTAACTTTCGGTATGGTCGGTCTTTAACACTTAATCTGACGTATTTCTTTTCAGATACGTCTAAAACATTTGCAAAAACAAAATCTCCTGAGACATAAAATTTGCTCATAGGATATCGTCTTGTATCTAAGTAGCTATTTGACGCTTCTGCAATTGGCAGATCTGCATCAAATGGGCAGCGAATATTTACTGTCCATCCAAACTTTGCTGATCCAGTTATTTTTCCGATAACTGCATCTCCTCTTCGTGGGATGTATCTTCCTGCAAGAGGTATAACTTTTACTACGTGACCTTTTATGCTGGTCAATCCAAGTGAGGTTGCAATTACTTTTTCATCGTCTCGCATTGCATGTCCACTTGGTATATAGCTCATACCTTCTGCTAATACATCTCCCGGGATAACAATTTCCCGATCTTTTACATGTATTTTTTCTGTTGTCATTTTTTCTCCTTTGAATTTGATTTAATTATTGATTATGTGATCTACTAATGTGTGTAGTATTATTGCGCTTTCTTCGCGTTCACCAATATCATCTTTATCTGAGTCATGTAGTTTTTGAAATACTCTTATTCCGCCTTCAACGTGTTCGAACTGAACCCTACAATTTTCAATATTGTCTCCAGACAAAACAAAATAACTAAGTGGTTTTTTAGGAATACTGACTTGTGTAGCATCTTCTCGAGTAAGATTAAGTATTGCTTCAGAATGACAGCCTACTTCGATATGATTTCTCTCTTGATTGTATGAAGTTACGGTTAATTCGTTCATTTTAATTCCTCTATCTGAACTTCGCCATTTGTTAGTTTGTTAAGTAATGAAAATAAGTCATTGCGCTCTCCAGCGACAATTTCTAGATCTACTTGAACAGATCCATTTGCTAGCCATTTTTCTGTATTAAATGTATACTTGCTCTTTGCTGCACTATATGCTCTTCCTGCATGTGTTGCTGGTATGGTTACTTGAAGTTTAATGTGCTCAAAAGACATTGGAAGAACTGGTCGCAGTTTTGAGATAATTTTTTCAATCTGATAGTCAACTCTATCTGTTGGGTCAACGTGAACTTTTGCTTCTTTCATAGCTAGTTCAATTCGCTGAAGTGGTAGTGGAAGTCGAGTTTTTGGGTCTGCCGCATTTCTTTGAATGTAATTTAATATTCGTTTAGTTTTTTGTTCTAGAATTTTCTTTCGTTGATCTGCAGTTAGCTGAATATCCCCTTCTTTTATGATTTTCGCAGCAGCTATTAGGTGATCTTCTGTACCTAACCATTGTTTCATAGTTGCTTCATTTGCTTTTTCAGAACTGTGCGCATTCTTGAAGATTAGATCTCCATTCATAGCGTCATGAATATCTATTTTCTCACCTGAACGTAATTCTAGCGCTTTGTCTATATCTTCTAATATTACTTCAAAAGTCTCTCCACCTTTTTTTAATCGAGCGATGTTAAGATGTAGTTTTTCTTTACCGTATGTCTGTTGATATTGCATTTTATTTATTTAATACTGTGGGCGCAATCTCTTCAGTTCCTTTTGAAGTTATTACTGAAGTTTCTAGTCGATTAAGTGCAAATTGCTTTCCTAGTGTTTTCTTAAATACCGATACGCCTAACTTCATAGCAGCTTTAACGTCCATGTTTTCTTTGTATCCTTTTTCTAACATTTTGTTTACTTCATCTTCTTGGTTAGTTCCAACCGCTTTTGCTTTGTATTTGAAGTAGATTCCACTTGGTTCTATTAAGAACAAACTAGGGTTCTTGCCTTCACAGCTTCCTATTAATAATGAAACACCGAATGGTCGTATTCCGCCATACTGTGTGTATGCCTGTTCTAAGTCTGCTAGATACTTGACTAAGCCTTCTGCGTCAATTGGCTCACCATAAGTCATTTTATGTTGCTGAGCACGTAGTCTAGCTTTCTTAACAATTACTCTTGCATCGGAGATAAATCCTGCAGAAGTCATGCCCATGTGGTCTTCGATCATAAAGACTTTGTTAACGGATTCAGGTATTAGTAATTTATCTGTTCGGTATCGATCTGCCATAAGCAAAACACCACCTTTGAATACAATACCTATAGCTAAAGCACCTAAGCTAACTGACTTTTTTGCATACTCTACTTGTAAGAGTCTTCCATCGGGTGAGAACACCGTGATTGCACGGTCGTATCCCATTACTTGATTTGGCATAAATTGCATTTTTTACCTCTTTTCTTTTAGTTTATTTAGTGATCCTGATGTTAGGATTGTTGAAACGGTTGCTGGTTTTCCTTCGATCTCTTTGATCAACGTAAGTGCAGCTTTGGTCTTGTCCACCCATTTATGACCTGTTCGTATAATTCCAGTTTTGGTTTTTGAGTCCCAGGTTTCGGGTAGGAACTGAACGCCTGCATCTGCGCAGCCAAATTCTCCAAGAAAACGCAAACAAGCGTCGGTGCATTGTTTTGCAATGGTTTCCTTTTTAAGTGTGTTATCTGAATGTATTTTGAACAGTATATAACGCTTTCGCTCTTTTAAGGTGGGGCTAAGGACTTTCATTCAGTTTTCTTTCAAGAAACCTGGTAAAGAAACGTTGATTTTTTAAATCAACTTCGCCTACGGCGAACAGATCTCCATATTTTTCTCCTAATAGAATATTAGTTTCTTAATCTATTTAAACCCCGCGATTGGAAGAAAATATATGATACATGCAGAGATATGGGTTTCTGGCGTTGTTCAGGGTGTTTTCTATCGTGCTTTTGTTAAGGCGCGAGCTAAAATGCTAAGTGTAACTGGATATATTGAAAATCTACCAGATAAACGTGTACACGCAGTTTTTGAGGGAGAGAAAGGAAAGGTTGACAAGTTAGTTGATTTCGCTAGTCGTGGCCCACCTAGCGCAGAAGTTGATGATATTGAGATAGAATATTCTACTACCATAAGAGAATATGAAGGATTTAAAATAAAAGGTGTAGGCTTATTTGGCCGGTGATTTTGGTTTAGAAGCCCATTTCAGCTTAGCAGGATTTCTCTTAAGTTTAAGCATGTTTTTTTCACACTTTCGTGAGCAGAACCATAATACTTTGCCGTTGTTTTTAACTAGCATCTTGCCAGTTCCAGCTTCAATATCTGTCTTACAGAAGATACAGTTTGACATTATTTTCTGCCACCTCTTAATGGAGTAGCTTCAATTTCAGTCTGTTTAAGCATTAAGATGTCTCCGATTCTAACAGATCCATAGACGTTTCGTCTCATTACTTTGCTACCATCTTTATTATCTAGAATCTTACATCGAACTTGCTTTCCACCCTGTCGAGTTCCAAGTCCAGAAATTATCTCAACAACTTCAGCCGGTGTTGCATGTGTTAGTTCTTCAATACCAGAAGTAGCTGTTGCTTTACCTTCTTTTGTCTTTTTTCCTTGTTTGCTTGACATGTTTATTCAGATTTCTCTTCAGTCGCAGGTTTTTCTTTTGCTTCAGCTTTCTTTTCTTCTACTTTTTCTTCTACAGGGGCTGTAGCTTTTGGTTCTTCTGCGGGAGTTTCTTTAGTCTCTTCAACTTTTTCTTTCTTAGCCGGTGCTTCTTCTTTCTTTTCTTCTGCTTTAGGTGCTTCTTTTTGAGGTTCTGAACCTTTTGCTTCAGCTTTCTTTAAGTTGTCAAGATCTTTTAGAATTTCTAATAGTTGCTTTTTAGCGTCGCCAGGGTTTACAATTGCAACTGAACTAGTTGAAATTGGCATTCCAGCAGCAGCTCCAAGCTCTGATTTAGAATCAACTTCTACATATTGAATAGATTTTTCTTTACATAATGTAGTTAGATGCATGATTATTTCTTTTGGGCTTACATCTCCGGCTGCAATCACAAGTTGAGCTTCTGATTTTTCGACAGCCTTAGTAGTTTCATTAGTACCTTTCCGTAACTTGCCGTCTACTTTAACAGATTCTACTAACTTGTATACTTTTTCTGTCATTTCTTTTGGTACTTCCACTTTGTTCACCTGAGTTATGGTATTTTGGTTGGTTTATAAGGTTTACGGGCCATTTTTATAAAGAATACCTTACAGCAATTAGTATGAGAAAGCAATTTTTAATTCAGTTTGTAAAAGATGCAGTTGTTTCATTTGTGTACTGGACAGCAGTTTTGACACCATATATGCTTTTTGTTGTAAAAACCACACAAGAGCAGTACATTGCATGGGTTGGAATGCAAGCAATACTTGTACCGCCATTAGGTGCAATCTTTTCAATAATCGCTAGAAAACTAACGAAATAATTATTGAAAATCAAAGATTTGCAATTCCGCAAATTGCATAGCAATAGGCGTTATTGGTGGGCGAAAACGAAAACTAATCTATCTTTTTCCTTTTTATCTAGGCGGCAGAAGCCAAAGCGTTCAAATTGGACAGTTGTGCCAACGTCTATGTCTTTTACGTTAGACTCAGCTACGCCTTTAGTGATTTTTCCATTAGTGAGTAAGATTTCTACATCAACATGATCTTTTGGCACCCATTGTATGACCTTTAGCCCATATTTTTGTGTAGCGCCACTGCAAAGTACTTTTTTATGTATCAAACCAGGTTTTGGTGGAATGACTATATTGCAGAGACTCTTTAGCCTAATTTCTTGTTTAAGGTTGTCAATAAGGTCTTTTTTCTCTATGTATAGTGTTTTACTGAACTTAATTTCACGTGTTTCTGGCTTATCTGGATGTAGTTTTAGCTCAACGTGTTTGATTTTTGGTGCATGATCAATGTGTATCTTTACGGGATTAGCTACAAAGAAGTACCTTGGAGCGATTGGATCAATTATCTTGCGATTGATGGTTGCAAGCGTCTTTTCATCGATTTTGGTCTGTGTTTTAGACAAACCAACCTGTTTTGCTAGCTCATAGAATGTTTCTTTAACAAAACCTCGCCGCTCAAGTGCAAGTAACGTCGGTAATCGCGGATCATCCCAACTACCACCTTTCGCAACTATTGCACGAATAACGCGTCCTTGCGTTTTAGATAGGCCAGATATGTTAAATCTACCATATTGAATGTAATATTTTTCTTTGAAACCAAGTAACTTAGCGATGTGTTTTTGTAGCTCAATCCGTTCATTTCCAAATTCGTTGCTTCGTAAAACATGCGTTATGCCACACCACTCTTCTTCACAAGTAACTGCAAGATCATATGCTGGCCAGACTGAATATTTTGTTTTCTGTCGATAATGTGGTGTTTTATTGACTCTAGCTAGAACTGGATCTCTAAGCGTAGCATTGTTAGCATCCATCTTTCCAATAAGTCTAATCGTGTATGTTTCTTCCTTACCTGTAAGCATGTTTTTCCAAATCGCAATGTTCTGGTTGATTGTCTGATCTCTATGTTCACAAGCTTGTTTTCTTCTCCGAAGTTTTGAGATGGTTTCTCGAGAACATGAGCAAGCATATGCCTGAGATTTGTTTAGAAGTTTTTCAATCTCAGTATATAATTTTGGAGTATCATCACTTACAAAGACCGTTTTTGATGGTTTGATCTCTAAGTATCTAGTGATTCCATCTTTAAATGAATCAACGGCTTCCTGGTTGTCTTTTTCTGGATTGGTATCTTCTACACGTAACACACATTTTCCATTGTATTTTTGTGCATAGATGTAGTTGATTATGAATGAAAGTGCATGGCCTGCAGTCATATAATTACTTGGTCCCGGAGGCATTCGAGTGACAACTTTACCCATAACTGCGCCAGGAAGTTCTGAAAGACCTCTTTCTTTTTTTACTCTGTGGAAGAACTTTGGCCAGATCCGTTTGAGTAGCGACTTTTGTTTTTCAGGAGCCAGTTTGTTGATATCTTTGACTGTCTGATGAATCTGAGGCATAATTTCTTTCATGTTAGCTTTTGCTTTAGGATCTTCAGCCAAAACTTTGCCGACAATCGCGCCAGGATTTGCTTTTCCCTTGTGCTGGACTGCATTAGCTAATACATGTTTCTCAATAGTCTTTTTATCAACCATGTTTAAGGTAAGTAAATAGAATATAAAAGGTTAGCGAGTTACTTTCAGTCTTTGTAATTCCGTCAACATCTTTTTGTGTTTTGGCTTTGCAAAATGAGCTCTTGCTGGTTTGAGAATTTCTACAAGTGCCTCAGCTACTGCGTTCTTTAAGTCCATTGGATGGATCTTGTTTTGTCCATATACTTTTTCTAATTCTGCGTAACTCTTGAATTCGATGTTTCCACCAAATTTTTCTGGACGTAAAATAACCAATTTATCTCTGCATCGGAAAACAATGTGTTTGGTCCAATCTAAAACTGGATTAAATCCAATCTCGCCAGCCGGACAGAACGCTTTTCCCATTTTTCTGCGAATGTCTGCTTCAGAATCATGAATAAAAACTGCAGAGTCTGGAATGGATTTGCTCATTTTCATTGTACTCCATATCTCTTGTAATTTGTCTTTTGGTACTGGCCACATTGGCGGCTTTTGTAAACCCAATATTAAGTGATGTTGAATCGTAACTGGTTTGATCTGTTTACCTTTAATCATTAAGGGATTAGTTTTGATCTTTAGAGCAACATCTCTAGCAACAACGTGCGCCTTTCTTTGATCCATACCTGCATGTGCTATATGAAGGCCTTGCGCAAAAATATCTGCAACCTGCATCGGTGGGTAGAAATACTTTGCCAGGTCGTGATCCTCACCTTCTTTTCGACCCATGATTGTAATAGATCGTTTTGCTCTCCCCACAGACATATTTTTAGCTACATCTATCATAGTCTGCCAGTATTTGTCATTGTTATGGTATAGTTGTGATCCCAGTACAAATTTAATCTTACTTGTGTCTGCGCCCATGATCTTGGCGCTGATCTTCATACCTTCTTTGAAGTAACCTACTGCAACTCTTTGAATCGTATCCATGTCTCCACCTAATTTGTTGTTGATCCAACTGTGCCAATCGGCTAAGAAAATGCTACATTCGACACCGGCTTGTTGTAAGTCTGCAATTACTGCGCCAGCCATTAGACCTGTACCTAGATGTATTAGTCCAGATATCTCAAAGCCAATATAGTGCTTTAAGGGTATTCTAGATGTTAGCAATTTCTTAAGATCCTCTGGTTTGAATATTTCTTCAACAGGTGCTCTTGCAATCATACTAAATTTATCCATTTTATATTACCTCGTTACTTTTTATTAAGCTTTACTTAATATGAGAGATCATCGGGAAGTTATCTCTCTTAATGTAACTCCCCATGACTCTGTTTCTACTTCAACCCAAGTCTCTTCGAAATGGTATCCTTGAAGTTCGTCAAAAGCTATAAAGCATCCCCGATGGTTTTCAATAACTAGTGGGTCTTGTTTCCACCAAAGAACTCCTTGTGGAAGTTGCTTAGCTTTATCACTTATTTCGTTAAATAATCTTTCTGGATGTCCATGTATCTCAATTGTTCGAGAATCTTCGTCTATAACGTCAGACGTAATGTTCGCGTTAGGATTACTTAATTCTTTAATGATTTTTGAGCTGTTACTAAATTTTTGGTTTCGGTTCCATGCCTTACTTAATTTTTGTGTTAATTCCATTTTTACCTCCTAAAATATGCTCCCTAGACCGGTTCTGTGGTCGATCTTTCGCGTTTCTATGAGCTTTTGGTCCCACCAGTTGTTTGTAGGTAGTGGAATTTCTATCTCAACAGTTGCATTTGTCTCGTAGATGTTTTCTGCGACTAATCCACAACTATCGCAGACTAATTCTCCATCATCTACCACAACTTTTGAATCGCATTCATCGCACAGGAGGCTGTCGCTATCGGTTAAAACGCTGACTTCCCGTGTTTTGAATAAACGATCCCTATTTTCAATTAATTCATTCATTTGTATTTCCTCCTGCCTTTCGGCAAGTCCAGTGAGACGGATTTGAACCGCCAACCTTGCGGGCTACAGCCACCTGCTCTACCATTGAGCTACCACTGGATAATATTACACCTAATTGTGTGAGTGTGATTTTAGAATCAAAAAGAACTATTCCCCTATCTCTGAGTTTTCTAGTGTTGTGCCAGACGGTTGATTTTGGTATACTTTTTTCAGCGCTAAAGCTAGATACAAATTGAGTTGTGTTTAGATTGGTTCGGGATATAGCAAAGATGAGTCTCTGTTGAAGATCGCTAAGTCTAGCTAGAGAACAAAGTCGTTGTATAATATTGCAAAAATCTATAGGTTTTTGCAAATTGCTAATATTATGAATATGAGCAATACGGAGAATCACCTACGAAATTAATAGGGATGGTTACAGCTAGATATGTTTCCTCGAATGTTTGTAAGCTGTTTTGCTTCCATGAAAAACTATGTATTTTAGTGTTTATAAGTGTTTTGTGCAACGTTTATCGCACTATCTTAACTCTGTGTTAGGTATAAATTGTTTGGCTTCTTGGAGCATATCTTGCATCTGTCTATCTGTGAATGGTTTTATCTTCATACATGTTGGATCTAGTGTTTTTGTGGGGTTGAAGTTTTGGATGATGTATTTCTTTGCATCTTTGATTTCCTGAGTTAGCTTAAAGATCTGGAACTTATCATGTAATCCCGGCACAACCGTTGTTTTGAATTCATAATCCACATCAGAATCTCGAAGTAATTTGATTGATTGTCTTATTGTTGTAGGATTTACATCAATACCTGTAATTTTTTTGTACTGATCCATTGCTGCTTTTATATCCATAGACCAAAGATCAACTAACTTTAATCGGTTTAATTCTTCAATAAAATTTGGATCAAAGCCATTTGTTTCTACTTTAGTATCAAAGCCTGCTGCCTTAAGTTCGTTGAGCATGTCAATAACATCTGCTTTATGTATGTTTGGTTCTCCACCAGTTATCACAACAGCATCTATCCAATTTTTTCTTTTCTTAAGATGTTCAAGAACTTCTGAGAATTTAAGATCGGGTAACTCTTGATACTTCTCAATTAGTTCGGGAGTGTTGCAGAAAGGACAACGGAAATCACAGCCAGCAACATATAGAATCGCAACTATCTTACCTGGCCAATTATCGTAAGAGGTATGTTCATATCGCTTTAACGGAAGGTCCATGGTTTAGAAAGGAAGTCATGATTTATAATTATTTATTGGTTCTAGTCTAAGAAAGGAGTGAGATTTTCGTCAAGGCCTACTAGTTTTTCTTTGATATCTAGCTGTTTGTTTTCCCACAGAGCAAGTAGGAAGAGAAGATCGGATAGCTTGTTGACATAAGTTAAGATTAGTGGATTTATTGATTTTTCTAGCGCAGTTTTGACTAGCTCAGTCTCAGCTCTACGGCAGATGGTCCTAGCTACATGTAGTTGCGCAGCTGATGGTGCTCCGCCGGGCAGAACAAATTTAGTGAGTTTTGGTAGTTTTTCTTCTAGTGCTGCAATCAAATCTTTAAGAAAATCAATATCTTCTTGCTCAACGCGTTTTTGTTTGGTGAACGGCGGTGTTGATAGATCCGCACCAATCTTGAAAAGTTCTTTTTGTGTTTTTTCTAAAATATCGTTTGTTTTTTTGTTAAGATCAAAAGTAAGAACCACGCCGATTTGTGAATTAAGCTCATCAACCGTACCTAGCGCAGTTATACTGGAGCAACATTTGTCCTGGCTATCTCCAACTAAGTTTTTTGTTTTACCCGTATCGCCTTGACCCGTAGAAATTGTAATTATTAATCACCTCTTTAGCCGCACTTGCTGAATCCACAGCCGTAGCATTTTGAGCAACCTTCTTCATGAATCAGTGGACCACTACAATCTGGGCAAACTCCAACAACGTTACCTTTTGGCTTTGGTTTATTGTTTATGAATTCTTGTAGTGTAGCAACTTTTTCAACAACATCTTCTTTTAGTTCTCCACCTTCACCAATATGTTTTTTGATAGCTTTTGCAATTGCATCTGGACAGGATAGAACAAGTCCTTCAGGTCTCCAACATGGTGCTGGGCATCGAATACCTTCTAATTGTTTAGCAATATCTTTTATGTCAATACCTGCTCTGATTGAGACCGATATTAATCTACCAATTGCTTCAGTCTGAGATGCAGCACATCCTCCAGATCGCCCAAGTCTCGCAAAAACTTCTAATGGACCTTCTTCATCTTCATTGATTGTTACGTAAAGATTTCCACAACCAGTACCTACCTGGCTAGTTATTCCCTGAACAACTGCTTTTCTGTCACGGGCTTTCTTAGGTTCTTCAGTAGATCCTTCTTTCTTTTTCTTACCAATATCAATTACTTGAACCTGTCTACTACCATCTCGGTATACGGTTAGACCTTTGCAATTATTGTCATATGCAAGTACATATGCATTTTCAATATCTTCTCGAGTTGCAGAATTTGGAAAGTTGATTGTTTTTGAAACAGCATTATCTGTAAACGCTTGGAATGCGGCTTGCATTTTAACATGCCATTCTGGATTGATATCATGAGATGTAACAAATGCATTTCTAACATCTTGAGGTATTTCTTCAATCTTTTGTATTGATCCAGAATCTGCAACTTTCTCCATAAGTTCTTTTGAATAGAATCCACGTTTTTTTGCAATCTCTTCAAATAATTCATTTACATACAATAATCCATCTTTACCCAATACATTTTTTCTATAGACTAATGAGAATAACGGTTCAATTCCAGACGAAGCATTTGCAATCATACTTATTGTTCCAGTTGGTGCTATTGTAGTGATTGTTGCGTTACGCATGTGTTTAATTCCCTGGTCTGGGAAAATACTTTTATCAAAGTTTGAAAAATTACCGCGT
>Ga0233431_1001720_pt1 | contig 35585 bp, 46 predicted proteins | sample SI_118_April2016_FD_179867 | JGI IMG/M metagenome (GOLD analysis project Ga0233431, IMG submission 179867) | Seawater microbial communities from Saanich Inlet, British Columbia, Canada - SI_118_April2016_200_MG | ecosystem: Environmental > Aquatic > Marine > Inlet | place: Canada: British... | reverse complement strand
AATAAAATATTAAAAAAATAAAATATGAAGATTATAAATCGTAAATAATATTTTAATAAAAATATTATAAGATGTAAATATATATTTAGTTCTTAATAGTACAACAATTATATGTATTGGGTATAATATAATTATTGCTATTATAACTTGAACTAGCATCCCCACCAGTAATATTCACCCAATTATCTATATCTAATGATGAATTTTCTGTTATTAATGATGAATTTTCTGTTATTAATGATGGATAATAATCAAATGTTGTAAAACAATTTGAAACACGCAATCTACCAAAAGCATCCAAAGCTATTAAATATATTATAGAATATATTTTTTTATTTTTTTATCCATTTTTTAACACTATTTTTATTAATTGCCACCACATACATATTACCATCATTTCCTTTTTTTATTTTACCAACTTCATATAATGTTGCGGATTCCGATGGAGATGGTCTGTTTTTCTTTATTATTTTTTTTTTATTATTTTTATCAGCTATTAACTTCCAAATTTTTAAAATTCTTTCTTGATTAATTTTATTTTTTAAAGGGTCCATTAAATAATTCACATTTTTACTTATTTTTAATTTTTTATTATCATTTAATAATCTTTCAAAATTATTAAATGAAGAATCATTTAATATCATCCATGTCCAAGGAAAATCTTGTTCTCCTTTATATTTATTAACTACAGAACCATATGATTTTAGTAAAGATAATTCATCTAATTTATTTTCTACATCTTCTATTTTTAATTTATATTTTAATTTTTTTAATAATAATTTATAACAACTTTTATGACAACATAATGATTTAATTGAATATTCATCCCAAAAATCTTTTTCTGTGGAATAATATTTTCCATTTTTACTAAAACCACCCATATCATTTAATTTAAAACTTTTATCAACATTTATTAATTTATTTTCAGTAATAAGATATAAATCATCACACCATTTAAAATTATTTTTTATTTTATTTAAATCTTTAATATAATTTTCATAATTTTCTTTTAATTTATCATCTATTACTTTTTCTTTTTTACCTAATCTTGTTTTATATTTTCCACTACTTGGAATATTAAATTTACCTTTTTTTAATATTTTGTTTAATTTTTTAATATCATTATTATAATGATGAATTCCAGTTGTTGTAATACCACAAATTACACAATATATATCACGCACACCCATAATATATTAAAAATTAAAAAAAATTATAATTTCTGAAAAACAATACTTTCCATTAATAAACTTGTTATAACATATGGATCAGCATTTGAACCAGGTCTTCTATCCTCCAAATAACCCTTTTTGTCATTATAAACACTTAAAGGAATTCTAACAGAACAACCTCTATTTCTTACACCATATTTATACTCTTCATAACTACAAGTCTCATTTCTTCCAGTTAATCTATTATTATTTCCTTCTCCATATAAATCAATATGTTTTTTATGTGTTAATCTTAATTTTTCACAAGCTTTATAAATATGTTCCAAACCACCCTCCTCACGCATTTCTTTAGTTGATACATTTGTATGTAATCCAGAACCAGCATAATCCGCAAATGGTTTTGGTAAAAATGTAACACTACACTCATACTTCTCGGTCACTTTATTCATAATATATCTTGACATCCATAAATGATCGGAAACCTCTAAAGCATCTACTGCTCCAATTTGATATTCCCATTGACTTGTCATAACCTCAGCATTAGTTCCACAAATACTTATTCCAGCTTCTAAGCATTTATGTAAATGTTCTTCAGAAATTTCACGACCATAACATCTATCACCACCCACAGAACAATAAGAATCACTATTAAATACTCTATCGGGTCTCTCCCATTTATATGGCAATCCACTTTTATCTACAATAATATATTCTTGTTCCATTCCAAACCAAAAATCATATTCTTTACATTTTTCATATATTTCAACACAACCAATACGTTTATTTGTTGGATGAATTTTATTATCTTTATCAAATGTTTGACATAAAACTAAATATCCCAAACCAATTCCTTTATAATAAACATTATGAAACGGATTTGTAAAAAGTCTTACTGGTCTAATAATTATATCTGATTCATGACCTTCAGCTTGACCTGTTGAACTACCATCATAATTCCATTCAGAAATATCTTCTAATTCTAAATTATTTTTTTCACTATTTAAAATTTTAATCTTAGACCTTAAATTTTGATAAGCATCGATCCAAACATATTCCAATAAAACCTTCATATAAATATATGTATATATAAATATTAAAAAAAAATTGAAAATATTTTTATTTGAATTATTAAAATAAATTATCAAAATAAAATGTCTTGTCCTGTTTGTTATGAAGAATTATCTTTAAATAGTAATTATAATTGTATTCATAAATTGTGTGATGATTGTTTTAATAAATGGCGATTAAATAGTAATACTTGTCCTGAATGTAGATCACACGAAATTGGTTGTGATGAAAATATAACTAATGACGAAATTGATCGTGATGAAAATATAACTAATAATTACATTATAAATAACAATATAACTAATAATTATATTATAAATAACAATATAACTAATAATTATATTATAAATAACAACATAATTAATAATTATATTATAAATAACAATATAAATCAAGTATATTTAGTATAATATATTAAAATTATCAAAATATGTTGTTAAGGTGATTGATTATTTTTATTATAATATGGAACTTCTAATCCATATGTAAATGCTGGATTTTTATATAATGTTCCCCAATTTGTATTTTGAACTGGAACACAAGAACTAATACCATTATAACCACTTTCTACACAAATACCATTACAAGTTTTTTTACATTTATCAATTCCAAATTCTTTAGGCTGTGAATAATCTATATTGTCTATTGAATTAATAACATCATAAGCATTCTCTGTTATTTTATTTTGATCTACCAATGAATTATAAAAATATGTTGTTTCTAAATTATCATTCATTAATTGTTGTTTATATATTTGATTTTTATTATCCAAATATTTTTGTTGTTTATCTATTTTTTTTTGTTTATTACTTGTTGGTAATACACCTTGAGCTGTTAAACTTCTTCTATTCAATACATCTGTTTGACCTTCCGATGATAAATCATATAAATTTTTATTACTATTTAATTCTTGACTTGGTGAATTTCTATCTATAAATGGGTCACTTATATTTACCATCATTGTATTATCACTTTTATCTCCATTTAATGATGATACTCCTTTAACATTTATTAAATTATCTTCAACATCAAAATTTTCTTTATTGTCAAAATTTAATAATAAAATTGTTATTACTAATAAAATAATAATTAAATTTTCTAACATCACTTATATATATAATATTATATAAGTATTTACAATAAAAATAATTAAATATTTATTTTTTCAATCCATTTAATTTCTCCATAAATAATTCCTATTTCTTTTAACATTTGTTGTTTTTTTTCACAATTATTATCATCCGTTTCTAATTTTTCTATAGTATCCATTAAATTTATTATTTTTCTTTTTATATCTGGTATTATTAAAATAATTTGTTCTAATTTTTCTTTATATAATTTTTCTTGAATTGAATATCTCTTGATACAAAAATATTTTTTAAACATTATTATTTATTTATATTTTTTAATTTTAACATCTTATATTTTTGTTTATATTTTAAATATTTTATTTCATAATAATTACCACCATTTTGGACGAATAATTCATATTTATCAGAATTTATTGATTTACTAACTTTTTTTATATTTTTATAAAAATTTTTTGACGCCTTATTTATTTCTTCTTTATTACTCATTTCTATTTGAGGAATTATTACTTCTCCCACTCCGTTTTTTGTTTTTAATACTGCGGTGGGAACTCCCTCACTCATATACCTTTTATAAATATCCATGTGTTTTGTTTTTAATTTATTCTTATCATTTTCATTACTTATTAAAAAACTTTCAAATTTATATTTATTCTTATATTTATTTTTTATATCTTTATATATAGGCTCAAATTCATAACAAAATCCACATCCTTCACTTTTTAATAATATAATACTATCCATCACAAAAATCTTAATAATTATATTTAATAAAATTAAATTATTGTATTTTAAAAAATTATGACTGTTGACATTGTTGCTCCATACCTGGAGGTCTCATTTCACGCCTACTACGATGCTTAAAAAATCTTTCTTGATCAATATCTTCTTTATTTTCATTATTATAATTATTTATATCTTTCATTTCAATAATTTCACAATCATTATTTTCATCTATTTTATAATTATTAATAAAATCATTAAAACCTTCACAATTTAATTGACTATTTGGATAAATATACTCAAATTTAATCACTAAATTACCACTTGAAAATTCATTTGGTAATCCCAACTTTTCAATAACTCTAATATCACCTTGTTTTATTATATCTTCATTTTTAATTAAATAAGTTTTACCATTTGGATGTTCTAAATATATTTTATCACTACATAAAGCATCTTTTATATTTATCATATAATTATAAATTATATTGTGCTTTTTAATATTATATTTTTTATTTTCTTTAAATTCTAATTTAATATGTATATCATCATCCTGCATTGTTTCAAAATTATAATTACCTTTTTTTTTTAATATTATTGGTGTCATATAATCTGCATTTTTATTTATTTTAATTGTCAATTCTTCAGGACTTTCTATAATACCCCGTCCTTTACAAGTTTCACATTTAGAACTTTTTTTTATTTTTCCTGTTTGCTTACACTTATTACAAGGAATTTGTATTTGCTGTATCATTGGTCCTCTTTGTATTATTTTAATATTAATACCTCTTCCATCACATTCATTACATTTTTTCATTTCAACATTACATTTATCACATTTTTTTTGTGATTTTATTTTTACTTTTTTATTTAATCCCTCAAAAATATTTTCAACTGTTATTTTTATCAAAATCTCCTTAATTGTTTTAATATCTTCATTATTATTCATACCCATTCCACCAAATCCTTTAAATAAATCTTCAAATGGATTAAAACCACTCATATCAGGAATATTATCCATATTATCACCATATCTATCATATTTTTCCCTATTTTCTTTATCAATCAAAATATTATAAGCCTGTGATATTTCCTTAAATTTTTCAGTTGCTTCTTCAACATTCTTTGGATTTTTATCAGGATGCCATTTTGAAGCTAATTTTCTATACGCTTTCTTAATTTCACTTCCATCAGCACTTTTTGTAACACCTAATATATCATAATATGATTTTTTCTCCATAATATAATATTTATATAATACATTTTAAATATTTTTATATTATAAATTAATTATTTAAGACCTCTTTTTAATAAATAAAATAATTCTAAATTTTCTTTTTCATTTGAAGAATATTTATCAAAAGGATGTTTTTCAATTCTTCTTTTTTTATTAAAAGGATGTTTTTCAATTTTTCTTTTTTTATTAAAAGGATGTTTTTCAATTCTTCTTTTTTTATTAAAAGGATGTTTTTCAATTTTTCTTTTTTTATTTTTAAATAAATTTGCAATGCAAAATTTATTATAATTTATTACTTCAATATATGAAGATAAAATATAACATATGTCAGTCATAACTTTAATTAATATTACACTTTTATTATTAACTGTCAATAATTATTTTTTTCAATTTTTATTATATTATATGACATTTTATAAAGTTTATAAAATATACTCTAAAAATAGTAATAAATATTATATTAATTATACAGAAAAAACGGTTTTAACAGCAATTTTAAATAAATTTATTCTTGATTATAAAACATTTTTACTTAATAAAAATTTGTCATTTAATTCAGTATTTAATATAATTGATAAAGATGATATTAGCATACAATTATTAGAAAAATTTGATGATTTTAATATAGTTAATAATTTTATATTAGAATATAAAAATAATAATATGCATATTATTTCTGAAAATAATACAATTGTTAATAAATTACAAAATATTAGTGTTATTAAAATTAAAAGAGACAGAAAAGATTATCATAATAAATATTATTCAAAAAATAAAGATGAATATAAAATAAATAATCAAAATAAAAAATATTATCAAAATAATAAAGATAATATTAAAAATAAAATTAATACTATTAATAATAATAAAAAAATAATTAAAAATACAAATAAATCTAAAAATATATTTGATTTGATAGAACAATACTAAAATTTTTCTTCAGATATTTTATCATATTCATATAATAAATGTAATAAATAATATAATGATTTTTTATAACATTTATATGAAACTAATTTATTTATTTTTTCATTTTTAATTCCATCCATACAATATTTATAAGCATTACTAAAATTAAATATTTGATGTTCTATTTTTTCATTCACAATATATTTTTCTTTATTTTTAATATCAAATACATATAATTTTTGTGCTATTAAGAACTAATTATATATTTACTTCTTAAATAATTTTTATTATAATTTTATTTTCTAACATTACAACAAGATTTTTATATACATTTTTCATATAATATATTTTATAAATATTTTTTATATTTAAAAACATAAATATTAATTACTAATATAATGACAAATATTTGTTCCATATGTTTTGACGATAATAATTTAATTAAAACAAATTGTAATCATTATTTTCATTTGAATTGTATCAAACAAATTATTTTTCCAAAATGTCCTTGTTGTAAATCTGATTTAACTTTATTTCTTAATAATAAAGGGGTTTCTAATAAAAAAATTAAAAATAATATTAAAATAGAACAAAATAGATTATTTATTCAAAATATAAATACTAATTTATTGTCAATAACTGATAAATATGATATTATTTGCAATAATATTAAACTAAATAAACAAAAATGGAAAAATATTATTAAATCAATAATACTTCCATATATTCAAAATAATAAAACACTCTTATTAAATTATTCTATTATGAAATATTTTTTTAAATTAGATGGTATTTTTATTTATTATTGTGATTTAAAAGAACTTATTATTAATTTATTATCTGGTTATAGTTCTAATATTTTACAATGGATTGAAAAAGATGATTTTAATAAAAATATACATATTAAAAATTTTATAATAAATCTTCACAAAAAAATAAAAAATAATTTCATTAACAAAGTTGGAGTGTTATTTATTATTAATGATACAATTAATAATAAAAAATTTATATTTAAAAAAATTTTTTATGAAAATACTCCAAAGTTAAATTATATGTATTACAGTCATATTATTAAAAGTTTATTAAATTTAGAATTAGAAAAATCTAATTTAAATAAAATTAATAATCCAGAATATAAATATTTACAAAATTTATTAAATTTAAAAAAACAAAAAATATTACAATATCATAACTTTACTAATTTTATTAAACATAAGATTAATAATATATTTATTAAACATTATAATGAAAATATTACTGGGTTGATTGAAATTAGAAGTAATGCTGAAATAATTATATTTGAAATTATTTATAATAATACAATTGTTTATAAAAATAAAACAAATAATGAAATATTTTCAATTAATAATTTTAATGATTTATTAATCAATAATATTAATTCCAATGAAACATTTATTATTGTATATTTATTAGATAAAATATTATTATACGATAATTTAAAATATTTATTTGGCTATAATATATCAAAAATAAATAATATTTATCAAACTAATAAATTAAATAATAATATTTTAGAAAGTATCCTATTTCAAGAATTTAATGGAAAAGAAATTCTAAAAAAAAAATTATTTTTTAATTATAAATATTTATAAAAAATTTAATGATGTTTAGAACAATTTAACCAACCTCTACTTATATGATGTTCTGTATTTAAAAACCATTCATCAAAATTAACTTTTGTTATTGTTCCATCACTATTTGAAAAAAATAATTTTGATATTTTTACTTTTTTATTATTATATAATTCCTTTGCACAATTATAACAAGGTTGTGAATTAGTTATTTCTCCCAATGAGTTATATTTTATTACATATAAATCTAATACTATTTTTTTTTTAATTTTAAATTTACTTATCTTATAATTAATTTTTTTTAACGCATCCATTTCAGCATGAGTACCAATATATTTATTATTAAATCTTATCCTATTTGAATTTATTCCTATAGTTCTTTTTATATTAATCGTTTCATTAAACGCCTTTCTTACAATTTACCTTTGTTGTCATAAAAGCAATATGTTTATGTGTAGAAGGTTCTGTTCTTTTCTTTAAACCTTCATCAATTAAAAAATTAGTTAAAGTCTCCATAATATTATTATAGATTAATTCTTTAATATGTTTTTATTCAAATATAATTTTATATAATCTATTTAAATGAATAATAATCAATTTTTATTTAAAACAGATAATTTAAGCATTAACTCTTCATCATTAGAAGATATTACTTTATCTACTACAGAAGAAGAAGATAAATTACCAAATACACTAAAATTAAAAAAAATCAAAAAATCAAAAAATAATATTGAAACAAATAATGAAAATAATATATCCTCATTAACTAATCAATACAAACTACACCAACCTTCTGGAACTACTTGTATTTCAAGAACTGATTATAAAACCTTTAATTTAAATCCTCAAGAAGAAAGTAATGAATATACTCAAGAAGAAAGTAATAATGATAATACTCAAGAAGAAAGTAATGATGATAATACTCAAGAAGAAATCAATGATAATACTCAAGAAGAAATCAATGATAATACTCAAGAAGAAACAAATGATGATACTCAAGAAGAAAGTAATGATGATACTCAAGAAGAAAGTAATGATGATACTCAAGAAGAAAGTAATGATGATACTCAAGAAGAAACAAATGATGATAATACAGATGGATTAGAATTTAATAATATGAATGATTTAATGTCAAATTTCAATGGAATATTTAATATGATGTTTAATAATAAAAATTTGTTAGATGAAAGAATAAATTTTAATGAAATTCATGAAAATGTTAATAAGATGTTTAGTGGAAATAATGATAATGTTGAATTTGATATGGATAATATATTAAGTAATATAAATATGAATGATATTAATATTGGAAATATAATGAATAATATTGAAAATAATGATATTGTTGAAATAAATGAAAAAAGTCTTAAATCAGAAAATTCTCTTGATGATTTTTTAGAATATGAAAGTGATAATGATAATTCTAATGAACTAGAAGATTTTTTGGAATAAAAATTGAAAAAATCATTTGATATTTTAATTTATATTAAAAAATGGAATTTAATTTTAAGTCAAAACTAATTTTTGATAGTAATAATGATATTCAACCAGATAATTATTATTTAAATGAAATTATTGATTTATTACATAAAACTTGTAAAAATAAAAAAATAAATATTGGTTTTGAACCATGTGATGGAGGAGGAACCGGAGGTCAAGGATGTGGTAATGTTTGGAATGCATATGAATATTATTTTAATAATATTAAAAAAATTATTCTTATATCATCAACGCATGTTGGTTTAGATATTGAGATTGAAATAAATATAATAGAAGATTTAGAAAAAAATGATTATTTAAATTATAAAGAAATGGATAATTACGCCATTCAAATTATAGAAATTATTAAAAACAAAATAAATGAATGGAGAGATTAATTTTTTTTATTATTTATATATAATATTTATATATGAGTTCAATTTGGGATAAATGGAAAGATACAAAAATAATATATCCAAAAAGAAAACATTTAAAATTAAAAGAATTGGATAAAATACCATATTATAATGAAAATAATGAAGTTATAAATCATAAAAAATTTGAAAGAGAAGAACAATATATAAGTAATGATTATATAAATCCAGATATGACCGTTTTAGAATTAGGTGGAAGGTATGGAACAGTGAGTTGTGTTATTAATAATAAGCTTGAAAATCCTAAAAATCATATAGTTATAGAACCAGATATAACTGTTATAGATGCTCTTAAAAAAAATAAAAAAAGTCATAAAAGTAAATTTAAGATATTAAATGTAATAATATCAAATAAAAAAATGAAAATAAATAAAAAAGGTTATGCTACAACTGTTTCATTAATTGAAAATGAAGATGAAGAAGTTATTAAAAATTATTCATTAAAATACATTATGAAAAAATATAAAATAAATTTTGATGCTTTAGTAGCGGATTGTGAAGGTTGTTTATGTAATTTTATTGATGAAAATGAAAAATATGTTAAAAATTATAAAATTATAATTTTTGAAAGAGATATGCCTAATGATTGTAATTATAATTTAATAGATGAAAAATTAGAAAAATGGGGATTTAAATTAATTATTAAAGGTTTTGTTTGTGTTTGGAGAAAATAATTAATTTAAATAATATAATTAAGATATTTTATTTAATTTAAAATCACCATATCTAATAATTTTAGTATTATTTTCAATAAATTTTTGTCTTAACATACCATTTGTATAATAAAACATACTTGTATCAAATTCATTAAAATTACCAATTAAATTACATTTATTAACATTAAATGTAAAAATAGAAACTATTTTATAACCATCACCAATAATTTCAACATCATAAAATGTATCATTAATCTTAATAATTTTCATTGTTCCTTTATCATTAGTTTTGCTTGTTGTTCCATTTGATAAATCTTTAGTAAAAATATCACCATTTCACGAATAATTACCTGAAAACATTGTATATTATATATAATATATAATTAATTATAAATTAAAAATAATTGGTTTTTCTTCTTTAAAACTATTAGAATTCATTCTTTCTAATTTTATTTCATTATTTTTATTATCATTTTTTAATACTAAAAAATCTTCAGCTAATTCATTTAATACCGGACTTTCATAATAATATGATTGATACTTTTGAAAATAATATTTTACCATTTCTAAACCTGTTTTATCTCTTTCATTTATTGGTATTCTTAATATATGAGATATTTCATCACTTAACATCTTAAAATTTAAATAACTATTTAGTGATTTATTCATTGTTTCACCTATTTTTTTTAATTGTTCTATTGATGCTAATATAGAACAAAATATACTTAATAATCCTGTTCCAATAGATATATAAACATAATATTGTTTTGGAATATAACTTGCATTTGATAAATTTATTACACCAACAATAGATGATAATATAATCACAGGTATTTTATATTTATCCCTCTTTTTTGTATAGTCTATAAATAATTTATGATATTTTTTATATAATTCATTTGAATACTGTTGAAGTAATAATAATTCTTCTTCATGTTTTTCATTCCATTTCATTTAATTACTTTATATATATATTTAATTATTTAACATCTCATATTAATAATATCTGTTGATGGAATCATAGCATTCATATTTACATATTCATGACCACTTGTAAAATCTTCATTCCACCTTTTATTACATCCACATCTAAAACCTTCCACAGGTTTAACATTATCTAATTCATTATTAACAATTTCATCTTTTACCATTTCATCTATTTCTTTAGCTCCATCCATATCAGTAACTCCTTCACCATCTCCATCAACATCATATGGATGATTCATATCATAAGCAACTGTATCAGCATATTCTACTTGTTGAGATGGTTTAATGTCATAAACATATGGAACTAACATAGGACTAACAGTATTAGAATTCATTTGCATATTAACTCCTCCAGAAAATCCTTCACTCACATCCATTTTTTCATAAAGTAAGAAAATCACTACTAATAAAAGAATAATTAAAATCATATTATATAATTATATATATTATAAAAATTTTTATAATATTAAATAATAAAAAATATCTATACTTTTTCATTGCTATAATAAGTATTTAAATCAACCAATGTATATTTTAATTCACCATCCACATCCTCAATAGTCCAACCAATATGAGAAGCTAATTTACCATCTTCTAATAAAAATGTAATAATTGGTTGTTTATCATTATACTTTCCAATTATTTCTGTTCTGGGAGCTTTACCAGTTGAATTTCTTATATCATTTGACATTTGAGCTATAGAATCTTTTGGACTTAATCTTACAAAATTGAGTTTAATCTCATTATTACTTAATTTACTAATTAATGACCCATCACCACTATTTTCAACCTCATCAACTTTTTCTTTATTTATAACTTTTAATGTTCCAGAATATTTTAAATTATTAAAATTTTCATCATATGAACTATGAATTTTATATAAATCTTCTAAACAATATTGTTCTGGCTTACAACAAAATACACATTCATACGATAAAGTTTCATTTGAATTTGGATTTTCTAATTCAATATCTTCTGTATATTTATGAGGCTTTGCTAGTAAATGAGTATTAAAATTATTATTTCTTAAATATGTTTCTAAATCTTGAAATGTTCTATTACTATCATTTTTTATCCATCCAAGAGAAGAACAAATAAATGTTTCTTTATTAAAATTAATATCAGATTGTTTTAAATTATATAAAGCAATATCATCCTTTGTTTCATTTTCACTAATTTCATCATATAAAACTCTTAACATTGTAATACAATTTTTATAAAAATTATTTTTTAAATGTTTTATTATTCCTTTATTAATTTTTCAACATCCAATATTTTATTTAAACACCCTTTTTTAATATTAAATAATTTTGATAATTTTTCATCTGCTATAAAATATTCATTTATTTTTAAATTATTATCTATAATATACGAAATAAAATAATCATATAAATTAAAATTTCTTATTTCAATAAATTCTTCAAATATCTTTAAACATTCATCATCATCCACTTTAAATTTTACTTTAGTAATATTTAATTTTTTTGTATTATCTTCAATTATTTCTTTTAATGATTTAATAACATCATATATTCCTGTATTATTATGAGTATTTACATCATATAATTTTAAATTTTCCAGTGTTAAATCATAATTATTCAAAATTATTTCATTTATTATTTCATGCATATTATTTGTTAATCTAGTTTTTGATGTTAAATATGAATTAAATATTTTATTTGTTATTTTAGAACCATTTTCCACAAAATAATTAATTATTGTTTTATTTTTTTCATGCAAAAATATTTGTTCTAAATTTTCTTCATTTAATTCAAAATTAAAAGTATAAACATCAAATAATTCTAATTTATTTTTTTCTAAAATATATTTCAATATTTTATTATTCATTTTAATACCATAACTTTCAAAATTATTTAATATTATTTCTTTATTTATTAAATTAATTATATCATCATCACTTAGGATAAAACCTTTCAAATAATAAAAATATAATACTTTTTCCAAATCATTTTTTTTTAAAAATGACTTATCTATTTTAATTTTAAATGATTTTTTTATTAAATTTTTTTCAAAACAAATATCTAAACATTCTACAAAATAATTTATATCAAATTCAAATTCTTTTTGAATATTCCATTCACAATCATTTATATATTTTGATATATCATCTAATAAATATTTATCATCATAGTTTTTATTTTTTTGTAAATATAATACTTTTAAATATTTTATAATATTTTTATTTTGTATATTATATTTATTAATAATATTTTTTAATTCATCATGCTCTTTTGATATTAAATATTTTATTATTATTTTCTTATTAAAATTATAATTGTTTAAATGATTAGTTTTATTACAATATGTATCAACAACATTAATCATTAAATTATTATCATATATATAATCTAATAAATCTTTTTCTTTAATAAATATAATAAAACCATCATATCTATAATTAGTAAATAATTTATAAAATACCTCAATATATTTCATTTTATTTTTTACAAATATCTCATAAATATTATTTAATTTATTTGTGCTTATTTCTATAGAATTATTTAAATTTTTATTATTTGTTTTTCTACCAGACTTTTCATAATCATATAATATTTTTAATAAATGAAGTGTTTTTTCATAATCAGGTTTAAAATAATTATAATGAATTATTTTTTTATTACATTCATAACAATTCAAAGCATCCTGAATTATATATATATTATAACTATCTGTTATTTTACTATATGCTTGACATAAATTAATCATTTTAAATTAATTTAATTATAAATAAAAAATAAAATTTAATTTCAATTTTTTTTTAAATATCATCAAAATCAATATTTTCATTATCTTCACCAATTACTTCTTCTTTATTAATTTCAAATTGAACAATATCTATATCATCTTTATTTTCTGATAATTTTGATTTAAATAGCTTTAAAACATCATCAGGAGGTTCAGCAAAAGCTAATAAATCACATTTCATTTTTGTGCTATCACAATCAACTCTCAATGATACAACTACATTTGAACCAACATCCAAACGATTTTCACCCCTACTTGATCTATTTAATTTATTACAAGACTTCCCAATTCTTTCAATATTATCACTACATAATACATAATATCTTTGATCACCTAATTTTTTTGTAATTTGAGCAAATAACTGTCCTTCATTCAAAGCATCCACCACTAATATTTTTCTATTTATATTTTTATTTCCTTGCTTTTTAGCTTTATTTCCACCTGTTTTATTTTTTGGCATGATTATAATATATATTATTGATTATTTCTTAATTAAATATTATTTATATAAATTATTAATTTTTTTTTTCAATTTTTTTAGGTCTTCCACGCTTCTTTTTAGGAACATCATTTATTATTTTTTCATCAATAACAATATTTTCTTTTTCCTTTTTCTTAGTTTTTTTTTTATCATCTTTAATATCATTATCTTTGTTATTTTTATTTTTAATATCATTATCTTTGTTATCATTATCTTTGTTAATATTATTATCTTTGTTAATATTATTATCTTTGTTAATATCATCATCTTTGTTAATATTTGTTTTTTTTCCATCATTTAATTTTGTCATATTAAATTCAGAATAAATATGTGATAATTTAGTGGAGTTAAATTCCACAGATTTATTGGCTAAATCACTTCTTTCATTTTTTGTTCTCTTAATATGGCCTAATCCAACATCAATATCTTTTTCAAAAACAGTATATAACTGAACCAACATACCACTTATTGTTATTGTGGGATTCCATTCATCACTATGAAATCCTGTAATACTTAAACATATTTTTCGATTAACTTCAAATCTACCATTTGGAGTTAAAAACACAAAATCTGGAGGACTAAAAGGATAATTTTTAGATAATATAATTTTTCCTATATATTGACCTCCTTTATATTCTGTGTCATATTGACCATAAATTAAAAAATAAAATAATAACATATCATTTTTATCTTGACACGCTGTTATATATGATATATTATTTTCATTTTCTAACATTTGTAATTCTTTCTTAAGTCTTTTTTGTTGCTTTATGGCTATTATACTCATTTTAATATATTAAATTATTAATCATTATTTAATTTATATTTTCAATTTTTATTTTAAAAAACTAATTAAAGAAATGACATTAATTAATTTTATAATGAAATCAACAAGTGAAATGCAAAACAAAAGTGAAATTCAAAATAGAAAATTTATCTTTTATACTAGTTTCAATGAAAGTAATACAGATGAAGATGTTAAGAATGTTGTAGATAATATTAAGCGTTTTAAAAGTGATACTAACAGTTTTATTAAGTATAATTATGTTAAAAATGCTTTTATTAAATTGCTTGACAAAGAAGACAAAGAAACAAAACAATCAAATTCTCATATTTATTTCAAATTGCAAGTTTCCGAAATTGAAAAGTTTAAAGAATATCATCCAAATTTTTCTAAATCAAAATTCTTTACTCATTCAACTTATGAATGTTCTGATGAAGAAAAAGAAATGTTGATGAATTCCAAAAATTCATTTTTAAATATTTATTATGATAAAGAAAATAATATTTTTAATATTAAATCTAACACAACAAAGAATTCACATTTTTATTTGTTTAAAAAGATTTTTATTGAAAATGGCAAAAAGATGGATTTTAACAAATTTAAATATGTTAGAAATAATAAAGATTAAAATGTTTATTTAAATCTATAAAATATATAAAAAATTTTTAATAAATTAATAATTTAATAAAATTATTATTTTGATAAATTATTTTGATAATAATCATTAAAATTTATAATTTGACAATCAAATGATGTTTTAATAATTGTTTGTTTACTAATATCATTAGTGTTTGATACATTAATTAAATTAATTGATAAACCTTTTTTTCCAAATCTTCCACTTCTACCAATTCGGTGAATATATTTTGAAGGGTCATTCGGCAAATCATAATTAATAACCAAAAACAAAGATGGAACATCAATTCCTCTTGCTAATAAATCAGTTGAAATTAAACATTTAAATAGTCCTTTCTTAAAATCTCTAATTATTTCATTTCTAATATCTTTTTCCATTTGACCGTGAATTATTCTAATATCTCTCTCATTATAATCGGATGAATTACATAATTCTTCAAAAATGTATTCTATTTTATCAATTGTATTTCCATATATCATAAATTGTTCTATTTCAAGAGTTTTTACCAAATCTTTTATAACCAATAATTTATCTTCTTCATTTTCACAATTAATATATGTTTGTTGAATTCCTTCTAATGTCATTTCTTCCTGTTTTAATAAAATTTTTAATGGATTTTTCATAATTCTATTGGATAATTCCAAAACTTCATTTGTTAATGTTGCTGAGAAAAAACAAGATTGCATATTTGTTGACATTAACTTATAAATTTCTTTCATTTTTTCTTTAAATGAACCTGACAATAATTCATCAAATTCATCAATAATTAATAATTTAATTGTTGAACTAATATTTTTATTTGATTTTAATACATCTTCTAATCTTCCTGGAGTTGCAATAATTAATTGACACATTTCATTTTCATCTGTTAATTCTCTAATATTTTGGTCTCTTGGAACACCACCAACAGTTAATGAAATTCTAAAATTTTTCATAAATGAAGTTAAAGCAGTGCATAATTTATGTGTCTGTAAAGCTAAGTCTCCTGTAGGAGAAATAATAATAACTTGAGGTCTATTTAATGTTAAATCAATTGATTGAACTGCACCAATAATAAAAGCTCCAGATTTACCTGAACCTGATTGTGATTGTAATAATAAATCTCTACCTTCAATTATAGGTTTAATTCCATACCTTTGAGGTCTTGATGGGTTTTCATATCCATAACATAAAATACCTCTTAATAAATCAATATTAACATCATCAGAAATATCTTCAAATTCATTAATTTCAGTTCCTTCTAATTCTTTTGAAATAAATAATAAATCTTCAGTTTCAACTAATCCTTCTTCATTTTTAAGTAAATCATATAAATCTTTATTGTCTTTGCAAGCATCATCTAATGAAAAGTTAGGGTTCGAAAACCGTCCACCCCTTTTATTTTGTCTATAGCCATCGTTTCTTCGTTGATTATACTCCATATTATTAATTATATTATTATTATCTTAAGTTTATTATTTATTTTCAATTTTTTTTATGATTAAAAATTGATTAAAATATTAATTATTACATTAAATATTAAAAATGTCAATAACAAATAACAATTTTGTATCATTTGATAAATTACATTTTATTAATGTTGTTATTAATAAACAAACCGCATATTTTAAAATACATTATTATAATGAAGATAATATAAAAACATTTTTAGAATTATTTAAAGATGTTATATTATTTTTACATAATAATAATATAGTTATTATTAGACAAGAAATTTCCATTAATGAAATTTCATTATTTAAAAATAGTTCTATCTATGAAAGAATTAATAATGAATTTGTATATATGGAAACAAATATTAATAACTTTGTTGATGAATTTTACTTAGTATTAGGATTAAAATAACTTTTTTTTTTATTATTATTTTTTATGGATAAAACAATTGATGAACTTTTTATTAATAAAACAAATGAATTCAATAACTATAAATGGGATAATATAAAAAATTATTTTATTGATATTTGTAATAACATAATTAAAACCATTCAAAATAATAATGTAAATGATTTTATATTTTATTATTACAAATTTTATATATCTTATAATTTATACATAAACCATCTTTTTTATTTAGATAAAGATATTAATAATGAAATATTACTAATAAATAAACAAATAAGAATTGACAGTAATATAACCACATTTTTATTTAAAAATAAAAATAATAACAATATAAAAGAAATTATTAAATACATATATCCATTTTACTCATCCAAATCAAATAATAATTTAAAACAAATTAATACATATATCAAAAATTATGAATACTTAAGAAATAATGAATACTCTAAATTAATTGATAAAATTTCAGAATTAATATTATTCAGATATAAAATATGTAATATTAATGGATATACAAATTACCATTCTTTTTTTTACAAAAAAATACTTAATAAAAAAACATCTCCTAACTTTAAACAATTTATTAAAATACTACTTAAAAAACATAATTTATTTAATTTTAATATTGAATCTAATAATCAAATTATTAATATTAATATTGATAAGGTTATTATTCAATGTATTAAACAATTAAAACCGAATATATACAAAAACAAACAATTTAAAAAAAAAAAAAATAATACTTACATCATTAAAAGCAATAATGATATAATTGAAATTATTATTGATAAAAATAGACAACAAGGTATAACTAACCACAAAAATAATTTAACTAAATTATATTCCAATATTAATAAATTAAATAATATACAAGTATTAAAAGACACACATAATCATATTATTATTTATTTTAATACTAAAAATATCAATAATCTGGGTTTATTACTGAATATCATACATTTTATAACTATTGCATTTAAAACAATTGATAATATTCCATCTAATATTAATGAAATTAATAATCGTGTTCCTTTTACTAATTATTATTATTTATCATTTTGTATATTTATAAATTTTGTTAAAAATGAATTTGATAATAAAGACACTTACCAATTATATTTATTAGAATTAATAAAATATTTTTACATCTATTCTATTTATGACTATTTCTTTTATTATGATAATAACACATTGCAAAAATTAGAAGAAAATAATAATAATTTTATTAATATTTGTAATGCTATTAAAAATGATTTTAATATTCCAAAAAATATCTCAAATCATCCACCATTTAATGTTGTTGATATTGAAGATATTAATCAACCCATTTATTATTCATATGAAATTCCTAATTACTTTAAATTATTTGATTTAATTAACTCTCTTATTGATATTTATAACATCACCAATTATAATAATTTTGATGATATTATTACACAAATATTTAATATTACTAAAAATAATAATTCAAATATCAAATCATACAATACAAAAATTATTTCTAAAGCACACGTTAATACCAATATTAATATAAATTATACAGAATTAGATGAAGATACACAATTTTTATTTAAAATATAAAAATTTAAAATATGAAAGAAAAAGTCATATCTTCTTTTGAATTAAAATCAATACCAAAAGGTTCTGTTTCTTCATCAAAAACATCTTCTTTTGAATTAAAATTAATGCCAAAAAGATTTGTATTTTTATTATCAAAAACACCTTCTTCTGAATTATAATCAATATCAAAAGAAACGGTTTCTTCTTCATCAAAAACACCTTCTTCATTCACATTCCATGAGCAAGAATTACCTACAGGATTAACAATTTCTGAAGTGTTGTAATACTTTTGTATAATCCTTATAGCATTTTTGGAAAAAAATTTTTTTTTGCGTGCAGAAACACTTAGTGGTTTCTTCGCAGTTTTTTTCTTATTTTTTTGCTGTTTCATTATCAACAGAGCTGATTATAATTATAAATATTAAGGCACACAGGAAAAATATTTTTCAATTTTTTTAATTAAAATAATATTACTAATAAATATTATGAATTTTTATGAATATTGTAATTGTAAATATAATAATATAATAAATAAAAATATTAATGTTAATAAAATTAAAATAAATAATATTAAAGAAGTTAAAATAGATAAAGAAATATTAGATATTATTGTTTTTCTTTAATTTAATAAATCATAAATTAACTAAAACAATATTTTTAAAATTCAATTTTGATGAAAATCCATATTTAAAAATTATACAACCATCACCCAATTGTTCTACATATTTTCTTGATTGTTTTTTTATATTTTTTTTAATAAAATTAGTATTTGCTCCATAAAAATTTTTTGCATCAATCCAATTAACTTTTTCATTATTTATATATAACTCACTCAATATTACAAAATCTGGTGTTATAAATTGTTCTCTTTGTTCATTTAGTTTTTCTGTTTTTTCATCATTTGATAATTCTTTATTTTTTTTCACACTATTTATTTTTTCTTTTTCTTCAATATGTAATTGTTTTTCTGTTTTATATTTTACACCTTTTTCAATTAAAATTTTTTCAATATTTTCTTCAAATTTAATGGAAGCATCTTTTATTTGCATTTCATTGACAAACCCATATTTATCATTTTCTAAACCCAATTCAAATTGTTCTTTATCATACTCATTCATTTTATTTGGATTTTTAAATAATTTAGATATTTCCTTATTTGACAAACCCCTATGTTTAAATATCATTCTCATAATATTTAATGGTGATGCTCCATATTCATTTGATATTTTTATTATGTTTTTATTTAAATAGTCATTTGATATTTCTGTTATTTTACTTATTATTTTTGAATATCTTATTAACTGATTATTCATAATTATTGATTTCTTCAAAGAACATATTAAATTTATAATTAAATTTCCATCTATATCAATTATCTTATTAAATATTTCATCTGTTATTTCCCCATAAGGATATTCACAATTAAATAATATTTCTACTATTTTATTTTCCACATTTGTAAATATAATATTTTTTTCAAAAATTAAAGTAATCATTTCTAATATTTATAATTACTTACTAAAATAAAAATATTCAATTTTCAATAAAAATTTACTATATTTTCCACCAAACTTTTTAATTTATAAATAATTGGATTTTCTAAATAAATATCTTCATTAATTACTTTATAAAATATATTACTTTCAATATCTAACTTGTATATTTCATCTTTATAATAAGGACAATAATCTACACTACTTTTAATTATTTTATTTTTTAATGTGTAATATTCATTTCCTATGTTATATATAAATATATAATCTTTTAAATGAATTAATGAAAAATCTTTAAATTCAATAATTTCATTATCAAATATATAATTATCTTTTTTTAAAATTTTTACATTACTTGTTTTAATATTAAAATCATTAATACAATAATTTACATTATTATAATATAATGTATTCAATTTGGAAATAGCCAAGCAAAATAAAAAATGATTATTTATTTCTTTTTTATTCATTTCATTTATTGTTTTAATATTTATAAAAATTATATCATTTATATTAAATATATCTTCAAAATATAAACCACTTTCAAATAATACTACAAACCATTTTTTATTATTTAATGTAATCATTAAATTAGTATTTATCATCATATACTCATTTATTATCTCATAATATCTAATAAAATAATCATTAATAATTTTTTCATCATAATTTTTTAATACATATTCTTCAATATCCTTTTTATCTTCTAAATAATATTTTATTTCATCTTCATTTATAAAGTTAAAATTATTCTTAATTATATTAAAATCTTTAATATATGTAACCTCCATAAATAGTTATATTGTTTATTATTTAAATACAAAAAAATTTAAAATTTAAATTTCTGATACTATATAATAATTTAATTATAAGTCAGTTTATTGAAAATACAAATGATGAAAACTAATTTTATTTTTGTCAAAAATAAAAATTAAGATATTGATAATGGTGATGAAAGTATCCTTATCAGGTGAGATTTTTATTCATACAAAAATGGTTTTTAATAGTGAGTTATACGTTTATAGCACAAAATTCTTATAAAAGAAAAAAGTAAGTTTAAAACCTTAAAGGAAACAAAAGAACTTGTTGTCTATACTGTTTTCTCACAGTCTTATTAACATTTAAAAATGTTTCAATTTCAGACTAATGAAGAAACATATGAACAGATGTATGTATTTATTTCTAAGATGATGAATGAAACATATAATTGAGAAGAATATAACACAATTAATTGTTTCTTTTATGGTGATACTTCTTGCTATGTTAACCTATTGAACCTTTACAAGGACAAGAAAACATCTGCATTTTAAATGGAAAGTTCTATAATAGTCGATTTATTAATGAAAATGGAAAAGAAAAATGTAAAAATAAAACAGAAGAAGAAAAAAATTAAAAGATAAAATAAAAAAACAAAAAAGAAACAAAAAATTTAAAAGTAAAAATCATGATAAAGAAATTGCATCCAGTATTAACATATCAAATGGAAAACAATAGAATAGGATGTCTAAATCTTGATAAAAATAGTTGTTTAAATATGTTGAATATAATAGAAACCTGGAAATTAAAAAAAGAATATCTAACATATTTAAAAAGGTCAATAAGTAATGACAATCCTTTATAGTGTTAATTGTTTTTATGTAGTGTATATATTTAATTATATACATCAAGCGTTTTTATATTTAAAATTGTAGTGGGTATAATATAAAAGGGTCATTGTAATTACTAAACATAATCTTTTTATATTTATTAATTAAATCATAATAATTTGTTAATTCTTCATTAAATTCTGGTTTAAATATTAACCATTAATCTACAATCCAGTAATTATTTTCCATTTTTATATATAAATATTGTTATATATAAATTTTCAATTTTTAATGATAAATAACTTCATAATCTTTAAAATCATCAATATATTTATAATTATTAACACATTTAATAGTTTTAAGATTTTTTGGAAATTTTTTTATTTTTAAATTATAATTTTCTAATTCTAAATATTCTATTGAATTTGGAAGATTATTTAATTCTTTTTTATAACTTTCTATATATAATTTTTTAATACTATTCGGTAAATTATCTAAATTTAAATTAGATCTTATAATTGTTAATTCTTCAATATTATTGTGTAAATTATCAATTATATATTGATTATTACATCTAAACATATTTAAACTTTCAACATTTAATGGAATATCTATTTCTTGATTAAAATTAACTCCAAAAGTTAAATGTGTTAAATTTATATTATTTGATAAATTTATTTCTTTATTAAAATCACTTCCAAAAGTTAAATGTGTTAAATTTATATTATTTGATAAATCTATTTCTTTATTAAAATCATATCCAAAATTTAAATGTGTTAAATTAATATTATTTGATAAATCTATTTCTTGATTAAAAACATCTCCAAAATTTAAATGTGTTAAATTAATATTATTTGATAAATCTATTTCTTGATTAAAATATTTTTTAAAAGTTAAATTTTTTAAATTAATATTATTTGATAAATCTATTTCTTGATTAAAACACCATCCAAAAGTTAAATGTGTTAAATTTATATTATTTGATAAATCTATTTCTTTAGTAATATTACATTTAAAAATTAAATGTGTTAAATTTATATTATTTGATAAATTAATTTCTTGATTAAAATAACATTCAAAAATTAAATATATTAAATTTATATTATTTGATAAATCTATTTTATTATTAAAATAATATCCAAAATTTAAATGTGTTAAATTTATATTATTTGATAAATCTATTTCTTGATTAAAAGCATATCCAAAATTTAAATGTGTTAAATTTATATTATTTGATAAATCTATTTCTTGATTAAAAGGATATCCAAAATTTAAATGTGTTAAATTTATATTATTTGATAAATCTATTTCTTGATTAAAATACTCTTCAAAAGTTAAATGTGTTAAATTTATATTTTTTGATAAATCTATTTCTTGATTAAATTTACTTTCAATAAAATTATTTTCATATTTCACAATCCATTTATTATTGGTTTCAATTGCTATTAAAGGGTCATTGTAATTACTAAACATAATCTTTTTATATTTATTAATTAAATCATAATAATTTGTTAATTCTTCATTAAATTCTGGTTTAAATATTAACCATTCATTAACAATCCAGTAATTATTTTCCATTTTTATTATTTAATTTTAATATATATAAATTTTTCAATTTTTAAAATATTATAACTTCATAATCTTCAAAATTATCAATATATTTATAATCTCTATCACATTTAATAGTTTTAAGTTTTTTAGGAATTTTTTTTATTTTTAAATTATAATTTTTTAATTCTAAATATTCAATTGAATTAGGAAGATTGTTTAATTCTTTATTGTAATATTTAATATATATATATTTAACACTATTCGGTAAATTATCTAATTTTAAATTAGTTTCATTTATTATTAATTCTTCAATATTATTGTGTAAATTATCAATTATATATTGATTATTACATCTAAACATATTTAAACTTTCAACATTTAATGGAATATCTATTTCTTGATTAAAATTACTTCCAAAAGTTAAATGTGTTAAATTTATATTATTTGATAAATCTATTTCTTAATTAAAATAAAATCAAAAATTTAATATATAAAACCTCTATAAAATAGTTATATTGTTTATTATTTAAATAAAAAAAATTAAAAAAATAAATCTTTGGATGATATATAATAATTTAATTATAAGTTAGTTTATTGAAAATTCAAACGATAGAAGCTACTGATATTTCTGGCAAAAAGAAACATTCAGCTATTGATAATGGTGATGGAAATATCCTTGTTAAGGGAAATTTCTATTCACGCGAAACAATGGTTTTGGATAGTGAGCTATATGAGTATAGCACAAAAATCTTTAGAAAAGAAGAAGGATATTTTGAAAGATTAACAAAAACAACAGAACTTGTAGTCTATACTGTTTTCTCACCTACTGATTACCATTTTAAAATGGTTCAATTTCAGACTGGTGAAGAAACATATAAACAGGTTCCTGCGTTTGTCTCTAATACGATGAAAGAAACAATTGATGGAGAAGAATATGACGCCATCAATTGTTTCTTTTATGGAGAAGTTTCTTACCGCGTGAAACCATCGGTTCTTTACAAAGGTAAGAAACTTCAGCATTTCAAGTTCATTGGAAAGAACGGTCACCAATTCTTTTTTCCGAGAGAATAATTTTTTTATTGAGAGTCTTTTATAGACATTTATTTAATAAAATATTTTATTTAACTACATAAATTCACCTTTTGTTTTTCCATAATATCTATTAGCATATCCTTTTTCTATCATTAATTCATTAATATTAATTTCTTTAATAAATAATGTTGCTAATGGTCTTCCATATTTATCATTTTTAAAAAAATTAATTTTTATAACTTTATCTAATATTAAATTTTCTAAAAATTGTTTTGCATCTTTTGCTTTTTTTATATGTTCTTCTCTATTAGATAATGATTTTAATGGTCTCATTTCTGGAGTGTCTATTCCATATAATCTTAATTTAATTTTTTTTAATTCAATATATTTATCTTTAAAATCATCACTTAATAATTCTATTTCATTTTTATTAATCATATTATAAATATGTTGTTTTATTGGTAATAATATTGTTATAGTATCTCCATCATAAACTGATTTAACATAACAATTTGCACTAATATTATCTAAATCATATTTAGATGTTTTTTCATTATTCAACTTAAATACCTTTTTAAAGCAACAAAACATTATTAATATATTTAATATATTTTATTATTTATATTTCAATTTTTATATAATATTTTGTTGCTATTTTCATCATATTTTCTATTTCATTAATCATATAATCATTATCTATATAAATATAATTACTTCTTCCGGATAAAACATCCATTAAAGAATTATAATGTAAATAATTCCATCCAATAAACCAAAAGCTTTTTAAGTTAATGATTTCATTTGTTTTTATATGATTTTTAATTTTATCATATGAACCTATAAAACTTATATTATTATTGAATGATATATTATTTTTAATATTTTGATTATTATACCAAGGATGTTTATTATTTATAGCTATAAAAGCATTCCTATATTGTAATATATCAAAACAAGGATATTCTTTATTTTCATTATATAGTAAAAAAAAAGTTGATTTTTTAATAATCATATATAATATAAATATTTAAATATTATATTATACATCTTAATATGTCTGGTTATTTAGAAATTATACTAGGTCCTATGTTTTCAGGTAAAACAACTAAATTAATAAATATTTATAAAAAAAATAAATTCTGTAATATACCCGTATTAGTTATTAATTATAAAGATGATAATCGTTATAGTGATGATATGCTTTCAACACACGATAAAATAATGATCCCTTGTATTAAAACAGATAAATTATTTAATCTTATTAATAATAAAGTTATTAATATTGATGATTATAAAGTTATTCTAATTAATGAAGGACAATTTTTCCCAGACCTTATTGAATTTGTTAAACATTTATTAAATAATAAAAAATCAATCTATGTATGTGGATTAGATGGAGATTTCGAACAAAAAAAATTTGGTAATATATTAGAATTAATACCATTATGTAATGATGTTTATAAATTACATTCTTTATGTTATAATTGTAAAAATGGAAATAATGGTGATTTTACAAAAAGAATTTCAAATGAAAAAGAACAAGTTATTATAGGCTCTGATAATTATATTCCAGTTTGTAGAAATTGTATTAATAATTAAAAATTTTATATATTAAATAATGTATCTATATAACTTTTATCATAAAAACCAATTTTAGTTGTTCTATCCCAATTACTATAATTAATTATTAATTCATCATCATTAACAATAATACTTAATGAATACTCTATCTTTTCATTTTCAAAATTAAAAGGTGATGTATATTTAATAAGATTAAAATTTTCATCAAATACAACTAATAAATGATAATAATTTCTTGGAGAACCATAATAAACATTATGAACTATAAACCATAATTCTTTTTTATTTGTTTCATTATTAAAATATTCATATGAATTGCTTGAACCTCTAATGTCTTTAAATATCCAAGGCATTTTAATTTCTTTTTTTATTGAAATTTCATTATTTTTAACACTACAAATAGTTAATGGAAACCATTTATATATAATACATAATTCATTATCATAATTTGTATAAACCCAATTTTTTTCACATATTTCATCATTGAAAGTAGTTTTCATATATTCAAAATTTAATTTATCCATTTTAATATCATAATGACCACAAACTATTTTTGTATATAATTTATTATTTTTATTAATTGGTTTAACACCTTTAAATAATATTTTATTATTATAATTAAAAATTCTTACATCTTCAATTCCTTTATATTGTAATTGTTCATTTTTAAACTTAAATATTTTACTATTTAAAATATTAAAATTTTTATCCAAATTAACATATTTATTTAATGTTATAATATGCTTATCACAATTCGAATATGACCCATTTTTATTAATATAATAATTTACACATCTTATATTCATAATATATCCATCTTTATTAATGTTATTAATTAAACAACTTGATGATGAATTAAATTTAATTTTTTCATCATTTACATCAATTACTATATTATTTGATAAATCAATAACTTTTTTTTGTTTAAGTTTTAAATTATAAAATTGTATATTTTGTAATAAACTATTACGAATATTATGATTAAGTGTATTATTTAATACTTTTATTATTTCATTATCTACTTTAAAAACTTTATTATAAAAAGCAAATATTGTATATTCATAAAATAATTTATATGTATAAACATTATTATGAAGAAATAGGTAATTATCACGATTAATATTATTCTCTAAATTTTCTTTTATACTATTATAAAATAAATTACATAAAATATAATTTTTTTTATATCTTTGATACATAATTATTTCATACATAGCTTCTAATCTTTCTGGATAATAATTATAAGCATCTAACCAATAAGTCATTGCATTATTCATTTTATCCATTTTTTTATAACAATTCCCTATTTCATAATAGCTATACCAAACTTCTTCTTTCCAACCTTTAAAGTTAATTCTTTTTCTATAATATTTTATAGCATTCTCATTATCACCATAATCTCTATAACTATTTGCTAAATAAAAATAATATCTATGATTATTCGGTTCATCTTTTATTCCTTTTAATAATAAATCAATATCTCTTTTAAATTTATTTTGTTTTGAACCACCATCACCAATATCGTTTATAAATAATTGTTCTTTACTTAATGATAATGTTTTTTTATTATTATTTGTATCAAGATACTCGTGAGTGACACCATGATATTTAAAATCTTGATTATTTTTTATTATTCTTATGTTTTTATAATAAAAATCATTTGAACCTTGAAGAATATAAAATACATCATTACCAATCAAATCAGTTTTATTAAAATTATTAATATTTAATATCATATCAGCATCTAATAATAAAATATAATCACTCATACCATAACAAGCATTCAATGAATGATTTCTATTATAACAAAAATTTTTAAAAGGTTCTTCTATAATTTTTCCATCTATTTTATTTTTATTAAAAAATTCTTTAATAATTTGAATAGTATTATCTGTTGAACCAGTATCACAAATACAATATGTATCAATAATTGGTAAAACATTTTTTAATAATCTTTTAATAATTTTACTTTCATTTTTAACTATCATATTTAAACATATTGAATTATTCATTATATTATAAAATTTAAAATTTATAATATAAATATACACATTTTTTTTATATATATATATATATATGTATAATTGTGATTATAGTGGATTTTTTAATAAAGGGCAAACAGGACCAACTGGAACAATAGGACCAACCGGTTCAACAGGACCTCAAGGTATTCAAGGACCTACTGGATTTTTTGAAGGACAAGTTAAAAGTGATTTAATACCCGATCAAGATAATGTTTATTCTATTGGTTCTGCTGATAAAAAATTTAAAGATTTATTTGTTAGTGCAAATACTATTTATGTTGGTGATGCTTCAATTGGTTCAAGTGGTTCTGAAATATTACTACCTACAGGTTCTACTATTGGAGGTGTTAATCCTGGAACAATTGTTATTAAAGGAGCTGTTGATAATATAAATGAATTACCAACTGATGCTTTAATTGGATATGGATATATTATAGGACAAAATTTATGGGTTGCTATAGTAGATAATCCACCAGATGTTAGTGGATGGACTGATGTTGGTGAAATTAGAGGACCTAAAGGTGATACAGGTGATACAGGTCCTATAGGTCCTATAGGTCCAAAAGGTGATAAAGGTGATACAGGTAATACTGGTCTAAAAGGTGATGTAGGAAATACAGGACCAGAAGGTCCAACAGGACCTTCAGATGGACCACCTGGACCACCTGGACCACCTGGTCCTCAAGGTTCATCTTATACATTAGTATCTGAACCTGTTTATAATTTACCAACACCTTCAACTGATACAGCAATCAGTATTGTAAAATCATCTTTATCACCTTATGAATTAACAAATTTTTATCCAGCTTTACCAAATTCAGTAGAAAAAGGAGATTATATTTATTATGCTATTAAACCAAATAACAATAATACATATTTACCAGAAGGTGAAAAATATAATGTTGTATGTTATAATAAAAATACAAAAGTAAATACTTTCATTATTCCAAGTGGAATAGAATTAGAAATATATAATAATGTAGCAGATGATGGTGATTTTGGAAAATTTAGAACAACATATATTTCAAATATTATTGATTACAGTGTAAATGAATTAATGTTTATAGGAACTTTTAATCGTGTAAAATTATTGGGAGAAACAGAATATACAAATTCTGAATTTATGTTAATTTATAATATTGATACTGAAAATTTTTATTTACCAACTATATCTGGAACACCAAATAAAATTATAGAAAGTTTATTTAGACCTTACTTTGATAATAATTATTTATATATTATTTCTTTGTTTGATGAAACAAATAACATTATGTATTTTTCAGTGGAACAATTTAGATTGAAAAATGTTGATAATGATGAAACAACCGAAATTGGAAAATTTAATATTAATATGAATACAAATTATTATTATAATTTAGACATATTAATATTAAATTATAATAATAATTTTGTATTTTATAATAGTAAAGTATATACATATAAAAATAATATATTGTATAGAATAAGTTATAATGGTGCAAACACTTTTACTATTAATGAATTTGAAGCAGATGATAATATTAACACTATTAATTTATTGGGAATTTATCTTGTTTTAAACACAAATTATAATAGTTCTACTAACACAAGTGGTCAATTTTTTAATGGTGAAGTTTTCAGTGACCTTCCTAATGGAGGAATATATAGTAATCGTTATGCAATTAGAGGACTTTTAGGAAATAATGAAATTTTATTTGCAGTACCATATTTTGCGGCTGATTTAACAACCGCTGATAATACTATAAATTTTGGTAAATTTGGAGTATTATTAAAATATAATAATACCACAAATACTTACTATTATGTATCAACCAATTTTACAAATCCTTATTTTGGATTAAAATTGGTTCCACTTGATAATTATACTGTTTTTATTAATAATAAATTTTTAGGATATAGTGATTATTTACAAACACCCAATTCAAGATTAACTGAATTAATTGATGCCAATATTTTGGATATTTTTTACAATGAAACATTAATAGAAAAATTATTTGATAAAGGTTCAAGTATTAATTTATTATACACTACTGAAGATAATGAATGGATTAAAATAACATAAAACATTTTTTAATTAAATATATTTTAATATTAAAATATATGAATTATAATTTTTCTTGTGATTTTGGAACATCAAATACAGTAATATCATATTTAAATACTTCTTCTAATATTGAATATATTAATGATGAAAATACTGGTGATATTTTAATTCCCTCAACTATATATTTTTTAAATGAAAAAATAAATGAAGATTTGCAATATGAAGATTTGGAATTTAACAAACATTATATGATTGGCAATTCAGCAAAAGAAAATTATAATATATTTAAAAATGGAGAAGCTTATTTTTTTCAGTTTAAACGATTTTTAGGAATGTATTTAAATTCACCTAATTATGATATTGATTTTATTAAAAAATATAATGTTAAATATGATATTGATGATACATTAATATATTTTTACATACCTACAAATAATGAAAATAAATATATAAAAATATCAATAATAGAATTAACAACACTTTATCTAAAAGCATTAAATTATTTAATTAAATCATCATTAAATATTAATGAAATAATTAAAATTTATATATCAACACCGGCTTATTTTAATGATTTACAAAAAAATCAACTTAAAACTGCTTTTAAAAATTCAAATTTTAATGTATTAAAAATATATAATGAACCAACTTCTGCTTCAATTTATTATATATCTAAATATTATGAAAATTTAGATGAAAATTCAAAATTTATTATATTTGATTTAGGATGTGGAACATTAGATATAACAACCGTTAAATATTATTATGATGAAAAATTAATAGAAATCATTGATGTTTATGGAGATAATTGTTTAGGGTCGGTTGATATAGATCATATTATAGTTAATGATATTTATTTAAGATATAATATTGATGTTAATAATAAAAAATGGGCAAAACGAATTCTTAAATATGCTGAAGAAATAAAAATAAAATTATCATTTGCAAATAATTATAAAATAATATTGGAAAATGTTCCAATAAATCATAATGGAAAAATAATAGAAAAAGAATTTATGGAAATCTCATATAATATTTCATATTTAAATAATTTATTATCTGAAATAACTGATAAAATAATATTACCATTAAAAGAAATAAATAATAAAGAAGACAATATTAAAGATATTATTTTTGTTGGTGGAGGTTCATTATTACCTCTTTTAAGAAATAAAGCTCAAACAATATTTAATATAAATAATACTTTTTTAAATGATAGTGTATTATTTAAATCAATTGTAGCAAATGGTTCTTGCATAATGAATAAAATATTACAAAATAAAGAAGATTTATGTATGATTGATATAACACCGATGGATATTGGATTGATGAGTTCTAATAATAATATAATAAATATTATACCAAAAAATTCAAAAATACCAACTAAAAAAGAATATATATTTACAACATCTTATGATGGTCAAAAAACAATTACATTTGAAATTTGTGAAATGACAAATATTGCTTATTCATATTATATAACTGGAATACCCGCTTTAAAAAAAGGGTCAATATTAATAAAAATAATGTTTAAAATTGATAATAATGGCTTATTAAACATTAATATTAATGGAATTACTAATGGTGAAAACTTAGAAATGTCAAAAAGAGATTTTAATTTAAAAAAAGATATTAAATTAATACCAAAATATAAAATGAAAGAAATATTAAAAAAAATTTATAAAACACAAAATATAAATAAAAAATAATTATATAGATATTATAATTATAATGGAAGAAAAATTACAAATAATTACAAATGATATAATGAATATTTTTTCTAAAAATGATGAAACAGTTTCAAAAAGCGAATGTAATGAATTATTAGATATAATATTTGAAGGTTTATTTAATAAAAAATTAAAAAAATCTAATTTTGAAGAAATATTTAATACTTTATCAACAAATAATGAAAAATTTTTAACTAAACAAGAATTAGAACCAATAATAAATTCTTTTATGGTTTCATTTGATGTTAATTATATTTCAAATTCAGAAAATTTTAAATCACAAGATGATATAATTTGTATTAAAATGAAAAATTCATTGCCAATTAATTATTATTTAAAAAAAATGGACGATTAACAAATTTTTTTATTAAATCATTTATTTGTATATATTACAAAATAATAATTATCAATTAAATCATCATTTAAAATAATTTCACTTCTATTTATTAGTGATATTATTATGAATTATTTCTAATAATCATTTTTTATATAATTTTTTAAATTAATTATTATTTAAATATTGAGTGTAAAAATAAATAATTAAATATATATAATTAAATATATATAAATTATATAAAAAATAATTATTAAAAATTTTGATACAGTTTTTAAAGAACAAAAAAAAATAAATGTTTCTAAAGAATATATTGTTAAAAATGTTTTTGATTTAAGAAATATTAAAAATGATATTCATTATATTAGAACAATAAAAATACAACCATATTCAAAAACAAATGAAATTAATAAATTAATGCAAAATAATTTTATAAATATCACTATTGGAGGGTATAATAATATTTTTAATAATAATGAATTATTGTCTATTTTAGCATCTCCAAAAATGATTGATGAATTAACTGGAATTAAATATGAAAAGATATTAGAAGATTATAATGATTATTTAATTGGTGGTTATTATACAAAAAAATTAGAAATATGTTATATTGAAAATAAAGATAATTTATATAGTCTTAAATTTACAATTCCAAGAGATGGTGATTTAATTTATAAGATTAAGATAAGCAATAAATTATCTAAATTTGATAATATAAATGATAATATTAATATTAAAATTAATTCATATGAAAAAAATACAAATATTAATAAATTAAATGATGAAATTGAATTAAATAATTTAATCAAATTTGATCCTTATAAACTAATTAATTTAACTATCACTCTTGATAAATATTATTTAGAATATTTGTATGATTTATATTTAGATATTGGATATTGTTATTGTAATAATCCTTTAAGAAGAGAAGTTTTAACAACAGATATGGAATTAAAATTAGAATAAATTACTATTTTTTTAATTATATTTTATATATAATAGTTATATGAAAATTCATTTTTGGACTTTAACTGGTAGAAGAAAAACTAATCAAGACACACACACTATATTTAATAATATAAATGGTAATGATAAAAGTAAAAATGATATAATTATTTTAGGTTGTTATGATGGTCACGGAGAAGAAATTGAAGGAAAAGGTGATTGTATATCAAAATTTTTATCCAATAATATTCCAGAGATATATGGAAATTTAAAATACAAATATCCATTTAATGATAATTTTCACATTAAAGTATTTGAAATATTACAAAGAAAATGTTTAGAAAATAAAGAAGCTTATAGAAGTGGTTCAACTTGTGTAATAAGTATAATATATAAATATGATGGAAAATTAATTATGGAAGTTATTAATTTAGGTGATTCAAGATGTGGTTTAATGTATAAAAATAATAATTTTTTACAAATAACAGAAGATCATTCTCCAGATAATCCAAAAGAAAAACAAAGAATAGAGAGTATGGGAGGCAAAATAATAAAAGATAGTTATGGAATAAGTAGAATAAATGGATTAAGTGTATCTTGTGGAATTGGAGATTCTGAAATTAATTATATATCACACAAACCAGATATATTCAGAAAAATAATAACCAATAACATTAAATATATAATATTAAATTGTGATGGATTAGTAGAAAGTTTAACAAATGAAGATATAGTTAAATATATACATAAATATAAAAAATCAAATAATGTAGCTAAAAAATTAGCATTGAAAGCATATAAAAAAGGAAGTGATGATAATATTAGTGTAATTATTTTAGAATTTTAGTTTCCATACAAACATTGTCTGGAACAATATTGACTTAATCTATTAAGCCCCATTTCAATTCCACAAAAACAACAAAGATTTGAATTTAGTAAAATTTCATCATCTAAAAAATCTAATTCATTAACTTTTTTAAAAAAGTAAGTAATTTTACTCTGGTATGTTTTTTTAGCTTTTTTTTCTTTTTTTTTATTAATTGTCATTTTTAATTATTATATGCATATAAAATTATAATTATTTCAATTTTTTATTAAATAAATTTAAGTATTTTGCACATAGCAATTCCACAGGTTTCAATTATCATGCCACCATTTACATAAGCACCATATACTTTATGATCGTCATCTGCTTCTAAAACTAATAAATAAACTCTTTCTTCACTTTTATCTGTTTTACCTACAAAATCGTCATTAAAGAATGTTACTAATTTATATTTATCATAAACTGATAAATATTTTATTCCCGTTGATTTCATTTTATTATGTTGTTCTTCTGTTATTTCATCCACTAATATACTATGTTCTCCTGTAATAATTAAATCCTTAGTTAATAAATCATTTTTACTTTTATCCATAACAAAAAATTTACTCATTACATTTTTTTCACTATTAAAACATCTTTGTCTAAAAATATGTTTTACTTTTACATAACCTTCTTTATATGTTTTAACCAAAAATCCTGGTTTAATATCTTTAATATTAATATATCTTTCTTCATTATCTACATAACATAAAAAGTCAGTTGATTCATGAACACAAGCTAAACCACTATCATTAATGGTCCAATTTGTTCCTTGATTATTTGTTAAATTAGTATATGCTACTTCTCCATCATCATTATAAGTTAATGTTGAAGCTCCTAATGTAATATTAGAAGGTGTATTTGATAAATTATTCCATCCAATAAGTGTATCACTATAATTAGATATACTTAAATCAGTATTATCAAACATATTACTCATATTAGTTGCACTACTAATATCCCAACTTCCTAAATTTTGATTAAA
>Ga0233431_1001718_pt1 | contig 35613 bp, 45 predicted proteins | sample SI_118_April2016_FD_179867 | JGI IMG/M metagenome (GOLD analysis project Ga0233431, IMG submission 179867) | Seawater microbial communities from Saanich Inlet, British Columbia, Canada - SI_118_April2016_200_MG | ecosystem: Environmental > Aquatic > Marine > Inlet | place: Canada: British... | reverse complement strand
AGCCGCAGCAATTACACCCGCAGCTGGTCCCGATTCCACAATCGTGGCTGGTTTCATGCTGACCACGTTACTCCGTGCGAGCCCACCGTTGCTCTGCATCACGTAGAGTTGGGTATTCAGTCCAAGCCCCTTGAGGTCAGTTTCAAGCTGTGTGATGTACTTGTGGATAACCGGCATCAGTGACGCGTTGACGACTGCCGTGCTGAACCTCTCATACTCCCTGTACTCGTTGGATATCTCATGGCTCGCGGTGACGTAGAGGTCAGGGCACTCCTTGAGTATGGCGTTCTTCACCTGTTCCTCATGAGTCTTGTTCGCGTAGCTATTGATGAAGCCAACTGCAAGTGACTCTATCTCGTCCTCTTTGATCTTCCGGATAACTTTCTCCAGCTCATCCCGCTGAATCTCACCCGTTATCGACCCATCTGGGTTCACTCTCTCATCCAAGACGTACCTGTGCCTGCGCTTCACCAGCATCGGTGGACGCTGGAAGAACAGGTTATACACCTCTGCCCGCCTCTGGCGGCCGATCTCGATCACGTCCTTGAACCCGGATGTGGTGACTAACCCAGTTTTAGGAAGCTCTAAGTCCACCTGACCGAACAAGGCATTGGTAGCAATTGTTGTCGCGTGGCCGATCATCTTCACCGAGTCAGGTGAATGCTCCACTAGGAACTCTTTCACCGCGTTAACCACGCCCTGCTCCGGGTTCTTTGGCACTGATGGTGTCTTGATGTTGATAATTCTCCCAGTCTCCTCGTCCAATGCAACAAGGTCTGTAAACGTGCCACCCACGTCAACGCTAACACGGTACATAGTAACCCCTACTTGGGGTGTGGATGGATAAAATAGACGAAAAATTAGGGTTTTAGCTTGAAGCCGCCCATCTTGATGGCTTCAAGGACGATATGGCTCTCCGCCTTCGCGATTCCCTCAATATCATTGATGTCATCCAGAAGCCTGAGTGCGCTCTCCCTGTCCTCACACATAGCCAAGGCAAGTAACTCGCAGTCACCGGATACCCTCATCACTACACTAACATCAGAAAAGTCCGCTATCTTGTCACCTATCTCGCTAAGGTTTCCTCCCTGGGATGCGCTGATTCGCAGACACACGGGGTAATAGTTCATCTTGTCCGGGTCTATTATGGTGGTGTAGCCTTTGATGACTCCCGTGTCCTCAAGATTCCTGACCTTGTTGGATATACTCACATGGCTTATGTCAAGCTGCTTCGCAAGATCGCGGTAGCTCTGCCTGCTGTCCTCTGATAGGAGCTTCAGTATGTCTTTGTCCATCTCTATTTTGTCAGCCATTTTTATCACAGGTTCACAACGGTCTCGCTGCTAAACAGCAGGTCAACCATCCCATCATAATCGATTAACTCGACTCCATCAACCAATCGATCGGATATGCCTCTCTTCTTGACGTCAACGCCAAGCGCGTGGATTTTTCTGTCACCGAACTCGTTGTTCATTGCTTTGTTGAGTAGGTAGACGCCGTCTTGAAGCAGAAGAACATCATTTTCCACGCCCAGCGCCTGCTTCAATACGTTCAAGTCATTCGTGTTTATCACTGTTAACTTCATAACATCACCTAGAACACGAGGCTAGCCTCTGCCTCCTCGATTAGTTCACTGATCTTCTCCGCGTCAGCCAGTTCAACAGCTTCAACAAGGTCATCTCCTGTGAAACCGTTGGCTTTGATCGCTTCCTCGTCAGCGTAGAGCTCTATATCGATGTCAGGTAGGTCCGCGAGGAATTTCTTTGTCAAGGATTGGTCGACACAGTTCAATGCACCGAAGACTCCTTTTCCAGTCCACAGGATCTTCACCGTGTGATCCCATAACCCAGCCGCCGTCCTCAAACCCTCATAGTAGTTGAGTCTAGTGAAAGGAGCTGACTTGATTATGAGGAGCATTTCCTTCTCCATCTAGTTCGCCCCCGTCATGCTTAGAATCACGTCCGCCTCTGAGACCATCTCTCCTAGGTCAAAGATGCCGCCAATGTCAATTCCCTCTGGGATCATCTCTTGGTTTACACCCCTGAGTTCCATGCATACCCTGCACCCGCTGATGGTTGCGCCTAACCCGACAAGCTCCTTGAACCTGTCACTCATGCTTTCCATGTGGAAAGGCTCACCGCTCTGGCTTGTGACTGGGCCGTACACGCCGTCCATCATCAGGTAGATGTCAACATCGTGACCTTTTCCCAGCGCTGCCTTGCTCAGGTTGAGAGCGTGGTCCACGCTCTCGTGCTGGAAAGGCGAGTCGCAGAGGAGAATCAGCATTCTTCCCATAGGTTCACCTAGATGAACATCTGGACATCTGCGTCCATCGCTATGTCTAGGAATGTTGCTGCGCCTACGATCTCGTCAACCTCTGGGATGAGGTCTTCCTCTTTGACGTCCATCATTGCCATGGTTGTGCTGCATGCGTAGATCTTGACGTTCTCAGTCTCCCTGCACATGGCAAGTAGCTCTACGAGGCTGGGCACTCCCACGTTCTTGATTTTACCTTTCATCATCCCTGTTCCCAGGGTCATGATGCCAGGTAGACCTGCCTTATCCAGGCCGCCTTTCTTAACTGCGTCAAGTCCCCAGAAAGTGAAGAACAGGTGGACCTCTGCGTCCATTGCTCCTCCTGTGCTTGCCAGCATGAATACGGGATATAGCTTGTCCAGGCTTCCGCTGTGGACAACATACGCGTGTTTACTTACTTTACTCATCACTTGTTCACCTTGATTATGAATACAAACTCGCCGTCACCCTCACTTGTTTCAAGGATCTCGGCACCAGTCTTCTTAGCCCAGGCCGGTACATCCCTGATGCTACCCTGATCGGTAGATACCAGTCGCAGTACCTGTCCAGACTCCATGGTCTTTGTAGTTTTCTTGAGTTTTACAATGGGCATAGGGCAGTACATGCCCTTGCAGTCCAGTTCAACGTCAACATTAACCATATTATTCCAAATGGTAAGGTAGTATTACTGTATTTAACCATTTGTTAAAGGACGCCGCGTTCGGTTAACACCTTCACGATGAAATCATGGGTGAACTTCATGAGGTTAACCGAGTCAAGGGCATCAATCGAGACCCATCGGGCATCAGGCGCATCATCACCAGCGACAACCTTTCCCGAGATGTACTCGCATAGGTACTCGAACAGGATGAAATGGGTCCTGACTTTATCCTCGTCATCCCTGTTAATCGAGTTAAAAACAGTGAGGAGTTCAATCGGCTTGATTATGACATTTGTCTCCTCAAGAATCTCCCTCGCAACGGCTTCCTCTGTGGTCTCACCTACCTCAACAGCACCCCCGGGTAGACCCCATAAACCACGTGCAGGCGCTTTTCCCCTCTCCACGAGAAGCACCTCTCTTCCCCTCAGAGTTAAAGCAGCAACACCGGGGATAGGACGTTCAGGGTAGAGTCGGCTCATAACGGAGAATACTGGGGTTGATGGATAAAAAAGGTGGTAAAATTACCTAGAGTGACCCTCTTCAAGGGCTTTGATATTGATTACACGCATAGACTCACGCATACGCGTGTTCACGGCGTCCTTCAACAAGTCAAGGCTCACGGTCTCGCTGTGCTTAGCCAGCTGGCCAAGCATAACCATGTTCGCCACGATCTGGTTACCCAGACCAACCGCGATTTCCCTTGCTGGGATATGGACAATTTCCACATCATCCCTAATGCTCTCAGCCCTCTCATAGACATGGGTGTCAACGATGATGAGGCTGCCGGGCTTTGCTGTTGGCATGTACTTCTTGAAGGCCGGTAGGCTCAGACACACCAGCACGTCCGATTCCTCGAACTGTAGGTCATTTATGATCCCATCAGAGACCATAACCTCGCTCTTACAGGCACCGCCACGCGCCGAAGCGCCATAGCTCCTGCTGAACATCACTTCATAGTCTTTCGCGAACAAAGCCTGTCCAAGGAACTCGCCCGATGCGACGATTCCCTGTCCACCGGTTCCGCTGATTAGTATGTTCTGCTTCACTTGTCCTCACCTCTAGCCCTGCGGATTATATCACGCAGGCTCTCAGTCAGCTCTGGGCGCTCATATTTCTCGAATAACCCGAGCTCTATTTTTCCCTCGACATGGTCCGCGACGTACTTGATCTCAGGCATCTTGTCCAGTTTTCCCTTGAGTACCTCTGCGTCACCGTCGATCCTTACGACCTGACCGAAACCCATGTGGTCAACAACCCCGGAAGCTCCGAGGCTCTCAACTGCCTTGTATGTGTCCATCACGTCACCCTTTGGCACCGCGTAGACGTAGCCACCCTTGTCAGGTCTTCCCCTGACTGTGGTGCCTTCCTTGAACATGTCAAGAATGCGAGGTGGTAGGCTTTCTAGTGGACCACGGAGGTTGAATATCCTCCTCTGCTGGGTTGGGCACTGACTTAGCACCTCTATGAACCCGAAGCCCTTGTGCTGAATGGCTTCCTTGATGGCGTTAGTAAGCTCAATAACATGGTAAGTGCTCCACTTGGCGACATAACTTGCGCCAGCCGCTTTCACCAGTTGGGTGATGTCGAACGGGAACTCTGGGTTACCGTATGGGCTGGTCACCGTGGTCTCTCCGTGCATTGTTGTTGGGGCGATCTGACCCCCTGTCATTGCGTAGCTCATGTTGTTTACGAGAATGACTTTGAGGTTGATGTTCCGCCTTGCCGCATGGATGAGGTGGTTACCACCAATACCTGCACCGTCACCATCCCCCGTGAAAACAATCGTGTTCAGATCCGGGTTATATGCCTTGGCTCCAGTAGCGAAAGCTATAGCCCTACCGTGGGTCGTGTGCAATGTGTCCCCGTTGAAGTTGGGGCTTGGAATCCAAGCAGTGCAACCGATTCCGGAGACCGCCAGTATCTTGTCCTGGTCAAGTCCTAGGTCGTCAATTGCCCTGAGGAAACAGTTGAGGATAATTCCTCCGCCACATCCTGGGCAGAACGCGCTTGGCTGACTTCTCACGTACTTGTCTCGGTAATAGAACAGGTTCTTCACTGGACTTCCCTCCTAATGGCTTCAAGAACTTCACGTGAGAACGGCAGGACTCCTCCCACCTTTGTGAGGGAGATTACCTTTGTCTTGCCCTCCACGACACGCTGGACTTCCTTGACCAGCTTCCCTGTGTTCATCTCGACAACAATGATTGCATCTACCTGATTTGCTAGTTCTCTGACCGGGTCCTCTGGGAACGGCCATATGGTCCTGAGCCTGAACAGGCCAGCCTTGATACCTTCTTTCCGTGCCTCCTCGACAGCCTCCACGCTGGGGCGTGCAGATGCACCGAAACTGAGGACCACAATCTTGGCGTCATCCATCTTTACCTTGTGGATGTCCCTGATCTGTGGCTCTGCATTGAGAATCTTGTCCCTAATCCTGTAAACTATCTTCTGATGGTACTCTGGTGAGAAGTTCCTGACACCATTGGGTTGGTGTGTTGAACCTGTAACTAGTAACCTGTGGCCCTCCCCGAACGCTGGCATCTCAGGAACACCGCTGGGGTCGTCTGTTCCCCAAGGAGTCGAGTCCTTGCTTGTGGGCTTCTTCCTGTTTAAGATCTCTACCTTCTCTGGAATAACCAGTTTCTCCTCAATGTGCCCGATGAGCCCATCGCTCATGAGCATGACCGGAGTGCGGTAGGTCTCAGCAAGGTTGAATGCCCTGACTGTGAGGTCAAACATCTCCTGGACACTCCATGGGCTGATCGCGATGACCTCATAGTCACCGTGGGCACCGTACTTTGCCTGGTAGATGTCCTGCTGGGATGGATCTGTGGACTGTCCCGTGCTTGGGCCACTCCTCTGGACGTTCACCAACACCAATGGAGTCTCCGTCATGTGGGCGTAGCCGATGTTTTCTTGCATCAAGTCATACCCTGGGCCACTTGTGGCCGTCATGGTTTTTGCGCCAGCCCAAGATGCACCGATAATCGCCGCAATACTTGCAATCTCGTCCTCCATCTGCATGAAAATACCACCCTCCTTGGGCAGTTCAAGCGCAATATGGTGACTGATCTCGCTTGCAGGGGTGATTGGGTATCCCGCAAAATAGCCGAGACCCGCTCTAAGAGCACCCTCGGCACAAGCCACGTTACCCAGAACCAAGTATTTCCCTGGTTTAAGCATCCGTTATCTCCTCCACGTTCAAAGCAAAGTCAGGGCAGTACCGTTCACACCATCGGCAACCAATACAATCCCCTTGGACCTCCGGTTTGGTTCCTCCTAACGCTGTCTTTTTGTCAGATTCTTTCAAAATCTTCCCTCCACGGGAATTACACACGTGAACACAGATGAGACAGCCCTTACACTGGTCTTCATCAATGGTCACCTTGAATTTTCTTGCCGTTTCCATACACCTCGAAACGTTAACTCGTGAACATAACCTAGTCTCAGATAAAACAGTGAGGGTTTAGGGGGTAGTCAATACTATAGGGGTGTGTGCCTAGGGGTGTTGTATTAACTATACCCTTAGTCGATATGTGCACGAAATGAAATCAGAAACGTGACATTCTAGTGAACGATTACCAGCTCATCCGAGTACCATTTCGTGACCCAGTCGCACATATAATTTATCGCCACACTGAGGTCCAGTCCTTTTTCTGTTAACTCGTACTCCACTCTTGGTGGCACCTCTGGGTAGACCGTTCTCGTGAGGATGCCATAGTTCTCCAGCTCCCTCAGTCTCTCCGTGAGTGTCTTGGGGCTTACGCCTCCTAGGAGTTTCTTTAGTTCGCTGTACCTGAGGGCTCCTTTTTCATCGAGGTATTTTACTATAAAGTGTAGCCATTTTTTTGTGAAAAGGTCTGACATGGGGCAGATAGGGCAGTCCAGTTTTTTTCTCGTCACTGTTGTTCCTGCTCTATGCCTTATGGTTCTTTAATATACGTTACTATGTTTTGGGATGTAATGCATCTAATGGAAAATATTGGGCTGGTAAAATGAAAAATGATTTTTGGGTTGGTATCTAAACCCCGAGTTTCTTCAAGACTAGGCTAGCGACGCTGCTGTCTTGGATGGCGATTCCCACTGATTTGAAAACCGTGATGGTGTCCTCTGGTGTCCTGCCTTCTTTCTCTCCTGATACCAGGTCTTTGAGCTCAGCGTGTACATGGTCCCATGTTATGACACCTTCCTCTATTGGGATCAGGATGTCTCCTGCCTCCAACTCGATTCCCTCCATATCATCGATAACCAGTTTAGATTCGGCTACTGTTGCTGTGTCCAACTCCCTCCAGTCTGGGTAAAATGCCCCGATTGCACTCACGTGAACCTTTTCTTTGAGCCACTCCCTCTTTAGGACTGGTTTTGGGCTTGTTGTTGCTGTGAGAACGATATCAGCGTCTTTACAAGCTTCCTCCCCTGACTCTGCGGCGATGACCTCTATGCCTAGTTTTTCGGACATGTCTGCTGCGAACTTTGCCCTCGCTTCAGGGTATAGATCGTAAACATATACTCTTTCAATATCCCTGACTGCACATGCTGCCATTACCTGTGTTCTGCCCTGTATACCTGCACCGAATATTGCTACCACTTTGGCGTCCTTTGGAGCTAGGTACTTGGCTGCGACTCCTGTGATGGCGCCAGTCCTCATGGCTGTGAGGTAGGTCCCGTCCATGAACGCCTTGACCATCCCTGTCTTTGGGTCATTGACTATAATCCACGCGACTGTTGTTGGCAGTCCTTTCTCCTTGTTATCCGGGTAGATGCTGATTATCTTCGTAGCCTGCGCATCAAGTCCAGTGAGGTAACTGGGCATGAAGCTTATGCTCCCGTTGTACTTTTCCACCATTATAGTGCTTCTTGGGGGCATCACTACGTTTCCCTTGGCGTACTCTTTGAACGCCAATTCAAGGGTCTCGATGGTTTCCTCCATCGTCAGGTTCTTCTCGATGTCTCTATCTGAAAGGAACAGCATAGGTTTTCATCCCATCATAGCCTCTTTCGCTTAAAAAATAAGCTGAAAACCGTAATTAAAAATCAATATCTCTACTCCACATCCATTATTATGTAAAAATGTAGATTTCTTCATGTGCTCACCCAAGAGGTTCTGATATCTGATCCACGGTTTCACATCAAGGCAGATGTTACTATACCTGAAAACTGGGAATCAAATCGGGGGATTGTGCTAGTACATGGTGGCATTATCAACAGAAAATCCCTGTCGAGGGATACAAACAGCCTCGCGACCTATCTCTGTGAGAAGCTAAACGCCTATGTTATCACCCCTGATTATCTTGGTGAAACCACCTATACTGGAATCAGGAAATTCAGTCTTTTCAGTCAGGTCGTTGACCGCTCAGTCCAGTATCTCTGTGACACTTTTGGAGTGGATGATGTGATGGGTTTTGGTCACAGTATGGGCAGTTACATCGTGGTTGAGGCCGCAAACCTCAATGATAGTATTTCTCATCTTGTAACTTATGGTGGGCCAACACAACATCTGCTGAAAAACCGGGAAAAAGGGTTCCTCACATACCTACTCAAGTATCTCTACAGTTTTGATTATTCTGTAAACCTCAAGAACCTATTACATAACCTGTTTGATGCAGAGACAGTACGGTATTTCAAGGACGTTATGATGGTTGAGCCAGAGTACTTTGGTGAAAACTATGATTACATTCTCGACCCTGAAGTAGTCCAGAAAGGAGTCGAGTCTCTAACCGATCACCTTGATAACCTAAAACGCTGGGGAAAACCAGCGATGCTGTTGTTCGGTGAAAACGACTCACTTATGAAAAAATCAATAAAAGCTCTGCCTGACGGCCATCGGGTGGATAATATTCTTGTTAAACACGTAAAACGAGCCAGTCATGTAACCCCATGTATGGATAATATGGCTAACTTGAGAAAACTTGATCCTATGGCTATATTCCATAGAAATGTGGTGAAGGCTGGGTCAGCTACTCAGTTACATGAACTCCCTGAATAGTTTCTCCATATCCCTTTGCAGTGAATGGTTTACGAGAGGCGCATTCTTCAAAGCGGGGAAGTTATTCTCGTACGGTGGTTCATCTGACTTGTAGAATACCCCTATTGGTATCTTGTCACCCCATTGCTCTGCCCTCAAGTAGCCCATGTCCCAGTCGCCTGTGTTGTGACCAATTTCCTCCAGCTTGACGACCCTGTCCCTGTAATACTGATATGTGTTGACCTTGTTCCAGCTAACACATGGTTGGAGAACATCTACAAGCGCGAATCCTTTATGGTTTATCGCCTGTTTTAGCACATCTTTGAAGTGATCGAGCTCTCCAGCGAATACCCTTGACACGAATGTAGCCCCGCTTGTCAGTGCTTGGGTTAATGGGTTGATAGCTTTCTCCCAGCTGCCCCTTGGGCTTGTCTTTGAGACGTAGCCTTTCTTAGTTGTGGGACTTGTCTGCCCTGTAGTTAACCCGTAGATCAGGTTGTCATGAAGAATGTACGTCATATTGACGTTTCGCCTTATTGCGTGTGGGAAATGCCCGATGCCGATGTTCATTCCATCCCCGTCACCTGCAAACCCAAGAACCGTCAGCTCATGGTTTGCCAGTTTTACTGCGGTGGCTACTGGGAGCACCCTTCCATGGATCGTGTGAATCCCGTTTACCCCGATATAGTCAGTGAATTTTCCATGGCAGCCGATTCCTGTTACAGCTACTACTTCCCATGGTTCCTTGTTCATCTCTGCGAGTGTCTGTTTTACCGCATTCAATATGGCAAAGTTTCCACAGCCTGGACACCATGTGTTTGCCGCTACTGTATCGAATTTATTGCTCATTGGATGACCTCCTTCACCTTCTCCACCATCTCAAATGGTGTCAATGGTCGCCCATCATATCGTAGCCTTATGTTTTCGAAGCTGTAACCCGTGTTTAATTTGATGAGTTTACCAAGCTCCCCCGTCCTGTTGTTCTCGAACAGCACTGTCTTTCCCTTGAGATGTGACTCAAGTCCCTCTGGGAACGGTTCCATCACGCGAATCTGGACATATTGAACTGGTATATCTTCCTCTACCATCTGTTTGATAGCTTCCAGTGCAGGACCCTTTGTTGAGCCCCATCCGACCATTGTAACTTGAGGGTTGTCTGAGCCATACACTTTGATTGGTGAATATTTCTCAATCAGCTTCTTGATGTGTTCTTCTTTTCTGAACCGTTTATCAATCATCTTAACGGTTGGCCCAGCCTTGCTTGTGCTGAAACCCCTCTCAGTGTGCTCGTTACTGTTTGACAAGACAAGTGCATTTGGTGTCCCAGGCACTATTCTGGGGCTTGTCCCATCCTCCGTATCTTTGTACCTGAGGTACTCCTCTCCGTTCCACTCCCTAAGCAGGTAACCCCTGACAATGTCAACTTTGGATGCATCGAATTTTTTAACTGTCTCATGGCTCTCGATTATCTCTTTGTCCGTGAGCACTATGACTGGTATCTGGAACCTCTCGGCAAGGTTGAATGCCTCTGCAGTCAGGTAAAAGCACTCGTCCACGTCGCCTGGTGCCAACACTATCCTCTGGAACTCTCCATGAGCTCCGTATATAGCAAATAAAAGGTCGCTTTGAGCTGAATAAGTGGCTAACCCCGTACTTGGTCCTGGTCTCTGACCCAACATAATTACTACCGGATTCTCCTGGATTGCAGTCATGCTAAGGGCTTCCGTCATTAGGCAGAATCCGCCTCCTGATGTTGAAGTCATAGCCCTTACTCCCGCGTATGAAGCGCCTACCGTCATGCACATCGCGGAAATCTCGCTCTCAGTCTGGACTACCACTGAGTCTGTTTCCTCGTCGTGACCCGCATAATAATGTAGAACAGCACTAGCTGGAGTCATTGGGTACGCCGCGTAGAAGTTACACCCAGCAGCGTGAGCCCCAAGCGCGACCGCCTCGTTTCCAGTAAGCCACATCCTCTCAGGTCGGGCACCGTCTTCTAGCCTACACTGGAACCCGTAATCAAACTCTATCACAGTCTCCCATCCTTTTTGAACTGCCTCGATGTTCATTGAGATAATTTTATCCTTGCCCACGAATGTTTCAGCCAGTATCTCTTTCAAAATATCCGCGTTTAAACCGACTAGGGCCGCAGCTGCGCCCAATGCAACTGTATTTCTCATTATTTTTGGTCCGCCAAGTTCCTCCACGATCTCACTCATTGGAACAGGATAATACGTGAGGTCATCCCTGTTCAGATTCTCCTCTGATATTTCATCTTTCTCGTCGTAGATGATTCCCCCTCTAGGGTTGACGCTTTCCTGGTGTTTCAGAAGCGAAGCCTTGTTCAGAGCAATCACCAGATCAGGTCCTCCTGATAGAGAGTGGACTTTTCTTGTTGAAGCCCTCACCGTGTAGAAATTATGGCCTCCCCTGATGAGACTGGGGTAATCTATAGCTCCGTACGCGTAGAACCCTCCCCTCATCATGGATTTTCCGAGGAGCATGCCGCTCCTGCTGATTCCTTGACCTGCTTCCCCGCCAATACGCACGGTGACAGTGTCATCGACTAATCCGCTGCACCTCATTGTAAACACCTAAAACTTGTATTGATCAACGTAAAGTCGGTTTTTAAACCGTTACTTGATTCTCACCGTATTTCTGAAAACATTTAAAATTAACAAGTCATGCAATGTTTGGTAAGGTGCTTGAATGCCTACAGTAACAGTAAGTGATGCATGTGACGGAGACGGTGTCTGCGTCGATATTTGCCCAATGAACGTATTTGATATGGTTGACAAAAAGGCCGCTCCTGAGCGATCTGACGATTGTATCATGTGCATGGCATGCGTTAATGCATGTCCAACCCAGGCAATCACAGTCGAGTAAAATCGACTTTTTTCTATTTTTTATTAAATCAAGATCGCCGGACAGCGATAGCCCTGACTATGTCGGCCGTGTTTTCAGACCAGTCCGCGATTGTCTCGATTGCATCAAAGAACTCGTTTAGCAGAATCAGTGCACCCGTACTGAACTCTGGGAACTCCTCAGTAGCGAAGTGACGTCTAACTTCACCATAAAGATCATCAATAGTCTCTTCAAGCATCTCTACCTCGTCAGCCAAGCTCAGGGATTTCTTCGGATCTGTTGGTAGTGCATCTATGCTCTGCTTCAGTACCTTCACACAGTCTACGTTTGCCTTGACCATGTTTAATGTGGCTGTCTTGATTTCATCCGTTGTCTTTTCAAAGGGTATAATGTTGAGAATTCTTCCAGCTTCCTTGCTCCAGTCTGCGATCCAGTCTGCTGCCCTGACAAGTTCCATTAGGTCGTCTCTTTCCTCTGGGAACATATCGCCCTCTGTGAGTTCCCTGACCATTTTCCTTCGGAGGGTATCTGCTGCCATCTCCATCTCACTAATGTCTAGGAACGCCTGTTTACATGCGTCTTTATCGCATTCTGCAGCGACTTCCACCATCTTATGTAGCGCAATAACTGCTTTTTCTGTCAGATCTAGATGGTCTTCTACCATCTGTAGTACCTGTTCACCTCTCTTAGGTGCAAACCAGCCGAATAATCTCCTAGACATATGCTACCAACTATTCTGAATGGAACTGTAGTATATATGTTCTCTATTCTCTCTATGCACTCAAGTAATAGTACAGGATTACGGATGCAGGAATTATGTGGAATAATGCTGTTATTATTAATGTAGTTTTAGGGTCTCTTGAAACATATTCTGCAGTTTTCCTAGTTAAAGTTGCGAATGGTTTCAAGATTGGTAGGAAAATAATTGCGCCTACAACATTAATCGTGAGGTGGACCAACCAAACACCCATACTGACTGGGTCCCCGGTAGCCATCGCCGCGATCATTACGTCAAACACTGTTCCTATATTTGCTCCGAGAATGTAAGGCAGGATGTAGTACTCTGCTTTGATTACCCCACTTGCCGCAAGGGGGACTAGAAGCGAAACCATTACCGTAGTACTAGGTACCAGTACCGTGAACACAAAACCTGCGAGGAATGCCCTCAAGGGTCTAGTGAACGTATTCTTGATGATGTTCCAGCTTCTTGGCATGCTGAATATGGCTGTCATATATTTTTCAACAGCTCCTAACGCTACTAAAAGTAATGCTCCTCCAATGACTAGGCCGAGCCAAGGTGGAATGATGTTGAGAAGTGGTTTTACCCATGGAGTGATGACGTTTAGCAAATCTGGAACCGAGTTCAACCACTCTGCTTTTACGAATATCTGGGTTCCATATTCTGCTATCTTAGTGAATGTTCCAAAAAACAATTCAATCGGGTAGAATATTGCTAATGTGAACAGGTTGTATAGGACGTGACTCATGGTTACGTTGAACGCTGCCTCTGATTCGCCCTCTCCCCTCATCCTGCCTAAAACTGATATTAGGAATGGGGTAACTGTTGTCCCTATCTCAGCCCCGATTATGGTTGCCACTGATAATCCCAGCGGCATTACTCCTGATGATACGAAGGCGCATATTATTGAGTCAAAAGCGCCACTACTGTGGAGTAAGGTTGTGCTTATCCACCCTGCGAAAACTGCGCTTGTTGTGTCCCTGATTAAGAGTATAATGGTGCTTGCTAAAGACTGTCCCATTATCTTGGCGCTTGATTTAATCAAAACAATGGCTGAAATGAAGAAATATATAGCCGTCATCGAACCCAATGCGTTCTTGTAATTTTGAGCCAAGATACAATGATACCCTAGACTATTGATAAAAGGGTAATTTATGTAATTTATATATCTCTATATAGATAATAAATAGGGTTAGATAACCCTAATTGCTATGGCTCTGGCGATATCTGCTGTGTTTTCACACCAGTCTGACACTGTCTCAATCGCAGCCATGAACTCGTTCAAGAGTATCATTGCACCTCTCGTTAAGTCTGGGATATCGATATCGACGTACATCTCTCTCACCACTGCGTAAAGGTCATCAATGTTTTCCTCAGATAGTTCTATCTTATCCGCCAAGTCCAACGCTTTCTTTGGGTTTACGGATAGAGCTTTGATGCACTCGTCCAGAATCTGGACTCCATTATAGTTTTCACGGCACATGTTTGATATTGCCTGTTTGAACTCTTCAGGGAGTTTCTCGAATGGTATGATAACCAGTATTCTGGCTGCCTCCCTTGCCCAGTCTGCAACCCAATCGACTGCACGCACGAGTTCCATCAGGTCATCCCTTTCCGTAGCATATAGATCTCGGTTGCTTAGCTCCGTTACCATAGCCCTTCTGATTTGGTCTGCCTTCATCTCGTGTTGGCTGATTGATTCATAATATTTTTTCTTGTCAGTGGAGCCATCTCCTACTGCTTCGACCATCTCATAGAGTTCCTTGACTGCTTTTTCAGTTAACTCAAGGTGGTTGTGGACCATATCGAGAACTGTCTCGTTCCTCCTGTCCCCAAACCATCTCATTATTCGTTTGCTCATTCATTTCACCTTAGAACGCGTATATTATAATTATTGGGATTACGAAGAACACGCCAATCACCCACGCGAACAGTGCGTATACCGCGTTCTCGTTTTCCGTCAATTTTTTTCCAAGCCATTCCGCTACTGCCACTGGCACGAATCTCAGTGGAGATATAAACCATAGGAATAACGCCATCAGGTTCAACAGTACATGCGCTGACCCAAGAACCATTCCGACCGTTCCGCCTGCAATGTACCCGTAAATCTGTGACATATCTACGGCAGTTGCCAAGTTACACCCGACTAGGTACGGGTAGGCTGTCTTCAGGTTTACCACCTTCGTTGCGAGGAACGGTATGACCAGGCTGCTACCTATGCTGCTGCTGCCTACGATGAATGTAATCGTGAATCCAGTTGCAAAGCTCTTTGCTGGGCTATCAAATGCGGCTTTGACCTTGTCTTCCCACCCTGTTTCAATGAGTTTCTCTAACCCCTTGGTGATTCCACCCATTGATATGATGATTATCAGGAACCAGAATACGAACATGAATATGCCACCTCCAAGCGTACCGAGATATTCGACCGCCATTGCTTTCATGGGTTTGATGACTGGTTCTTCAATTATGATGTCAATTATAGTATCCTCGAAAGCTGAGAAGAATGTCTCCATCTGGAGTACATTTGTGTAAAAATCGCCCAGTCTAAGAACAATTTTGCTGATGAGCCCTGTGGTCAGTTCTAGCAAGAAGAATAATGCTATTGTGAGTCCTTCATAGACATCGTCCACGATTACACCCGGGATCGTGTCTTTGAACTCCCTCATAGTCATTCCTCTCTCAATTCCAAAGGCGACGATGGTGTTTGTGACTGTGGTTCCGATGTTTGCCCCCAACACCATGGGTACGCCGAACTGTATTGCCGCATCCATTGGGAGTCCGCTTGCCACCATCCCTGACATGCTGACCATTGTCGCTGCAACTACTGCGCTGCTACTCTGGACCAGTGCCGTTGACAACATTCCAAGCGCCAGTCCAGTGACTGCAGCTGAGTTACCTGTGATCATTGATATTATGCTTGCTTGCCACTCTGAGAATATGAGTTTGAAACCGTGTTTCACTCCTTCCAGGCTTGAAATGAAAAAGAACATGCTGATCGCAACAGTGAGTATGAGTCTAATCCTATCGTTCGAAATTATTGGGATTCCTGAATACCCTGATTCTTTATTTTTTATCATATTTTATTTCCTTACCATATTTTTGCCCAGTTTATCGGGGTATATGCAATGAACGGTGAAGGATTCAATAAAAGACTAAGCGATGTAGAATATATTGAACGCCATAACTACTATAAACTATATATTAATTAGAAATCTATTTAGCGATGCATATCCCAAACTCAGAAAGCATCTCGGTCAAAAGTTCTAAAGGAAATCCAACCACATTCGAGTAAGAACCCTCTATCCTATCCACTAACTCTCCTCCCAAACCCTGAATCCCATAGGATCCAGCCTTGTCTAATGGCTCCCCCGAATTAACGTAATCCCTGATCTTTTCTTCTGTTAACTGTTTGAACCAAACCCTCGTTGAAGCATGGCGGGTCATTTGTTTTCCTGATTCAGTGTTAATGATTGAAATCCCGGTGAAGACTGTGTTGCACTTTCCTGACAAATCCCTGAGCATCCTTTCAGCATCATCTTCGTCCGTAGGCTTCCCCATTATCTCTCCTCCCAAAGAAACAACTGTGTCTGAGCCAATAATCAGGGAACCCGGATGATGAATCCGTACACTCTCTGCCTTCCTAAGTGAGTTCAGTTCCACGCGTGCAACTGAGTCGCTCAAAGTATTGTCCTCCTCCGCCTCTGGTGATGCCTGATTAAAATCCAGTCCAATGCTTCTCATCAACTGGATTCGTCTGGGTGATGAAGACGCCAACAAAATTTTATACTCACAGACCAATCACTCATTCCCTCTTACAGGTGCTTGCATGGAGAAAATATACTACGCAGATATAGAAACGCCGGTCGGGTCCATATGGGCCGTGCAGTCAAACAAGGGACTCATGAGGCTAAACTTTCCATGTGAAGAGGAAAAAATGTTAGCAGATGTATCGAAGCACACTGATACTGTTCCCGAATACAGACCCAGCAAGCTTGATAATCTGGGCTCATGGCTTGACAAATACTTCAATGGCAAGAACCCAACGTTCAAGCAAAAATTCGACCTCAGGGGGACAGCTTTCCAGAAAAAAGTTTGGACCACGTTGTTCAAGGTCCCATATGGTGTTCTGGTCAGTTACGGGCAACTGGCTGATGATATTGGGAAACCGAAAGCATCCCGCGCTGTCGGCAACGCGGTTGGTGAGAACCCTATCGCAATTGTCATTCCCTGTCATCGTGTTGTTAGGGGAAACGGTGGCATCGGAGGGTTTGGCGGAGGGTTGCCTCGGAAACGTATCCTGTTGAACGTCGAGGGCGTGCTTGATAGCAGCGATGGTGTACCCGAGAAGGGTATAGACTTGAGAGAATTCTTCTAACTAATCAGTTCCTCGTATACTCGAATGTGTCGTTTGATGACCTTTTCGAATTCATGATGAGTTTTAACATATTCACGACCAGTTTTACCTTTCACGCGCCATCTATTACCATCCAGAAGCCAATTGATGCCTTCAACATAGTCCTCATTGACACGATAACCGAAGTTAGAAGAGAATCCGTCTGGATCGTGGGGCGAGAGAATCGCGCATCCCGCAGAAGCCGCCTCAGGAAATGAGACAGGGAGGCATTCAGTTACGCTGATGTTGACAAGAACCCACGAGGTCTCAAGTAGCTGGTCTTTTTCTCTACCACTTAGATGTCCTGGGAGCGAGAGGTTTGGCAGACGGTTTGTTTCTCTTATCTGTTTGTCCTTTTGTTTGTCATGAGACCTTCCAGCCGCCACAAAACTGACCTCTGGGACCATTTCTGCTAATTCAAAGAACTTTTCGGGGTTCTTTTCCCCGTCAAACCTCCCCAGAAAACAAGCTTGAGATGTACCTTTTTTCTTGTTATCATTTAATACGTGGACTGGGTTCGGTAGGAACTCTAGGTCGCTGTCCAAACTATAGCATGTTGCGGCTTTCTCGCTGATGTACTTACACTGGCAATAAACCGCGTCCAGATCCTTTATCCGTTTTGAGACAAATGGCTCGATCAATGTATTGTAGGCTCTTCTTCTTAATGGGTAGAACCTGTTCACCTTTTTCCAGTCTTTCTTGGTCTTTGGGTTCTGACAGGTCATCAAATGTTTTGAATCGGGCATAGAGCTCTCATGGCGATGTCCTGTGGGGTTGTGTCTGTCGCGGTGAATGCTTGTGGGTGTAATGAACTCATCAACCCTGGAGGCAACGGGTTCTTGTTCAAACCCAGAGATGTTGAGGAACTAGCTGTGAAACTCGAACAAGCTATAGACTCAAGGCTAGGAAGTAACGCGCGTGAAACAATCACGAGAGGTTTTAACTCAAAAACCAACGTTAAAAAAATATCTTCCGGTATACCAGGAGCTTGGACACCGTTTTTAACGAGGAAACAGTCTACAGATGTGATGACCATCGCGGGAATAGACGAGGCTGGACGGGGATGCGTTATAGGACCCCTTGTTATTGCAGGGGCATTGTTCGAGGATGAAGTTGTGTCCACACTACCCGAGATAGGTGTCAAGGACTCCAAAAAGCTGAGCGCAAAGAAACGTGTCAAGCTCTTTGACGAGATAAAGGAGTTAGCACTTGACTACGCGTTCTTTGAATTATCGCCCACTGTTATTGACAAGGTTGTATTCAGGAATGTGCCTCTCAGGAGGCTCAACTACCTTGAGACTATGGCAATGGCCTCGGTCCTTCGGAAACTCAGACCCGATGAGGCTCATGTGGACCCCTGCGATGTTGATAGTGACCGGTGCGCAAGACAGATTCAGAGCGTAATTCCGTTCAAAATCAAAATAAAATGCGAGCCAAGAGCTGACGCAAAATATCCCTCAACCGGGGCCGCCTCTATATTGGCAAAAGTTACACGCGATAAACGAGTCAAAGCACTACGGGAGCTTTACGGTGATTTTAACTCGGGTTACCCTAGTGACTCTAAAACCCAGAATTTTATCAGAGACTATTTCGAAAACCACTCAGAGTGCCCGGACTTTATTCGTGGAAGTTGGTCCACTGTTCAGAGACACATGAAAAAAATCAGATTGATGCAATAATCATTGCATGATCCTTTTCGAATGGATGCAACTCAATGACTTCGTGTATCTTCAAACCTGCGTCTTCCAGTATCTTGACCTGTGTCTCGTAGATTACCTTTGGGTCTTCTTTGACGTCGATGCTTCTCGCCTTGACTGAGAGCATGATGTGTCCTCCTTCTTTGAGGAATGTTTTAACATTCTTGACCATGATCTCGGCTTGATCTGGCTGGGCTACATCCGCGAAAATCACGTCAACCGGTTGGACCAGTTGTTCGTATTGTTGTGGCTGCCTTGCATCTCCTAGGATCGGTGAAATGTTGTGCCTGTAACGTGTGACCCTGTCCAGCAGGTCCCTTACTGCCCTTGGGGCAAAATCGAGACCCCATATGTGACCCTTCTCTCCCACTATGTCGGATACGTGGCTCACAGTTGTACCTGATGCTACGCCAAGGTACAAGACAAGTGAGCCTGGTTTGATGGGTAACTCTGTGAGTCCCTTCAGAATGACTGCCCCTAGTTTGCTTCTTGTTGGGTTCCAGCTTCTGTACTCGACTTCATCTACATCGAAGAGAGGCTCCCCATAATAGGTAGTGCCCGGAGTCATGTTCTTAGTTACAAGTATCGATTGGCTACCATTCTTGTAAGTATAAACGGAGTCGAATGTCTCATGAACTTCCGGCAATGGGTATCATAGTACAAGAAGATGTCTGTGATTTAAGCTTGTGTCGTTTCGATGTCCTGAGACATCACCTTAGCTTGGTCGACGGCAAGCTTCTGTAGCCATGACATCGGAGTCTGCAACTCGTCCATCCTCTTTGCAAAGTGGTGACAGTTTAGATACCCCGGAGTCTTGCATACTCTTGAGAAGAAGTCCTTTGTAATGGGTATGCTGCAGTCATGCAAGAAGGGACACTCTTTCCTGTTGAACTTTTCTTGCATTGCCTCTGATAGCGTGGACATGTTTTACCCGAACGCTAAGTGGCGTCGGCGATATATAGGGGTGTTCCTCCTTTGCGGTATTGGTTTGTGGTATAGAGTTTCATTCCATTAAATAAAATGTTAAAATTCACTACTAAATTTACTTAGTATTTAATTAAATGTATGTGATTCATTGCTCTTTATGAATTAAATGAGTTATTGATGATGCTCAATACTTTATTTCATGATTGGTGTAAACTTGATTGATATATGTTGTCAGAAAGTGTACCGATAATAATGGACTGAACTGACGCATATAGGTAACAATATAGATTAAGTAATGGGTTTGGTGAGTCCCTCAGGAACAATATTGCCTGAGAATATCTACATTGGCTCAAAGCCTATCCTGAACTATGTAACAGCCCTTGCGACTGCGTTCCAGAAAGACCCAACCGTGAATGTGTTGGCCCGTGGACGTGCCATAAGCAGTGCTGTAGACGTGGTTGAGGTTTGCAGAAGAAGTTTTGTCAAGGATATAAACGTGGATGAAATCCTCATCGGAACCGAAAAGATGGGGGAAGAATATGATCTGAGAAACGTTTCAACTATCCAGATTGTCCTGACCAAGCCAACCTAAAAATCTGGTAGTTGGGCAGCCAACGCCTCCGCGATAAAGTTTCCACTAAACAAGTCAGCTCTAGCCGCGATCGCTATTTTTGCCGCTAAACTACGAGCCCTTCTTCCCCTATTGTCTCTTGGAACCGAGCGCACGTATGGGTGATGGTACAGTAGCCCATGTTTTGGTGGTCTAGCATTTGTTTTCTTTGCCCTGAACAAAGCCTTCTCGGCACCAAGGACCTGTATTCTACTTGCAGGCATCATTCCAAGCCTTTTCATGCCCCCCGCCTTGTCAATGAGCTTCGCCGCTAAGATCGGGCCTGCAAGGTGTGCTGTGTTTGGTGCAATCTCTATCGTAACCGCGGAGATGTACTCAGTTAGTTCCTCTCTGAACTTGTACATGTCCAGTGTATTGCCTGCGAAACTCTGGATGGTCTTGATGTCAAACTCATCAAAATCGGCTCCCATTGATTCCTTGGAGGCATCTTCGATCTTGACCGCGTCCTTCTTTTTCATGGTCATCTTCATGAGTGCATCTGTCGTGATGTTCTTTTTGTCCCCGAGTTTCAAGATTATGTTGGCGTAGTCTTCATGGTCTCTAACCCTTCTCCCCATCTCTGGGAAGTGTACGCCATACCATTCTCTCATCCTGCTTGATAGGCTGTTTAGGATGTCATCAAGGTCAGTAAGCAGTTGAACTGCTGGGATTAACATGACCTCCCCTTCTGAAAGTGCGTCGTGCACATCCATGTGGGTCAATTCCTTTGAGACCTCATAGTTTAACAAATAATATTCTTCAGTGGTGGCGATGAAATCGTACTCTACCGCAAGTTCTGGTAGTCTAGACTTGAACGCATTCGATGCTTGCACGGTATCTCCGTGTTCGATGTTCAACGATTCCGTTAGGTTCTCCACGAGCCTTATGTTTGATGAGATTATTTTCTCAGCTGTTTCAAGCTCTGAAACAAGTTCACTAATGTATCTAGTATCTCCTTCCCTTAGTCTTCCAAGGATTTTTGCGATAGTTTTCGGATCGTTTGGGTACTTGTAACTCGCCTGGGTGTCATGTTTTTCATCCAGTGCGAAGACCCCGAGTATGGTTTCAATCAAATATAGTGTCATCAGTGTTTTCTCCGAACCTTTATCAGTGGGATTGTTGAGTACGTAGGAGAGAGTTGTCTAAATTAAGCTTAGCCGTCGAAATCTCCGGACTAAAGCTTCGCAGTCCTCTCATGAACGCGGCAGGCGTACTGGGGATGAGCCCAGCTATTCTAAAAAGAGTATACGACTCAGGTGCAGGTGCTGTTGTCACAAAAAGCCTTGGACCAGAGCCTCGTAAGGGTCATCCAAACCCAACTTTCATTAGAGTAGAAGGTGGCGCAATCAACGCCATGGGGTTACCCAACCCTGGAGCCGAGTACTTCGTTGATGAGATCAAGGAACTAAAAGAAATGGGCGTTCCAGTAGTTGCAAGCTTTTTCGGAGGAAGTGTTCAGGAGTTCGCTGATGTAGCATACACCCTTTCAAGAGCAGGTGCCGACGCCTTGGAGCTTAACGCAAGCTGTCCAAACGTCGCAAAGGAGATGGGAATGCTTGCAGCAGACGCAACGAACATAGAAAAAGTAACGCAGGCAGTGAAAGACGAGACAAAACTGCCGGTCTTCGTTAAACTCAGTTCAAATGTTACTAACATAAAGAGTATCGCAAAGGCAGCCGAATGGGGTGGAGCGGACGCTATAACCGCTGTCAACACCGTGAAGGCAATGGCTATCGACATAAACATGAGGAGGCCAATCCTGCACAATGTCACAGGTGGGCTAAGCGGCCCGGCAATCAAACCCATTGCACTCAGGTGTGTCTGGGATATTGCACAAGCTGTTGATATACCAATCATTGGCTCAGGTGGAATCACCACGGGCGAAGATGCAGTGGAATTCATGTTAGCCGGTGCAAGCGTCTTAGAAGTCGGTACCGCGGTTATGACTCATGGTTTTGAGGTCTACAAGGGAATCAATGATGGAATAGCCGTTTACATGGAAGAGAATGGATTCAAAGAGGTAAAGGAGGTCGTTGGACTTGCACAGAACCGATAAAATAAGAACAGTGAAGATCAAGAAAGTCAACAGGGAAGCCATCGACATCACCACGCTCTACTTTGAGGACGAAACCGTGAGAACCGGAGAGCCAGGTCAGTACATAATGGTCTGGGTTCCTGGCGACGATGAAGTTCCAATGTCCATTTCGGGTATCGATGAGGATGGGTTATCCAGTATTACTGTGAGGAAAGTCGGAATAACATCCGAGACCCTTGACGCGATGCAGCCCGGTGATAGGATCGGTATCAGAGGACCTTACGGGAACAGTTACGATGTGATAGGTGAGAGCCCACTCATAGTCGCAGGCGGGTCAGGAACTGCAAGCCTGTTGCCGCTTGTCAAGGCATTCAAGTCCAAAGGCGTGACGCCTACATTCATTCTGGGCGGGAGAAGCGCGGACAATTTGCTGTTCGAGGACGAGTTGCTTGAGCTTCTCGGTGAAAAACTCGTAATATCGACCGATGATGGCTCGATGGGTTTCAACGGTTACGCGTCAGGTTACGCTGCGTTACTCATGGATGAGAACCATTACGACCAAGTCTACACGTGTGGACCCGAGTTGATGATGGCGAAAGTCTTCCAGGAGACCGAGAGGCGTGATATCCCTACTCAGGCTAGTCTTGAGCGATACGTGAAATGCGCTGTCGGTATCTGCGGTAACTGTGCTATTGGCCCATACCGTGTCTGCAAGGACGGGCCTGTGTTCAACACTGAGATGCTTCGTGAGGTCCGAGAAGAGTTCGGTATCAGTCACATGGATGCATCCGGTAAGAATGTCAGGGTAAACCACTAGTGGGGTTCAACACCCTTACTGGTAACCGTGGGCGGTAACTTTGCGATTTTTTGCGTATCTTTGTTTTATATGATGTGTTCTATTGGGTTTTTTCTTTGAGTCCTAGAAGTGGGTCTAGTATCTTGAAATCACTAGTTTTTTCTATCTTTACCCATCATAGTAGCCATGCCAGTCAGGGATGTTCGTAGGAGATACCTCTATGTTACGGTGTCATCAGGTGGAACCATTTCCGAGGAACAGTTCAACAACGCTCTCTATGACAAGGTCCATTTTCTCTACGGTGTGACCGGGGCATCCGAGATGAACCTGCGTCCAATCGAGTGGGATAACGCTGAGCAGGCTGCCATTGTTAGGGTTAACCATACGATGTTAGTCCAGGCTCGTGCGGCAATTGCCCATATCAAAGAGATATCTGATACAGAAGTTAGATTGGATGTTGCTAGGGTTTCTGGGACGATAAAGACCCTGAAATCTAAACTGTAATCGGGAAACCCGGTTCGCCTTTGTTTGAATACACTAAACTAAACTCAATATTTTGTGGAGTTTCTTTGGATGCGCAAACATATTCTCATTTTTGTCTTGGTCATTACTGCCATCTCTTTTGTTTCGATAAATATGACGCACCGTCCAGTTGCCGTCATATATGACCCTTTATCCGTTGATCACGGGCCAAGTCCTATTGGGGCAATTCTCAGCAACGCCGGTTATGATGTTACTATTTACATTGACCACGATGCCACCGTTAATATCTTCAAGTCCCTCTCCCAGAAAACTAACCTCATCGTATTGCGCGTGCATAGCAGCATTCATCATGGAAATATCTGGGTCTTCACGGGTGAACCTTACTCCAATGAAAAACACTCTATCGATCAACTTGTCGATAACGTTCACAAGGCCAAGACTCACCCTGATGGTGCGTATCTCTTTGCCCTAAGCTCTGGGTTCTTCTCAGATCATGTTCCTGAGCTAAACGGTGCGCAGGTTCTAGTATTGGGATGCGACGCTGCTGCTTCAGATGACCTTGCCAACGTGTTTCTTGAAAAAGGGATTTCCTCTTTTATCAGCAGGGATGGTCCAGTATCCCTTGACCATACTGACGCGGTTTGTGTAAAAATCATAGAGCAGATCACCTTGGGCGCGAGCGCGGAAACCGCTGCAGAGATAGCCCTAGACGAATATGGGTGTGATCCTCACTTCAAATCCAGACTAATTTGCATTAAACAATAGAAAAAAGGGGCTAAACCATCAAATAATTGTACGAAAGGAGAAGCGTTTTTATTAAAGAACCATTTCTTGAGGTGTTAGAACGCACTAGCCTAGACTATGTGCGAAATAGGCGATAAAATAAAATGATAGTTCCAGTTCGGTGCTTCTCATGTGGAAAGGTCGTAGGCGACAAATGGGAGGATTACAATAAGCGGGTCGAGGCAGGAGAAAATGCCTCAGACGTACTAACTGACTTAGGTGTCACAAGGTACTGTTGCCGTAGGATGCTCCTATCCCATCGGGAGATAATTGATGATGTTCTTAAATTCCACCAAGAGAGGGAAGTCCCCGATCTACGCGGAGGTAAATAATCGTCATGGAAATTGAAGTAAACGAGAACCTACTCCTACCACAGGAAATACTACTTAGCGCTGGTGTCCACATTGGAACCAGAATCAAAACCAAAGACATGGAGCAATTCATCTACAAGGTAAGGCCAGACGGATTATTCGTCCTCGACATGGAGCAAATGAATGCGCGAGTTAAAATCGTTGCAAAGTTCCTCAGCAGGCTAGACATATCAAAAGTATGTGTAGCAAGCAGCAAGAGGTACGGTCGAAACCCAGTAGAGAAGTTCTGTGACTCACTTGGATGCAAATCCTATACAGGTCGATTCACCAGCGGTACATTCACAAATCCAGATTATTCTGATTTCTTCGAGCCAGACGCCATAATCGTTACGGACAGTCTCGCAGACCAGCAGATAGTCGAGGAAGCATCAATCATCGGTGTCCCAGTCATTGCTCTGTGCAGTACAGACAATAGCCTGAAGGACGTCGATCTTGCAATCCCTGTAAACAACAAGGGAAGAAGAAGCCTAGCCATCGTGTACTGGCTCCTTGCAAGGGAGATCCTCAGAGAGAAGGGCACTCTGCCAGTGAGCGGAGATTTCGGCTCCTCAATCGAGGACTTCGAAACAACCCTATAGGTGAAACAATATTGGCCGTAAGGCAACCCGCAGTAGCAGGTGCCTTCTACGCCGCCAACCCCTCTTCTTTAAAACAACAAATTATCGATTCATTTAACCACAAACTTGGGCCAGGTAGGTTACCCGGAGACCAAGGTGATTCAAATATCTCAGCTATTGTAGCACCGCACGCAGGGTTTGTCTATTCGGGGCCCTCCGCAGCCCACGCATACCTGAGACTCGCAGAGCAAGAGAAACCCGATACCGTGATTGTCATTGGGCCAAACCACACGGGTAGGGGAACACCGGTCTCAATCATGGGGGAAGGACACTGGGATACCCCACTAGGAAGCGTTGAGCTGGATACAAAACTTGCTGAGTCTATTATTCAAAGCTCATATGTCGCTGAACTTGACCACACTGCCTTCATTCACGAACACAGTGTTGAGGTTCAGTTGCCCTTCCTGCAGTTCATCTATCCTGAGTTCAAACTGGTGCCAATATGCATGGGGTACCAAGACTTAGAGACAAGTATTGACCTTGGGCGAGCCATCCATGAGGCGATTAAGGACAGAAACGCGTTAATTGTTGCCTCCTCGGACTTGAACCACATGGAATCAAAGTCTGTGTCCAACAAGAAGGACAAGTTAGTCTTAGACGCAATAGACGCGATGGACGAGGTCCAGTTACAGAAAGTAGTCAAACGAGAACAGATCACAACATGCGGCTATGGTCCAATCTCAGCCACCTTAGTGGCATCAAAGCTCGGAGGAGATAAATTCTCGGAGATATTATCCTACTACACAAGCGGCGATATAATAGGCGACGACCGCCAAGTGGTCGGATACGCCTCTGCCATAATTTCAAGAGACGAAAAGTAATGCTAGTTGAAGCTTCAGCACCTGGAAAGATGATTCTATTCGGTGAACACAGCGTTGTTTACCGTGGACCCGCAGTAGTCCTAGCCATAGACAGGCGGGCTAACGTATATGCAAGGAAACGTGATGACACCAAGATATACATTGACGCCGACAACCTCGGTTTCAGTGGATACTTCGATGGTGACGAGTACACCCCAGTACGTGGTCAAGCATGGCGAGGAAGGAATCTTGGGGCACTGAATGTGTCCACAAGAAAGACCCTTGATTACCTCGGAGTGGAGGGCGGCGCAAGCATCAAGGTGAGAAGTATGATTCCCATCGCAGTGGGCTTAGGAAGCTCAGCGGCTATCTGCGTAGCAACCGTAGCTGCAATTGATCGCCTATATGATGGCGGTTTGAAGCAGGAAGAGATATCAAATATTGCTTTTGAGGGCGAGACCATAATCCACGGCAAGCCCAGTGGTGTTGACAATAATGTCTCCACATTCGGAGGCGTAATGAGTTACGATAGGGAAGAAGGCATAAAGCGTCATGAACTAAGCTCCGATATGTCATTCATTATTGGAAATACACGCAAGAAGCGATCCACAAAGAAGATGGTTGAGGGCGTAGCTGCCCTTAAGGAGAGAAACCCCCTCGTGATGGACAAAGTTATCGATACAATGGGTGACATCTCACGAAAAGGACTCGATGCCCTGATGGCTAATGATCCATACCAGATCGGGGACCTCATGAACCTAAACCATGGTTTGCTGGCAGGTATTGGTGTATCAACCATGAAGCTGGAGATTCTTGTCCACACTGCGAGGCAGAACGGTGCCCTAGGCGCAAAGTTAACCGGGGCAGGCGGAGGTGGATGCATGATTGCACTGGCCGAGGAACAAGACATTTCAGAGATTGAACGAGCCATCCGGAGAAGAAAGAGTGACTCGTACCGAGTGACCTTGACGGAGGAAGGCGTCAACAGCCGCTGGATCGAGGATGATGAAATTGCGGATACTTAAGCTGGGCGGAAGCGTCGTAACCCACAAGGACCAAGACTACACAGCCCATATTGAGAATATCAAAAGGTTATCCAAAGAAATAGCCGTGGCTTCCCAGTATCCATTGATTATCGTGCACGGCGGGGGCAGTTTTGGGCACCCGCACGCAAAGAAATACGGTATCGCGGGTGGACTGAATGACAAGTCCCAGATAATCGGATTCAGTGGGACGCACCAAGCAATGGTTGAGTTGAACAAGATTATCGTTGATACACTGCTTGAAGAAGGAGTGCCCGCTTTCTCGTTGAGCGCATCATCCATGATCCGGACCGAGGGTAAGCGGCTCAACGTTTTCGATCCAAGCATCGTTCAAAGTTTTGTTGATTTAGGTATGGTGCCAGTTCTATACGGGGACGCCGTACTGGACTCCAAGCAGGGGTTCGCGATATTATCCGGTGACCAGTTAATCGCAAAACTTGCATTGGTTTTCAATGCCGAGGATGTAATATTCGGATCAGACGTCGATGGGATATTCACTGATAACCCGAAACTGAACAAAGAAGCAAAACTCATAGAGACAGTGTCGGTTTCCAACCCTGAAGCAAACGTCGGTGATACCACTCATACGGATGTCACTGGTGGTATGTTTGGCAAGTTATCTGAGGCAGCTGAGATCGTTAAAGCCGGTTCTGATGTCATGATGCTCAACGCTTTCGAGCCTGGAAGGGTCAAATCGGCTCTCCTAGGGGAAAAAGTAATTGGCACCAAGCTAACTCTATAGGGTTATGAGCGGTATAGAGAAACGCAAACTCAGGCATATCCGTGTGAGTCTCGAAGAGGAAGTCGAGACCGATATTTCTACAGGATTCAAGGACGTCCATCTGATCCATAGGGCGTTACCCGAGATCGACCTTGACGAGGTTTCTCTAGACACTACCCTCCTCGGGAAGAAAATCGCTGCACCCTTGGTCATGAGTGCCATCACAGGTGGTACAGATGAGGCGAAAAAGATTAACGCCGTCCTCGCTGAGGTCGCCGAGGAGAAACAGATCGGAATAAGTGTCGGCAGCCAAAGAATTGCAGTAGCTCAACCCGAAACAGTACCCACCTTCAGTATAGTACGTGAGAAGGCGCCAACCACTTTTGTAATGGGAAACGTTGGAGCCCCCCAGTTAAGCCTTGGATGGGGCGTCGAGGAGGCGCAGAAATGCGTGGACATGATCGAAGCCGATGCGTTAGCCCTACACATGAACCCCCTCCAGGAGGCGGTTCAGGTTGACGGGGACACTAACTACCGGGGGGTATACTCGAAGGTCAAAGAGTTATCCAAACTAATCTCCGTGCCACTGATAATGAAGGAGACCGGAGCAGGAATTGCGTGGGAGGACTCCGTGAAGATGCAGGAAGCAGGGGCTTCAGCCTTGGAGATAAGTGGGGTCGGGGGGACATCATGGTCAGCCGTCGAGTACCACATAGCCAAAGAGGTGGGAAAGAAGGACATGGAGTACCTCGGACAAGCACTCTGGAACTGGGGCGTGCCCACAGCAATCAGCGTAGTTGAAACCTCAAACAAGACGACCCTTGAGATAATCGCAAGCGGTGGTCTGCGAACGGGGGCAGAGGTAGTCAAATCTATCGCCCTTGGGGCAAACGCGGGGGGCATGGCAAAACCATTCCTGGAGAAGGCAGTTCAGGGAAAAGATGCACTTAACGAGCATGTTGACCACATCCTCAGGGAAATCAAGGTCGTTATGTTCCTTGTTGGGGCGAAGAACCTCTCCGAATTGAACAATGTCCCCGTGGTTATCCTAGGAAGGACCGCGGAATGGCTCACTCGCAGGGGTTTCAATGTCGATGAGTATGTGGAACGGATATAGAATAATTTAAGTTCCCTATCTCCGGTTTAAGCCCTAACCATGTCCAGCGGCAATGAGATCAAGAAAAAACTGGTTAAGAACGCAGAGCCAGTAAACGAGTTTATTTCAAATATTCTTACCTCAAGGAACCCCGAGAGCCTATACGATGCTAGCCGGTATCTGATCTCCGCTGGAGGAAAGAGGTTAAGGCCTTATCTTACTGTCAAAGCATGTGAAGCCGTCGGTGGACTGGCAAAATACGCCATCCCATTCGCCGCAAGCCTTGAGATTCTTCACAACTTCACGCTCGTACACGATGATGTGATGGACCACGATGATCTCAGAAGGGGAAAACCCACAGTTCACAAAAAATTCGGTGAGCCAATGGCTATCCTTGCAGGGGACCTCCTGTTCGCAAAAGTGTACCAAGCCATTCTTGACCACGCGCCTCCGCATATGAGCTCGGATGAGGTGGTTCTATCTCTAGCCAAGATGACTGACGCCATAGTGCTCCTCTGTGAGGGGCAGGCACTTGACATCAGCTACCCCCAGGCAATGGACGTAACAGAGAAGGATTACATCGAAATGATAGGCGGAAAGACAAGCGCGCTCTTTATGGCATGCGCAGAAGTTGGGGCTATTGCTGGACAGGCATCAAAGGCTCAGATAGCTGCACTAGGCAGGTTCGCGTGGGATGCAGGTTTAGCCTTCCAGATAGTTGACGACATTCTAGGTATCACCGCGGATGAGTCCAAGCTGGGTAAGCCAGTTGGAAGTGACATCCGGGAGGGAAAGAAAACTCTAATCATGATTCACGCCCTCGCCAACGCAGACAAGGCACAAATGAAGGTGCTCAAAACCTCGGTAGGTGTGCATGACGCTAGCAAGGAGAGTATCGATGCTGTCGTCAAGACCATTGAAGAGATTGGTTCTATTAAGTACGCCAAGGACGAGGCGGGGAAATACACGGCAAGCGCATTCGAGAGTATCAAGGATATACCCGAAGGGCCTTCCAAACAGGAGCTTGTTGACCTAGTAAACTACTTTGTCCAGCGCGATTACTAGAAAAGACATAATAGATATCCCCTATTTATTCATCGAGACCAACGGTGTCCATGACTAACGACGACATTAAAGCGGTGACAACCAAATTTGCCGCACATAACGCCTCCCAGCACGAAGGGAAGGCGCAGCCAGGATCAGTCATTGGGAAAATTCTAGCCGAGTACCCTGAGCTCAAGCCAAGGGTCAAGGAAGTAATGCCCATTATACAGAAAACAATCAAAGAGGTTAACTCATGGACACAGGAACAGCAGCAGGAGTACGTGGAGAAGAATAACCCGGAGCTGCTGGAGAAAAAGAAGATTGTGGAAGCCGAAAAGGTTCTTCCCCCACTTGAAAACGTTGACAAGTGGCCCATGGTGAAGACAAGGTTCGCGCCCAACCCAGACGGCGCATTGCACCTTGGTTCAGCGGAGCCCATAATCTTCTGCGACGAGTACGCAAAGATGTATGAAGGTCACTTTATTGTAAGGTTCGAGGACACCAGTGCAGAAGTGAAGCCACCTATCCTTGAGATGTACGACAAGATCTTGGAGGACTTGGAGTGGCTAGGAGTCAAGGTTGACGAGAAATACATCCAGTCTGACCGTATTGAAATCTACTACGAGTACGCAGTCAAGGTGCTAGCGGAAGGCAACGCCTACGTGTGCAACTGTGAGGTTGGAAAATTCCGTGAGCTATACATGGCAAAACAGGCATGCCCATGCAGGGAACTACCTCCAGAGGAGCAGCTAAAACGCTGGAACATGATGCTCGACGGCACATACGAGAAAGGAGACGCGGTTGTCAGGATCAAGACCGACCTTCAGGACCCAAACCCAGCGGTCAGGGACTGGCCCGCGCTTAGGATCAGCACTGCGGTTCACCCACGAAAGGGTACGCAGTATCGTGTGTGGCCACTCTACAACTTCAGCTGTGGACTGGACGACCACCTAATGGGAGTAACCCACATCATCAGGGGCAAGGAGCACGACGTGAATACCACCCGTCAGAGGTGGCTGCAGAAACACCTAGGCTGGCAATACCCTGAGATAATCAATGTTGGTAGGCTTGGCCTTGAAGCAGGCATTCTTAGCAAATCAAAAATGCGTGCTGGCATCGAGGAAGGCACATACAGTGGATGGGACGACCCAAGACTGGGCTCACTCGTGGCGTTGAGGAAGAGAGGAATCCAACCAGAGACCATCAGGACTACCATGCTACATGTGGGGCCAAAACCAGTGAACGTATCCATCAGCTGGGACAACTTTGCATCCACCAACAGGAAACTCATCGAGAAAACCAGCAACAGATACGGGTTCATACGGGACCCTGTTAAGCTCAAGGTCACTGGGGTGAAGGAAACTGTTGTCGCCAAGCTACCAGTCCACCCAGATTACCCAGACCGGGGTACAAGGGATTACACGTTTGCCCCTGAAAATGGGTGCGTGAATCTAGTGATCCCGGGTGCAGACGCAGACAAGGTCTCCAGGGGGATGCTTGTCCGCCTGATGGGCATTGCCAACGTTAGGGTAACGGAGAAGGGCGGGGAAATCACGGCAGAGTACCACTCACTGGACCACTTGGTCGCGCGAGAAGAGAACGCTCCATTCGTAAACTGGCTCCCAGAAGGTGTCGGTGTACCTGCAAAGGTGGTTATGTCTGATGCTACAGTCGCGGAGGGAGTAGCAGAAGCATCTGTAATGAAAATGAAGCCTGATGATATGTTCCAGTTTGAACGATTCGGTTACTGCCGTGTCGAGGCATCGGATCCTTTCAAGGCTTATTACACCCACAAGTAATTTTGTGGAGCCCTGTTGGACGCGGGGTATTTCCTTCTTGTTTCATGAATATGTGATTTTCACAACTTCACGTTAATCAACGATATCTTTAATAAACAACGAATTGGTAAGTGAGTACACCTACTGAGGGAAATGAAATGTCCGGAGATATAGATCCTTCGAAGCCTTTCTACGTAAGGTTCGAAGTACCAAAAGAAGTCGCAGACGCGGCTTATGAAGCACTTAAAATCGCAGCAGAGTCAGGAAAAATCAGAAAAGGCACCAACGAGGCAACTAAAGCCATCGAGAGGGGTAAAGCCAAGCTAGTCCTAGTAGCAGAGGATGTTCAGCCACCAGAAATCGTGGCACACCTACCACTGCTATGTGAGGAGCGGAAAGCACCTATTGTTTACGTTCCAACAAAGGCAGGCATCGGTGAGTCCCTTGGAATCACCGTTGGTTCAGCCGCAGCCGCCATCGAAGAGGTCGGCGATGCAGAAGCTCTCGTAGCCGAGATCGTCACAAAACTAGCAGAGTTAGTGAAGTAAAATGAGTCAAGATTCTGATCTCCTAACGCCAGCAACCGTCATTCAGATACTGGGTAGAACCGGTCTGACTGGCGAAGTTATGCAGGTAAGAGTCAGGATTGAGGACGGCAGAGACAAGGGCCGAATCATCACAAGAAACGTCAAGGGTCCAGTAAGGATCGATGATGTTCTGCGCCTACGCGAGACAGAGCGTGAGGCAAGGAAAATCCGTTAGGTGAAATGTGATGCCACAAGTCCACAAATGTAGTTTCTGCGGCGCCGAAATCGCACCAGGTACGGGCAGGAACTTTGTACGCCGAGACGGCAGAGTACTAAGGTTCTGTGGAAGCAAGTGTCTGACGAGCGCAGTTGTACTTAAGCGCGATCCACGTAAATTCAAGTGGACCGAGGCTTGGAGTACGAAACAGCGTAGATAATCCTGTTATCTCTATGATCCCCGTTTTGGGGTTTATTATTTTTTATATTTAATCTACTTTTTACGTGTTAGTCTACGCTAACAAATAGATAACGGATATATCATTCGAATCGATCATTAATTTAACGGGAAAGATGACTCTGCAGATTCCCGAAAACCTGAAGAAGTATTGTTCTCTCGCTGAGGATGAAGACATCATCGACCGCTTCGTATGCCCCATTGAAGGATGCGGTTTCGATACGAGGCTTGGGCCTGGCGCCATCAGGATGCACATGATGATGAAATCCGATCCGTTATCGGCAGTATACGATGATGGTCATGAAACATTTTACAAGGAACACCAAACTGAGTTGACCATGAACTCGATTAAGGAGCTTGCCCAGGTTCCTTTCCGAAAAATATCCTACAGGAAACCGTGAGAACATAAATCCTCTTTTTTTAGGTTAAAAATATAGGGTTTAGAGTCGCTCAATTTTAAAAATAACTGGTCTCATCCCATCAGTACAGCAGTTGATGGCGACATCTGTTTCCTCAAAGAACGGTAAATCCCCGCCATATCCCAGGGTTCTTATGTTGTGGTAAAAATTCTTCCACGCAGTTTCACAGAAACCTTCTGGCATCCTCAGTCTCTCATCAACGAGAATCTCCTGCCCATCAGTAAAGACCTCGCAGGGGTTCATGGTTTTTTTCAGTGTCACGGGTATTTCGTCGAACAACATCTCTGGGTATGTTCTTTTCAGAATCGTAATCTTTAGTCTTGGAGCCATATCTTTCACGTGTATGTCTTATTTGAAATGGTAAATAATATTTGCAGTCGCTGTTCGGGTTCTGTGTCAATCAATTTTGTCTAGTGGGCAGGTTTAATAGATAAAAAATCCTGTTTAAAGCCCATGTACCAAGAGACATTGGTTATTCTAAAGCCCGATGCCCTTGAATTGAACAAGGTGGGCAAGATTCTAAACTACTACGAGGAAGGCGGACTGCAAGTCCTTGACATGAAGTTCTATGCGAAGATTGATCCGGGCATGTTGACGACCCATTACCCAGACACCATGGCTTTGAGCATTGGGAAAAAGGCACAGGCAGCGGTGCCATCCATAAAGGACGCAGAGGTTCACGGTATGGGCGTACTCACAGCCCTTAGGGGGTACTTCAGCAGAGGACCTGTTATAGCGATTAAGCTGGGTGGCGAGGACGCTATAAAGGAAGTTCGAAGAATTACTGGTTACACTGACCCAAGTACAGCCGACAAGGGTACTGTAAGGGGTGACCTTGGGACTGATAGCATCGCAAAAAGCACGGATGAACACCGTGCTGTAGAAAACCTGATCCATGCCTCCGGTAACCCGGAGGAAGCTGAAGCAGAGCTAAAGCTCTGGCTTTAACGCTCTACTTTTCCTTCGATAAAGTCCTCGACCCACTGGTGAGCTATATCGTCTGGCACCTGCTCTGGCGGGTGCTTGAAGCTATAACTGCTTATCCCCAGTAGAGGTCCGCTTATGCCCCTGTCTAGGGCAATTTTAACCGCTCTGAGGGCGTCAATGACTACCCCTGCGCTGTTGGGACTATCATTCACAACAAGCTTAGCGTCGAATGTGATGGGCAGGTTACCGAAGCTGTGACTGTTTATCCTGATGTAGCATACCTTGTGATCTCCAAGGAATGGGACATAGTCGCTTGGGCCGATCCTTGTTGGTACATCGTATGGGATGAGGCTCTGCACTGCCGCTGTCTTGCTGACCCTCTTGGTGATCAACCTGTTCTCAACTGTCATGTTCTCAAAGTCAGTGTTACCACCGATGTTCAGCTGGTATGTTGAGTCCAGTTGCACTCCCCTGTCGTAGAACAGCCTTGCAACGACCCTGTGGAGGATTGTTGCGCCGACCTGGCTCTTGATGTCGTCTCCTGCTACTGGTAGACCTGCGTCCACGAATTTCTGAGCCCACTCGGGCTTGCTTGCAATGAACTCTGGGATGCAGTTGAGGAATCCACAACCTGCATCTAGGCATGCCTGTGCGTACATCTCTGTAGCTTTGGCGCTTCCTACTGGAAGATAATTGATGAGCATGTCTGCCTTTGTGTCCCGTAGAACCTGGGCGATGTCCACTGTCTCGACGGACTTGTCCGCGTTGAAGCTCTCGTACATGTGTGGAGCCACGCCGTCCAGTATGGGCGCCGCCTGTACTATTACACCTGTCTTCGGTACATCTGCGAACTTGGCGCAGTTGTTGGGTGCAGCCCAGATGGCTTCACTGATATCCTTGCCTATCTTCTCCTTGTTGACCTCAAACGCCGCGACGAACTCTATGTCGCTTATGTGATAGTCCCCGAAATAGGCGTGCATTACTCCCGGAATGATCTCGTCTTTTTTTGCGTCCTTGTAGTACTCTACGCCCTGTACGAGGGCGGACGCGCAGTTACCTAAACCAGCGATAGCGACTCTTATGCCCATGTTTTAACAGTCCTGAATAGTTCAAGTCACCCAATTAGCCCTAAAAGTGTTTCCCGCCTACGACCAAGCATGAATTTTACTGTTATGCTCCTCAACCAGCTTCATGAAGACCCTGACAGTTTCGCTTGGCTTTAATCTGCACCGCAGCTCTTTTCGCAGGAATATTAGTTTACTGAACACCCTCTCAATCTTCATTACTCTGCCCCATGAGACCTGCACCTGGGCTGGATAGTTTCTTCCGGACTCCATGAACACGTATGGGTCAAGGTACAGCTGGGGGTTTCCAGTCGATCTGAATGGACCAAAGAGTGTTCCAGTGTTCAGGTTTATCAGGAAAATGGGTGAGCCTGGCATGATCTTCTTCACGGTATTCCAGTGCTTGTAGACGTTACCGAATACACCCTTCTGGAAGCTCTCCTGCTCTGTCTTGTCATTGCAGTAGAAGATGTAACTCACTTGGAAATGAAAACAGGACATCA